>LWDU01039396.1_pt1 | contig 185413 bp, 180 predicted proteins | sample 727161 | NCBI WGS metagenome assembly LWDU01 (sample SAMN04566230, study PRJNA314399) | hydrothermal vent metagenome | isolation source: deep sea hydrothermal plume seawater | place: Mexico: Gulf of California, Guaymas Basin | collected 2004-07-11 | reverse complement strand
ATCTTGCTCAGCGCGTTGCGCGACGCTCTCGAAGCCACACGGAACGGGCTCTGAACCTTTCGCAATCTTCGGGAACGAAAGCGACACAGGCGCGCCCGCTGCTTCGCATCGAGAGCCGGTTCGCGCTCGGAGCCCCCAGTCAGTGCGTGGAAGAACACGCCTGCTGGCCGGTCGTACACAAAAGTACCGATAATAGGAACTTTAGCTGTTGGACGGCTCGGGGTTCGACTTGTCGCCTGCTGCGGCGCGAGGCAGATCACTCAGGGAGCGAGTGCTCTTCATCATGCTCGCTCGGCGAACCTGTATCAGAGGGTCCGTCAATCCGTATTTTTCGATTCGATAGCCCAGAGTACGACGTGAGACTCCGAGCAGATTGGCCGCCTGGGTGCGGTTGTGCCCGGTCTTGGCCATGGCCTGCATGATGCAGCCAATTTCGATCTCTTCGAGGGTCCCGGCTTGATCTTGATCCCGTGGTTTCTTCGGGGCGTTTGCCCGGTGGTCGTCCTGAATTGCTGCGGGTAGATCCGACAATTGGATCTCCAACTTGTCGCTGAGGATGATTCCGTGTTCCATGGCGTTCCGCAGTTCCCGAACGTTCCCCGGCCATTCGTAGCGGAGCAGCGCATCTTCCGCGTCGCGACTCAACTTGTGCCCTGAATCAGCGCGATCTAGAAAGAACTGGATCAGAGCCGGAATGTCGTCGGGACGCTCCTGCAAGCTGGGAATGTGGAGCGGGACGACGTTGAGCCTGTAGTAGAGATCTTCGCGAAAATTGCCCGTGAGGATCGCGCGTTCAAGGTCGAGATTCGTAGCCGCGATGATTCGGACGTCGACCTTGATGATCTGCTTGGCATTCCCGATGCGGTGGAACTCGCCATTCTCCAATACGCGAAGCAGCTTGGGCTGGAAATTGCGCGAGATCTCCCCGATTTCGTCGAGAAAAATCGTGCCGCCATCTGCCGCTTCGAAAAAACCCGGTCGGTCCGATACAGCGCCGGTGAAGGCGCCCTTGGTGTGCCCGAACAACTCGCTTTCGAGCAGGGTGTCCGGCAGCGAAGCGCAGTTGATGCTGATCAAGGGGCGATCGGAACGTCTGGAGTGGCGATGAATCGTGCGAGCCACGACATCCTTGCCGGTCCCCGACTTTCCAGTCAGCAGGACACTGACATCCGACCGTGCCACCCGCTTGGCTCGCTCGAGCAGTTCCAGCATCGTCTCGTCTTCGGCGATGACCGTGGATTCATCCGATGCCACCGTCTTGTTGGATTTCGTCTTGCTTGTGCCCTTCGTCTCCTCGACGTCTGTGCCGCTGGACCAGGTAGCCGGGTGCGCCTCTTCCGTGGAATCGGATGGGGGCGATTCCTTCAGGATGTTCTCGATCAGCGGCTTGAGTTCGTCTTGAATCGAGAAGGGCTTTGTGAGGTAGTCCACAGCTCCTCGCTTCATGGCTTCACGGGCCGTGTCTACCGTGGCAAAAGCCGTGATGATGACGACATCGACCCCCGGTCGGATCAACTTGCTGCGGCGCAACACTTCGAGGCCATCTGTTTCGGGCATGCACAGGTCGGTGATGATGATGTCGATGGGGTGCTGCTTGAGCAACGAGAGACCATGCTCTGGGTCACTCGTCGCGAGGACCTCGTATCCTTCCGCGCTGAGGCTTCGATGGAGGAGGCGGGCGATACCGGGTTCGTCGTCGATGATGAGGAGGTGACTCAATTCTAGCTCCGGTCAGAGAAGCGTGGAATATAGACCAATCATGGAGTCGTGCGCGCGTCTGGAATTACTCATCATGGGAATTGCAGCTAAGACGGATTGATCGGGATTTCAAGCTGAGTTCCAGCATTGAATCGCCCCGGTTTTGCCGGGGGAGGGGCCATTTCCTGAGAGGATGGAGTCACGACGAAGAGAGCGAGGTTTTCGCAAGAGGTCCGCGAGCGGGCGGTTCGTGAGTTTCGCCCCGGAGCTTTCTGGGGACTTCGCCCGGCGGTGTGATGTCTTTCTTCGGTCTTCAGCAATCTCTCGGGCGGGACCCAGGGGCTCCGGCTTCAGCCGCTCGCATTCAAGGGTTTGCGAGCTGTGATCTGCAAGAAAAAGCCCCAGCGATCCTCTACAGCCTTGCGCATGAAAGGCAGAGGGTAGTACTTCAGTTCGGTGGTGTAGAACTCGAAGCCCTCCAATCCCGCGAAGAGAGTTCGCACTTCACTTTGCGTGACGAAGTACGAAAGAGGGTTGTAGTTCGATTCGCCTGGGGTGGAGGTGTCGGTACTGATCGAAAGTATGCGATCGGCGCTGAACCCGTCCTCGAGGCAAATTTCGTAGGTTTGCCGAAACTTGTCCGGCATTCGCCGAGCGATCGCGGTTCCGAATGGCAGTGCGAGCAGCAACCAGACCAGCGGCCGAACCAGCCAGTGAACGAGCAGATAGTGATACGATGCCCGGTGATAGAGCATGATCCGGGCGGTCCCACCAGGTCGCAAGACGCGAACGGCTTCTCGACAGGCTTCGACCATGTTGGGCACGTGGTGAAGTACGCCACTCGAATACACGACGTCAAAGGTGTCGTCGTCGAAGGGCAACCGAGTTGCATCGGCATTAGCGAACCGAGGCAATAGGCCCTTCATGGTGAAGTGACGCCGGGCGAGCTTCAAGCTCTCTCGGCTCATGTCCACCGCCTGATACTTCACTCCGTGGGAACTGAAGTAGCGACCATCGATCCCGATGCCACATCCGATTTCGAGCAGCCGCTTGTCGCGACACGAATTCAAGAAAGCCAGGCGGCGCTCACTCATCCTCCGTTCCCAGCGCTCGAATATCGCGTCGAAGGACTCTTCCGTGCCGCGTGGATGAGGAACGCTATCGGTCGCAATCGGGTGCGCGTTCCAATAGGCACCCGCTTCCTCGCGTCCATGACTGATCGGGTCCTTCGATGGGTCGCTCATCGTGCGAAACATCTCCTGCATTCTCGTAGATCGCGTGTTTCGGGGCGGCGTTCTCAATGCGCTCAGACGATAGGAGATGTCTTCTAGAATGCTACAGCTTCCACTTCTCACGTCGGTCACTACGCATGGAGATCAAGATGCACATCGCGTCCGCACCATAGAAGGCATGCAGACCCCACGCATCTTCGAGAGCGCGAGAGTGGCGGCGCGACCGATGTCACGCAGAGTTACTTGACCAGGCGTTGGCGACCAGAGGAGTCTACTTCCGGTGGAAGCTGGAAGTTGCGCTTCGCGACTTCGTCGCGAACGACAACAACGAGCGCGATCACGAATCGCTTGACAATGTGACGCCCGCCGATGTTGACTTCGGAAGACAGGACGAGGTGCTGACCGAGCGAGCGAAGATCAAGCGACTGACGATGAAGAAAAGGAAGAGGGCGTATCTCGCCGCAAGAGCGGCCTAGAAAACAACCGAAAACCGTCTCGTCGCAAAATCGTTCTTTTGCCCGAAATGATCTGACGACATACACGCCGCTGTGCGACGCCTAAGTCCACTGAACGGGCTAGGCCGAGGGTGACCGCGCCGCTGTGTAGAGATCCAACCTCGGGGATTCAGCGATGCAACGGCCTCAACATTGGGTTCACAGCTTGCAAATGAGCCAAAGCGCAACGCCGGTTGGGAAACGGGGATCGCTAGGGTAATGTTTTGGCGCCTCGAAAATTCTAGGCCGTTAGACGCGCTCGGCACAATGTCTGGTGCGTCGAATGAAAATCAAAAATCGATAAGCGCATCAAAATCGCAATATCGCAATATCCCTTCCAATTGATTTCGTGATCTCATTGAATGAGAGGACGTCGGTTGAAGGGAGGAGAAATAAAGTATGGCAGGTGGTACCGTTAAGTGGTTCAACGACGAAAAAGGTTATGGATTCATCACGCCGGACGACGGCAGCAAAGATCTTTTCGTTCACTACTCAAACATTGACGGCGACGGATTCAAGTCGCTGAGCGAAGGTCAGAAAGTGTCCTTCGAGCCCGGTGAAGGCCGAAAGGGCCCCGAGGCTACGAGCGTTCAGCCCCAATAGGCGACGAACCTCAAAATTAGAAACGGCGTCCCGGTTCCCGGGGCGCCGTTTTCATTTTGTGCGCTTCGTTTCGGCTTGATGGCCTTGGAAGGGCGCCCCCAGACACGGGGTCGCGGCCGAGTTGCACGGACGTCGTTGGTTACGAGGGTGTCTCGTCAGTAGGTTCGGTTGATTGACTGCGGACATTCTTCATCAAGCGTGCGCGCAAGCCGGGGTGGAGAAGGGGAAGGCCGGCGACCGCGACCAGGATGGCTGACGCGATCCAGATTCCTGCCGTGTTCTCTGCGAGGAGGCTGGCGCCGAAGAAAGCGAAGTACGTTGCGCGAAACAACGCAGCGGGGCCGACCGCAAGAAAAAACCGAAACACCGAGATTCCGGTCACGCCTCCCGCCATGTGGAACGGTGTCAGCACGCCCAACGGATGCGCGGTCATGAGTGCAATGGCCCAGGGGCCGGCGGTCTCGGAGCGCTTTTCGAAGTCGGGAAACTTCTCGCGAATCCGCGGTAGAATTGCGTCGCGACCGAGAAGTCGTGCGGTGCCGAACAAAGTGAAGGCGTTGAGAGTGATCCCAAGACCTCCGAGCGCAGCACCGACAGGTGCGCCAAAGAGAAGGCCCGCCGAGGCGAGCAAGATCATTGACGGCAGGATCATCAACTGCCGAAACATCACGAGCACCACGTAACCGACTGGCGCCCAAAGACCCAGCTTGCTCACGGACGCTTGGATGGATTCGGCGGAGAGCTCAATGCCGACGCGCTGCCGGAGCAATTGCGCGGCGCCGAACGCGCAGCCCACAATAACCAGGTAGAGGGCGGGGCGACGTAATTTTTGCCAGCGAGCTGAGGTCGAACTCATGTTCGGTCTAACTCCGGATTGCGGGCGCATCGGTTTGACGTCGGTCCAGCGGGGTTTAGAAATCTCGTTCGTACGACCAGGCAGATTTTCGCATGGATAGACGATGTCGCGCACCCGGAGCCGTGGCGTCCGAGTTGTCGTAACCCGCATCGCCTTGCCACAGTGCGATGGGCCCCGTGTCGCTGACCGCGATGCGCGTCTCAAAAAATTCGGGTTCGCGAGCGTTTGCAGCGGCGGTCGCTTCGCTGACGCTCCCATGATTCGCGAGCCATTGCAGGGTTACGAAGGTAGGCGGCGCGAGTTCAATTTCTGTTCTGTCGCGACGGTCAAGCGCTTCGCGGATGCTCATCCAAGCATGGTCCTTGATCTCGCCGTCGTCGATCACCACTTGGGTGGCGGGTGCCGGTGCAACGAAGAACCAAGTGAGAAAGCGGCGAGGTGTAATAGCCGGCGGAGTCCAGTGAGAGAGGGGGGCGAGGTTCGCGTCGCTAATGTCGAGGCCCGACTCTTCTTGGGCTTCGCGAACTGCAGCGCAGCGCGCAGCTCCTAGATCGTCGTCGGCAGCCATGCCCGCGCGATCTTCGTCGTCGACTCGTCCACCCGGGAAGACCCACATGCCCCCGAACGCAATCTTCGAATTGCGGCGGAGCATCAAGGTTTCGAGACCGGTGTCGGTGTCGCGAAGCAAGATTACGGTTGCGGCGGCGACCGGCTCGCTACCCGGCTTGCCCTTGCGCGCCCATTTTTCGAGCTTCTCTTCGTGTCGTGTCTCGCTCATCGATCCAACCCCTTAAAGCTTTCGAAGGGCCGATCCTAGCAAACGCTTGCACGGGGATTTGCGAAGCCCGCTCGCCTTCTCGCATGACCGCACGCTCAGTCAAGACAATTGTCGGGAGCGCGATCGCGATCCATGTGAGGGTGTCTAGAAGAAACAGTGCGAGCTGTGATGCACCTGAAGAAAGTGCGAGGAGCGCAAACGTGATCGCGCACGCTTGTACGATGGGTGCGGGAATGCGTGTGGGCCGGATCCCAAGATGCGCTCAGACGCGATGTCATCCCAGTGCGGGTAATCGCCGAGCAACTTCTTCATCTGAAAGTGTTTTTCGATCCACTCAATTAGATTGGGGTCGAGGTTCATGTCGCGGGGGTTGTCGGGGGCCGAGAGGTCAAACGTCTCGACCGCACCGTCCGGTGCTCGCAGGGTGAGCTTCCGGGGAAGGTTGAGGATTGTGAGATCCGCGGCGCGTGCGCCATAGTGATTCGAATTTTTGGCGCCTTGCTCCGTTGCGAAGACAACGTCGTACCGCTCGGCCATCTCTTTCGCCGCGGCAACAGTCGCGCGCCAGCCGTTCGGGTGTCGCCAGCGGATGTCGACTTCGAGACTCCAGTCACGATTCCTGCTGTCGAGCATCGCGGCCGTTGACTCAACGCCTTCTTCAGAAGTGGTGTTCGCAAGTTCGAACGCGCCCCACATCAAGTATCCGCGCCGAGGATCGCGCACGGTCGAGTTGAGATAGACCTCGCCCTTCTGTTGCTTGATCTGATCGATCAACGACTTTAGCCTCGCGGCATACGTACTCGTGGGCGCCTTCTTCGTGATGGCTGCAAGTTGTTTTCTCGTGGCACTCGGGTTCCGGTACAGAGCGTGCCAGTTGGGCCCGAGAGCGTCTCCCGGCTTGGCCGGCGAAGTAATCTCTGCGGGCCGAATCGGGTGGTAGACATCAACGGGGCGTGTTCCGTACAGCCGCGGTCGGTTGAAGAACACGTCGTCAGGATGAATTGTGATCCCGGCTTTGCGCGCGCGATGATTCGAAAGGAAGACGGTTCGTTTCGGGTAGCCAGCGTTTCGATGTCGCAGAACATCGTCGAGATAGAACGCGAAGTCTTCGACGTCGATGGGACGTCCCAGGTTTTCGCGAACCACCCGGGTAAAGGGTTCGTCCGGAGAGGTTTCGGCAATTGCGCGCAAACGTTTTGCGTCGACGACGATGCCCGAAAAGTGGATCTCGAAAGTTCCGAACTGGTCCGCAGCCTGGGAAAAAGCACTTCGCGAGGCTTCATCCCCGCGGCCTACGGGTTCGAGCACTTCCCACACGCGATTGGTCGCGAGGGGGTCGGTTTTCGAAATCGGATCGCCACTCTTGTTCGCAACGTGGCGTCTCGTCTCGACGTGTTGGCATCCAACCGAGCAGCAAGCAAGTAGCGCGAAGCACAGCGCGCGGTGCATCGACCAGGAACGCACAGAGCGAGCCGTGCCTCCGTACCCCAAGGCTGATCGAGCGAACATTGGGCGCTCCGTCGTAACGCGTTACTCGATCGGCTTCCCGTCGAGGGCCGCCGTCAAGTTGCGATGGAAGTGTGCGATCAGCGACTCGTAGTGTCCGAACGTGAAGTGTTCGTTCGCGTCACTGTTGATGCTGCGCTGAATCGACTTTACCAACGCGATATCTTCGGCCGCTCCCGTTTGGGTCACGAATGAGTGGTCGCGCTCCGCCAGTGCAGCGGCATCTTCGCCACCTCCCGCGTTGGTGAGCACATAGGTCACAACGCGCGTGCGGTCGACAGTGACGGGTTCGATGATCACGATATTGGTGTGCCGCGAGAGCACCGTGATCACGACATTCGGAAACACGTGATAAACGAAGGTGACGCGACCGTCGATGTTGCGCTTTTCCTTCGGAACGTCCGCGAGCTTTTCGATCCGCCGGAACGGGTATGTGATTCGCCCGTGCGATCCACAGAACTCGATCAAGTTGAGATTGTCGTATCCGTATGGATAGAACGTCTCTGGATGAGCAAATCGGATGTGGTAGCCCTCGAGAAAACTTTCGAGGTGGACTTTCCAATTGGCATCGAGGTCGACTTCGGTCGCGCTCATTAGCTTTTGATCAGACTCAATCAACTGCGGGAGATCTTGAAACGGCGACTCTTTCCACAGGGATTTCTCCTGTGTTACGAACACCATGCCCAAGCGTTCTTCGCAGTCGACGGGCACGAGTCCGTGAACACTCTTGTCGAAACCGGGAAAGCCTTCTTCATGGGGGACCTGTTTCAAACTGCCGTCGAGTTGATACGTCCAGCCGTGATATGGGCAGACGAATGCTTTCGCGCAGCCGCTGCCTTCTGCGACCTGGGTGCCGCGGTGCCGACACGCGTTCTTAAACGCGCGGACTTTCTTGTCGCGCCCGCGCACGACGACCAGCGGAGTTCTCGCTGATTCGCGCGCGACATAGGAGCCAATATCGGGCAGTGCTGCGGAGGGGCAGTATGCGATCGGCGTGCGGCGCATCACTTCATCCGTTTCGCACGCGAGGCGGGCGGGATTCAGATAGTTCGCTACCGGCTCTCGCCAGACTTCGTCGCTGTGGTCCGTCGTCCCGTTCTCGACGTGGTTGAGAATTCGTTCGGCGGCGTCCTGGTCGTCCAAAAAACCTGACATCGATGTGTATATCCTCCCTGCAGGCCGCGGTCTCTCTTGGGTCGACTGCGCGGCTTTTGGGCGCGTGCGTTCTGTTCTTCTTATAGCGATTTCCAGAACTCTACGTAGAACTCCACGTCACCCAGTGGCTCTACGTGGTGCAGGAGCTCGGGTACGACGATGCCCGGAGCTTCAGGCGTCAGAACGGAGTCGATCTGGACTGGAGGCTCAACCACGTAGCGAAGGCTTCCCGAGACGACATGAATCAGCGCCCAGACACCCACCTTGGTCGAGTGAGACTTGCGTAGGCCGGCGGGAACGCTGTCACGGTTGAAGTCAGGAGTGCGTTGATACGGTGCATGCCCGTCCGGCATTTCGAACTGATCGCAACGGAAGCAGTCGCGCTCGGTGCCGATTCGCGAGGCCCGTCCTTCTTCGGAGAGCACCCACGGCCTTTCCGAGATAGGTGGATTGTGCCGCGTGTGTTGCAAATGCCCGCACGAAAGCGTCGCCGTCCAATGCGCTTCTTGATCAAGTGCGAAGCTGGTGATCGGCCTTTGCACGACGCTACTCGTCCTTAATCATCAAGGGTCTAATCATCAAGGGTCGCGAGCAATTTTTCGGCCCGCGCAGCAATGGGGTCCGCGTGCCAGAGCAACGGCTGGAAGGGAATCAAGTTGGTATCGAACGCGGCTTCGTTGGGGAGGTTCCCTTCGCGGTCGGGCCACAAGCACTGCACGACCGGGAAGTCGAGGCCTTGGTAAAACCAGGTCGCATAGCCGAGGAAGGGTGGGTACCAGTAAGGGTCCACGGTTTTGATCGAGCACGAATAATCTTCGAGCACCCCAGTCACTAGGGTGTCGGGCTCGAACTTGGCGCCCTCGCGGATGTCGTCACCGAGGCTATTGATCATTTGATGCGCCATCTCATCTGGAAGGCCAAAGACCACCACTTCTGGATGGCCGAACGAATGATGCAAGCCGATCGAAAATACCCAACCCGGTGAGTTTTCGAGTTCGGGGACTTTGATGACATGCCACCCGTGCCCTTCGACATCCGAAATCAGCGTGCGGTCCTGGTCGTTATTGGGCTTCGGGAGTTCGGTCATGAGGGTGGCTGCTCGGGTGTGGTGGAAATCAGAATTGTGCGACGCACGCAAGCGTCATGCTAACGGAGACCGTCCGGCGCAACATCTGGCAATTCATCTCGTCACTCATCCCCGAATTGTGCCCGTAATGATGCTCGTAATTCTGCCGCCTTATCAGCCCACAAGACTTCAAGATCAACGACCGCTCCACCGTTTTCAGCCGGTGTCCCACGGATTGCGATACGGTTGCGGCACTTTCGCCGCGCCGGTCTGTCTGTTCGCTCCTGTGGTTGGGAGTGAGGGCGAAACCGAAGAGAGCCTCAGATCTAGCGAACGCCGGGCTTAGGGAGTCGCTCCGTCCATGAAACAACGCAGACGCGATCGATTGCAGCGGTCTCGCCCGGGACTCGTGGCCGCGAATGTGATTTTGGTCTTGATCGCGGTCTTGACCCCGAGCGATCCGCCGTGGACCAATAAGACGCGCTGGCGAGAGCCCGGCCCCGGTTTGAAGTTTGGGGGGGTCAGCCAGCTCTTGAGCGAAGCGCCAATCATTTCAGATACCGGCGAGCTTACCCTCGAAGTGTGGCTCGTGCCGGGCTTCACCCCCGGCATACGGCCCCAGGAGATCATTTCATTTTACGAGCCAGCTGTTGCACGCCGATCGCTCGTTCTTGGACAATTTCCGCGTGGGTTCATCTTGCAGGGACGAGCCGATAATCCGAGCGGAGATCCCCGCAACGACGAATACATCGGAATCGACGAAGTCGGACTCGTCGGCCCCGACCAGCTCACCCATTTGGCGCTCACCGTCACAATTGGCGGAACCACGCTTCATGTAAACGGTCGACCCACTGCGTTGCATTTACGCGAAACGGCCGCGTATAAAGGTGACCCGTTCGGCGGGCACTTGTTGATTGGGAGTTCCAACGCGGGCTGGCATTTCTGGCTCGGAGGCATGATGGGCGTGGCGGTGTATGACCGAGTCCTCACCGAAGCTGAGCTCATCTCACATGCACGCCGCTCGGGTGCGGCTCCCGACAAGGCACTCGACCATGACGCGTCGCTACTCGCGCTCTACCGGTTTGAAGAAGGCGGAGGGCGGCGCACGCGCAGCGCGGTTGCGCGCGGTCCCGATCTCACGATCCCCGAGCGCATGACGCGCCCCACGCGCAAGACGTTCTTGAGTACCCACGCAGTAGACGAGGCAAACGTGTCGCTGTTTATGTTCGATATCGTGAGCAACATCGCGGGCTTCATGCCGCTCGCATTCTTGCTCGCATGGAAGCGGGGTGTGAAGGGAGTTGTCGTCGCGGTTCTGGCAGGATTTGCGCTGAGTCTGTTCGCCGAACTTGCGCAAACGCAAATCGTAGGGCGCGCGTCTTCGCTCGTGGATCTTGTTTGCAATACCCTGGGCGCGCTTCTAGGTGGCGCGCTCGCATTTGGATTCGCATTCGCGCTTCGCTTCGACCCCGACCCGCGCTAGGAGTCTACGCGGCAATGGTTGCGTGCGGCGCCGACGCTTTCAATTTCCCGCGGCTTTGATGAGATCCTTCATTCCATCGAAGCCGTGTTTCTGTACGAGCGCTTCGAGCACTACACCCAGTACGCGGAGCGACACCGCGACGTCATCACGCGTTTCGGTCGCTTTCCCCCATCGAAACGAGACCATGGGGCGAGAGTCGACGAACGAGGAGAAAGACTTTCTATTCGGCGGGTACGCAGGCTTTTGATCGCGTCAGTTGCACGGTGCTTCCGCGCCCGCGTCGAGTTGAGCTAGCGTAAACGGGTGAGGCTGGATGTTCGTCGCGCGACAATCGCGCGGTGTGTCCTCTGGGAATCGAGGAGAAATAGCCTTGGCGTTTCGTCAAGTCGCCATCGTGGTCGCGCTGTCCTTGCTGGGTGAAACCTTCGGATGCAGCTCTCCCGTCCCCAAGGCTCCTGCATTCGTTCCGGGAATCGACCCGAGCGATCAACAGCTGACGATCGAACTACTCGAGTTGGACCGGCAGATCGCTGACCTCGACAGATGGCTGAGCTCTGTCCCACCGTCGTTCGAGTCGGAAGAGGAACGCAGAGGCGTTCAGAAACGCTGGTTCGCAGCCGTCGAACGGGCGAGTGTCCTTTTGAACGTCGACTTTGACAACCCGGAACTCTTTCTGCGTGCGGGCACGCTGTATCGGCAGGGCCATTTCCTTGAAATTCCCGACACCGGCGCGTCGGCGTACACCAGCTTGAACCGCTGCCTGGCGCTCGCGAACGCGCATGTGAACTGTCGCTATGAATTCGCGAGATTGCTTCTCGCTCTGTCGCCCCGCTACGCGACAACCGCGGAACAAATGCTCGTCGAAGCGCGCAGGTTGATTGAACCCGTCACCCGGCCCGAGTTTGAAGCGGCGCTTGCGCGTGCGTACCTCGCGCAAGGGCGGCGAAGTGCGGCACTTCGGCAAATTGAACACTATCTGACGCTGCGGCCCGAGGACCTCGATGCTCAGCGCTTTAGAAGCACACTGATCTTCGAAAGCAAAAGAGGAACACCGCTTAAGTAATTGTTTATTGAAAGGGAGAATCTATGCGCGTAGTCACGATACTGATCGCACTGTGCTGGCTCGCCGCCGCGATTCCATCCGCGGCGACTGCTGATCTCGCAGCAGTCAGGGCGACCTTGAGCGCTGAGGGATACGTATCCATCCCGTTTAAGCGTGGCCAAGACCGACGCTTCTACGTCGAGGGGACCATTCACGGTTCGAAGCTTCGGCTCATGCTCGATCTCACGAGCGAAAATTCGATCTTCGACATCGGCACATTGCGTAATCTCGACATCGCATTCGAACAGACAGAAATCATCATCCCGACGCGTCGTAAGAATGTTCGGATTTACACAGGCAGAATTCTGGGTATCGAGTTCGATGGGAAATCGACGGGGCCGATTGACATCCACGCTGGGGACGTCGACCCGGTCTATAGTGTGAAGTCGGGCGTCGACGGACCCGACGGTGTGTTGGGTGCTGAATTTCTTGGGCACTACGGCGCACTGCTTGACGTCAAAAATCAGATCTTGCTCTTGAAGGTTCGCTGAGCGCAACACAACGTACTGCTGGGTGAGCTTATGGCTGACCCGGCGCCTATGTCGGCGGGGCGAAGTGTGGCTGTTCGCGGTTTCGCCACGCGTTCTCTAGCACCGTCTTGACCCACGGCTGTGCATCGAGGGTTTCGATTTCGCTTCTTTCGAAGTAGCGGACTTCGAGCGTCTCCAGTTGTTTCTTTGCGTCTCTTCATGTTGTTAGCAGGGCGAAGCGATTGGCTTGCAATTACAGGCCCCGCGTTGGCGGCGCAGTTCCTCTCTACTGAGAGCGGCGAGCGCATGGTAGCGCGAAGCGGGGATGAGCCGGCTTCAAGTGGTGCTGTGTTAGTCTCGATCCCTTCTTTGGAGAACGGAACCCCGATGAAATTTCAAGCCGAGCTCGATAGCGCGATCGCCGACGAGACTCTCGTCCATGTTGTGCGCGCTGAATTTGAAGAAAGCTGTCCCGAAATTGAAGGGCAGATTCTGAGCAGTAGCGACGGGATCGTCTGCCTCGCTTTCCTAGATGACCGCGTCCGATTCAACGGCGTCGACATCTTTTACCGCGACCAAATCAGCGAGATCGACGCGCCCGCGCCTCACGCGGGTTTCTACCGATCGGCATTGCGGCTTCGCGGTGATCCGTTGCCCGAAGCGCCGCCGGTTGACTTGAGCTCGATGCGCCGGGTTCTTGAAACCGTGAGCGAAATTTCGCCTTTGATCGTGATCCACCGAGAAGTCGAAGAGCCCGAGGCCTGCGATATCGGCAAGATCACCTCGTTTGGCTCCGAGACGTTTGCGCTCCGGGAGATCAACCCTGATGCTGAATGGGAAGAGGGCACAACGGAATTTCGCTACGACGAAATCACCCGGGTAAGTTATGGCGGTGAATACGAAGCCGCTCTCGCCCTGGTCGCGGGAGTCGTCTCTTAGGCTTCACCGCCCGACTGCTGCTCGGGTTGGCCAAAGAGCTCTCGGTTCGCCCGATTGAGAAAGACGAGCCCGATCGCCGCGTTAAAAAAGATGAAGAAGTTGTGCTGCACGAAACCGAAGGCAGTCATCTGTCCTTCGTATCCCGGGAACAACACAACCCAGAGCGTAATGGCGACGGTGCGCATGGGGCCGGGCGTGGCGGCACCGAAGAAGATGATGGGCAAGTACCCGAGCATCTGCATGTTGCCGACTTCGACGCCGAAGTAGCTGAGCGCCACCGTGTAAACCCATACGGCACTGAGTAGAGCCGGGGACCTGAGCAGGATGATCATCCCGAAGTGCCAAGTCCGGGCCTGACGGAACGCGTGGAAGATCGGTTTGTCGCGAACGGTCGAGTTGGGAAACAAGGTGCCCCGGAAAAACAGCCGGAAGACAATGAAGACCAGGGCTGCCCCGACTGCGACTCTCGGAATCATCGAAAAGACGTCCGGGAGAGAGTCACCCTGCAACGCGTACCCGACGCTCGCCCAAGTGAGTAGATAGTAGAACTCACAGAACATGATGAAGAGCATGCTCGAGCCTACCTCCCAACCTGGCACGCCGTTGCGTCGGTTGAGATAGAGCGCCATTGCACCCTTCCCGACCTGCTCGTTCAAGATCGACAGGATGTAGCTGCTGCCGCGAATGGGCAGGATGTCGACGTAACGAACTTCCGCGTTGTACCAGTTGACGACCCGCCATAGCACGAGCGAGTCGATCAAGAAGAACAAGAACGAATACGGAACCATCAGGGCGAGCCAGCTCCCCCACGGCACGCTTGCGAAGATGCCGGACAAGTAAGACACGACGGTTGCACCTTCGCGTCCTGCTGCGCCGGAGATCTTCGTATATAGATACGCGAAGCAGATGGCGGAAATGATCCACGGCAGTGCCCGCTGCCAAAGGGGCATGTTGGGCCGTGCAATTACGTTGCGCTCGGGCGCTTCGTCAGGAGTCGAACTAGATTCAGTCATAACTTTTGGCCTGGGGTCCGATGTAGCGCGCGAGCGTTTCATCGAGAGGTGTGAGTTTAATTCCGAGCACGTTCTGCACCGCGCTGTTGTCGATTTTGTCGTCGTGTTGAAGCACGCCGAGCATTGCGGGGGTGATGGGCGGATTTTTCATGATCAAGTTCATTGTCCACGCAGCGGCGCGTACGGCTGCGAGGGGAACGCTCGAAACTTGGATGTCGTTGCCGTGTAGCTTTCCGACCCGGCGCACAAGTGCGTGATGGGGCAGCGCTTCGGGCCCGCCGAGATCGAGCGTGTGGGAAGCATCCGACTCGTCCTCGACTGCTGCGACCAACGCGGACAGTAGATCTTGTACGTCGAGCGGTTGTTGAATGGTGAGTCCACCCCCAATCAACCGAGCGCTTGGTTTCTTCGCTTGTGCGCGCAGCGCGCGAGATGCCGGGTCGTCGGGGCCGACCACCATCGGAACGCGCAATAACGTCGTCGGCGCTGAGCCTTTGAGCAGGATCTCTTCGGCGCGGCCTTTGGAGGCGAGACATGCGTTTTTTAAATCTGGGCTCGACCCAAAGATGCTGAGGTAGACGACGCGCCCAACCGCTTGCGTGCTCGCCGCGCTCGCGACTGCGGTGCACGTGTTTTCGTGTGCGTCGGCGTAACTCGTCCCCACGGATTCTTTCAAGATGCCGACCAAATGCACGATCGCGCGGCAGCCGGCCGCAGCGTGGGTTAAGGCGTCGGTGTCGCGGTAGTCGAGAACACGAATGTCGGGCCGCAAAGTTTCCGGGAGCTCGGCGACTTGAGCTGCCGCGCGCTCACTTCGCACCACGGCGCGCCCGGGGATCCCTCGTAACGCGAGTCGCTCGAACAATTGCAGGGCGATCTGGCCATTGCCGCCGGTGACGAGGACAGGGCCAGCGCGCCCGGGCGTTGCTTCGTGAGGTGCATCGATCATTCGCGCAGCCTAGCTGGTTGCACAGCATCGCGACCACGTGTTGCGGTGATTCGCGAAAACGAAAATAAACCTGGCCAGCTCCATGCTCGCGTTTGACATCGGAAACCGCGGACCTCTACCCTTCGCCGATGCCCTCCAGATACATAGACGTTCAAGGGACCGCCACTTTCCTGCGCCACTGCGGCCCCACGACATTGCCCGAAGTTCCGCCGGTTCTTTCGCGCGGGGAGATCGTGCTGTGTATTCACCATACGGGTGGGAACAGCCGGAACTTCGACGCGCTTAACGCCAACCTTGCGGCGAACCATTCTCCCGTGTCCTTCGACTTGCCCGGTCACGATCGTTCCGGATCGCAGATGAGTCTAGGCAGCATCGAGGCGATGGCGGACTTTGCCGCCGGTGTCTTGAAGAGCCTTGCGGTGGATCGACCCGCAGTCGTGGTGGGCCACGGCATGGGGGGCAATGTTGCTCTGCAGATGGCACTCGAACACAGCGACGTGGTGCGAGCGGTCGCGGTCATCAATTGCTCGGCGCAGTATTCCTGCGGCGACGACTTGATCGAACGAGCGCGTCTCGTTTCGGTGGGGCGCGCGCGACGCGAGTTTGAGATCAAGGCCTTTGCCGAAGGATGCGACGCGAAGATCATTCGGTCGGGCTTCATGGACACGCTGAAGACGGACCCGCGGGTCATCTATGCGAACCTGATGGCGATGCGAGACTGGGCCGGGGCCTCCAGCTTGACCGAGATCACGGTTCCCACGCTCGTATGCGTGGGGGACAGCGACACCGACGCAATCCGCGCGGAGTCCGAACGCATGTCGAACGTGATTCCCGGCGCAGAGTATCGGGGGGTCGTGGGTGCGGCCCACATGCTTCCCACCGAGCAACCTGAAGCATTGGCGAGCGCACTCAATGAATTCTTGGGAGCGCTGTCATGAGTGTGTCGGGACAAGTCGCAATCGCCGGGGTCTACGAACACCCTGCACGCTGGGCGCCAGAGAAAACCGAATCGCAGATCATGGCGGAGTGCGCGCGCGGTGCTCTCGAAGATTGCGGGCTCGAACTCAGTGACGTCGATGGGCTCTTTGCTGCGGGCATCGGGATGGGGATCATGGGCGTCGTCCATCTCTCCGAGTACCTCAATATCAAGCCCAACTATTTGGACGGGACGAACATCGGTGGGTCTTCGTTTGTTGCGCACGTGAGCCACGCCGCCGCCGCGATTCATGCTGGGATGTGTGACGTCGCGCTGGTGCTGTACGGCAGTACCGCGGCATCGAACGCGATGGCGATTGGCACCGGGATGGCGTCGAGCGGGAAGGACCCCGCTGGTGCCTTCGTGAGCCCATACGGCATGACGACCGTCGGCAGTTACGCGATGGTGGCCCAGCAGCACATGGACAAGTACGGAACCACGAGCGAACAACTCGCGCAAATCGCGACAACAACGCGCAAGCATGCATCGCTAAACCCGAACGCAAAAATGCGCGACTTGATCGAAGTCGAAGACGTGATGGCGAGCCGAGTCATCTCCAGCCCGCTCCACCTTCTGGACTGCTGCATCATCAGTGATGGCGGTGGTGCCGTGGTGGTGACGAGCCTCGAACGCGCACGTGACCTAAAGAAAAAACCTGTGGTATTGCTCGGTTGTGGCGAAGCGGTTTGCCACCAAGAGCTCGGCACGCCGGACTTGCTCACGGTTGCTGCCAAGCAGTCGGGCGAGAAGGCGTTCGCGATGTCGGGGCTTATCCACGGCGACGTCGATCTCTGCACCCTCTACGATTCATTTACGATCACCGTGCTCGTCACTTTGGAGTGCTTGGGATTTTGTAAGCCAGGCGAGGGCGGGGCCTTCGTTGAAAACGGACGCATCGGGATCGGGGGGGCTTTGCCCGTCAACCCGGACGGCGGAGGGTTATCGTCGAACCATCCTGGAATGCGCGGGATCTTCCTCGTGATCGAGGCCGCAAAACAATTGCGCGGCGAATGCGATGCACGGCAAGTCGACGAGGCAAAGATCGCATGCGTGCATGGCACGGGTGGGATTCTTGGTGTTTCCCACAGCGGAGCCACCTTGCTCCTCGGAACGGATTGAGGCGGAACTCATGGCAAAATCAATTCAGTACAACGCTCAGCCTTTCGACTGGGAAACACGCGCTTATTGGGAAGGTTGCGGGCGACACGAAATTGTTCTGCAGCGCTGCCGGGCCTGCGGTGTGGTTCAACATCGGCCGCGCGCACTGTGCGTGTCGTGTTTCTCCGACGGCATCGAACACTTTGTCGCGAGCGGTCGCGGCACGGTTCACACCTTTAGTGTGACGAATCAGAACGGCTTGCCGGCGTTTCGCGAGGCTTGTCCGTATGTGCTCGCCTACGTGGCGCTGGAAGAAGGTCCGCAGCTCATGACCAACATTGTGGGCTGCGACCCGGCCGACGTGCGGATCGGCATGCCGGTTGTCGTTGAGTTCTGCGACATCGAAGACGAGAGCAACGAAGATGGCGCAGCGGTGCCAAGGTTTCGGCCAGCATGATCCTCGATCTACACAACCACTCGATCAAGTCCGACGACGGGCGAGCGAAGGTCGAAAACTACTGCAAATGGATTACGAAGCGCGAACTCAAGCTCGACGGATTCGTACTGAGCGAGCATCGCCAGTACGACTCTGGGTCTGATTACCGGGCACTCGAGGACAAGTACGGCATTCTAATTTTGAAGGCGAGCGAAGTCGAAACCGAATATGGGCACGTGCTTATCTTCGGTGTGAATGATGACCTTGAGCACGCGTTCGACTTTGCGGACGTGCGCGTGCCTCTCGAAGTTGTGCTTCGCGAAAGCAATCGCTGTGGCGCCTTCGCGGTGCCGTGTCACCCGAGTCGCGCGATCGTCGGCATGTTTTCGCACTATGACGAATTGGGTCCGGCGCCTGGCGTCGAGGTTGTGGAAACCCTCAATGGCGGGGGGCGTGGCACTGAAAACGTCGAAGCGGTTCGGCTCGCCAACGAATACGGGTACCGGGGCATCGGCGGAAGTGACGCCCACATTGTGAGCCACATTGGTCGCTGCGTGACGGTGTTTGAGGACAAGATCGAGACGATCGAAGACCTCGTTTCGTCGCTGGCCGGCGATCGGTATCGTGCGTCGTCATCAGAAATTGAATCCGCGGCCTAATCCGGCCCGCGCGCTTCGATCACAATATCGAAAGACAGGCGAAGGAAGGCAATGGAGATCGATATTCCCGCGGTCAAGAAGGAACACGTCGGTTTCGAATTCGACGAAGCTACCTTTGAGATCAAGACTGAAAAACTTCTCAACTATGCGAAGGCATGTGGCGAAACTGAAGCCCGCTTTGTTGACTCGGAAAGCCCCGACTTTCGCGCGGTTCCCAACTACGCGTCAAACTTCCACGGTCGCCGCAACCTGCCCGACAATTTTCCGGCCGACATCCGGCGTAGCTTCGACGCGGGCAAGTGCTGCGAAAGCTTCGCGGCGATTCGCCCGGGCGACACGATTACGGGCCGCAGCCACATCCACGACATCTACGAAAAAACGGGTCGATCGGGGCCGATGATGTTCGTGGTACACCGGATGGAATTTACAAATCAAGACGACACCAAAGTTGCGATCGTCGATTGGCGCCTCGTGATGCGCCTAGGGGAGATGTAAGTGACGGATCAAACCCGGCGCACATTTACCGACGTCGACTTCGGAGACGAACTTCAGGAAACCCTGGCCGACATTCGCATCGAGACGGTTCGAGTTTTTACCGTCGCGGCCGGGATGAACTTTGGACGCTTCAATGACCATGAAGAAGCCCGCAAATCAGGCCTGCCGGGTGCGATCGTTCCGGGCATCATGAGCCAGGGTATCTTTGCTGCAGCGATACACGCCTGGGCGCCCGGTGCGGAAGTGCGTAGGCTCGACACCATCTTTCGAGCGCCACTCGTCGCCGACACGCAAGTGCGCGTGAACGGGGTCGTGACGGACTGCGACGAAGAGGGCAAAACCATCGAATTGGATCTCACGATGACCAATGAGGCCAACGAAACCCCGGTTTTGGGCACAGCATTGGTGGCGCTCGGATAATCCGAATCGTCGGATCTACACGAAACTTTGACCCGCGCGGCTACAATCACCACAATCTCCCATGCGGTGCACGGCAACGCACAAACGAACTCAGCGAGAATCAGAACTCACGTGGCGACTCAAGAAGCTTTTGGCGAAATATTGCGCACGGTGTGCGCGCAACGCGGTTGGGAACTTCTCCCCAGCGGTGTCAACGTCACCCATGCGAACGGGCGACATCAGGTCGTTATGTTTGAGCATTTTGAAAATGCCGAGCACCATCTCATTCGACTCGTCAGCGTGATCGGAGTTTCGGTCGAAATGCGCCGCGAACAATTGGTACAAGCCCTGCGCGCCAACGCGAGCTTGGCCCACGGTGCGCTTGCGCTGAACGGCGACGAGTTTTGCATGACCGACACCCTGTCCCTCGAAGACTCAGACCCAAGTGAGATTGAATCCGCCGTCGCCTATCTGGCAGAAACGGCGGACCACTATGAACAGGTGTTGTTCGGTACGGACCACCACTAATTGTTGCGCGGGTAGAAAATGCCGATTACACGTTTTTGGGTCGTTGCGCTTTCTTCGGGATCGACCGCGTGGCTAGGCTGGTCGCTTGAAAGGCCAGGGGTTTCGCGGTTGGCGGGTACTACGGCCGTTCATTTGTTCGCAATCATTGCGACTGACTGTTTTTTGAACTGCTCGGCTAGCCCGTCAACGAGCCGCTCGATGCAAATCGGATGAAACAATGCTGAGATTGTTTATGGTCGCGTTGATGGTCGCGGCAGTCGTCGCAATCTTTTTAACGACCCGTCGCGGGAAGGAAGTGGCGGACCAGCTTGGCTTGATGATCCCCGGCAAAGGTCGCGCGCCTGAGGAAGACCACGACTACCTGCTGAAGGTCTGCGGGGGCGATGTCGATGAACTCAAGCGACGTCTTGATGCCACCCGGAAGAGCAATCCAGAACTCAACGAGGCGGGTGCTTACCGACGTGCGATTCGAGAGCACCTGAAAGACAAGATGTAATTTTGGGCGGTGCTACTGCGCGAAGTTCATCAGAACCGTGAGCATGATCATCGCGACCGTGACCGCGGTAACGCCCGCGGCGAGGTAGGCGAAGAACGCGCCTTCTTTGACAGGCTCGGGTTTTGCGATGCGGTGGATTCGACTGGCATCAAGAGCACCGGCAAGGGCTTCGCCCGCAGAGATGGGTTGCTGCTTCAGATGCCGCACAACGGTTTGGTAGCTGGCGCCGCGATCCATCAGTTCGATCGCGAGCAGGAGCGTGGCCACTTCTCTCGACGCTTCGGGCTCCATGCCCCTGGCTGAGATGTCGCGGGACAGCGTCGTCACGCCGAGGGTTCGCGCAAGCGCGTGGTGCAGGACGACATGGTCTGCCAGACCTTTAGCGGCGGGTGCGTCCATTCCGCGCTCACAGATTTCATCGATCAAGACTTCGGCGCGAGAGCGGGCACCGTGGTTCGGTGCCGCGGATGCGACGTCGTCTATGGGGGGGGCTGGTCGAGGGGGATACCCGCGATTTGCCGCAAGTCGTCGTTGAGATCTACGAGTGGGCTGGTTTCGGTGGCGGCATCGCGCGTGCTCAGCGCTCAAGCGCCGGCGTCGCGCTAAGAACGTTTGGCCTTCGCTTTCGCCATCATGTCGAGAGACCACTTCAACGTCTCATCGATGCCCGCTTGGGGCAGGCTCAGCCCGCCGTCGATGACGATGTTTTGTCCCGTGACGAAGCGCGATGCGTCCGAACAGAGAAAGTGGACAACGTCTGCAATCTCGTCAACGTCACCTGTGCGTTGCAGCGGCGTTGAGCGCTCGACCGGTTCCAGAATTTCAGCATTCGAATACAAGAGTTCGGTCATGGGGGTGCGCACAACACCCGGTGATATCGCGTTGACGCGAATCGTCGGTCCGTACTCTTGGGCAGCACCATGGGTCAGCGCTATGACACCCGCTTTCGCGGCGGAATAGGGAAGCTCGCCGCGAGTAGGGCTACTGGCACTCACGGAGGCGTTGTTCACGATCGCGCCGCCGCCGCTTTCGAGCATCAAAGGGATCGCGCTTCGCATCGCATAAAAGGTGCCACTCAAATTTACAGCGAGAATGTCGTCCCACTGTTTGTCGGTGTACTCGTGCAGGGGTTGAAGCATCCCCATGCCGGCGTTGTTGACGAGGATGGACAGCCGCTCGAGTCGTTCGTGTGCGGTCTGGATCGCCTCTTCGACCGCGGCGGAATCGCGCACGTCGACTTCGATCGCGATGCCGCCAAGCGGCGCGGCCGCTTTGTGGAGATCACTTTCTTTTCGATCAAGCATCGCGACCTTGGCTCCGGCGCGATGGAGGCGGTGTGCGACCGCGAGGCCAATGCCTCGAGCCGCTCCAGTGACAACTGCACCTCGTCCGTTCAAATCTTTTGCGTCCACGACCTTCTCCGCTTGTTCGCACGCGTCCGCGCGCACGCTACCTGAAAGTCTGAGCTTAGAAGAACCCATCGTGGGGCTACACCCCGCGCTCCTGGTTTCGGGGCCCCGCGAAACATCAGCAGAAGGCCTCGCTCTTTCCATTTACTTGCACGTGAGTTGGACGCTCGCGATACGTGTTGCCGGCACCCCTCGGCTTGCGGTCAAGGCAGTGAGAAAAGAGTCCCATTAGGCAATAGACGGCTTTTCGAGACCGTTCTGCGTCGAGACGGCATCGCCTTGCGAGGCGGAACTTCGGGTTCGTCGCGATTGTTATCGAGTAATGCGCGTGCGTCTGATCGCTTGCCAAGACGGTCATACCCAATACGACGTTACCGACGTTGCGGAGCCAAACGTCAACTGTCGCTGCGGTAGCGAGGTCGAGAACCCCGCGTACGAAGCCGTCGAGGCCCGGGTCTGCAGCTGTGGTTCGTGTAGCGCGCAAGTTGAATCGAGCGACAGCCACTGCGAATACTGTGGCTCGCAGATCGCTCGCGACAACGGATCGCTCCACAAATGAGCACTCCGCCGCTTCCTTAACGACGAACACGAAGACGTTCGCTTAAGCGGGCTTCGGCGCGACGAGTTCTAGCCAAGCGTTGAAGTCGTTGGTGTAATTGACTTCGCGTTGGCGTGCGGCAACACGTTCGAGAGTTGCTTTGCGTGCCGATTCGCTGGGCTCGGGTCGTACAGTAAGCTGCGCAACTACGTCATTTGCGATTTGTTCCGCCTGGGCGGCGGCAGGGCTTGCGAGATCTTCGCGTGACGCTTCGGGGTTTTCGTTCACCCCGAGAAAGATTTCGATCGCCGCAGTGGTCACACGCTCGGCATGTTTTCGCGATGCCACGATGTTGCCCTTGCCCGTAACGACATTGCCGACAGAAAACACAGTCGGGTAACCATTCAAGCGGCCCGTGTCCCAGTCCGCGAAGTCGTAGAGCTCACCGTTCATTTTGATTTCGGGAATGGGCTGGGGGATGCTGCCGATCGAACTGATGACGGCGGCTCCGCGCCGTTCGAACGTCTCGTCGGTTGAGACAACGCGATTGCCTTCCACCTTCGTGCGCCGGAAAACAAGACCCGCGAGTTGACCGTCTTCGATGATAAGAGAGTCGGCGACCGCGAGTTCTTGAATTTCGAAGCCGTATTTTCGGATCGCTTTGTCGATCAAGGTCTGACGACTTGCCCGAACCTTGGCTTCGCGTTCCGGGGTTGCGCCATCTGGGATCGTGACCACCGGCATGTCTTCGACGCGACGGCGGTAAAAAATTGTACAACCCTTAAGACCCAAGTCGCCAACTGTAAGTCCGTGGCCTTCGAGGATCTTCGGGATGCCTTTCACTTCTAGGGTGATGACGTCGACATCGATGCCGCGTTCAAGCAGTTTTGCGCGAGTTGTCTCAAGCATCACGATCTTGGCGACGTCGATCGAGGCAAGTCCGCCACCGAGGACGAGGGTGTCGTCCTTTACATCGAACAAGCTGGGATCGGCGCCCGCTTCATCGAGATGGTTCCACCAGGTGACGAATGGATTCTGGTAGGTGAGCCCTTTGCCCTCGACGTCTTCCGCGCCGTCGAGCTGCACCGGGCGATCTCGCCAAGCGCCGTTCGCGAGGATGACGGAGCTAAACCCCCAGTCGTTGCACAGTTCGGCAAAACCAACGTCGCGGCCCACTTCGGTATTGGGAACGTAGAAGATGTTCGGGTGAGAAAGCTTGGCGCCGATCGCGCGGTATTCCTTTTCCCTTAGCTTGTGGTGCCAGCGAGGAAGGCCGTCTTCGATCTTGCCGAATGGACGCGGGTTTTGTTCGAATACAGCGACTGAGATACCTTTGTTGGCAAGTCGTCCTGCGACTTCTGCTCCAGATACCGCGCCCCCAATGACAGCGACGCAGTGTGGGCGCGTGGCGGCTTCGCTTGTCATGTTGGCGATTATGTCAGCTTCAGATGACTGCGACAACCAATCGCGCGTGTCGTTTGCCGCATTGCATTTCACAGAACTGGAAATCAAATTGCAGGCCGAGATCGATTGCGAGGATGACCGTGGTAGAGTCTTGCGCACGGGCCCTTAGCTCAGCGGTTAGAGCACCCGGCTCATAACCGGGTAGTCCCTGGTTCAAATCCTGGAGGGCCTACCAAACTGTCGCGGTTCGGATCGGGCCGGCATTGTCCGACCGGGTCCGTACCGCTCAGTGGGGTTGCCGCGGAGCGCCAACTTGGGGCGCGCGTTGGACTCGCCGGGCATGGCACGCGGTGAATGAGTATAAATTGCGGTGGCTTGCGGCGCAGTTGCCACGGTTTTGCGCGGCACGAAATGACCGCAGGCGCGACCGGCGATTCGAAGCCAAAATTCTTGCTGGCGGCACGCTCGCATTTGGTGCCTCGGCCTCATTCCGGGCTAGACTCGCCGCCGATTCGAGCAAGATCTTGGGCGTGGGCGTCCCGCCCAAAGAACCGCGCCAAGCTCCGAATCAATCAGATCGATTTGTGAGCCTTTGCTCGACTGGGTCATCTCTGACCCTCCGAACACCCGGTGAGACTCGACTCACCAACTGGGTCCGAGCATGCAGCCGGACACCGACTGACCTTAAGAACAGGAGAACCTCTCATGGCCGAAGCTGTCATCGTCGAAGCACTGCGAACCCCCATTGCCCGAGGCAAGAAGATCAAGGGTGATCTAAGCGGCTTCCATCCCGCGCAATTGTTTGGGACTGTGCTCGACGGCGTAATCGAAAAGGCCGGCATTGATCCGGCCCTCGTTGAGCAGGTGATCGGTGGCTGTGTCACCCAGGCGGGTGAGCAGGCCGGCAATGCGACGCGCATTGCTTGGTTGAACCGAAACAAGGGTTGGGCTGGCGGCGGAACGACGATCGATACCCAGTGTGGTTCGGGTCAGCAGGCCAACCACTTGGTCCGCGCCCTGACGGAAGTCGGAAGCATCGACTGCGGCATCGCGGGCGGCGTCGAAGTGATGAGTCGCGTCGGCCTTGGCGCCAACGTGATGAACGGCCCCGGCTATTTCATCCCGAACGAAGAGCAGGGCTGGTCTTGGGACATGTCTCCCGAACAATTCACCGCAGCCGAGCGCATCGCAGCAAAGCGCGGCATTACGCGCAAGGACGTCGACGCGTGGGGGCTTCGCTCTCAGCAACTCGCCACCCAAGCGCGCGACGAAGGTCGCTTCAAGAACGAGATCCTGCCCATCAACGCTCCGGTGCTCGATGACGAAGGCAACCTCACCGGTGAAACCCGGCTCGTGGAAACCGACCAGGGCATTCGCGCCAGTACCCTCGAAGGGCTCGGCGAACTTCGCGAAGTCGTGCCGGGCTGCATGCACACGGCGGGCAACTCGTCGCAGATTTCTGACGGCTCGGCCGCGGTGCTTTGGATGACGGCTGAAAAGGCCAAGGAACTCGGCCTCAAGCCTCGCGCGCGCATCATCACCGATGTCGTCGTGGGCGCCGATCCCTACTTCCTGCTCGACGGTCCCGTCGACGCCACCCAGTCTCTGCTCAAGAAGAGCGGCATGGCGATCAACGACATCGACCTGTTCGAAGTCAACGAAGCGTTCGCATCGGTTGTGCTTTCGTGGCTGCAGGTTTGCGGCGCCGACGAAAGTCGTGTGAATGTCAATGGCGGTGCGATCGCACTCGGGCACCCGGTCGGCGCGACGGGCTCACGCTTGATCATCACGGCACTCCACGAACTCGAGCGCCAGGACAAGAACACCGCACTCATCACGATGTGCTGCGGCGCCGCGGTCGGAACCGGAACCATCATCGAGCGCGTCTAGTCGACACGCTCAGGGTCTTCGACTCGCATATCAAAGCCCGCGCAACGGTTTCGCACGCAGGAACACCGAAGCGCGGATCAATCCATTTACGCTGACGTCCCGGTATTGCCGGGTTGTCCGGAGATATTATGACGTTGGACGGAAAGGTCGCGATCGTAACGGGCGCAGCTCGAGGACTCGGGCGCGAAGAAGCACTCGAACTTGCACGCCAGGGCGCGCGGGTCGTTGTGAACGACCTCGGTGTTTCCGGTGACGGGAGCGGACGCGACACCCACGCCGCGGACGCGGTCGTTGAAGAGATTCGCTCCGCGGGCGGCGAGGCCGTTGCGCACTTTGGCGACGTCGCGGACTGGAACGATTCCCAGGCCATGATCCAGGCCGCCATCGATACCTACGGCGATTTGAACATTTTGGTCAACAACGCCGGCTTCTGCCGCGACAAGATGATCTTCAACATGGACGAAGAGGACTTCGACAGCGTGCTTCGCGTCCATGTGAAGGGCAGCTTCTGTTCGCTCAAGTTTGCATCGATGTACTGGCGCGAGAAGGCGAAGCGAGAAGGCGGCCCGGTTTACGGTCGCATCATCGGGACTTCGTCCGAAGCCTTCCTTTACTGCTCCGTTGGGCAACCCAACTACGCGGCCGGCAAGGCGGGCATTACCGCGCTCACATTGTCCACGGGTTTTGCCGTGATGAAGTACGGCGTTACGGCCAACGTCATCTGCCCGCGAGCACGGACGCGCATGACGGACACCGGCGGCATGCTCTCTCAGATGTTCGCAAAGCCGGAAGAAGGCTTCGATCAGTTCGATCCCGCAAACACGGCTCCGTTTGTCGCGTACTTGGCTTCGCCCAACGCCGCGAACATCTCTGGCCAGGTGTTTACTTGCTGCGGAGAGAACATCACGGTGGTGGGCCGCCCCGACATCACGACGGCCGAAAGCCAATTCCAGAATGAAGGAACATGGACGGCGGACAAGCTCGACGCAAAGCTCGGCAAGTACTTCTCGGGCCGAACGTTCGGGGACGGTTATGCGATCCCCGGTGCGTAGGGTTAGAACGCGACGCTAGGAGACGGTGCGGCAGAAGGCGCACGGCGCCCAAACGCGGATCCAACGTCGCTGGAACGTTGAGCCGTACGTGGGAAGGTGGGGCAAAGGCTCGATCTGGATGTCCTGGATACACCCAAACCGTCGGCGTTGCTGAGACATCGAGAACGGCTGCCCGGCCGGTCACCTCGCCCATGAAAAAGCGCAATGGAACCGGGTCCAAACTGCGAATGTCGGCCTTGAAAGAGAAAGATCTCAGGGCCTAGGGTTTGCTATTGTACTACGCAGCAAAGCGACCCCACGCCCGTGTGGTCGCTGGCCATAGGTTCTACCCGGTGGAAGGCCCGATGCGAAACGACAAGGACAGATACTGGGATTGCTTGGACCAGGCCATGGAGGCTTCCCATCGCGGACGCATGGACGAGGCGCTCGCTTGGCTCGATGAGGCGCTTCGCGCGTACCCCGCGGGTGCAGAGGCTCACAACGGCCGTGGCGAAATCCTTTGGGATGAGGGTCGAATCGACGAAGCCGCTCACGAATTCGAACGCGCAATCCTCGCCGACTCGAAATTTACTGCCGCGCACCTGAATCGCATCGAACTCATGATCGAAGAGTTGGCCGCGTACGAGTCCGCCCTCGAACGCTGCGACGAGCTTCTCAGTGGTCGCGCAGAACTCCCGCGCCCCGAAACTTCGGTGCAGGCCGAGGTCTACTACCTCAAGTCAAAGGCTCTCTTTTACGTCGACGATCTGGAGGGTGCGATCTTTCTCGTCCGGCGCGCGAACAAGGCGGTGGGGATGCAGCCCGTCTACAGCGCGTTCGAAGGCCAGATCTTGTTTGAGCTCGGCCGCTACGAAGAGGCGCAGCGCGTGCTTGAGCATACGGTGTCGCTCGACCCGGACTCTGCACACGTGATCTACTACCTCGGGCTCGTACTCGAAAGGCTCGATGCGGAACATGCAACCGAGGCCTTTGCCCGCGCGAATGCCCTCGATCCGCACCACTACCCACTGCCGCTCGAAATTTCAACGCAAGACTTTGAACAAGCAGTCGCGACCGCGATCGACAATCTCCCGCGTTCCATTCGCGACTACATCGCCGACGTACCCGTACTCGTTGAAGACTTGCCGTCGCGAGAGCTGATTGCCACGGAAAACGTGTCGCCCCAAATCTTGGGTTTGTTTGTAGGTTCGCCTCGAACTGAAGCGTCGACGACGTCGCAAGCACTCGACCTTGACCGGGTAATGATCTTCGTGAAGAACCACACCAAGGTGTGCCGAGACCACGAGGAACTGATCGAACAGCTTCAGATCACCGTGCGTCACGAAATCGGCCACTACCTCGGTCTCGACGAAGAGGACATGGAGCGTCTCGGACTCGCGTAGTTCGAGCCCGTGGCTGGTTTCATTGTCGGTGGGTCGCGGTAGTTGCTGCGTTAGAACCATTCGCGTGTCTGGCGGGCTCTGAGTCATCTTGTCTATGGTTCGAGCATGGACCTCCCACGGCACTGCTGCGAAGCCGCCCCCCCCGCATCCGCGTGCGTTGGCCCAAGGGCTCACGGTTTATGAGTGACCTGATCGACCGGCTGCGCGAGATCGTGGGCGAGCCCGCTTGCTTGTCCCGCCCAGAAGAACTCTTCGTTTACGAGTGCGACGGATTGACCCTGGACCCCCAGCTACCGTCCGTTGTGGTTTTGCCCGCCAACACCGATGAAGTCGTGCAGATCGTGAAGGCCTGCCGCGAACACGACACGCCCTTTGTTCCGCGTGGTGCGGGAACAGGGCTTTCGGGCGGCGCCCACGCGAAGTCGAACGCAGTCGTGATTGAAACGTCGCGCATGAAAAAAATTCTCGAAGTCGACGTCGAGAACCGGATCGCGCGGGTTCAACCGGGGCTGGTGAACTTGCATCTTTCGAACGTCGTCGCGAAGCAGGGTCTGTACTACGCCCCCGATCCGTCGAGCCAGCAGGTCTGCACCATCGGAGGCAACGTCGCCGAAAATTCCGGGGGCCCTCACACCCTGAAATACGGCGCCACCACCGACAATATTCTTGGCGTTGAGTTCGTGATGCCCGACGGCGAGCTTCTGCGACTCGGGCACGATTCGGGATTCGCTCCTGGATACGACCTCACGGGCGTTGTGACTGGCAGCGAAGGCACGCTTGGGATCGTCACCGAAATTACGGTGAAGTTGCTCGAAGTTCCGGAAGGGATTGAGACACTGCTTGGCGTTTTTCCCGACGTGGTGAGCGCTTGTCGCGCTGTGATGGCGATTGTGGGCAGCGGTCTTGTGCCGGCTGCCCTGGAGGTTATCGACCAGCGCACCATCGAGGTCGTCGAAGACAGTGTCTATAAGGCGGGGCTCCCGCGTTCGGCCGGTGCGGTGCTGCTGGCCGAACTCGACGGCGCGCGTTGCGCGCTCGACGACCAAGTAAAACGGATGCAAAAGTTCTGTCGCGACGCAGGAGCAAGCGATGTTCGAATTGCGAAGGATGCAACCGAACGAGACCTGTTCTGGAAAGCGCGTAAGGGTTCGTTCGGTGCCATGGGCCGGCTCGCGCCCGATCTCTACGTCCACGACGCGGTTGTGCCTCGCGCACATCTTCCGGAGATCCTCGAGCAAGTCAGCGAAATTGGTGAACGCTACGAACTCGTGCTCGCCAACGTCTTTCATGCCGGCGACGGGAACCTGCATCCCATCATTTCTTTCGACAAGCGAGACCCCGACGAACTCGATCGTGTCTTGAAGGCCGGCCGCGAAATCCTCGAAGCTTGCCTCGCGGTAGGTGGCGTGCTGACCGGCGAACATGGAGTGGGGACCGAGAAGCAGGAGTTCATGAGCCTGCTGTTTAGTGATTGCGACCTGGATGCCATGTTGCGATTGCGTCGTGCCTTCAATCCCGACGGACTTTGCAACCCAGGCAAAGTGTTGCCAGTGACGCGCGCATGTGTTGAGTCGAACCCCAACGCCCGGGGCGATCTTCTGGAACTGATCCCATGAACGAAGCTGCGATCGACGTGCTTCACAGTGCCTTGCCTGCGACGGACTTTGCTCCGAGTGAGGGGCTTGAGATCGAAGGACAATCAATCGCCGCGGTGCTTGCGCCGGAAGACCCCGAAGCGTTGTCGCGTGCGCTCACTCAATTGAGCGTGCAGGGTTTGCCCGCACTGGTGCGTGGTGGCGGAACGCGGATGGGGTTCGGCAACCTGCCTGACGAAGCCAATGTCGTGATTTCGACCGAACGACTCGCCGGGGTGCGACGCTACGAGCCCGACGACGGTGTCGTTGAAGCCTCGAGCGGCACTTCGCTTGCCGAAGTTCGCCGGGTCGTGCACGAGTGCGGTTGGGAACTTCCCCTTGATGCGGGGGGCGCCGGGTCCACCGTTGGCGGTGCAATCGCGACGGCCGCCTACGGCCCGCGTTGTCTCGCCTTTGGTCCGGTGCGTCGCAACGTTCTGGGTTTAGAAATTGTTCACGCTTCAGGCACCCTCACGAAGTGTGGCGGCCGTGTGGTGAAGAACGTCACGGGATACGACCTCGCAAAGCTGTACACCGGGAGCTTGGGGACGTTGGGGGTAATTTCGGGAGCTTGGTTGCGTCTGCAGCCCAAGCCTCGCGCCGTTGAAGTTCGGGTGTCGGAATATTCTGAATCGGAAACCGCATTGAAAGAAGGGCTCGCCGTCAGTCGCCGCGGAAGCGCGCGCGCTGCGGTGTTGCTGAGTCCGGAAGTGGCCCGGCGAGTCGGGCTCCAACATTCGCTTGCCGCAAGTTGGGTGTTGCTCGTTGAATTTGCGGGTGAAGAGTCAGAGTGCATCCACGACGCAAAGTGGTTCGAGAAAGAGTGCCACGGCACAAGTCCCGAAAGCGCGAGCGGCGACCCGGCACTCGGGTGGATCGATCGTGTTCGCGACGAACTTTCCACGACGCCGAGAGACTCGGGTGTTCGTGTGCGTATCGCGACCTTGCCCACGAAGCTTGGGGCCTGCGTGCGCCCGCTCGCAAAAGCGGGAGCGCTTACAACGGTCGACCCCGGGCTCGGCCTCGTCTTTGCCGACTTCCCTTCGCCTAACGCGCAAGCGCTCGGTGAGGGTGCCAACCAGTTGAAGCAGATCGTCGAAGTCGCAAGGTCCGCCGCCGAGGCGAGTGACGGTGCGCTGGTATTCGAGTCGCTTCCCACTCAGGCGAAGCGCGGATTCGACGTGTTCGGCGAAACGGCGTCGCCTCAACTCGAGATCATGCGACGACTCAAGCACGAGTATGATCCCGATCGCCTCCTGAACCCCGGTCGCTTTGTAGGTGGGATCTAGCGTGACGACACACGGCCCACGCCTCGACGAGATTTATGAGAAGAGCCTCGACTGCGTTCATTGCGGTCTATGTCTTTCGTCTTGTCCAACCTATCTCGCGACAGGTCGCGAAAGTTCTTCACCGCGCGGCCGCGTTTACTTGATGCGTGGCGTGCATGAAGAACGCGTGCCCCTAGCGGGTCTGGCGTCCGAAGAAGCGTTCTTGTGCGTGGGTTGTCGCGCGTGCGAAACCGCCTGTCCGTCCGGGGTGCAGTACGGAAGCATGCTCGAACTCATGCGCGAAGAAGTCACGGCGGCCGGGTTGCGCAGTGGAAGCGCGCGCACCCTTGAGCGTTTTGCGTTGCGGCACGTTGTGCCACGGAAGTTCATACTGCGAAGCGTTGTCGGTTTGCTTGGCTTTGTATCGCGTATGGGAATGGATCGCTTCGTCGTTTCAACCCTCGACAAGCTCTCCTTGCTCCCCGAATCATTGCGGCACGCTTTCGGCTTGATGCCCGACATCCCGAGTCGTGCCGAGCGCAAGCGGCTCCCCGAGTTTACGGCGGCAGTGGGCGAAAAACGTGGATGCGTCGCGTTCTTGTCCGGATGCGTGATGCACGAAATTTTTCCCGACGTGAATCGCGCAACGGTTCGCGTTCTCGCAGAGAACGGTTTCGACGTGCTCGTGCCTGCGGAGCAAGGATGTTGCGGGGCGTTGCAAGCGCATTCAGGAGACGCGGATACCGCGCACCGACTCGCACGACACAATGCAGCGGTCTTTGCGAAGCACTCGGTGGATGCGTTGGTTACGAATTCTGCGGGTTGCGGTACTGCGCTCCGCGAAGCCGAAAGTTGGATCGGCGAAGACGGCCGCGCGCTTGCCGCGAAGGTCAAAGACATCACCGAATTTTTGGATGAGGTCGGCCTGCGGGTTCCGGAAACACTTCCGAAAGGCAAGCGCCTAAGGGTTTGTTACGACGACCCCTGCCATTTGATTCACACCCAAGGTGTTGCGGCGGCGCCGCGTCGCTTGCTCGAAATGGTGCCCGGGGTCGAACTCGTCGCGCACGCCAACGCAGATCGATGTTGTGGCGCCGCGGGGACCTATAACCTCACCCAGCGCGAACTCTCGAACGAGATTCTGCATGACAAGATGGACGCATTGGCGGAAGCCGCGCCGGACGTCATTACAAGCGGGAACCCCGGGTGCATGATGCAACTGCGCCGGGGCGCTTCGGATCGGGGTATGTCCGCCCTTGTCCAGCACCCCGTCGAACTTCTTGCAACGTTCTATCCCACAGCGCCCAAAAACGATTAGAAAACGTCTGTTGCGTCAGAGTCTTGGGTCAGGCTCCTCGTTGCCAATCCGCGTTGCGGGTTCAATCGCAGGCGTAGGGAGTTCAGAGTGATGCCGGAGCAAGGTCATAAGCAGGGTCCTTCCCTAGTTGGCATTCTCAATACTACGCGCGATTCGTTTTCGGATGGCGGCGAGTTTCTTGAACCGACTGCCGCGATCGAGCAAGCGCGGCGGCTTGTTGCTGCCGGCGCTGACATCGTTGAACTTGGGCCCGCGTCGAGCCATCCCGATTCTGAAGCCGTGAGTGCGAAAGAAGAAATTGCACGCCTTGCTCCGGTCGTTGCGACGCTAAGCGATGAGAAGATTCCGTTCGGCGTGGATTCGTTCCAAAGTGAAACGCAACGTTGGTCGATCGCTCATGGTGCCCGGATGTTGAACGACATCGAGGGGTTCAACGACGAAGCGATGTGGCATGAGCTTGCCGCGAGCGATTGTGAACTGGTCGTGATGCATTCGATCCAGCAACAGGGACCCGCGACCCGTGAAAGCGCCGGCCCGGAGCCGATGATGGATCGCGTCCTAGCGTTCTTTGAAGATCGTTTGGGTGCACTTGAACGCGCCGGCATTGCCCGAAGCCGGATGATCGCCGACCCGGGCATGGGGTTCTTTCTGGGCGTTGATCCAGCGCCCTCGGTTGAAGTGTTGCAGGGCCTTGCGCGGCTGCGACGCGAAGTGCGCTGTCGTGTGCTCGTTTCGGTCTCGCGTAAATCGTTTTTGGGCGCGATCTGTGCTGAGTCCGAAATCGGGCCCCCCCGCGAAGTTGCAGCGCGCTTGCCCGCGACCCTGGCCGCCGAACTCTATGCTGCCCGTCAGGGCGTGGACATGATTCGAACCCACGACCTGCAAGGCCTTGCCGACGCATTGCGCACCAGCCTCAGACTTGAGGGCGAAGGCTTTTTCGTCTGAGCTTTCTCTCGGGTTCATCTGTTAAATTCATCCGGCGCATACCGTCCGCATGCTCGTGATTTAGAAGCGCGTCTAGAAGCGCGTCATTCAGAGAAGAAGGAATCCCCATGAGTCTCAACCTTGGAACCATCCTGCAAGCTGGCGCCGCCGACCATCCCGATTCACCGGTGTTGCGTTTGGGCGACTTCAGCATGACTTACGGCGAACTTGACGCGGCCGCACGCGGCGTCGCGACTTCGCTTCAAGAACGTGGCATCAAAATGAACGACAAGGTTGCGGTCTTGATCCCCAACGTGCCCGAGTTCACGATCTCTTACTTTGGGATTCTCTATGCAGGGGCGACGGTGGTGCCCATCAACGTGCTCGCGACCGCGGTCGAAGTTGACTACTTCCTGCGCGACTCGAAAGCGAAGATCTTGATCGCCCACACAAGTTTCGGCGACGTCGGAAGCGAAGGTGCCAAGCTCGCAAGCGTGCCGTTTGTGAGTGCCGGTGACGAAGGCGTCGGAACACTTGCAGAAATGACGAAGAGCGGGCCGATCGAAGGTTTGGCTCAAACCTCGCCGGACGATACCGCGGTGATCCTTTATACGTCGGGAACGACGGGCAAACCGAAGGGCGCCGAACTCACGCATTCGAACATCTTGATGAACTGCGCGTTCGTCGCGCCGAAGCTTGTTCCCGTACCCGAAGGCGAGGGGCGCTACCTCGCAACCCTTCCACTCTTCCATTCGTTTGGTCAGGTCGTGGTTCAGAACGGATGCATCGCTTCTGGCGGTTGCTTTACCCTGTTGCCGCGCTTCGACGCCAGAGAGGCCATGGAGATCATCGAACGAGACAACATCAATATCTTTGCCGGTGTTCCCACGATGTACTTCGGCTTGCTCCACTACGAAGGCGACCGAACCTACGACTTGTCGAGCCTCGACATCTGTCTCACCGGCGGCGCACCGATGCCAGTTGAAGTCATGAACGACTTCGAGAAGAAATTCGGCGTGACGATCCTAGAGGGCTACGGACTTTCCGAGACTTCACCGATCGCGAGTTTCAGCACCCTTGATCGACTGCGCAAAGCCGGCTCGATCGGTTACCCGGTTTGGGGAGTCGAACTCGCAATTTTGGACGACGACGGCAGACCGGTGCCCGGAGGTGAGCGCGGCGAAATCTGTATCCGCGGCCACAACATCATGAAGGGATACCTCGATCGCCCGGAGGCAACCGCCGAAGCGTTTGCGGGTGGATGGTTTCACTCGGGAGACATTGGACTCCGCGACGAAGACGGCTGCTACTGGATCGTCGACCGCAAGAAGGACATGATTTTGCGCGGCGGATTCAACGTTTATCCGCGGGAAGTGGAAGAGGTGCTTTACGCCCACCCCGCAGTCGAAGAAGCCGCAGTGATCGGCATCCCGGACGAAAGCCACGGAGAAGAAGTGAAGGCCGTGGTCGCGTTGGTGAACGGGCAGAGTGCAACCGAGCAAGACCTGATCGCGTTCTGCAAAGAGAAGCTCTCCGCGTACAAGTATCCCCGCAGTATCGCGTTCCTGGATAGCTTGCCCAAGGGACCGTCGGGCAAGATCTTGAAGCGCGAGCTTCGCTAACGCGCTCCCGTAGCCGTTGGGTGCCCCGCCTGTATAATCGTCGACACTTCACGTGAGCATTCACCTTTCTGACACCGGCGTGCGAATCATCATGGGCTGCCTTGTGCTGCTCCTGCTTCTCGCAGTTCGTATTCCGGCGCTCAAGCGCTTCAAGGGTTTTGCTTACGGCTTTGCGGCCTTTGCCGGAGCGCTCGCATTCTTCAACTTTACGCTCCAGTACCACCAGTGGAGCGACGGCTTTGTAAATCGCTGGGAGCTCTATCACTACCAGCTCGGTTCGAAGTACTTCCCCGAGCTCGGTTACGACGGCTTGTACTCGGCGTCGATTCGCGCCCAGCAAGAGTCCGCGCCTGAGATGGCGGTGGGCCGCGTACGCGATCTCGACAGCAACACGATGGTTTCTGTTGCCGAACATCAAACCAAGATGGACGAGGTGCGCGCGCGCTTTCGCGACGAACGCTGGCAAGAGTTCGTCGCCGACCATCACGAGTACATCGCGAGCACGCCTCCGCGCTTCTGGGAAAATATTCGTCACGACCACGGCTACAACCCAACTCCCGCGTGGACCTTCGTCGCGCGCTTATTCGACACCCATATAGGAAGCACGCCCGCAGCTCTCGGGTTTCTCGCAAGCCTCGACATCGTTCTGATGATCGTGATGCTCGCGCTCGTGTACCGAACTTACGGGTTTGGCCCCACGTGTCTCGCGCTCGCGATTGCGGGCTTTGGTTTTGGCTGGCGCTATCTCTTCATCGGCTCGTTCCTACGTCTCGACTGGTTGGCGACAAGCATCATGGGCATCTGCATGCTGAAGCGCGAGCGCTATGCCACGGCGGGTGCGTTGATCGGCTATGCCGCGGTTGTGCGGGTGTTCCCGATCGTGCTGCTCTTGGGGCCGGGGCTGCTGGCTTTGAAAGCCTGGTCTTCAGGCGAGCGACCAACATGGTCTTTCCGAATCGCCGCGGGATGTATCGCAATCCTCTGCATTGGTTTTGTCGGTGGGAGCATGACGGGCAGAGGGGTGTCAGCTTGGAGTGAGTTCGCTCGTGACATACAAGTGCACCGCGAAACTTGGGGGACGAATCAGGTTGGGATGGACACCCTATTCGTAAGTGGTCCGACCTTCCTCATGTCGAACCTCAATGACGAGGCCCCACAGCGGCGCACTCGCGAAGAAGTAAACGCACGCCTCGGTGAGCAAACCGTTGGCCGGGTGCTGCTCTCCGGAACCATGCTCGTTTTGTTCGTGCTCGCCGTGTGGAGCAGTTCAATCGCGGAAGCCGCAGCGCTTGGCATCGCGGCAATCTTCGCCCTCACGCCCGCTTCTTCTTACTACTGGATCATGGCAATCGCGGTCACACTACGACGCACCGCTTGGACTCCGATCGCAGTGCTCGCACTTTCGACAGCGATCTATTGGATCGCCAGCCGCTTCGCCTCGGTGGACTATCACCCGTTTATCTATGCGTTGTTCGCGTACGGGCTTGCTGCGGTCTTCTTTGCTTGGTTGGTGCCGGGTGCGGTGACGACGATGCGTGAGTTTCGGCGGCGGTAAGGCGGGGGGGGTCGGCGCACCGTCGGACTGTCGAATCAGCCTCGTGTTCAAAGTAGAAAAAGGCAGCCCCACCCCATCGGGGTGAAGCTGCCTTTTCTGTTCGCTCTCGATCTATTGAAAGAACCGCGCCTAGATCGCTACGGGCTCTCTAATTCCATTTCGGCTTCTGAATCAGTCGGGTCCGCATCAGCGGGCGCAATGGCTCTTGGTGCGCGGTGCTCTTTGCGTTTTGCGCGCATGGAGCGGACCTGTTGTTTGAAGCTTTCGAGCGCGTCGTGGAGCGCGCGTTCGAGTTTTGGGCCGGTGCGAGTCGCGACAATTTCTTGTCCGCGGGCCTCGCAGGTGATGCGGACTTCGTGGTCCGTGTGGCCCTTGTGTTTGGATGGGTTGCCCGAGATTCTGACGTCGATCAAGTCGTTGTGACCTTGGTCCGCAAGAGCGTGAATCCGCTCTTCTATCTGCGTCTTCTGTTCGTCGCCCACCCACTTTGCCTGGTGCCAATGTATCTGCAAGTGTTTTCCTTTCTTAATGAAAGTACGTTTCGTTGGATTGAAACTGGCTTGCTTGCGTCGTTCTAACGTTTGTTGTTGTTCGTCAACGTACGTCGTCTTTTGCTTTTCGTGCGTTCCTCCTTAATGCTTAATCGATAACGAATATCGTATTTTCGTGCTGCGCAATGTAGTAGTCGATGTGCGTATTTGTGCGGTGCTTCACCCCACTTCTATTCTATTGGTCACCACGGCGCGGCGATTGGTGCGCACTTTCTTCGCTGAGACGCGCCAATTGCACTTACTCGTCATCGAATAATTCGGTTTCGCGATCTCGTTCCTGGCCTTCCATATAAAGGTCGCTCAACTTCTCTGCGCCCACGCTTAGAAATAAGGCCTCGGCGGTCGCGGTCAAGCGGTCGTCGGCAAATACTTTTCCGCTCGCGTAAGTTTTTCGGCCGTCGACGCGGTCGAGTTGGGCTTTGAAATGCAAGTTGGTGTGAAGGGGCGTCGGACGCTTGTAGTCGATCGTGAGGCGCGCGGTCATGCCCGGGTTTCCCGTGAGCGAGTTGACGAAGCCCAACACTTCGTCAAAGGCTGCAGAAATGAACCCGCCGTGCACACAGGCGGGTGGCCCTTCGAAGGCCGAACCGAAAACTGCCCTTCCCTCAACCGTCATGTTGTCGCGGTCGGCGACAAGCGAAATGGGCGGGGAAAGTGGGTTCGCGAGCCCGATGAGCGGGCTGTGATCGAAGAACGCGGCGGCGTCTCCCGACACCGCGGTTTCTGCCCAGCCCTCATATTTGGCGCCTTTGGGGTATTCGAACAGCCGTTTGGAATAGCGCTCGAGTGCATTGGCAGCTTCGGCGAGGTCCTCTTCGGGAGCGTCGATTTCGACCAGGCGCGCGATCACTTCGCGCATCGCCTTGGCGAGCCTTCGACGTTCTGCCCAGGCGCCGGTCGCGTTCATCGAACTCGCGTCCCAGTGGGTGAACCGTCGAATGAATTCGTTATCGCTGCTCAAAATGCAATTCCTTGCTTTGCGCCGTCTGCGACACATCTGCTGTCGAACTTCCGTTGATTCTGACTGTGTCGTGTACGCCGAACCACGCATGGAGAGTAGTTCAGCGCGGGTGGGGTCGCGATGACGCGGCCTTATGCGTTGAGCAGGCCAAAAAATATTTCTCCGAAAACTGTGGAAATCAAGCACTCGATGACCGGATCTGTCACAGCGGACCGCTTTTATGAGGCAAGCGGGTACTCGACCCCAAACCCGCAGACTTTCCGAGGCGCTTTCAACTGCGGAAGGCGCCTCGGAGAGCACCATAAAAGCGCGCAACTTCAGCGCGGTACGAATGCAGCAGCACGAACTGCAACAAGAACAGCACGAAATAGGGCAGAAGCAGAGGCAGAAGCAGAACCAGAAGACCGGATACAGAGGCCGAAATCTGAGATTGAGAAGCGAAAATCAGAACACCGAAAACCAGAAGGGAAGAACTTCAAATGAGAATATCCACAACCGCCGCGACAATCACTGCACCCCGTGTTTCGATGCAGCCTTTGAGTCCATCCTGCGACCTCTGCGGTAGCTGTTCAGTATTCACTGACGAAGTGACGAGCCCTGTTCCCCGGATGGAGTCGATGTTTCTCAACGAATGCAAGCGCTGTCACCATCGTTGGACAGCCGCGGTCGCAGCCCCGCAGCTTGCGGCCCAACCCGAACGGTCGATGCTTCCGACCCGAACGGCCGCGGTACGGGTGAGGCTTGCGACGACTACGACCGCGCCCCAGGCACCGGCGAACACCCCCGCGGTTCGCTCTGCACCCGCCGCGGCGTAGCGCGAAGTTACCCGGTGTCGGGAGGTCGCGTTCGCTTCGTGATACGTTCTGTTCATGCGGCTCGTTCTATACACAGGCAAGGGGGGAGTGGGGAAGACGACGACCGCAGCCGCAACTGCGATCCACGCCGCCAAAGCGGGGAAACGAACACTGCTGCTTTCCGCCGACGCATCTCACAGCTTGTCCGATGTACTGGGGCGGCGAGTTGGCGCTGCTCCGGTAGAAATCATTCCCAACCTCACAGCAATTGAGGTTGACGCTCAAGCCGAAATCAAGCGGCACTGGGGCAAGGTCCACGACTTTCTCGTTTCGCTGTTTCAGCACCAGGGCATCGACGGGGTTCTGGCCGAAGAGTTGGCGTTGTTGCCCGGCGCAGAAGAGATCACGACCCTGTTCGCTGTCGACGAGTTTGCGCGATCGGGCGACTACGACTTCGCGGTTGTTGATTGCGCGCCCACGGACACAACGCTTCGCCTACTGACCCTGCCAGAGGTCGCGCACAAGAGCGTTCGGCTGCTGCTCAAGATCCAACGCTCGCTCGCAAAGGTGATGACTCCCCTCGCGAAAGGCATGGTGAGCGCGCCGCTCCCCGACGCCGCGGTGTTTGCCGAAATCGAAGCGCTTCTTTACGCCAAGTTGCGGGGGCTGCGCGAACGCATCGTCGCAGAAGACACCACTGTTCGGCTTGTCGTGACGACCGAAAAAATGGTGATCGAAGAAGCGCGGCGTGCGTTCACCGACCTTTGCTTGTTCGGGCTGCGGTGTGACGCTGTGGTGATCAATCGTTTGCTGCCCGAAGCCGCGCTGCGCGAACCCTTCTACCGCGAATGGGGCGACGTGCAAAAGGACCGCACTGTCTCGATCGCCGAAGCCTTCGCACCCCTGCGGATTCTCAATGGCGTGCTCCAGCGTGAAGAGGTCGTCGGTGCCACTGCACTTGCCGAGCATGGACGTGATCTGTTTTCGGACTGCGAGCCCGACGCGTTGCTCGCCAGCGTGGAACCGATTTCGTTTCACCGAAAAGGTGACCAGTACTCGGTCACGATCCCGTTACCTGGCGCGGATCTCCATGCGCTCGACATCGCCAAAGTAGAAGGGGACCTGTTGGTGAAGAGCGCGTCGATGAACCGGGCGCTCAAGCTCCCGCGCCGCATGGCGCTTCTGGACGTGAGCGAAGCCCATTTTCGCGACGGCGTATTGTCGGTCTTCTTTCGTGTCTCACCGGCGTGCTCGGCCGGCACACCACAAGGCAATGCCTAATCCGTGCGCGTCCTTCTACATATGGGCAAGGGCGGTGTCGGGAAGACGACCCTTTCCCTCGCCACCGCGATGGCGGCTGCGCGTTCTGGACACCGGGTCTTCGTACTTTCGACCGACGTCGCGCATAGCTTGGGCGACGCATTGGGTCGGCCTGTTGGACCCAAGCCTGTCGAAATTGCTGAACGCGTCGTTGCCCGCGAAGTCGGGGCGCTTGACGAGCTGGCCCAGTCGTGGACCGAGATTCAGAGCTGGTTGCGCGAGCTTTTGCGAGATGAAGCCGGCGAGATGGTCGTCGAAGAACTGCTGGTGTTTCCCGGGCTAGAAGAGCTGCTTGCACTGCGCGCGATATGCGAAGTTGAAGCGACCGGGGACTACGACGTCTGCGTCGTTGATTGCGCACCAACGGGCGCTGCGCTGCGGATGCTTCGCTTCCCCGACGCCCTCGAAGTCTTCATGCAGAATTTCTTTTCTCTCGAGCGTGCGGGCGCAAAGTTGTTGCGGCCGCTGCTCGGCGGTACCAAGGCAGGGCGCTTGCTGCCCAGCGAGGCCTTCTTTCAAGCGTTCGAGCGGTTGTACGAAGACGTGCGCCGGGTGCGCGCCATCTTGATGGACAACGAACGTACGACGGCGCGGCTTGTTCTCAACCCGACGCAGGTGGTGATTGCCGAAGCGCGTCGTACGTTTGCGTACTTGGGGCTTTACGGGATCGCGACGGACGCAGTCTTGATCAACCGCGTGCTGCCAGAAGAAGCGGCGTCGGGCTATTTCGAGCGTTGGTCCGAACGCGAACGAGAAGGGCTCGACGAAATCGCGGCATCGTTCCCCGTGCCGCAGTTCACCGCACCCCTTCAGAATCGCGAAGTCATCGGGACCCACGCATTAGATCAGCTGGCAGAGCAAACCTTTGCGCGTACTGATCCGGCCGAAGTGTTGATGGACTCGCGGCCGTTTCGAATGCGAAAGGTCGGCAATGAAACGTCCATCGAAATCGATCTTCCCGGGATCGACAAAGACGAGATCGACCTCCAAAATACCGGAGACGAACTCCATCTCCGGGTCCGAGACGTCAGCCGTCGCATCGGGCTGCCCCGCAGCGTCGCCGGGCGCGAGATTGCGGGTTCGCGGTTCGCGCGCGGGGTTCTTTACGTCCGCTTTTGTCCCTGACCTTGGGTGGTGGGCCCGGTGCGGTCACCGCAAAGACAACCCGCGCCGCTCCTGTCGAGTTCTTGACAGAACTCCTATCAATTGTTCGACTCGCCCATTCTGGCGTGGTAGCTTGGTTGCCGTTCCAAGGCGGAGAGCTCCAATGACTTGTACTGGGTGGTTTTGAAGTCAAAGACCAAGTCCTGGCTCACTAAGAGGCCTCAATTTGGGAAGTCGCCGTAGCGCTTAATATTCTATGAGTTCGACACCCCCGGAAAAACAGTTCGTTCCGAGTTTAAGCCACACCCCCCCGACCCGAAAAGAAACGTGCAAGTTCTTGAATCGGAGCCCGGAAGGTCGGAAGAAATCGCATGTTTCATCATGCGCAGGGAATGTGCGTGTCCGCCGCAACGGTTGTTGTGGCACTCGGCGCGGATAATCACTGAGAACTCAGGGGGCGCTATCGACATGGATACTGATTCCACAAACCGACGAGCAATCGCTCGTGGCAATTCGGAAAAAAGGGGACGTTCGCGTACAGCGAGCTTCCGCCTGATCACTTCGGTCTTTGCCATGGCTTTCTGCTCAGTGTCCACAGCGGCGATTGCGGCCGAAGTGGTGAACATGCGCCTGGGCAGACATCCAGCGTATACACGTGTTGTCTTTGAATTAAGCGGGCCTGCGGGTTACAGCCTCGAACAAGACACGCGCGAGGGCGGTAACACCGAACTCGTTGTGACTCTAGACGCGACCGCACAAGACCAAGAGAAGTCGCTTCGCAACTCACTCGTGCAGGGCGTTTCTCTCACCGGCGACGGTGCAAAGTCGATTGCGCGAATTCAACTCAGAGGTGAGGGCCTTCGCGTCAAGGAAATGCTTCTCGGCAGCCCGCCGCGAATCGTCTTGGACGTGCTTGCACCGGTACCGGCCACAGTCGCAAAGGCCGTAGCAAAGCCAGCGTCTAAACCAAGTACACCAAGTACACCAAGCACAGCAAGCACACCAAGTGCATCGACACCCGCGACAGCGCCGACGCATTCGAACGCTCCCCGGAGTGCTTTGAAACCTGCGTCTTTGCAGCCCGTCGCTTCGATTCGCCGCAGCGCACCGGCGAAGCCTTCGCGGATTACCACTCCCCCGGCTCCGGCACCTGCCGCACGACCTTCTGCGCCGAAAGCGCCGCGCGCCTCAGTGTCGACTCCGGTCGCGCCGAAGCCCGCTGCAGCAAAGCCCGCGCCGGCGAAGGTGGCCAGCACGCCTCCGCCGCCGGCACGCAAAAAGCTTTCGCTTCCGGCAGCGCCTGCTGCAATTCCGCAGTCGAGTTCAGACTCGCTACTTACGCCGGTGAGCATGGGAGGCCTTGCGCTTCTCGGTCTCGTCGGTGGCGGTGCGCTTTTTATGATGCGCCGACGCAGTGGCGACGAATCGGACACCGGCGATGTCGAAGCCGATTCGGAAGAAAACCCGTTCGACTCTTTGGGTGACGCGTTGACCGTCGCGGCCGAACCCGAAACGGGTAACGACGAAGCAACCGAGATCCCGATGGCCACGCATGTGGACGATTCCTTCGCAGACGGCTCGAACGTCGTTGACGAGTTTGCATCGGACGTGGAAGAAGCTTCGTACGCAGGAAAAAGTTCGAATGCCGACATCCCGGTTGCCAAGGTTGCAGCCGACTCGGGACCTGAGGAAGATCTTTTCGATACTTCAATGACCGAATCGCTCATCGTAGACAGTTACAAAGAGACGGACACGGTTTCAGAAGCAGACCAAAGCACCGCAATGCTTGGCAGCCAGCCTGCCGAAGCGGGGGGAGAGAACATGGACACCTTTACCGATACAGGGATGGACAGAGGGGTGGATGCAGGCATGCCGCCGATGACAGGCGCTTCGGACAACTCCGAAGTGATGCGAATGTTGCGCGAATTCGAACAGCGGGTGTCGGGCCTCGAGTCAAAGCTCGAAGAAGTGTCCGAAGCCAAGGAACGCCTCGAGCGTCAGGTAGCGGCCCAGACCGACGAGCTTCGCGTGCAGCGCGCAGCCATCGCACGCACTCAGCGCGCACTTCGCAACTTGAGCCGCCCGGACGACGAATCGCCGACCGAGCCCGCGCTTCGCGAGCCGAAGCCCTAATCTCGATTCGCACGATCGAAAACCGAGCCCCCTTCCTCTTGAGGTTGGGGGCTCGTTGTTTTCGTGACGCGTGCGCCCTCAGCCGCGCAGGCTCCTAGTGGTTTGAATCGCTCATCAACACGGCGCCGAGCGCACCACCAAACTCTGCGTGCGGCAGAAACACGGGTGTACGACCCATGGCCGTAGTCACTAGACTCAAGATGTTGCGCACGAGTGGGTTGTCACGCAGGGTCGAACCCGCGAAGACGATCTCTTGCACCTGACTTGCATACGACAGCCCGCCGCAAATGAGCCCAACGTTTTCGGCAACGAGCCCAACGATCGCCGCTGCGAGGTTTTCGGGGTCTTTGCCGCCGGGGCCCGCGATTCCGCTTCCGAGCTTCGCAAACGCCGAAGCCGTGGCTTTGCCCGCCAAGGGATTTTCGCCGGCGGGGTAGACGTCCTCCACCACGAGGTCCACTTCGGTTCGGTCACCGCGTGCGGCGAGCGCGCAGATCTCGTCAAAGTCGGTCGTGCCCAGCAGCGCACTCGACAGACCCAGCACCGTGCCGCCGCCGAGTGCCGTGCCACCAACCCGGTGCGTCGCATCGCCGTCCATCAGCAAAACCGACGTGCCAGTGCCGAGCGACACCAGCAAGTTTCGCGACTCTTTGAGCAGGCTTTCGGCGTCGAGCAAATGGCGCGCACCCTTGCCCCAGCTTTCAAATTCGTTTTGCAGGGCGCTGATCCCGGCAAATCGCTCGCTGAGCGACGACGCACCTCCGCCCGTAAGTCCAACGCGGGTCGGGTTGAAATCGGCTACGCGGTCGCCGACGCGGTCAATTTCGCGCGCGGGCAGTGATTCAAAATGGAGCGCGCCCGCCTCGTCGCGGATGGCAAGTTTCGCCAGGGTTGCGCCCACGTCGACCCCGATCGCGGGCTTCATGTCTTTGGGCTCGCCGTGAACCACACCGCTCTCCAGTTCATCCATTTCATGGGCGCTCTTCGCGAGTGCCGCATAATATCTTTGCGAATCGATCAGTTACAATCGCTGCTGGATATCAACCGAGATGTATACCGCGTTTTACGGGCTTTTTGAGAAGCCCTTCTCTCTGAGCCCTGACCCTCGTTATCTGTTCTTTGCGGACGGCCACCGCGAGGCACTTGCGCACCTGCGTTACGGGATCGATCAAGGCGAAGGGTTCATCGCGGTCACGGGAGAAGTTGGCACCGGGAAGTCGACGCTGTGTCGCGCGTTGATCGAAGGCTTGGGCGAAGACACCGAACTCGCCTTCCTCTTTAACCCGCCGCGCTCGGCGACGGAACTCTTGCAAGCGATTGCCCACGAATTCGGCTTGGTCCCAGCCGGCCATCAGCGCCACGGGCTCAACGATCAACTGAATCAGTTTCTGGTTGACCGCAAGCAACAGGGTCTTCGTGTCCTGTTGATCATCGACGAAGCGCAAAACCTCGACACCGACGTGCTTGAAGAAATTCGTCTGCTCTCCAATCTCGAAACGGCGAATAGCAAGCTGATCCAGATCGTTTTGCTCGGGCAGCCTGAGCTCGACCGTAAACTCGACAGCCGCGAGCTGCGCCAGTTGCGAGAACGGATCAGCGTGCGTTGGTTTCTTGGACCGTTGTCCCGGGTGGAAACTGGGGCGTATGTCGCCCATCGCCTACAGGTTGCGGCCGGGGAAAAGCGAGACGTCTTTACCGCTGGAGCGTTGCGCGAGATCTTCCGTCGCTCTGGGGGCATCCCTCGGCGCATCAACTTGTTGGCTGACCGTTGTCTGCTCGCGGGGTTTGGCGCGAGTGAGCACCAAATCCGACGCGCGGTGGTGCGACGCGCTGCTGCAGAAATTGCAGGCGGCCGTGCACCGCGTCGCCTCGGTGCGAGTTGGCTTAACCCGCGGATCGCTCTGGCTGCTGCCTTGTTTTTCGTCTCGGGTGCCGTTGGGGCTTGGGTGGGTCAGTCAGGTTTCGTGGGAAACTCAACGGATGACATTGGCTTGGATTCCGATGCACAAGGGGTCGCTCCAGTCGCTTCTGCAGGGACTCACACAACCGAAGTCGGCAAGAAGAACATCGCAGGCGAAACTGCGACCGCGGACACGCAGCCGGCAATCCTGAACAGCATCCTCACGCCGAAAGGAAGCGCGCCTGTTCGTGAAAGTGAAATGGGTGAGAGTGAAACCGTTTATGCAACGGACGGCGCCGACACCGTCGACGCTCAGGACGTACTCGCCGGAATCAAGGCCGTCGCTCCGAGCCCCGTCGGGAGCCGCGGCGACCGTCTTCGCAACACCATCTTGCCAGGCAACTTCCTAGGTCGTTTGCTCGATAGCCAAGACGCAACCTCCGCGCGCGAAGCCGCGCTCGTGTCGATCTTCGACGCCTACGCGATGCCGAGGGACTGGAATACAGCCTGGAAAGTGCCCGCGAACGACGACGAAACCGTCGCGCTGATCGAAAGTCGAGGGTTGCACGTATTGCGCATCAGCGACGCGGATCTCGACGAGTTGCGGGAACTCAACCATCCGGTCCTCATGACGATACGTACAGAGCTGGGTGACACGCGAACCGTCGCGCTTCGTCAGTTGGGCACCAAACGCGCAACGTTCTTGGGGGTGATCGAAGAAGGGGCGCTTGAGGTGTCACTTTCGGAAGTCGAATATTTGTGGGACGGCGAGGCGTTGGTTGTGTGGGAACCGTTTGAAACGATTCCCAATGTTCTGGTCCGTGGCCAGCGCGGCAACGGTGTGATCTGGCTTCAGCGCGTGCTCGGGGAACTCGGTGTTTATAGCGGCGCAGCGACGGGAACCTTCGACGAGTCAACCGAGCGCAGTGTTCGTATACTTCAAGCGGACGCCATGCTCGAACCCGACGGAGCGGTCGGCCCGCGAACTCAAATGGTGCTCTACGAAAAATTGCCACGGTACGACGTGCCGCGATTAAAATCGAAGGAAGGCTCGGGATGAGCACGATCATGAAGGCGCTTCGCAAAGTCGAAGATCAGAAGAAGACCGAAGCCCACGCAAGCCAACCGGGTGAGCTCGAGCGCCAGATCGTGCAGGACGTCGAACTCCCGAGGAGGAATCCGCCGAAGCGTGTCGCGGTCATCGTGGGCGCGGTTGTGTTGTCGGGACTCGCCGGGGTAGGGATCACGCTGGGTGCGTTGTCGCTTTGGCAGGCGAACGGCGACGGCGTCGCGACTGCGAGCGAAGCGCTCGCCGTGAGTGCTGCGGGCCAGGCCGCAGTTGTTGCGGCGCCCGACGAACGCAACGAAGGAACGACGGTCGTTGTGGCCCAAGATGTGCTGAACAGCATCAATAACAGCAACAACAAGAACAGCAACGCACGCGCAGGCGGCGTCGAAATTGTTGCGGGATCTCAGAATGGGAAGGATGTCATCGTTGTAAATGCCGCGAGTGCGGGTGAGGCCACCGGTGACGCTTCGGCGACAACCCCTCCGGTGACTGAGCCGGTCCCGATGCGCATCATTGAAGCCCCCGCCGCAATCGCACGCCTGAAAGCCCGTCGAGAAGAAAGATTTTCTCGCATGCCCCGGAAGACCGCGCAGGCGGCAACGGCAACGCCAAGTGGGGAAGAGCCGATCGCCAACATTGCCACGGCGACAGCGGACGCGACGCCCGCCCGCGCTCCAGTCGTGGCGGTGAACATCCCTGACGAAACCACGGACACCATCGCGCGCCATCAGCGCGCCGAGACAAAAGCGATCGAAGACGAACTCGCCGCGGTTACGCCCGCGCTGATCGACGTCGCAGAGCCACAGAACATCGTGCGCGAAGAAGTCGGCGCCGTTCAGCCCCACGTAGTCTCAAGTGTCATCTCAAAGGTCGACGAACAAATGATAGACCGGGACGTCAGCCAAGACTCTCATCGCGTTGTCGTTGAAAGCGCAGACAACGAAGTCGTAGAAGCAGAAGTCGAAGCAGAGGAGAGCGTCAGCGATGACGTCATGAGTCCTGCGTCGAGCTTGCCCAAAGCGAACACCAACGCAGTTCCGCGCTTCGCCATCAGCGGAACCACGTGGCATCCGTATCGCCAACGCCGGACCGCAGACATTTCAGTAGAAACCGCCGGTGGAACTCGAACCGTCGAAGTGCGCGAAGGTGAAATGCTCGGCCCGATGAAGGTGTCGGAGATCGGTCCAACAAGCATCACATTCTTGCACGAAGGCAAAGTGATTAAGCGTCGCATCGGAGCGGGGCTTCGTTAGGAGGCTGCGCGGCACTTAGGCTGCGGGAGTCGCCGGCGCATTCGGTGACGGATTGGCCGGGACGAGGTCGCGCTAGTGGATCGAGATCGTGCCGTTCGACGTGCGAAGTTTGATCAACGGCCCGCCTTCGCCGAATTTTCCGCGTACCCGTCCGGCACTCTCGGTGATGCCCGGATCTTCTGATCGGTCGTTTCGGATGACGCCGTTGTCTACCCGCACATCGACTTCGGCATCTACCGTCTCGGGCAAGTCGAGCATAATGCGACCGTTGCTCGTCGAAAGTGTCACGCCCTCTTGATCGATCTGGGCGACCGATACGCGAATAGATCCGTTTGATGTCATGGCATCGATTGAGCCCGAATGGTCGTGGAGTTCGACGTTGCCATTGCTCGACCGTGCAGAGACCTTGCCGCAGGTGTGCTTGCAACAGACCTTCGCGTTCGCGGCGCTAACGACGAGGTCACCGACGACGTCTCGAATACTCACACTGCCGTTGCCCGAACGGGCTTGGACGTTGGCTCGCATCCCGCAGACGTTCACCTTGCCGTTCGACGACGAGACTTCGGTCTGAATCGAGTTCGGCATGCGGATCGCGAGGGCGACGCGCCCGTAGCGGTTCCACTTGCGCGGGATCGCGATGCCGATCTCAAGGACGCCGTTTACTTCATCGGCCACGATGTTCATGCCGCCCACCAATTCGCTCGCCGCATGGGGACATTCGGCGCGGGCTTGCTTGATGGCGGTGACTTCGATGTCGTCTCGCTCTTCGCCGATGATCGACGTGCGTCCGTTGCCGTTGCGGACTTGCAAAAGCTTGTTCGCGGGGATCGGGAGGTTGAGGACTTGTTCGCCATCCGCGCTTTCGCTCCACGGGATGCCCGAAACCAAGCTGCGGATAAACCCTCCGATGGACCCGTGCGTGGGTCCGCCGCCCTGCGCTTCACTCTTCCCGTGATCGCGATTTCCCACTACCCGAAGCTCCCATGGGCGCGTTGTCGGCCGCAACAGTGCAGACCGCTAGTGAAACGTTTTATCATCGTCCTTGCGCTTTCTATCGCGTTGCTCTTCTTCATGCACGGAGCGCAGCTTCTGTCGCATCTGATACCGGCGCCACTTGACCTTCATGCTGTCAATCGTGGGAACACCGGGCGTTCGTCCTTCGCGGGCGAGATAAACCCAACCCACAACCACGCCACCGAGATGGCCAACGTGACTTACACCCTGCTGGCCCGAGCTGAACTCCATAAAGAAAAGGAACGGAATCAGCCAGATGGCCTTGATGGGGATCGGTGGAAAAAGAAGTTGGATCGTACGGGTGGGCCACGTAAAGGAATAGGCGAGCAGACAGCCCATCACGGCGCCGGATGCGCCTAAGGTTCGGTAGCCGAACTCGGGCCCCGGAGGCTGGAGCCCCATAAGCCAAGGGATCAGCGGGATGGTGGCGATCAAAACGCCCGCGCCAACACCGCAGGCGAGGTAGTAACGGAGGAACCGTTTTTCGCCCCAGTGGAGCGCCACCTGGCTTCCGAACATCCAGAGGCTGAACATGTTGAACAAAATGTGCCATGGCCCGGAAGAGTGAAGCCACATGTAGGTGAAGGGGCGCCACAACTCAAAGTTGAACCAGACCGATGCCGGAGAAACGACACCCAGCTCGGTCACCGCGTGGCTCAGGTTCTGTCCGATAAAAACCACGCCATTGGCGATGATCAAATTCTTGATGATGTCGGGAGTAACCGGGGGCCCAAAGCCCATCTGACTACCACGGCCGTACACGTATACGCACTCCTGGTCGCTTAACTTGCCCAACCTTCAAAGTTGTCTCACACGGCGCTCGCCAATCTTACGATCAAGAGCTTAGAGGGAGACTATGGGTCGAAGGTTCAGCTTGTTCCTTGGCGACTTGGTAACGGGCAGCTTGACCGACCGTCCTTCCGACGGTGGGGCGCGTCACCCATCGGAACAAAAAGGCTACGGATTCTGCGGGGTTCCGTCAACGTCGGCGCAAGGAACCCCCCAAATAATTGGCTATCGGGCGGCTCGACCGTCGAGTTGCCCTGTTAATTTTGCGGCCTGCAGTAGCGCCACGACACTCTTCGCGTCGGTCAGTTCGCCGGACCAAATGAGACTGAGCGCATCCGCAAGCGACATGGGGGCCGCCTCGATGATTTCGTCTTCTTCTAGCGCGGCTCCGACCTGAGTGAGATCGAATGCGGCATAAAGGTGGATCTTCTCGTCGGTGAAGCCGGGGGTCGTGAGGATCGACCCCAGCTTTTCGATGCGGCCCGCGCGCCAACCCGTTTCCTCTTCGAGTTCTCGCACTGCACACGTTTCCGGCGGCTCGTTGGGTTCGAGTTTGCCGGCCGGAATTTCGAGGAGGGTTCCGCCCGCCGCATGACGGTACTGACGGATGAGCAGCACATTTTCATCGTCGAGGAACGGAACCACGGCGGATGCGCCGGGGTGGCGAATCAAATCGAGGGTCGCGGTGGCTCCGTTTGGAAGGTCGATTTCTTCCGTCACCATTTCCAGAAATTTCCCCTTGTAGCGACCCACTTCGCGCATGCTCGGCTCCTCTACGTCACGTCTATGAGATAGCTTGTAGGTTAGCGGGATCGGAAGTGCGCGGTGCGCGTGTCACATTGTGGGTCTAGACAAGGAACGTTTGAATGGAACAGGCAGCCGCGATCGCGCTTCCCGACACCGACGACCGAAAGGGCCGTGTGCTCGATGGTCTCTTTCGCATGGGTCAGGACAAAGAGTCGGGCGGCGCAGTGATCGCAGCTCCGCACCCGCTCTACGGCGGAAGTATGGAATCACCCGTCGTTGGCGCGATGGACTTCGCTTGCGAAAAGGCGGGCATCGCAGCGTTGAGGTTTGACTGGCGTGGCGTGGGAGCGAGCGCGGGCAAGCCAAGTGGAGAAATCTCCGACGCGCTTGAAGACTACAACGCAGCACTCGACTTCCTGGAAGACTCGGTGACGCCGCCGTTGGTGGCTGCGGGATATTCATTTGGTGCTGCGACCGCCATCCTGGCCGCGCATCGATCGACGGTGCGTAAACTCGCCCTTGTCGCACCCCCTCCGGTGATGCTCGACACCGACCGGCTTGCCAACTTCAAAGGCAAGATCTTTATCGCGGTCGGCGATTATGACGCTCTCGCAAGTGCGTCAGATCTCGAGAAGGTCGTGAAAGGTCTGCCGATGGTTGAGTTTCACGTGCTGGAGGACACGGATCACTTCTTTATGAAGGGTCCGGGCTTGAAGCTTATGCGCGCAAGACTCACAGATTGGCTCAAAGCGTAGAGTCGAGCGCATCCCCTGCGTACGCCAAGGAAAGCCAAGGTGAGCCTACGTGAGGGCGATTGCGAGTAGGCCGGCCAGCATGGCTGAAAGCCCAAAGGCTTTCATGCCGTCGATGTGTTCGCCGTACCATAATACCCCGATCGCGGCCCCGAGCGGTATCGAGAGCTGGCGAAAGCCCGCGACGTAACTCACGTCGCTCGCGTAGAGCATCGCGATCAACACTAGGGCGTAAGACGCGTAGCTCCCGATGCCAACGACAACGGCATCGCGGATCGCCGCGCGCGACGTGTATGTCCGCAGCTCCGCTCGATACTCTCGTTTGCGGAATAACCAAACGCTCATCCAAAAGCACGAAAACCAGCCTTCGATGGACGCGTAGAGGAGGCCGGAGCGGGCGGGTGCTTCGCGCAACTGATCGAGTGCTCCGGAGTTCAGTACTTCGTGAACGCCGGCGTCATCGATCAGCGTGTAACCCATTGTCGCTAGGGCGGCGCTGACACAAAAGAAGAGGCCGATCCCCGAAAACGTCCGCTGGCCAAGCGCGCGCATATTGCTCAGACCGAGGGTCGCGGTACCCACCACGATCGCCGCGATGCCGAGCAAGCAGCCGATGCTGATCGCGTCTTGTCTCCCCAGCGCGAGCGAGCCCAACACAACAAACACGGGACCGAGCGAACGAATGAGAGGGTACGCGACCGAAAGGTCGGCGGCGGCATAAGCCCGCATCAAAGCGAGCCCGCCCACGGCTTGTGCCATCCCCGCAAACGTCAAGAACCACCAGACGGTCTGCGGGAGTTTCCAGACCACGTCTGCGTGGAGGTACACGACAGGGAGCAGCAAGATCGCGCCGACGATGTTGCTGTAATAGAAGAACGCGAAGGTAGGGCGACCCTTGGCGACCGCGTTCCAAGCCGCATGAAGAACCACCGACGCGAGGACGAGTGCAATCGCGGTAGCGGTCATTCAGCGTGTGTCATCATGCGTGCAATATACTCGGCAGTCGCTTGCGCGCGAGAGGCCGAACAAAACTTGCGAGCTACAACCAGTCGGGAGCGGGCAAGCCCTTCTCTTTGAGGAAGCTGGGATTGAACATCTTGCTCTGGTAGCGCGTGCCGCTGTCGCAAAGGATGGTGACGATCGTATGGCCGGGGCCCATGTCCTTTGCGAGCTTGATCGCGCCCGCAACGTTGACCCCGCTCGAGCCGCCGACGCAGAAGCCGTCGAGCTTGAGCAAGTCGAACACGATCGGAAGCCATTCTTCGTCCGGGACCTGGTACATCTCGTCGATCGGCATGCCTTCGATGTTGGCTGTAATACGGCCCTGGCCAATGCCCTCGGTGATTGAGTTGCCACTCGACTTCAGTTCGCCGTGCTTGAAGTAGTTGAAGATCGCGGCTCCCATCGGGTCGGCGAGGCCGATCTTGATGTCGGGGTTGCGTTCTTTCAGCGCGATCCCGACCCCGGAAAGGGTGCCCCCTGTGCCGACCGCGCAGATGAAGCCGTCGACCTTGCCGCCGGTTTGCTCGAAGATCTCGGGCCCGGTCAGGTCGATGTGGCCCTGGCGGTTGGCGAGGTTGTCAAACTGGTTCGCCCAGATCGCGCCCGCAGGTTCGGTCTTCGCGAGATCTTCGGCGAGGCGTCGAGACACGTGGACGAAGTTGTCGGGGTTCTTGAAAGGAACCGCGGGGACTTCACGCAGGTCCGCGCCGCAGAGGCGAAGCATGTCTTTCTTTTCTTGGCTCTGGGTATCGGGGATGACGATCACCGTGCGGTAGCCGAGCGCGTTGCCCACGAGCGCGAGGCCAATTCCCGTGTTGCCCGCGGTGCCTTCGACGATGGTGCCGCCGGGCTTGAGGTCGCCCTTTTTTTCGGCGTCGAGCACGATCGCGAGCGCGGCGCGGTCTTTCACCGACCCGCCGGGATTCATGAATTCGGCTTTGGCGAGGATCTCGCAGCCCGTCATGTCCGAAATGCGATTTAATCGAATGAGGGGCGTGTTGCCGATACTGCCGACGAAACCGGATCGTGTGTCCATCGTGGGGCTCCTGCTGTAAATGCTTTGGTCGTCGTTCGCGTTGCTGAACGACGGTAGATCAGGCGCGCTGGCTACTCACAGAAACGGTTTCGCCCGTCATGTACGAAGAGTAGTCGCTCGCGAGGAAGACCATCACGTTCGCAACTTCGAAGGGCTGGGCACCGCGGCCGAAGGCTTCTTGTGCTTCCAGGGCGTCGAGAGTTTCTTTCGGCGTGGTCTTCACTAGGAACGGGTGCGTGGCGAAGCTCGGAGAAACGCAATTGATCCGCACGCCGAACTCGGCGGCTTCCAGTGCAGAACAGCGCGTGAGCGCCATGACACCGGCTTTTGCGGCCGCATAGTGGGCTTGTCCAACTTGCGCGCGCCAGCCGAGTACCGAGGCATTGTTGACGATCACGCCGCTCTTGTTTGCCATCATATGAGGGAGAGCCGCCCGGGTCATGCGAAAGGTTCCGGTAAGCGTGACGTCGAGCACCATGCTCCATTGCTCATCCGTCATGTCGACGACGTTCGCGGTGCCGCCGAGGCCGGCGTTGTTGATCAACACGTCGAGTTGACCGAACTCGGAGACCGCAGCGTCGATCAAGCCGCGCACGTCTTCTTCTTGTGAAACGTTGCAGATCTTTGTCGGAACTGCGACGCCGCATTCTTGTTCGAGAGCGTCGGCGGCTTCGGCGAGTCGGCGATCGTGAATGTCGCTGATCATCACACGCGCGCCTTCTTCGAGGCACTTCTTCGCAGTCGCAAAGCCGATGCCTTTGCCCGCAGCGGCGGTGACGAGCACCGTCTTGCCGGCGAGCAGGTTGTGTCCCTCAACGTACGGGGGCGGGGTCTGGCTCATCGAATGTCTCCTTAAAGAGAAACTAAGAAACGAGCGCGCAGTACGTGATGGATCACGCGGGGCGCGGTTCGCGCGGCATGCCGAGGGCTCGCTCGCTGATGATGTTCCGTTGGATCTCGTTTGATCCGGCGTAAATGGTGTCCGAGCGCGTGAAGAGGTACATGCGTTGGAGCGAGTTGAGATCGTACGGGGCGCCATCCGCGATTTCTGAGTGCGAGCCCATCACGTCCATGGCGAGCTTGCCAAGATCTCGGTGCCACGTCGCCCAAAAAATCTTGGTGATCATCGACTCGCGTCCGGGGATGGCGCCTTCTTCTCCACTCAACATGCGAAGGGCGTTATAGCGTTGGAGTCGCAGGCCGATCCACGCGTCGACGATGCGCTGACGCATCACGGGGTCTTTCGCTTTCCCGTTCTCTTTTGCAATCGCAATGATCTCTTCAAGTTCATTGTTGAACAGCATCTGCTGGCCGAGCGTCGAAGCCCCACGCTCAAAAGCCAGCGTGCCCATCGAAACCTTCCAGCCGCCGTTTTCGCCGCCCACGATGTTGCCGATGTCCGAGCGTGCGTTGTTGAAGAACACTTCGCTGAACTCGGAGTCGCCGGTCATCTGTTCGATAGGGCGGATCTCGACGCCTTCTTGGTCCATGGGCACGAGGATGTACGAAATGCCCCGGTGCTTGGGCTGCGCGTCGGGGTCGGTCCGGCAGACGACAAAGCACCACTGCGACCACGCCGCGCCCGAGGTCCATACCTTTTGTCCGTTCAACACCCATTCGTCACCCTGGCGCTCGGCGCGGGTTTGAACGTTTGCGAGGTCGGAACCCGCATTGGGTTCGCTGTAGCCCTGGCACCAAACGGTTTCGCCGCTCAAGATGCCGGGGAGGAAGCGCGCCTTCTGTTCGTCGGTGCCGAAGTGGATCAATGTTGGGCCGAGCAGCCCTTCGCCAATGTGTCCAACACGGCCCGGGCCTTGGGCGCGCGCGTATTCTTCGTAGAAGATGACTTGTTGGTTGAGGCTCAGGTCCCGGCCTCCGACTTCCTTGGGCCATCCCACGCCGATCCAACCGTCTGCGCCCAGCTTTCTTTCCCACGCGTGGCGTTCTTCGAAAAGCGCATGTTCGTCGCCCGGTCCACCGCGACCCTTCACCGGAGCGAATTCGCCGGTGAGGTTCCTTGTGAGCCATTCGGCGATCTCGGTGCGAAAAATTTCGTCTTCTTTGCTGAAGCTTGTATTCACAGGACTGACCTTTTGCGGAGGTGCGAGTTCGAGGAGCGCGCGGTGCGTCGCGACTAGGCGCTGCCAAATTTCGCGATGACTTGTTCGCTGAACTCGCCAAGGGTGCGTTTGGCGCTTTCGAGGTCGGCGTCGACCGAAGCGACAAGCATGCGGTGTGCGCCGGCTTGCTCGATTTCGAGCGCCATGTCGTGGGTCATCATGCCCGAGTAAGTGAGCTCGATGGCGGCTGGGTCGCGGCCCACGTCAGTCGCCGTGTCTTGGGCAATTTTGAAAAGCGCACCGAGTTGCGAAATGCTGCCGCCGAGGGGAAGGAACCCATCGCCGAGGCGGCCCGCTCTGCGGGCTGCGGCTTTGGAGTGTCCGCCAATGTGAATCGGGATGCCGCCTTCGCGAACCGGGTGCGGGCTGCACTTCACGTTGGTGAACGAAACGTGTTCGCCGTCGTAGCTCGCGACGCGATCTCGCCAAAGCACGCGCATCGCTTCGATGTATTCGTCGGTGCGCTTGCCGCGATTCGAAAAGTCCGTTCCTACAGCTTCGGCTTCTTCTTTGAGCCAGCCGATACCGGCGCCCAGAATCGCGCGGCCGCCCGAAAGGGCGTCGAGGCTCGCGAGCGCCTTCGCGTAAACCAGCGGGTTGTGTTGGGGCAGGATCACCATCGCGGTGCCGAGCACGAGGTTTGTGGTCTGCGCTGCCGCGAAGCTGTTCCAAATGATCGGGTCGGGGATCGCCGCGTCGGGGATCGGCATGCGGCCATCGGGGGAGTACGGGTAGTTGGATTCGTACTCTTCGGGCATCACCACATGTTCGACGGGCCAGATTGATTCGAAGCCAAGCTCTTCGGCTGCGCGCGCCAGGCCGGTCGTGTAATCGGCGGTTGAAACCGGTGCCGCGTAGTAGCCGGGGATCAGTCCAAATTTCACGAGGGTTGACTCCTGTTATTGGGTTGTACTGCGGTGCCTTGGAAACTCGGGATTCACTAAGCCAGGGTGCGGATCGGACGTCTGCAGGTCTCGGGAATCCAAAGAACGCCTTACGGTACGATACGATATGGCCCGCCTGCAAGGTCGCCGGCTGTGCAACCGGCCCACATACCGTTCGGTTCGCCTTTGCATCTGAGTGTGCGAGAAGGATGCGAGTTTCGAGCCGCAGGCGGTGCGCGATAATCTCCGGGCTTGGCAATATCAGGTCCCTCGGTCTTTCTCGCGACCCTCTACTCCTTCAGTTACAGCATCTACAAATATGGAGCGTCAACCCATGGAAAAAACCATCCCGCGACTCGTCTTGGGTGCCGCCGATCGCTTCGGCGACGCTCCGGCAATCGAAGACGGCGACACGACGCTCAGCTTTCGCGCACTGTCAGAGGCGGGGCTGTCGGCGTCGCGAGCGTTTATCGGGGCTGGGCTCGAACCCGGAGACCGCGTCGGCGTTTGGGCGCCGAACCTGTACGAGTGGATCGTCGCGGCGATCGGCATTCAGATGGCGGGGGGAGTGCTCGTCACGATGAACACCCGCATGAAGGGCGGCGAAGCCGCATACATTCTTCGCAAGAGCGGGGCAAAGTTCTTGTGCACGATGGGCGAGTTTCTCGGCAGCAACTACGTCGAGATGCTCGACGGTGAAGATCTTCCCGACCTCGAACGTATCATCACCCTGCGTGGCGAAGCCAGGAACGTCACGAGCTTTGATGAATTCATCGCGAGCGGCGAGTCTGTTTCCGAAGACATCGCGCGCGAACGCGCCCTCGCGGTCAAGCCCGAAGATCTTTCTGACTTCCTGTTTACGTCTGGGACGACGGGCAATCCGAAGGGTGTGATGACGTGCCACGGTCAAAATATCCGTTCCTTTATGGCGTGGAGCGAAGTGGTTGGATTGCGCGAAGGCGATCGGTACCTGATCGTCATGCCGTTCTTTCATTCGTTTGGCTACAAGGCGGGCTGGCTTGCAAGCTTGATGCGAGGAGCCACGGTGCTCCCCCATCAAGTCTTCGACGTGCCGGTGATCCTCGAACGCATCGCGGCGGATCGCATCAGTGTTTTCCCGGGTGCACCCACCATTTACCAAAGCATGCTCGCCTATCCAGATCTCGCTTCTTTTGATATCTCGGCCCTTCGCCTCGCGGTAACCGGCGCCGCACCGACGCCGGTGGAATTGATTCGGCGCATGAAGAGCGACCTCGGTTTTGAAACGGTGATCACGGGCTACGGGCTCACCGAGTCGTGTGGCATCGCGACGATGTGCCGCTTCGATGACGATCCCGAAACCATTGCGACGACTTCGGGCCGAGCAATCCCCGATGTTGAAGTGGTATGCGTCGACCCCGAAGGCAAAGAAGTGCCGCGGGGCGAACCCGGCGAAGTCTGGGTTCGCGGCTACAACATCATGCAGGCCTACTTCGACGATCAAGAAGAAACGGACAAAGCCATCGACGCAGACGGCTGGCTCCACACGGGTGACATCGCGGTCATGGACGACCGCGGTTACGTCAAGATCACCGATCGCATCAAGGACATGTACATCTCCGGTGGTTTTAACTGCTATCCAGCCGAGATCGAAGGGGCGCTCTACGGAAGTGGAAACTACGCCCAGGTCGCCGTGATCGGGATCCCGGACGAACGCATGGGCGAAGTCGGCATGGTATTCGTCGTGCCTCTTGAAGGCGAATCGCCGACTCCTGACTCGGTGATTGCGTGGTGTCGCGAAAATATCTCGAACTACAAAGTCCCTAGGCGCGTTGAAGTGATGGAAGAACTTCCGACGAACGCGAGCGGGAAGGTGACGAAGTTCGTTCTGCGCGACTACGCGGCAGCGAGCCCCGCGTAACTTTGCGCAATCGCTAGGAGAGCAACGCGATGCTCGACGCACCGACATTATGGAGTTTGATCGAAGCGAGGGCGGCAGCGACTCCTGACGCCATGATGGCGGTCGACGAAACCGAGACCGTCGTGACCTTTGGCGAGTACAGGGATCTTGCCGAGCGCTCTGCAGCCGGTCTTATGAAACTCGGGCTTGGTACTGGCGACGCGGTGTCGTGGGTGTTGCCGACGCGCATTGAAGCGATCGTGCTTGCTGGAGCGCTTGCGCGACTGGGTGTGGTCCAAAATCCCATCCTTCCGATCTATCGCAAGCGCGAAGTCGGCTTCGCGACTGCGCAGTCGAACGCGAAGTTGCTCGTGGTCCCGGGAACGTTTCGCGGTTTCGACTATCCCAGCATGGGTCGCGAGATCGCAGACGAACAAGCGGGCGTCGAGTTGCTCGTTGTGGACCGCACCCTTCCCGACGGTGACCCCAGTGAGCTTCCGCCCCTCGATGATGGAAGCGGCTCCGCCAGCGACCCGGTGCGCTGGCTCTTCTATACATCGGGAACCACGGCAGACCCCAAAGGCGCGCTTCACACGGACGCGTCCGTCATGGTGTCGGGCCACTGTCTGGTTCGCGTCTGCGAAATGGATCCGAGCGATCGCATCGCTCTGGTTTTTCCCTTCACCCACATCGGCGGCATGGGGTGGTTTGTCGCGGGGCTGATGACGGGCTGCGCTCAAATCGTTGTGGAGACCTTCGATCCGAAGACCACGATCCCACTGCTCGCACGCCACGACGTCACCCTCGCGACCGCGGGCACCGCGTTCCACCAGGCCTACCTCGACGCGCAGCGTGCAGCTCCTGAACAGCCACTGTTCCCGAACCTGAAGAGCTGTCCCGGAGGTGGCGCTCCAAAGCCGCCGCAACTCCATTACGACATCAAGCGCGAAATGGGTGGCGCGGGCATCGTGTCGGGTTACGGCTTGACTGAATGCCCGATCGTCGTGATGAATGCTGCCGGGGACGCGGACTCGAAGCTTGCGGACACGGAAGGAAGCGCGAACCCGCCCGGCGAGATGAAGATCAAAATCGTGAGACTTGATGGTGCTCAAGCCGCGCAGGGGGAAGAGGGCGAGATCCGCGTTCAGGGCCCGCAACTCTGCAAGGGTTATCTCGATACCTCGCTCAACGATGCGGCGCATGACGAAGAGGGGTTCTTCCGTACCGGAGACCTTGGGTACTTGGACGCGGATGATTTTCTCACGATCACGGGTCGACTCAAAGATGTGATCATTCGCAAAGGCGAGAATATCAGCGCGAAAGAGGTCGAAGATCTCTTGTACGAACATCCGAAAGTCGCGGACGTCGCGGTGATCGGGCTGCCGGACCCGAAGACAGGCGAGCGATGCTGCGCTGTCGTTCAGTGCAAGGCCGCCGCCGAGCCGCTCACGTTCGAAGAGATGACGGACTTCCTGCACGGGAAGAGCCTGATGGTCCAGAAGATCCCCGAACAGCTCGAACTCTGCGAAGCACTGCCTCGCAACCCTACCGGCAAAGTGCCCAAGCACGAACTGCGAGCGAAGTACGCCGACGCTTAAGCGCGCGTCGTCCCGAGGCCTGCGAGCGCAAGGTCGACCATCGGCGTCACCATTTCGGGCTTCAAGCGTCCACCCTTGAAGAACAACGCGACGGCGATCGGGCCCACAACAAGATCGGCCGCGAGTTCGATATCGATATCACTCGGAATCTCGCCGCGCTCGCGAGCGCGGTCAAACGCGGCAAGCAGGGGTTGTCGACGGTTCTTGGAAACGGGTTCGAACAACACCGAAAGCTCCGGGTTGTGGAAGCGCTCACCGGCGAGACTCGGAAGCACCGCGGAGAGCGCGGTGGTGTTGAATACTTCGAGATAGCGCTTGAGCATCTGTTTCAGGTCTTCGGCGAGCGACCCCGTGTCACAGTCTTCGAAGCCAGGAAGTTGGCCGAAGGCTTCGACGATCAACGGGATCTTGGACGCCCAGCGTCGATAGATCGTCGCCTTGCCCACGCCAGCGCGACTCGCGACGCCTTCGACCGTCAGCCCCGAAAAGCCAACCTCGACCAACAACTCAAGCGTCGCGTCGAGAATTGCCTGATGGGCTTCCTCGCTCCGCGGTCGTCCCGCGCTAGTGCTCGTTGTGTTGGGTGGGCTCGCCAATACCTTCTCCAGAATTTGCCTGCATAGTCGCATGGCGGCGCGCAGCGAATCGGACGCTGATTACGATACAGCACGTATCGAACCCGGCATGCACGCCAGAACGCATTAAATTCGCTGGAGGTTTGGGCTGGCTTGCTTAGGGCGTGCCCTGGTCCTACCTAAGAGCCTGACCCAAGACGGTCGGGCTTGGGAGATCGGTTGCAGCCTGCCCCGTGATGTTCCCCACCACCGCGCCGTCGGCACCGACTACGACCGCCGAAGGCTGAACACCCATGCGGAAGTTCGCATTCCAGTCGGCTGGCAAGTTGAACTCGGAGTCCAGGGGACTTGCGCGCGCAACGAGTATCGCAACAAGAATCGGATCGTGTTCATGAACGATTTTTTGACGATGCCCGTCGACGAAACCCAAGTTCGAAAGCGTCGTGACCATTTTGTGATGGCCGCGTTTTCGTGACACGTCCTGTCCACAGGTACGGGAAGCTCGAACTCGAATGGAAGCCGAGCTGGTGGATGTCAGACCTCGCCCTCTACGAGTACAAGCGCCACGTGGTCGGTTTGATCGTGCGAGTTCATTCGGATGGGTCGAATGACAATCAGTTCAGAATGAAGGCCAAAAAATGCTTCTTCGGAAACGAGGGGCACTGACGCAGACGAGAAAACGACTCGGGGCAGCATGAGGCTGCACTCCAGGTCAAGCTCATCACGTCTCAGATCAACGACAATTCATCGGGTCGTGGCGAACGGGCGAAGTTGATTCTCGCACTCGATTCGGACTTTCCATGCACACACGAGGCTTCGTGTGCCGCGTCGCCACATCTCTCGTCAAAGTGGAGTGGCAAACGGCCGATCCGGATAGAGACCGAATTCGAATTCATTTGTGTGGTCTGATATCACGCAGTCGAATTTGGATCTCTAGAGGCTCGAGATCAGCGATGCTGAAAAACACTACCCTGCGTAGAAAGTTATGGCTTCCGCCAATTGTTGGAGGCGTTTTCCTTTTCTTCCTGTTCGCAATTTCAATGTGGTTGGGTTCGCGTGTTGATGTGCAGCTCGAAGGGCTTGAACTTGGCCACTATCCAAGCGTGACGTTCCGGCACGACCTGCATGACATTGTCGAGCGGATGCAGTGGGAGCTACGAGACGCAGTCGCTGGCGAAGATGCGAATTCGGTACGTGCGACCGATGCATTGCGGGATCGTTTCTTAAGCCGCGTTCAAGAAGAAATAGACAATTTGATCCTTGCACAGGAGGATCTCGACGGGCTGTCAGAAGTCATTACGGATTATCACGCGGCCGCAAGAACAGCGGGAATCGAAACGATCGCGAAGTCAGGCAGAGATCCCAACTTGAACAAGAGCTGGGAACAGGCGCGATTGAGGCTGGCCAATCTTGACAACCAGCTCAAGCTCGAGGGCGATTCAACGGAACAAAAGATGTTGGCCGTGCTGCAAGACGTCCGGGCTTCTGAGTCACGCCTTGCGAAAGCGCACGGGATGTTCTGGCTCTTGTGTGTCGCCGCTTTGACGTGGGTTTCCTGGGGAATGGCGTCAGACGCAACATCTCTCATTGAAAGGCTTCGGGATTCGGCTGCCAAGGTGGCCGATGGCGAGTTAAGTGAAGACAATCTCGTCTTCGACGAAGCGGATCAGACCCGGCGCGATGAGATCGGCCAGCTCGTTCGCAGTTTCAGTGCGATGCGTTCCAATTTGCGAATTCTTGTGGCGGGAGCCGGCACCGCGGCGACGAGCGTCAAAAAGGGCGCGCGTGGTCTCCAAACGTTTCACAAAGAACTTGCCCGAGCTCGGATGGGACAGGAGGAAACGATGTCGATGATCGATACCGCGGTTGTGGGCATTGCGGAATCGATCGACACGATCGGAGAGACCATGGACGACATATCCAAAGTCGCCGTTGAAAACTCGAGCGAAACTGAAAAGCTTGAGAGTTCATCCGCCGAAGCGGCGGCGTCTTTGGAGTCGCAAGTCGGAGCCGTCGACCAGGTCGCCACTTCAACGGCCGAGCTGGGGGTTTCTATCAAGAAAATCGCTGAGAACGCGCGGTTCTTGAACCATTCAGCCGCGGGGACCGCCGGGGCGGTCGAAGAACTCGGTCGCGCGACGGATGAAGTGAGCTTGAGGGCGGAAGACACCGCAAGAGTCGCGAGCGAATTCAACGAACGAAGCCAACTAGGCCAACGCAAGGCGGTGGCGGTTGGGAAGAGTGCGGCAAAGGTGCAGGAAGCGTCGAGCCAGCTTGTAGAACTCATGGACAATCTGAGTACGCGGCTGCAAGTCGTTGGGCAGATCAATAGTGTGATTCAGGGCATCGTCGACGAAACGACGCTTCTATCACTCAACGCACGGATCGTCTCTGCGCAAGCCGGCACCCGGGGTAAATCATTTGCCGTGGTCGCCGAGGCGATCAAAGACCTTGCCGGCCGCGCGGGGAAGTCGACTGACGAAATTCGAAATGCGTTGACGTTGATCCAACAAGACGCGGGTCTCGCCTCGGCAGCGGTTGAAGCCAATGTGGCCGCGGTCGAAGATGGCGCAAGGTTGTCTCAGGAGTTGGCGTCCGAACTCGATCGCATCGGCGATGGGGCAAACCGCTGCTTGGAGAACATGAGTGAGATCTCTGCTGCATGTGAGGAACAGTCCCAGGGGATCACCGAGGTCCGAAACGCGGTCAAGCAAGTGAGTAGCATCGCGGACCAGGTTGAACTTGGGACCAACGAGCAGGCATCGGCGACGGAACTCGTTCATGGCGCAGTCGAAGATATGCTGGGTTCGATTGAGCGAATCCGTCAAGCGTCCGCGGACCAGCGAAAAGGAACGGTCGCGATTGCGCTTGGAGCTACGAACCTCGCCGACCAAGTTGAAGAAGTCTCGCGAGCGATGGATGAAACGCGAAGGCGCGGCGTACACATTCGCAACGGCCTCTTTGAGTTCGCGATGATTCGAGATCAGAGTCGCGACGCCGCCGAGATTGTCGGCGAAGAAGTGACGGACCTCGTCGACAAGACGAAGGAACTCTCGGCTCAACTCGAGAGCTTTCGCCTCTAGGCCCACAGACGAATCGTCGCTGCTAGAGTGGTGTGCCTCGTCATTGCGACGCACGTAACCTGGAGCACGAAGATGGGCGACGAATCGGCCAACCCGCAATTACAGCCCCGCAATATTGTCGTGACCGGAGCGTCGTCGGGCATCGGTTCCGTAGTCGCACAAGCGCTCGCGGCGAATGGTGATCGCGTTGCGATCGGGGCGCGTCGTGGCGATCGCTTGGACGCGGTGGCGACCCATATTCGAGAAGACGGGGGCGAGGTTTTCGCGCACGCCCTCGACGTAACGAGTCTCGAGTCGATCGAAGCGTTTTTTGCTGCCGCGCAGACTTCGCTCGGTGCGATCGACGTTGTGATCAACAACGCGGGGTTGTCGATCCCTGCACCCGTCCACGAAAGCGACCCGGACTGCCTTCGACGCGAAATTGAAACGAATCTCATCGGGCCGATGCTGATTTCTCGCCAGGTGTTGCCGAGCATGATCGAGCGAAAGACCGGAGACCTCGTATTCGTCGGGTCTGACAATGCCGACAATCCGCGTCCCCAGCAGGCGGGCTATTCCGCTTCGAAGGCCGGACTCAAGAATTTCTGCCGTACGCTCGCGATGGAACTCGAAGGCACCGGTGTTCGCGTCACTCATCTTCGCCTCGGCCCAACTGAAAGCGAGTTTGGGCTTTCATGGCCGCACGACCGAATGGTATCAGTACTCGAAAACTGGGCGCCGTTTGGGTTGACGCGACATCTGAACGTTATGCCGGCATCTGTGGTCGCCGACGCCGTGATTCACGCGCTCGGTGCGCCACGCACTTCGGCATTTGCCAATATCGAGCTTCAACCGATGGCGCCAATCCAAAACGACGAGGCGCCTTGAACGAGGCGCTTCGCGATCCGTGGGGCTCGTCTTTCGCGTAAGGCTTTGGCATCGATCGCAAATCGCCTATTCGAGGTCCGCGCATTCGAGTTCGGGTGGACGGGTACGTCTCCCCTTCGTCGGCATGACTCTCGATTTGAATCACGAGTGTTCCGTATGACTCGAGCTTGCCTGTTGTCGTAGACACGTTGCTTGCTGAAACTCTCCGCGGTACAAACGCAAAGTGGGTGTCGACGCCGGGCACCGAGGACACGACGATCTGGGTTCGCCCCGTACCCATGATGCTGCGCTCGGAGACGAGATGAAGCGGAAGTGGTTCACGGAAGAACAGATCATGGGGATGCTGAAAAGAGCGGAGCAAGCGGGGAACATTCGCGAGCTTGAACGCGAGAACACGGAGCTGAAGAAGAGGGTGGCGGAGCTCTCGCTCGATGTGTGCTGCTCGCGTATGGACCGCGTGCTCAATAATTGATTGATTTCAGCTGGTTATGGGCGACCCTCGTAAACGGCCCCGGTGCCAATCAAATCCCCGAACAGGAGCGAACCCGAAATGACCGAGTCTGAAGAGCGAGTTTCGAGCGGCAAGAGCTGGGACGAATTTTGCGATGCGTTGAAGGAAGCGGGTCGCGTGGTGCAAAGCGCCGACGCCCCCAGCGACGCGTTCAACCGCGCCGAGGGATATCGCTACCTGACCCGCATGCTGCGTGCGGGTCTCGAAAGTTTTCTCGAGCACGGCGATCCCGCCTTCCCGCAGCTGCGCTGCCCGTGCCACACGACGATCAAGATGGGGGCCGACAACCCGGACAACTACTACCAGAGCACGTCCCTCGACCCGCAGTACGAATACAAGATTACCGGCACCCGAGGCACGGTCGACTATCTGGGCTTCGGCACGGTGATCAACCGCTACTCGACGGGCGGCGGCATGAAGACTTCGGGCTATCTCGATTCGAGTGAACTCAATCTCGACGCCGACGGAAACCTCGAAGTCATCGTGAGTCAAAAAGAACATGCGGGTAATTGGCTCGCGATGGGGCCGGAAACGAACTCACTCAACGTGCGCCAGACATTTCAAGATCGCATCAATGAAATTCCCGCCGACATCGTGATTGAGCGGTTGGGTGCGGAGCAAGAACGCCCCCAACCTTTGACCGCTGAAAAGCTCGATCATGGCCTGGCCGGGGCTGCGCGCTTTGTTCGCGGCACAACTCAGCTATTCGAAAATTGGTCGGAAAGTTTCTTGCCGACGATGAACGAACTCCCGCCCGCCGACCAGGCATATTGTCAGTCGATCGGCGGCGATCCGAATATCTATTACTTCCACAGCGCGTGGGAACTTGCCGACGACGAAGTGCTCGTCCTCGAGGCCGACTCCATCCCGGACTGCCAAACCTGGAACTTCCAACTGGACAACTGGTGGATGGAGTCCCTCGACTATCGCTATCACACGATCCACATCAACAAGCACACCGCTAAGTACGAAACCGACGGCGGTGTGCGGTTAATTATTTCGCATACCGACCCGGAGCTACCGAACTGGGTCGAAACAGCGGGCCACAACATGGGGACCATGTGCTGGCGCTGGATCGGCGCAAGCGAACACCCGCCCGTGAAAGCAACGGTGATGAAGCTCGCCGATCTCAGCTAGCGGGAATCGCTGTCGGTGAGGTTGGCTTCGAGGCTTGCTGGCAGATTGGTTCTTGCGAACTGTCGCAGCGCTTCGAAACCGCCGGGTGGCTGAAGGCCTGACCAGCTTGCGGAAGGTTTGAGATCGATCGTGGCCACGAAGCTCGCGATAACGGCCGTGGCGACGATCGCAGCCATTGCAGCAATGCGGCGCGTTCGCTTCCAGCGAGGGCTGCTTTTTTGGCCGGCTTCGCCTGTGCGCACAACGGTTTCGTTGTCGCGACATTCGAAGACTTGATGTTCCCAAAGCCAGCCCGCGAGTTCGCGACGTAAGTCGACCGTAGAAGGGCGCCCGAGTTCCGCTTCCAGTCGCCTGCGAATTTGCGCCGCACTGATCGTTCGCCGCTTTGGGTTTGCGCGAAGGCATGCGCGTACGATTTTGCGAAGGAAGCGCGGCACGCCCTTTACGTGGGTGCGCACGGGCGCGTAACCCTCCTTCTGCATCGTCTTGAGCAGACTCGCTGTTTCTGTCTCACTTGGCTCTCGGTACGGGAGTCGATTGGTGAGCAGCTCATAGAGCACCACGCCAAATGCGAAAAGATCGCAGCGTGCGTCGACTCTTTCGCCGAGCATTTGTTCGGGAGGCATGTAGGGAGGCGAGCCGAGCATCACGCCGGGCTGGGTCAGTGCTGTGCCGCGTGCATCAAGGGCAAGACCGAAATCGGCGATCTTTACTTCGCCTTTTCGCCCAACCATAATGTTGAGCGGCTTGAGGTCGCGGTGCACCGTGCCTTCGGTGTGAATCGCTTCGAGGCCGCGGGCTACTTCCAGCGCGATCATGCAGACGATGCGATGTGGCAGCGCCCCACGAGTCTTGAGCACGCCCGCAAGATCACTGCCATCGACAAACTCTTGCGCGATGTACTCGTTGCCGCGAAATGTGAAGCGATCGTAGACCGCAACGACGTTGGGGTGATGAATCGCCGCCGCAGTTCGCGCTTCTCGACGAAAGCGCTCGGCAAGTTCCTGATGCTCGCGCAATTCGCTCCGAATGCGCTTTAGAACAGCCGGGCGATCGAGAGACTCTTGGCGTGCGAGCAAAACTTCCCCCATGCCGCCGCCACCAAGCTCGCGCTCGACTACGTAGTGACCCAGCGAGCGTCCGACGAGGGATGCCATGGCGTGTTTCTCCAGGCGTTCTTGTTTAGAGAGTGGGGTGGGGTAGCGCAAAATAACGCGCCGACTTAGTCGCCGATTACGTGCGTTTTGATGGGCTTTGGCATGGGCTCGACGAGGTAGCGCAGGGTCGCGGTTCCGACCTCGATGGAATCGCCGTGCTTGAGGTCCGCGACGAGGGTGTCTCCGCCGTTGATGCGCATCCCGTTCGTGCTTGCCAGATCCCGGGCGCGGAAACCGTCGCCCTGCAATTCGAACGCAACATGTTCCCGGGACATCGCGGTGTCGGCCAACGAAACGTCGACGCACGGTCCGCGACCCAGGACAACGCTCTTTTGGGCGAGTAGAAATTCCTCCCCTGCGGAAGGGCCTTTCTCGACGATCAACGAAGCGCGATTGATCGACAGGAAGGGGTCGTCGAGCATGGTTTCATCGCGCTTGATTCGCTTGGTTCTGCCGTCCTTCATTTGACTCTCCCGGTGTCGTGCTCGCATCATTCGTGTGAAACGCATTGCGGCACTGCCGCCCTACGAAGACGTATCGGTTCGAGAACTCAGTGCTTGGTGACGCGAGTCACCGTGCGTCGCGGAGGTGCATCCAGTTCGCACGGGAGTTGGTGTATGGTGCTACACCGTGGCGCATACGCCGCCTGCCGCGAATAACCCGACGACCCCAACGCGAAATGAACAGGAGCGCCACGTTGAGCGACACAAACAACATCAAGTCCCTGCGACCCCAAGACACCCTTATTTTCGCGTGCGCAGCGATCGCGCTGATGCTCAGCGTGCCGGCGACGGCGCAGCAAGGCCTGCCGAAAGGACATCCTCCAATCGGCAACGCGAGCGCGACCGGAACCCACACCGCCCCGCCAGCTGGCAATCGATTGACCGGTACCGTTGTCGAAACCATGGACGCGTCGAGTTACACGTACGTCAACGTCGACGCGGGCATGCGGTCTGTCTGGGCCGCCGCGCCGAAGTTTCCGGTCAAGGTCGGGGATCGCGTGTCGGTCCCAACCGACAGCCCGATGCAGAACTACCGTAGCGACACGTTGGACCGAACTTTTTCGCTGGTTTACTTCGCGGGGAAGATTCATGTCTCCGCCGAGGGTTCGAGCGCGTCGCTTCCCGCTGACAAGACCGCTCCGCATCCGAGCACGGGGCGGGCACAGTCGCCCCCCGAACAATCTTTCGCGGGGATCGCCAAAGCGGATGGCGGCTATACGGTCGGAGAGTTCTTCGACAGCGGTCGTGCACTTGCGGGGCAAGAAGTTGCAGTGCGCGGAAGCGTTGTCAAATTCTCTCCCCGCATCATGGGCACCAACTGGATACACATCCAAGACGGCAGTGCGGGCGCAGACGGGAGCAACGACTTGATCGTCACCTCGGACAACGTTGCCGCGGTTGGCGACGTCGTCCTGATTCGCGGGGCAGTGAGCGTCGATCGCGACTTTGGCTTCGGGTACTCGTACGCGCTGCTGGTCGAGAATGCGAGCCTGACCGTCGAATAGCCCTTCGGTCTCGAGGGCCGAGTCGAGCGGCGCGCTAGCCGAGTTTGCTCTGGGCGCGGGCGGCGCGTGCCGTCAGAAATACCGCGGCGATGAACAACAGCCCACCCGGCGGAACCAAGAACACCCCAATACCGGGATCGCCGCCGTGGGTGAAGAAGCCGCCCAAGAAAAAACCCAGTGGCAAGAGCACGAGGGCTCCGATGAAGCAGCGCGATGCGAGCGTTTGGCTTGCACTCGGCCAAGCGGGCAAGAACTTCGTCGAAATTCCAAACACAATGTTGACGACGGAAATCAGCGCGCCGTGGGCATGTGAAAGTGTCCACATGGTACGACGGGCTTCGCTCGACACGTCGAGATAGAAACCGGCCTTGAACCCGTGCAGCGATTCGAGGAAGAGCCCCATCGAGAGAAAGATGAGCAGCGCGCACCAGCCGATGCCCATGTGTCTGGCGCACAAGTCTTGTTCGGAAGTGGGACTCGAAGCTGCTTTGGCTTTGCTCACTCGCTGATCCTAATTGCGCGGTTGTTGCGCTCTTTGAAGATACGGTTCAACTCGACTTGATTCATCTCACCGGTCGAATTTAGTAGGACTTGCTTGCCGTTGGGCGTCGACTTTGCCGCGATGGCCTTGAGCCACCGTTGGATGGCTTCATTGCGTTGGCCAGCGAGAGCCGAAGGCGCGCCATAGAAGTCGTACTCGAAGTCTCCGAAACCGGGCAGCGTTTTGATTGATCGTCCGGCGACCTTGCGAACGGCCATGTAGGGATCCGCGAGTAGAATCGAAAGATATGCGCCGATCCACTCGTCGCCAGAGGCCCGATGTGCGGGTTCCCATCCCATATGCCATCCCACAACCGAGCGCTGCGCGGCGTCCCCCTTCAGGGCCCATAGAACCGATGCCGCGATCGTGCGCTCGTCCTTTGTGAGGTCCGCCTTGGGTTGGTCATACCAAGCGTGAAGTCGATCGATCGTCCATGCGAGCGGTTGGTCGAGATGACAAAGGTTGCACGCATTCGGCCGCCCAGCTTCGAACGGCGTAGAAGCGTTGGGGCTGTCGATGCGATGACTCCGCATGGCAACGAACAAGCCATAGGTGGTGCGCGGCATGTGGCAGTTCATGCAGCGGCTTCCCGGCGAGTCGGGGGCGTGGTGGGTGTGAGGTGTTGGGTCTTTGGCGATCGCGGGATGACAACTCGCGCAGGTAGCGTCGTCTTGACGATCGCGTCGTAGCTGGTTGTCGGTGTCTTCGTAGCTGTGCATCGAATGGCAACTCAAGCAAGTGAGCGCACCTTGGGTCGCGCACTTCGATTCCATCAAGCCGTTGTATTCGCGTCCCGCGACCCGGATGGTTCCGTCCGGCCAGAAGTTGCCGCCGAGGTTGTCTTGGGGGTCCGGAATCGTTTCGACTTCGGCGGGTGTGCGGTGAAGTTGAAACACCCGATTGGTTTCGTGCAAGTTGTTGCCCGGGCGAAAGGCGACGCCGGTCTTCTTATGCGCGTCGAGATCCAATGGCTCGCCAAAGCTGTGGCACTGTCCGCAGACATCCCGCGAGAGCGCGCTTGAGAGTCGTGCTGGGTTCACAACATGTTCCACCGGCTCGTCGTCACCTATGAAGTACCGAGAGTATCTTGCAAGCGGGGATCGAAACTCGGCGACGTGTTCATCAGCAGGTCCATGGCACGCTTCGCATGCGATCCCGAGTTCAACAGTTTGGCTTTTGAACTCATCTTCCTCCGACCGGTAGTGGGGTTGCGTCGCGACCGAGTGACACGAAAAACACGACGTGTTCCACATCAGTGGCGCTTCTGGGACCTTCGTCGGGGGCGTCAAAAAGGAATCCTGCACCGGAATCCATCGTGCGTCCTCGATCAACCACACCCAAGGCACAGACATGAGCGCACCGTGGTCATGCCGTTCGTGGACCGGACCGGTCTTTGGGCGGCGCACCCAGTAGTACTGCATGTGGTGTGAACCGGTCGTCATCACAACGGGGACGTTGATGCGCGGAGGCGTCGCCACCTTGTTGGGGTCCGGATCCAGGAACCAGGCGGGGTCAGGGATGTCAACCCAGTAGTCATCTCCGCGCTGCTCAAAGCGACTCGAGTGGCCGCGCGCTTCGAGTACGGTTTTGTCGAAGTCGCCAAGCACGACGTTTGGCCCAATCGCTTGGGTCATCGTGTGGTGAAAAGAATTGTGCCAGCTTCCGTATGGCCCCGGATGGCAGGCACGACATGTGTCCGATGTCGTGTAGCCGCCCTCGGTAGTGGGTTCTGGAAGCGAAGTCTCGGCACGGATCATGTTCGCAAACATGAAAACCAGCGCGAAGCACAGAAAAGAGGCGCGAGTGTTGAGTTTCAAGTTGCGGGAGCTCCGCCAATTCAATTCGGTCATCATTATGCCTGTTTGCAGGCACATGATAGTGGCGCAAAGGAGCGCAGTCGATCGGCCGCATTGTAGTCGGATTAGAGGGGGTGATCCGGGGCGTTTTGGTTCTTCTCGGCTTTGCTTCGCGACTTCATGTTCTGCACCGCGTTGGCCGTGACCGCTCCCGCCGCATTGATGCTCGGCTTCGCCACGCGTTTTTTACCTTTGTGGTGCTTCGGGCGAGGGTGGCGCTTGCTGAAAATTTCGACTGTGACACAGGCTTCAAATGGATCGCCAGCAAGCAGTCCCGATACGCAGACATCTTGAACCCCTTCTTCGAGGGCTGCCTTGTCGAGGCGGATCCTGAGTGGGACATCCGGCCGCTGGTCGTCGTTCAGGTCTTTCAAGTGCCGAGATTTTTTGTGGTTGCGAATTTTGGGGGTGATGTCACCGGGGTGAAATCGTAAAGACTCAAGGTCGATCTTCTCTACATCGACCGTGTCACTTCCTGGAATCGCGAGGTACAGGCGCGCACGTCGACCCGCGAAGAGCTTTCGGTGTGCACGGCGGGGGTCGATGGTCAGCTGAACGTCGAAGCGCTCGCTTTCAGAGCGTGCGTTTGGTCCCCAACACGTGGGGTCTTCGCCGAAGTCGCGTTGGCCGTCGCCGTCGTTGTCGATGCCGTCACTGCATTCCGAAATCGCGTCGAGGCGTGGCCATAGAATGTAGAGCCCGCGATTGATGTCGGTTGCGACGATATAGCCGCTCTTGAAGTAGGGATAGACACTCCAGGTGCCCGAGAACGCAGGCAGGTCGTCGCTCGGCGTGGTGTCGAAGTAGGCGACTTCGGCGAGCTCGCCTTCCGAGAGATCTCCGAGGCGCAAGACACGAATGCCACTGCGGTAGTTCGCTTGAAAAACGTGATTCCCCAAGACGTATTGATTGTGGTCAATCGATGTCGTGGCGCCGCGGTGGACGCCCGTGACGAAGGGTGCGTCGAGGTCTGACATGTCCCAAACGAATGTGCGGGTGTTGCCTGCGCTGCGTCGCTCATCCAGTTCGTCATCGAGCAAGAAGTGGGCGTGATCTTCGGTGAGCCAACCTTGGTGGGTGTACGCCGACCCGAAGTAGGGCGCCCTGACAATCATGACCGGTGCCGCTTTGTCGGTGACATCGGCGATCGTGACGGTGTCTTCATTTGAGTTGAAACAGATTTCGCGCCCTTGATAGTCAGCGTCCGGTCCGTGATAGATCACGCACTGCGCATCGTGGGTGTAACGGTCTTGACCGAAGCAACCTGCGAATTGCGGGCGCGCCGGAATTTCGATGTCGATCATGTGAAGGCCACCGCTGCACGAGCCCGCGCCAACCGCGTAGGCGAAGCCGGTATCTTCATTAATGACGACGTTGTGCGCGGACCCGATTCCCTGGTAGACGAAGTTACTAAGAAAGAAAGTGACCGGCGCATTCGCGGGGTCGACTGCGCGCAAGCGCGTCAAGTCGAAGACCTGCATGCCATGTCGCGGAGCTTCGCTCACGATGTAGGCATGGTTGTCGTACACCTTGATGTCGCGCCACGACGACTGGAAGCTGTTGGTGGGGAGGCGACCCAAGTAAGTTGGATGCCCGAACTCGTTGATGTGAATGAACGCGGTTCCGTTGCGCAGACCCACAATCGCGTACTCCTCACCCGTCAGTGGGTCGGTCCAACCCCAAACGTCATTCATGCTGGTCGAGTTGAGCGAAAGCACGGGGACGAAGTGCACGAGTTCCATGTTCGAGCACAAGTAGCCGCTCGACGTTCCCTCAACGCATGGTGCGTGTTGGGATGGCGGCAGATCTTCGGTCTCGCCTTCAATCTCTTGGTCGTGTGCGAGCGAGAGAAGTGGAAAACACGTGATTGAAGTGATGAGCAGTGCCATGCGGCGCAGAGACAGCCCGCGAAACCGATCGTTACATTCTTGTGGGCGACAGAGCATGGATTGCATTGTCTCTGTCGGAGCCCGAAGGGGCAAGCAGCGAATTGAGTATGGGACGACGCATCGCTCGTGCCGCAAAGAAAACACCCAAGAAAAGCAAAAAATTGTGGCAGAGTTTGGGCACACTTCCGTGTGCCCAAGCGACGCGTGCACGCCCCTACTTGGCTGCGTCTCATGCAGTCGCGGCAATCCAGGAGAAGAATGTATGAAGATCCATTGGCGGCTTCGAAGCGGGATAATTTCAACGCTCGCAACCATGCTCTCGTTTGGCCTCGTTGCATGCGAAGACGCGAAAAAGAGTGTCGAGCTACGCGCTGCCGAAATGGTTGGCGATATCGCGCAGGAACGACTCGTCGAAATGAACAGCGGTGAAACGGAACGCGCGGCCGCTGACTTGATCAACATTCCTATCGAAATTCGAAAAATTTCTGACCTGATCTATCAGGCGCGCGGCGTTTCGAATACCAATGTCATAACGACAAGCGAAGGCAACGTGGTCTTCGACACTGGCCTCGCCACTCAGGCAGCCAAGCAGCGCCGGTTGCTCGGTGAGGCGATTCCTGGGCCGACACCTTATGTGATCAACAGCCACTCCCATCAAGATCACGTGGGGGGCAATTCGTTCTGGCTCGAAGAAGGAACGGAACTGATTACCCACGCAGAGTTCCCCGAAGAGCAGCGCTACTTAAAGGCGTTGCAGCCCTACCTCTGGTATCGCAACCGAACGCTCTTTCCCTTTATGCCCGAGAATCCGCCGGACATTGGCTTTCTCGTTTACGGCAACGACAAGCCGACGATCCTCGTGGACGATGGTGAGCCCTACAAATTTGAGTTGGGTGGCGTTCGTTTCGAAGTGCATCCGACTCCGGGTGCCGAAGGTGCAGACAATATTTGCCTCTGGCTGCCCGAACAGAAGGTGCTGTTCAGCGGCGACTTCTTTGGCCCGCTCTTCCCGCAGTTTCCCAACATCTTCACCATGCGGGGTGAAAAAATTCGCAAGCCGATCGAATACATTCGCTCTCTCGACCGGATCATTGCCCTCGGTCCCGAGATGATCATCCCGAGCCACAACGACCCGATCGAAGGCGGCGAAGGACTTCTCACCTCGCTCATCAAGATGCGTGACGCCGTGCAGTTCGTGCACGACGCAGTGATTGCGGGCATGAACGACGGCAAGGACGTCAATCAACTAATGAAGGAAATTCAGTTGCCGCCCGAGCTCGAACTCAGTCAGGTCCATGGACGCGTGGCGTGGGGCGTGAAGAGCATTTGGGAGTACTACGCGACGTGGTTCCACTTCGACACGACGACGGAGCTTTATGGCGTCCCGGCATCCGCGGTTTACGCGGACCTCGTAGAACTTGCGGGGGCTGACGCGTTAGTCGAGCGGGCTAAGAAGCACATCGATGCCGGACGCCCGCTCGAAGGGCTGCACTTGCTTGAAGCGGTGCTTGGCGACGGTCGCGATCACCGTGCCGGGCTCGAAGCGCGCCGGCAAGCACTCGAGATGCTTCTCGAGGAGGCGCGCGAAACGTTCAAAAACAGCTACGAGATCGACTGGCTCCGGTATCGGATCCGCGACACCGACTCGCGCATGGTTGAAGCAGGCTAGGAGTCTGCGCGGCAGAAGGCGCACGCGCCCAAACGCGGATCCAATGCCGCTGGCTGCGTTGCGAAAGCGAGCTGTAGCCAGGTTCTGAAATCAAGACAGTAAAACCAAAACGCCCCGGGCTCGAATGCCTGGGGCGTTCTGCGTTTAGAGGTCCGCAGCCTTCACGACTCGGCACAATGGCTTCGGGTGTTCGTCGGCGCGTATCCAGCGCAAGCACATCGTGCCCCGAACATGACCGGCAGGGTCGATCCAATTCCCCGTTGTGGGTTTGTCCTTCGAGATCACGATGACAACGCGTCCGTCGTCTTCGACTTTGGCGCCGTGGTGGTTGACGTCGATCTCGTGGTAGCGGTAGTCAAGAGATTCCATCCAGTAGTTATTGAGCTGGAAGTTCCAGTAGTCGCATGTCGGCGGGGTGGTCTCGATGACGAGTGCTTCGTCTTCGGCGACTTCCCAGTAGCCGTGGTAGTAACAAATGTTTGGGTCACCGTGGGCGGCTCGTGCGATTTCGGGATCGAGTAGACGGAGTTCGTTGGGGTGCCGGGCGAAGTTTTCCGTCCAATCGGCGAACAAGCTTGCAGTGCCGAGCACGTACTGCGACGCGGCGGCGAGACCCTCGTCGACTTTTAAAGCCGTGATGGGCTCGGGGCGCAGGTCGCTGCCAATGCGTTCGATTGTGATGTCGGCGATGACTTCCGTCTTTCGATCCTGAAACGTTTGCCGAATGATCAGGGACGACGTGTCGGGTTCCATCGGGAGCCAGTTCTTGCCGGGTTGTTCTTTGCAGCTGAGAATGATTTCGAAGTTGCCGTCTTGATCGTTGTCCTGACCGTTGTCGTGGTCGATGTCGAGATCGACGCCTTCTATATAACCGCTCTGTCCCATGCGGCCGCCCGAACCGTAGTTTCCGACATAGGTCCCCATGCCGAGGTAGTGCACGGTATTGCGCTTGCCTCGGATGCGATATTCATGGGCGCCAGAGATCGCGGCACTCTGGTAGTGGTTGTCCGGGTTGTCGGCGCCGATCTTCACGGTTTCATGGGCTGGACGCCGCAAGATCGGAAACTCGGGGTCGGCGAACTCGATGTAGGATTCGAGTGCGACGCGAGTCAGTCGACTCAGATAGCGAAAGCCTTCGGCGCGCTCGAACGCGTCATCGGGCGTCGCGTCGCGCAGAATGACGTTTCCGGCGCTGCGCAGTGTTTCGCAGAAGTCGTCCCAGCTCTGTCCGCTCTGGACTCGAGCGTCGGAGTCTTTGGTCACGCAGTCCTCCTCGCTCAGCCTCAACGAAGAGGCCTACCCGGAACGCGCAGGATCAAGCCTTCGCCGCACCTTCGAGAAGCCATTCGATCAAAACACCGTACATGCCGCCCACGGTGTTCTTCGCCGTCTCGTCATCAATACCTTCTTTGGCCACGAAGTTCCCCGTCCATTCGATCTGACAACCGGTGCCGACTTCGGTCACGATCGCGTAGGCGGCGTATTCGTCGACAGGCATCGGGTTGTTTTCGGGGATCGAGTAGGCAACTTTGCGCTTGAGGTCGTCGCGCTCGGTCAACATTTCACGCACCGGCGGGTTCTCCGGCGGGCCTGCAAAGATGGCTCGCACCATGCCAACGCCGTCGCCTTCGACGTCGGTCTTCGTCACACCCTTCATCCAACTCGTATTGCCGAAGTCGGCGAGCAGTTCGTAGACAGTCTCTGCCGAAAGATTCGAATCGCGGGTCACCGTGATTTCCAACATATTGAACTCCTTGTGCGCTGCACGTGTTGGCCAGGTGGCCGTTAATCGAGAACCGAGCTTGCGATTAACTCTTCGAGATGGCTGGTGTCCCACCAGGTGATCTGCAGCTGCTTTGCGCGGCGGAAGAAGAGCTGGATGTCGTACTCGACCGTGAAGCCGACGCCGCCCCAAACCTGTTCTGCCATCGCGGTGAGATCGCGATACGTGTTGCAAGCAAAGAGTTTCGACATCGGTGCGAGGCGATCGAGGGGCTTGCCTACTTCGGCTGCCCATGCGGCTTCGTACATCAGTGTGCGCGCACCGGCGACCAGGGTCGACGCATCGGACAAGTAGTGAGAGATGGCTTGGAATGCTCCGAGGGGCTTGCCGAACTGCTCTCGCTCTTTGGCGAACTCAACGGTGATGTCGAGGGCCTGCTCGGAACCGCCGACTGCGAAAGCGGAGAGCACGATCACGCCTTCGTACATCGCGGCGGTAAACGATGCCCAGTCGCCAACAATGTCGGCCTTTGTCACTGCAACACCCTCGAAGTCCACCCGGTACTGGGTGTCGGACGAAAGGCTCAACGCCTGGGTGAGCTTCACACCCTGCGCATTGGGGTCGACGAGAAAAACGCTGATGTTCGTGTCGGCATCGCCAGTGCGTGCGAGAACCAGCATGCGGTCTGCTGAGCTTGCGTAGTGGACGTTGAGCTTGGTGCCCGAAATCGTGAAGCCGTCCCCGCTCGCCGTCGCACGGACCTGGACACCCTTGGGGCCGAAGCCGTTGGCGGGCTCCATCCATGCCGGCGTCAGGATCGCGTCGCCACTTGCGATCTTGGGCAACCATTCTTTCTTCTGGTCGTCGCTGCCGCTTGCGAGCAAGACCTTGGCCGAAAGGAAGGCGCTGTGGAAGTGAGGTGTGGGGCAGAGCGAGCGACCGATCTCTTCGTACGAGATGGCGGCTTCCATGATGCCCATGCCCGAACCCCCGAATTCTTCGGGGATGATGATGCCGGTCAGGCCGAGTTCTGCGAACTGCTTCCAGAGATCGTCGGGGTAGCCCTTCGGATCATCTTCCATTGAGCGGACAACGTCCGTCGGGCAGAGTTGGTTGCAAACGCCGCGTACGGTTTCGCGGAGCATGTCTTGTTCTTCGGAGAAATCGAGATTCATATTGGCTTCCTCTGTGTAAATGCTTTTGGTCTGAGACCTGTTCTGAGTTGGTTGGCGACGCGCTTAGTGCGGGCTTCGTGTCCGAGCGGGTCGATGAAATGGCGTGACTTCACTTCGGCCCTTACGGCTTCCACTGCTCTCCCTTGCGCTTCCACGGGTTGTCGTTGTCGTCACTCGGGAGGGCGACGCGTACGGTGCAGTCGGTCACCGTCTTTTCTTCGACCGACAAGTTGATTTCCAACGTGGCCCAGTGGCAGCCGGTGTCGTCGGACGCGAGTTCTTTCACGGACCCCTTGAAGACCATCTTGTCGTTCGGGTAGACGGAGTCCTTCATGCGGAAGTGCATCTTGCCCAAGCGACCTTTCGGCCCCGACCAGTCGGTCACGTAGCGCTCGAACCAAGTCGACTGGTTGGGCGTGTTGAGGAAGATGTCGCGGGTTCCGTTGCGGTGGATCGCGAAGTCCCGATCGTGATGCATTGGACGACAGTCGCGGGTCGCAATTGCGCCGATGATCACCGTCGTCGCGGTGACGTCGTAGGAGAAGTCAGGAAGGTCGTCGCCGACGTTCACCTGGTTTGCGGTCAAGTTCGCAATGGCTTCACTCATTTTGCGTTCCTCCGATAACCGAAGCCGGTGTACGACTCCGTGCCCACGTATTCGTCGCGCTGGTTGTGATAGACGACCTCGATCAACCAAAAACGACCGGTGCCGAGCTTGGTCGTTTTCGGATCGCTGAGTGAGCGAAGGATCTGCGCAGTCCGCAACATGTCGCCGGGGCGAACCGGTTCGCCGAACATCACGGTGTAGTCACTCATGATGGCTTCGGGCAGGTCGAGGGCTTCCTTCAAGTCGAAGTGGATCTGAAGCGGAAGCGCCTGCTTGGTGCGGCCGGGTGCCCAGTGGTGGGGGCGAAACCAGGTCGAGATCATCGTCGGCGGTGCGATCACACCGTCCGTCAATTCGTCAGCGACCTTGTCGTCCCAGTAGAGCGGGTTGCCCATTTCGACCGACGAGCATGCCGTCCAGATGTAGCCGCGTTCAACGGGGAACTCCCCCACTTCCTTGTAGCGCTCTTCGCCAACCCAAGCCGCGACGTCCGCGGGGACCTCGGGCAGTGTTTCTGACATTACGGAACTCCTGTTGCTCGCTGTTCTTTGCAGCGCTGTGTTTGCGAATGTGTTCGATCGAAGGCCGTCGCGCGCTACGCGACGGCACCTTCGGCACTGAGTTTTTCAATTTCATCCGCGTTGTAGCCCACGGCCTTGAGCAGTTCGCTTGCGTCGCTCTCGCCAAACGCACGAACTTTGTGAAGCGGTTGGTCGCGATTGCCGCCAGCAAGAATCGCTGAGACCTGCTCGAAGTCGCCGTGCTCGGCATGGTTCGCCTGCATGAAGATCTTGCGGTCTTTGTAATGGGGTTGTTCAACGACTTCGGGAATCGTCAGCACCGGTGCCACACAGGTGTCGTTCGCCGCGAGGGCTTCCGTCCATTCGTCACGCGTCTTGGTGAGAAACGCCTGCTTGAAGGCTTCGCGGATCTCGTCCTGCACCGCGTCGTCCATCTGCGACTTCGTGTATTGCTCGAGCCCAAGGGCTTTGCAGAGGTTTGCGAAGAACTTGGGCTCGATCGCACCCACTGAAACCCACTTGCCGTCGCTCGTCGGATAGACGTCATAAAAGGCGTAGCGGCCGGTCAAGAGCACTTCACGGGGGCCTGCGATTTCGCCGGTAGCGAGGTACTGGTCGATCGAAAGTGCCATCAGGGACAAGACGCCCTCGGTCGCCGATACGTCGAGGAAGCTTCCGTTGCCCTGGGTCCCGCGGCTCACGAGTGCGGCCATGATCGACATGGCGGCATGCATCCCACCGCCGGCGCTGTCCGCCACCGTGGCACCGGGGATCGGAGGGCCACCGTCTTCGCGCGGTTCGGTGCAAGCAAGGAAGCCCGACATCGCGAGATAGTTGATGTCGTGTCCCGCCCAGGTCGATGCCGCGCCGTCTTGGCCGTAGCCTGTCGTCGAGCAGTAGACGATGCGTGGGTTTCGCGCCGAGATGTCGTCGTACCCAATGCCGAGTCGCTTGACGACACCGGGGCGAAAGCTCTCGATCACGACGTCGGCGTTTTCAGCGAGGCGAAGGAAGCCTTCGCGGCCGGAATCGGACTTCATGTTGATGGAGATGTGCTTGAGGTCGCGCCCCGCGCCGTAGGTGTGGAAGGGCGGTTGAATTTGCACGCTTCTCTGCGGTGCCAGAGGGCCAACTTGAATGACCTCGGCGCCGTAATCAGCCAGGGTTCGTGCCGCGCGCGCAGCCGGCCCAACGCTAGCGAGGTTGAGCACGGTGATGCCGTCGAGTAGGGGGGGCGCGGACATGGAAGGCCTCGGGAATCCGAAGATCGAACCTGGGGTGGAAGAAAGCAGGGCGTCCCACTATATACGAGACGGGGCGTATTGTAAATGATTTCGGGACCGTGGAAGGGGACGGTGCCGTCAGCAATTCGGCTGTATCTCAGGTGCAAGAAAATGAGACAAATATCTGAAATTATTGGTCAAATTATATTTTGGCGCCCGCGCGGTTACAGGCTGCCCAGCACATCTCCCACCCGATCGAGCTCGCTTACATCCCGGGTCGTGGGCACCAAACTCACTTCGTCCGCCCCGGTGTCCTCGATGCGGCGCAGCATGTCGCGCAGGCCCTGAGGCGAGTCGCAGCTCACCGTCTTCGCAAGCTTCTCCGCGACGCCTTCTCCAAAGAAGTTGAGGTACCGCGTCAGGTAGTTGTCGAGCTGGCTGCGCGCGTCGCCCCCCAATGCGAACCAAAAACTTGTAACGAGACGCGGGGGCTTTTCTCGGCCCGCTTCCTTCCAACTCGCACGGGCTCGATCGAAGGCCTGGTTGATCTCGTCGATCGATGGGGCAAAGCTGAATCCCGCAAGTCCGTCCGCCCAACGTGACACGTGCTTGATCGCAGGCTCGCTCAACGACGCGACCAAAATTTCAGGACCTCCCGGTTGTAGTGGGGCGGGCTCAACCGGCCGGAGCGGTCCCTCGACCACCATCTCTCCTGCCCAAACGCGCTTCATGGTCGCAATCTGCTCTTCGAGTTGTGAAAGCCTTCGCTTCCCAAACACGGCGCCCACTGCCTGGTAGTCCTCCTCGCGTGCTCCCGCCCCAACGCCAAGACACAAGCGACCGTTCGAAATGATGTCGATCGTCGCGAGTTCTTTCGCACGGTTTACTTCGTTGTGCATCGGCATGATGAGCACGTACGACATGATGGGTACGCGTTCCGTCACCGCTGCCGCGACACTCAGCGTCACCATCGCGGCGTGATTGGGAAAATTAATGCGCTCGCCGACCGCAAGGCTTGAATAGGGGCCTTCGTCGATCCCTTTGCACCAAGCGAGTACGTCGTCGCGTGTCATGCCTGGAACCATCGACGGGATATTCATTCCAATTTTCATGATGATTTGAATCCTTGTTCGGCGAAGAGGATCGTTGGCGGCGGGTTGCGCGCCCCTCGTGTTGCATTCGGTTACATCAAAGTTTTGTGAACTTCACCCCGCCCAATTTCCTCGCAACGCGAAGGATTTTGCTGGGTACCGAACGCCTTGAAGGGGGGACGCAACCATCGAGTGAGTGTCGCGCAGTGAGCGGGTCTATGGGGGCATGGATCTGCAAGCAAATGCAGATGCAGAACACGGTACGTTCAACGGGGGTTCCCGCCTTGGCGTTCCCAGCATCGAGCTGGGGGGGGGATCCATGTAGGGTCGTCCCTTTGTGCGAGCCGCTCCTATTTGCGGGGCATTTCACAGCCCCTTCCTGTTGCCGGACATACGGGTTGGCCTCGACTTAACATCACCAACCGACTCGGCATGTGATTTTTGAGATAGGTTCTAGGCTTTCGCCATCACAGCGACGTGCCGGGACGACGTAACGATGAAGATCGGGATCACGATCCACGCAACCGACAAGGCGATGTCGCCGGTCGAGCTCGCTCGCGAAGCCGAAGCGCGCGGGTTTTATTCTCTCTATATCCCCGAGCACACCCACATCCCCGCGAGCCGACGTACTCCTGCGCCGACTGGGAGTGAAGAACTCGGCGAAGAATACTTTCGTAGCCCCGACCCCTATGTGGTGCTCGCGGCGGCGGCGAGTGTGACGGAACGAATCCTTCTCGGAACCGGGATCGCGCTTCCCGCGCAACACGATCCGATCGCCTTGGCGAAACAAGTTGCAACGCTCGACATGATTTCGAACGGTCGCGTGGTGTTGGGCATTGGCTTTGGCTGGAATGTAGAAGAGATGGAGAGCCACGGCGTCGTGTTCAAAACTCGGCGCGCTCAGGTGCGCGAACACATGCTCGCCATGCAGGCGTTGTGGGGTAATGAGGTCGCTGAGTTTCATGGTGACTTCGTCGACTTCGAGCCGTCCTATCAATGGCCCAAGCCCGTGCAGCGGCCTCGACCGCGCGTCCTCGTCGGCGGCGGTGCGGGCCCCAAGTTGTTCGATCACATCGCGGAATATGCCGACGGATGGATGCCAATCGGCGGAACGGGTTTGCGCGAGGCGTTGCCCAAACTCAGGGCGGCGTTGATCGAACGGGAGCGGGACCCGAACTCGCTCCACATCGTGCCGATGGGCATCGAGCCCGACGAAGCGAAGCTCGCCTACTACGCGAACATGGGCGTGACGGAAGCGGTGCTGCGCGTCCCGTCTGCAGCTCGCGACGAAGTGATGCCGGTACTCGACGACTTAACTCGCTACCTTTCTTCGTCGTGAGGCTGATTCGGCGGGCCGAGTCCTGGGTGTGCTGGGTCATGCACGTCGGTAGTGTGCCGATCATCGTCAAGGAGAGTTCAAGGTGAATCGCGAGTCTGCGCTTGCGGTGACCCGCCGCCTGATCGAACACGTCGTGGCGGACACCACCGACCTCGCAGAAGCGCCGTGGGTTGAACCGGCCGAAAACTATCTTGATCCCGAGGTTTGGGAGCGCGAGCGCGAGCAGTTCTTCTTCGAGTCCCCACAAGCGATCGGTTTTGCGGGCGACATCGCGAATCCCGGCACGTTTATCACCACCGAAGTGATGGGGAAACCCGTGGTAGTCACCCGCGACAAAGAAGGTGCGCTGCGGGCGTTCTTGAATGTGTGCACCCACCGCGGTGCGAGGGTGGCCGAAGGATGTGGCAAGGCGGCACGTCTTGTCTGCCGCTTCCACGGTTGGAATTATGAGCTTGACGGTAGGCTCGCAGGTCGCGGTCGCTCGCAGGACTTTGAGCCCGTCCCACTTCCGACCGGCTTGCAACAATTACCCGTGAGCGACCGCGGTGGTGTCATTATGTTGGGCGTGAGGCCGGAGATGGGGCAGTTGCGAGTCGAGCATGCCATCGACGACATCTTGCCGGCATTCGAAGGGTACGAGTTTGCGAAAATGCAGCTCGTAGGAAGCGACCGTTTCGAAGTCGATGCCAACTGGAAACTCGTGACCAATTTAAGCCACGAGGGATATCACTTCGCGACACTACATCGCGACAGCCTGGCTCCCATGATGACGGGCCACGGTGCTGCGGATGAGTTTGGTCTACATACCCGATGGGCATTTCCGTTTCGAGGGATCGAAAACTTGCGCGACAAAGACGAGTCCGAATGGCCATCGTATCCCTACGCCGCGGTAAACCACACGCTGTTCCCCGGCACGGTCATTGTGGCGAACGAAGGCAACGCACAGATGATCCGAGTTGAGCCCGGCGACGAACCCGGAAAATCGGTTGTCTACTTTTCTTCTGTAGGTGTTCCGTCGGTGGACGGCGAAGTGAGTGACGCCGATCGCGGGACGTACGAGTTCGGTCGCAATATTTTCGAACGCGAAGATTTGCCGGCCGCCGCCGAATGTCAGCACGGGATCGCGGCACGGGAGCAACCGGTGGTCATCGGGCGCAACGAGGTGGTGGTGCAGATGTGGCACCGCCGTTGGCGCGACAAACTTGACTAGGACGACTATGAGCATCCCCCAATGAAGTCTGATTCCGCCAAGGGCAGATTCGATCCGGCACTTTCGCGACGTGCATTCGTGCGTGGCGGTGCGAAGACGCTGAGTGGGTTGGGACTGTTAAGCGCGAGCGGAGTCATGGCTCCGGGCATCGTGCGTTCGTACGAATCTGGTGCGGATTCATTCGGCCCCTTGGAGCCACCGGATTCCAATGGATTGATGCTGCCTCCGGGTTTTTCTTCGCGTGTAGTCGCTGTGTCGGGAGCAAACGTTGGGGCGACTTCTCACGCGTGGCATCTCAATCCAGATGGCGGTGCCACCTTCGAATCGACAAACGGCGGCTGGATCTATGTCTGCAATTCCGAAACGTCGGACGGCGGTGGCGGAGTGGGTGCCATCGCATTCGCGTCCGACGGCACGATCGAAAACGCCTACACGATTTTGTCGGGCACCCATCGCAACTGCGCGGGTGGCCCAACGCCGTGGGGCACCTGGCTCTCGTGTGAAGAAGTTGTGGGGGGGCGGGTTTACGAATGTGATCCTGGCGTGCCGAACTCTCAAGGCACACTGATCCCGGGGCTCGGCACATTCAATCACGAAGCCGTTGTGGTCGACGCCGCCACCGAAATGCTTACCCTGACGGAAGATCGAACCGACGGATTGTTATACCGCTTTATTCCCACCCGCTATCCCAACCTTCAAAACGGGACCCTTGAAGCTGCCGAGATTTTGGACCCCCAGTCGATGGGGCCGATTCAACCGGGACAAGTACGAAGTCTCGCTTGGCATGCCATCGCCGACGCAAACCCAGCGGCCGGCGGGATTCAAAATGGGATACATATTCCAATTGCCGAACGAGCGACCCGCTATCAGGCATCCGACGCCACCGTGTTCAATGGTGGAGAGGGCTGTTGGCTGCGCGGTGACAAGGTCTTCATTGCGACCAAAGGCGACAATCGCGTTTGGCAACTCAACGTCGGCGCGAACACGATCGAAATCATCTACGACATGGCGACGAGTACGACGCCCGAACTCGAGAACGTCGACAACGTTTATGCCGCGGCGAACGGTGACGTCTACGTCGCCGAAGACCCGGGCAGTCTGCAAATTGTTGCCCTTACGCCATCGGGACAGGTGAAACCGATTGTCCAGGTTGCCGGACAAACGAATACAGAGATCACGGGCCCAGCACTTAGCCCCGACGGCACGCGGCTCTACTTCAATTCCCAACGAAACCCGGGCAAGACTTACGAAGTCACCGGTCCCTTTGACGGCGTTCCAAAACTGCCTTTCATGAACCAGCCCGCCGGGGGCGTGTTGGTGGGCGCACTCGCGACTCTTGCCGCGCTGCGTCTGCGCGGGAAGTAGCAGTCCGCTGTCAAACTGCGCTTTGACGTGTTTGGGGCCTTTCTCTACCGTGACCTGCCACTACGAACTTACGAGGTCTATTGATGGGTGTTCTTGACGGCAGAGCAGGAGTGGTTACCGGGGGGGGGCGCGGGATCGGGCGAGGCCATTGCCTTCACCTTGCTGAACAAGGTGCGTCGGTCGTCGTCAACGACATCGACATCGACGAAGCCAGCGCAGTCGTCGACGAAATCACGAAGGCGGGCGGCAAAGCGAGCGCGAACAAAAGCGACATCAGCACCCGCGAGGGCGCGCAAGCGCTCGTCGCACAATGTGTCGATGAGTTCGGCGGCATTCATGCCGTCGTGAACAACGCCGGCAACGTGAAGGACCGCACCTTTTTGCGCATGACCGATGACGAGTTCATGTCAGTCGTGAAAGTTCATCAGGGCGGAACGTTCATGTGTAGCCAGGAAGGTGCGCTTCGAATGAAAGAGCAGGGGACCGGGGGTGCGATCGTCAACACGGTTTCGGCGGCGCACTTCGGCAACTTTGGACAAACCAATTATGCGGGTTCGAAGGGCGCGATTGCTTCGATGACCTACACGTGGGCGCTAGAACTCGCACGCTACGGCATTCGCGTAAACGCCATCAGTCCGACCGGCTCGACGCGGATGTCGAGTACCTACAAGGGCCCCGATGGTAAGGATGTCGAGCTCCCCTATATCGACCCCACCCGCAACGGCGCGTTTGTTGCCTTCCTTTGCAGCGATCACGCGAACTATGTGTCCGGACAAATTTTCGGCACGGGGGGCGAGCGCGTCGTGATCCTGGAACACCCCGCGTACGGAAACGCGATGTACAAGGATGGTGGCTGGAGCACCGACGACCTCGTGGCGGGCTTCGAAAATCATATGCGCAAAGAACTCGAGCCGTTGGGCATCATGTCGCAACCGTACCCATTCCACGACGGCGTCAAGCCGCCAAGCTCGTAGGATTTTTTCATGATCGGAATCACCTCATACGGCGCCTACATTCCGCCGACACGTCTCGCACTCGGCGCGATTGGGGGACGCACGCCCAAAGAGGGCGGACCCGAAAAGGCGGTTGCGTGGAACGATGAAGACAGCGTGACGATGGGGGTAACCGCCGCGGTGAACTGTCTGCGCGGTTTCGACAGAAATTGCGTGGACTCGATCTTATTCGCTTCGACCACCTATCCGTTTCGCGAAAAGCAAGGCGCCGCCTTGCTCGGACGAGCTCTTGATCTACGTCGCGAGATTCAGTCGAGCGACTTCTCGGGTTCATTGCGCGCAGGGACGATGGCGCTTCGCGCAGCCTTCGACGCTGTCGCCGCAGGTTCGGCGCGCAGCGTGTTGGTCGTCGTGAGCGACGCGCGCACTGGAGCGCCGGGATCCGGTCTTGAGCGCAACGGGGGCGATGGCGCCGCGGCTTTCCTTGTGGGCGACGGCTCTGCGAGCGGGTTACCTGTTCTTGCATCGTTCGAAGGCGGGCACGCGTTGTCAGACGCAATTGTCGACCTCTGGCGCGTCGACGGTGATCCCTTCGTGCATAGCTGGGAAGAGCGCTTCGTTGTCCAGGAGGGCTACACCCCACGCATCGTTGACGCGGTGTTGGGTCATTTTGAAAACAGCGACACCCAGATGAGCGACTACACCAAGGTCTGTCTATACGCTCCGGACGCGCGAAGTCACGCTACCGTGGCGCGTAGCCTTGGCGTCGCGACCGAGCAGCTTGGCGACCCGTTGTTCGGTCGTCTCGGCAATGCCGGGGCAGCCTTTGCGCCGCTTCAGTTGGTGGCGGCACTTGAAGCGTCTTCGTCGCCTTCATCGTCTTCATCGCCTTCGTCGGACGTAACGTCAATTTTGCTCGCAAACTACGGCGACGGTGCTGACGTCCTTACGTTCGTCGTAAACCAAAATGCTGAAAAGATCGATTCGCGTCGAGGCGTGGAGTGGCATCTCGCTCGACGTCGCTCTGTCGCGAGCTATGACAAGTATCTGAAAGCGCGCAAACTCGAGCCCAGTGAGTGGGAAGGCGGTACGAACCCCGGTCTCTCAGCGACTGTGCACTTTCGCGAACGCGATGACGACCTGAGCTTCCGCGGTCAACGCTGCACCGCGTGCTCCGCCGTGCAGTTCCCCGCTCAACGCATTTGCGAAACCTGTTTTGCGAAAGACGCGTTCGAACCTGTGCGGCTGTCCGACCAAATCGGAGCGGTGGTGACCTATACGTTCGACTTCTTCTTTCCAACCCCCGACCCCCCGACCGTCGTGACGATCGTCGACGTTGGCGGAGCACGAATTCATCTCCAACTCGTCAACGTCGCTTCTGCCGACGTGAAGACAGGCTTAGAGGTTGAGTTCGAATTTCGTCGAATACACGAAGGCGGGGGCCGCCCGAACTATTATTGGAAGGGCACCCCGGTTTCGGGATAGCGCTCTGCACCCTCACTACACCTTCACTACAGCAACGAGCAAAGCAACGTTCCCAGAGGAAGATTGCCATGGAGTTCGAAACCATCGTCTTCGAAGTCGAAGACCGAGTCGCGACTGTGACGTTGAACCGTCCCGACCGACACAACGCATTTAACGAGCAGATGGCGCTCGAGCTTACGCGAGCGTGGACATTGATCAAGCAGGACCCCGAAGTGGCCTGCATCATCGTAACCGGCGCTGGGGACAAAGCACTGTGCACGGGTATGGATGTCGCGGATGTTGCCAGAGGTGGAACGAACCGCTCACAAGATCCCAATGCCCAGAAGCGCGAAGATCAACCTTGGTTCAAAATCACTGCGTTGCAGAACAAATGTTGGAAGCCCGTCATTACGGCGATCAACGGCATGGTGGTGGGGGGTGGGCTGCACTTCGTCGCCGATTCGGATCTTACGATTGCGGCCGAGCATGCGACGTTTTTCGATACCCACGTAAAGGTGGGACTCGTCGCCGGGATCGAACCGGTTGGGCTTGCGCGTCGGATGCCCCTTGAAGCGGTGATGCGGATGTCGCTCCTGGGCGGTAGCGAGCGAATGTCGGCTCAAGAAGCGCATCGACTAGGACTCGTGGGCGAGGTTGTCGCGGCAGATCAGCTGATGACTCGGGCGCGTGCTCTTGCGCTGATGATCGCCGAGCATTCGCCAGCCGCTCTGGCACGAAGCAAACAAGCCATTTGGGAAAGTCTTGATCGCGGTCTCGAAGACGGTATCGAGCATGCCTGGCAGATCATCATCAAGCACAACGGTTCGCCCGACCTAGAAGAGGGTGCAAAGGCGTTCGTGGAAAAGCGCAAGCCAAAGTGGGCACCGTACACGGGCGATTAGGATAGACACCGGTGCGACGCGCGAATCGCGTTGCGCCGAACGGAGCGGGGATCAGAGCGAATGTACGAACACATTCTCTACGAAGTCAGCGATGGGATCGCGACCATTACCCTGAACCGTCCAGACAAACTCAACGCCTATATTCCGGCGATGGGTGGCGAAGTTGTCGATGCCTTCGCCGCGGCCCGTTGCGACAGCCATGTGCACGTGGTTGTGTTAACGGGGGCGGGCAAGAGTTTTTGCGCCGGGGTCGACCTCGAACACCTCAAGGCCTCATTCGCGGAGGCGGATACTCCGAGTGACGGCGGTACAAGTGGGCCCCGACTCGGTGAAGAGGACTTCCTTCGCAAGCTTCCTCTCGATCTGCTCGACTACGAAAAGCCAATCATCGCAGCATTGAATGGTCACGCGATTGGTGTGGGGATCACGATGGCATTGCCTTGCGATTTAAGGGTCGCAGCAGCCGGTAGCAAGATCGGCCTCACGTTTGCGAAGCTCGGCATCCTGCCCGGGCTTGGCGCCACTTACTTGCTGCCCCGGCTCGTCGGCATGGCGAAGGCGCAAGAGTTGGTTTTGACCGCCCGCGTGATTCTCGCCGAAGAAGCGCTCGAGATCGGGCTTGTAAACCGAGTCGTTTCCGGTGGTGATCTTATGAAGGAAGTTCGCGAACTGGCACAGCAGATCGCAGCCCATGACCCCGAGGTGCTTGCCCGAGCCAAGAAGAGCTTGTACTACGGAGCGAAGTCGTCGATGTCGGACGCGATGAAGAACGAACAACTCATGAGCGCAGAGCTGCGAGCAGGTCGTTCGAAGGGCAATTGAATCTGCGATGAAATGTGATTCCGTCGATCGACTCGTCGACTATTTCCCGTATCCAAGCTCGCGCAGCGCATCCTTGGTTTGCGTGTCGAGTTCGAGCGGGGGTGTCTCCGCTGGGTTCCATGCCCCCGACCAGTCGAGAAGCTGGGCTTCGAGTCGTGCGACGTCGTCGGGTTGCTTGCTTGCGAGGTTCGAGAGTTCGCCCGGGTCGGCCAAGAGATTATAGAGCTCTCGCTCGCCGTCTTCCGAAGTGATGAGTTTGAGATTGTCGACTTGAATCGACTTTAGACGGCGCATGTAAGGTGCGAACTCAAACTCGGGATCGATCGCGTGATAGAGCGGCTCTTGGCCGGTGGGACGCATGAGTTCGGCATACACCGGGCGACTATGTTCGCTTGGGCTGCCCAGAAGGCTCTGCCCTTGACTCAAGGGTCGACTGTCCGCCGGCCAATCAAGTGCGTCGAGCACGGTTGGCATGACGTCTACCAGTTGCACCGGCTCGTCACGGTTGCTGCCAGGTGCGAACTCACCCGGCAACCGAATGATAAGCGGCACCCGAAGCAAACTTTCGTAAAGACAGAACTGATGTTCCATCAAGCCGTGGTCACCAATGTTTTCACCGTGATCGCCAACCACGACCACCAAAGTGTTGTCCAGTACTGCGTCTCCACCAAGTAGGTCCAGAATGTTCTGCAAGCGTGTGTCTGCGGTCGCGACGTCCGCGTGGTACAGCGCGCGCAAGATCGAGAACTCGAGTCGCTTGAACCCGAGTTGCCCCATGATCTGCATGCGCGCGTGTCCCTCTTCGACCGAGCGAAAATTGTCGATGATCTTCGCGTCAAGCTTCGGCACCAGACGTTCTTGATGATCAAGCGTGGGGAGGTAGGGGAGGTGGGGCGTCATCAGATTGACGAAAAGAAAGAACGGCTTTGTTTCGTCGCGGCCACTCAACCACGTCGCGATGCGTTCTTCTGTGGGGGGTGGCTTGGCGTGGGAAGCCTGCTCGCGCCAAGTCTCTTCGAAGTGGTCGAAGCCTCGCGCGAAACCCCGAGCTTCAACGATGTGCGGATTCTCGGAGAACCCCGCTGAATCATGAGTCCGACCTAGTAAGTCCGGCAGCGTGACAAGCGACGAATCAAGGCCTGAGCCCTCCGCGTGGGCACCATGGCGAGAGGGGAAAAGGCCAGTGAACAAAGACCCGTGTGCAGGAAGTGTCCAGGCCGAAGTCGTACGTGCGTTCTGAAATAGCGCTCCTTCGGCGGCGAGTTTCCGCAGGGTCGGGGTGTAGACGTTGCGCCCGCCATAGCCCTCGACGGCGTCGGCCCGGGTCGTGTCGAGCACGACGAGCAGCACGTTGCGATCGCGAACCTCGGGAGGCGGAGCGTCTCGCTCGCAGCTCGCAATCACGATCAAGCAGAAGCCAAAGATCAAGAGCTGTAGCGCCCGCCCTCGATACGAGCTGGAACGTATGGCGGAGTTCACCGGGGTGTCCTTTGGTTGATGAGATCGCGAATGCTAGCGCGCGATTCAGCTAGATCGCGGCAACATGGCCTCGACGGATTCCACCAACGCCTCCGGTTCGTAGGGTTTGCCCAGGAACTCGACGCGGTGGGTAACGCGAATTCGTTTTGCCGCCATCGAACTCGCATAGCCACTAGAGATGAGTGCTGGGACATCGGGTGCGATCTTACGAATGTGCTCCAGCACTTCCTCACCGCTCATGTCGGGCATGGAAAGGTCGAGGACGATCACGTCAACCTTGTCGCGGTTCTGGGCGAAGAGTTCTACGCCTTGGTTTCCGCCATCGGCCACAAGTACGTTGTAGCCCGAGCGTTGTAGTACCGCTTGGGCAATCTCGCCCACGTACTCATCGTCATCAATCACGAGCACGGTCCTTGCAACGTTCATCGTCGTTGGGATCGCGACCGAGTCCGCCACATATTGCTGTTCATTTGACTTTCGACTGGACTCGATGGTTTCGAGGACCGTTGCGTCGACTTCGGGGAACAGCACCCGAAATCGCGTGCCGTCGCCGGGTGAGCTCGTAAGCGAAATTGCAGCGCTATGGGCTCGGGCGATGCCGCGCACCACCGCGAGGCCGAGCCCGCGGCCCGAGAGCTTCGTCGAGAAGAAAGGGTCGAAAATTTGCGCCTGGGTATCGGCGTCGAGGCCAGGTCCGTTGTCGGCGACTTCGAGGTAAACGTAGTCGCCCGCGATCAACTCCGTGACATGGCGCAGACCCGCTACGGAGTCGGGCCCCACATGCAGTCGACCGGTGCTCAGCTCGACACGTCCGCCTTCATCTCCCATCGCCTCGCTTGCATTCGTGATCAGATTCAGGACGATCTGTCGAACTTGGCTTGAGTCGCCCATGACGAGCGGCAAGTCGGAATCGACGTTCAGGGAAAGTTGAATGCGATGATTCGTGCCCGCTTCAATGAGTTCGCTCATTTCAGCCACGACGTTGCTTAAGTTGAGGGGCTCGGGGCTCACCGACGCACTGCCCGAATATGTAAGCATCTGCATCGCGATGTCGGCGGCGTAGCGCGCCGATTTCCGGATCCGCTCGGTGCGTGCGAGTAGCGGAGAGCCTTCGGGTAGGCCCTCGCCGATCATCGACGCGTTGCCGATGATGACACTGAGCAAGTTGTTGAAGTCGTGGGCGACACCGCGGGACAACGCACCGAGGCTTTCGAGTCGTTGGCCCTCGCGAATTCGTTCATGGAGCGTCGCGTTTTCAGCTTCGGCGTGCTTCTCTCGCGTTACGTCTCGGCCCGATGCGTAGATTATGACGTCGTCCGTCGCAGCATTTCGCTCGCCCATCATGCGCCCCCTTATCCAACGGACTTCTTCGTCCTCCGTGGTGATGCGCGTTTCAAAGCCTGTCACTTCTTCGCGAAGGGCGCCTGCAAAACACGCACGTAGGGTGTGAAAGTCTTCGGGGTGAATCAGGGACTTCCATTCCTCCATGCCGATCGATCGTCGTGTGTGTTGCGTGCCGTGGCGATCGGAGCCGGTGACCCATTCGATGAGAAAGTTGCCCTTCTGGTCGACCTTTGCCGCAAGGTTAAAGTCGGAAAGCAGAGAGATGACTTTATGGTAGTGGACATGGCTCTCTCGGAGCGCGTCTTCAACTTGACGCCGCTCGGCAACTTCATCTCGCAAGCGCTTTGTCCGTTCAACGACTCGTTCTTCCATTTCGCTGTGCGCCGTTCGCAGTTCGTCGAGACTGATGGCGAGAGCAGCCGCCGTGCGTTCGCGTTCTTGAGAAGTGAGGGTGAGTCGGTCGCCCACCAATTCAAACCAACCTGCAGATTGCAACGTTCCGACCGGGAGCCCAGTGGCGAGCCATACGAGAAGCGGGTTCCAAGACGGGATCGAATAAATTCCGTTGTACGCGTCCACGGCCTGCACTCCGGCAACGACGAGTAGGCCAGGTGCGGTCAGTCGCTGGAGAATTGTGCCGTGCTTCTTCGCAGTGGGAATGACGATGGTCGCTGCCATTGCGCAGAGCGCCGGAAAGAAGACCAGGGAAATCAGACTCGTATAGTCGGGGTGTCCCGCGAACGTCGAAATCCCACAAAAGCAACAAAGTGTTAGTGCGAGAGGCGGTAGGGCTCTGGGCACCTTCCGGTTCGAATAACGAAATGCGCCCGAAAGCATGAGGACGGGAAATAGCGGCGCCGTAGAAGCGGCAAGCACCGGTGCGAGCTCTCCCGGGATCGGGAAGAGGTTCGACATGCCACTAAAGAGCAGTGCCGCCCAGCCTAGGATCCAATCGCCGGACGTTCCAACTTCGAGACGACGGGACGGCAACGAAGCCAACAGCAACGCTGCGACGATGGTGGCAAGGACCGATGCACCGACCCAATCCATACAAGTTCCTGTGATCCGTGTGGAGAGTTCGCAGGGCAAGCTCCCAGATCGCTTGCTCTGATCGTTACAACCGTAGCGGAACCTGTCAACGCCGATGAGACACTCGATTGTTTGATTTAGTGAGCAATTCCTCCTGTCGTTGACGTTTCGGATGGGTTGATCCTGACCGCTTCGGGAAGCGGACGGGGCCTTGGGATGCCTCGGACGACGCGTTCAGGGTGAGCGTCCCAGCCGGCTTCGAGCGTGCGCTTTCGTTGCGCGATCCTTTCGTTCGCTTGTCCATGATGAACATCATCTGGTGTCAGCATCAAGATGCCGCCATGTCGATGTTCGGTGTTGTACCACGGGAAGAACGATCGGCAGTGGCCCGTCGCGTGGTGGATGTCGTTGAACCGACGCGGGAAGCCGGAGTGGTACTTCAAGGTCTTGAACTGTGCCTCCGAAACGGGTTGTCGTCGGAGACTTTTCGGCCGCGGGAATGGGAAGAGGCCATTGGCGGGTATTTGATGGAGGCGTGAGTGGGTTGCTCGGTCGGGGCGAGGCATTCGCCGGAGCCCTCACTCTCCCCAGTCACGGCGCTCGCCCCAACCAAAACCCCTGATTAGAAAACCCCACCTCCCGAACATCAAGCCTTGGCCAACTCTCCGCCTGCCGCAAGCCAGCGGCCTATTGTGTCCGCCCCTTCGGTGGGATTGTAGAGGTCTTCTTGATAGGACCAGAGGCCGTCGCCCGCGTATTCGAGGATCGTGACGCAGCCGAAGCGATAAACTTCGTTGCCGCCGGTCGGGTCGGGCATGACTTGCCAGGGGTAGTAGACGACGCGGTTTCCCTCGATGACGCGCCACTCGACTGGGAACTCCATCATCGGGACAGGGATCATGACTTTACAGATCGCTTTGCGGATGGCCTCGCGTCCCTTGAAGGTTCCAAGGTGATGTTCGACCCAAATGCCGTCTTCGCTGTGGAGATCCGCCCAGGCGTTCCAGTCGCCGGCGTCGCCTGCAACGACGAACTGGTTCCAGGCTTCTTCGACTTCTTCGCGCGCGTATGGAGTCATGGGTTGTCCTAAAATTCGAATCGCTGGTCGACGATCTGCTCAGTCAATGTCCACAGGCCTTCGGCGTCGCCTGGGTCAACGGCGTGCGGGAGGTAGCCGTTGGTGTCGGCGGTCTCTTTTGCGGGTTCCGCGATGCTGACGTTTTCGAGATAGAGGCCGCCTTTGCCGTCGAGCGACGATGACGTTGCCGCCCACACCGATGTCGCCGCGCCTTGTGGGATTTGCTTGAAGGTCATGGGTGCGCCGCCGCGCGGGCCTTCTTTTCGCATTTTGGTGATGTCGGCTTCGGTGAGGTGTCGTCCAAGTTCGGTCACGATGGCGCCGGGGTGAACCGAGAAGGCACGTACGCCCTGGTCTTTGAGTCGCTTGTCGAGTGCGACAGCGAACAGAGCGTTCGCGGTCTTCGAGCGACCGTATGACTGCCACTTGTCGTATTCGCCGGTTTCGAAGTTCCAGTCGTCGAGGTTCACGGCAGAAAACTTGTGACCTCCGCTGCTGAGGTTGACGACGCGCGCGTTGCCCGAGGCCTTGAGGGCGGGCACGAGCAAGCAGGTGAAGAGAAAGTGTCCAATGTGATTGGTTCCGAACTGCATCTCGTGTCCCTCGGAAGTTCGATCGAGGGGGCACGCCATGACGCCCGCGTTATTGATCAAGATGTCTAGCGTCGGTGCGGCTTCGAGCGCTTCGCCCGCAGCTTTGCGAATCGATGCGAAGTTCCCGAGGTCAACGACGAGCACGGAGAGTTGACTGTTGCCCGTCGACTCGGAAATTTCTGCGGCGACTTCTTTTAACTTGTCGGCGTTTCGCGCAGCGAGGATCACCCGCGCGCCCTTGCTTGCGAGCGCGCGACACGTCTCCTTCCCCAGGCCGGTCGAAGCGCCAGTGACAAGAACGGTCTTGCCCGTAAGGTCGATGCCTTCGAGGGCCTCGTCGGTGGTGGTTTCAAAGCCAAAGGTCGCTGCGGTCATGGGGACTCCGTTCTGGTTGAGGTGGCGTGAGGCCGTGCTGATACAGACGAGAATATGGAATGGGCATGGCGCGCGCGCCACTGCGCGAGCCGAAAGCGAGTAGGCTGTTGGTCATGTGGCTATTTTTGTTTGTCGTGCTTCCGATCTCAGCGGTCGCGGGAGCAGGCTTTCTGCTCTATCGCGGGCAAACGATTGCGCGACATATCCGCGGCACGTGTTACGACGACGTTTCGAAGATGCCACGCAACCATGTGGGTCTCGTGCTCGGCTGCGTTCGATATCTCGAGAGCGGTCGTCCGAATCGTTACTTCACATATCGAATTGAGGCCGCGACAGCGTTGTATCGCGCCGGCAAAGTGGATGTTTTGCTGGTAAGCGGTGCTAGCCATCGCAAGTCGATCGACGAAGCGGGCAGCATGAAGGAAGCGTTGATCGAGCAGGGCGTGCCCGCGGCTTCGATTGCTTGCGACCGGTTCGGATACCGAACGATCGACAGTGTGCTGCGTGCGCGGATGGTTTACGGACAAGGGCGCTTAACGATTGTCTCCCAGCAGTTCCACAACGAGCGTGCGATCTATATTGCTGAACGCCGTGGGATCGAAGCCATTGGTCTGAACGCCGAAGACGTTGAACCTCCTCGTGGGCGCATGGTTCGGCTTCGCGAATACCTCGCTCGGATGCGGGTCTTGGTCGACATCCACTTGAGCAATACAAAGCCGCGGGTGTTGGGTGAATGGGGGCGTCGATTCGCGTCAATCTTTGTCACGGATCGCGCACATCATCGATCGCGCACATCATCGCGCACATCATCGCGCACATCATCGATAGAGGAACGCGTCCGGTGTTTTCTTGGGCTTTCGCCAGCGCGGAAATGCAGCGATACCCGCACTCGAAAGGTCGCCTCTTACGACCAAATCGAATGGCAAGGCCGATTCGCGCCCGCGCACGATCCCAAAGCGCTCGCGCGCACTTTCAAACACGTAGGTCGACTGCGCCGTGGCGCGAACGTCGGGCTTGTCGGTAAGGCCAAGGCGTGCTCGCTCGATGAACAGGTCGCGTCGCGGGTCGGCCGCGATATCGGAGTCGGGGTCGACGCGATAGTTTCGGCGCGCGGTGTCGTCGAGCACGGAGACGAGGCGAGTCAGTCTTTCTTGCGAGACCTTCTTGCGAACCTTCTCAGGTGGATCGTCTTCGTCTCCTGATTCTGCCAAGAATTCGAATTCGAGATAGCGCCCACCGATAAAGCTCACGCCGCGGGGATGTAGTTCTCCGTTTGAGTTTTCGCCGTCGATCAGTTCCGGACGCAGACCCAACGTACGCGGACCTGCGACCTGTGGGTTTTCGATCAAGAAGCCCTTGGTCATTCGAATGCTCTGGGCCGTGGCGCCTTCGCGTTGGTATCGCGCTGCAAGGCCAGCTTGGTGACCTCCTGCGGAATCTGGGAACTCGCGAGCCGTGTGCCGCAGGGTGCTGTTCTTTTGGTCGCGCCTTTCACTTCTGTCCGCGGATGCAATTTGTTGCTCGGCCGCCTTTTCAACGAGTTCGGTTCGCTCTTCGACCTCGAAGTTCGGGACATAGTCCGCCATGCGTAAGGCGGCCGTCCAATTCTTTTGGCCCGATTCGTAGTCGAACAGCCAGCGCGCCATTTTGTCTTTGTACTCGCCCTCGGGATTTCGGTCGAGATAGCGATAGGCCGCGATTGCAACCGGGCGCTTGAAGTTGGGCTGTTTGCTGACGGGCGAGAAGATAAAGCGCACCGGGCTGAACAAGAACGTGTTGATGACCAGCGGAGTGTCTAGGAGAAATGCGATTGGGGCAGGAAGGCGGCGATAACGCGGCCCTTCAAAGAAGGGGCCGAAGAAACGCCAGCGCAGCTTTGTGTTTCGTTGTGTTGCGCTCACCCGGTTGAAACTTCCATACGGGTTTTGCGCCGGATCGCGGACAAGGGCCCGTGCGTGACGCGCCATCGCGCTGCTGTTCGGAGCGCGTCCCGATAAGTCCCGCATGTGGTCCCAGCCCGCGCGCTCGTCCCCGCGCTCGATCAGCGCGGACGCCACGATGTAGAGACCGACATCTTCGTAAGCGTCACTGCGTAGGAGCGACAGACCCTCGGCACCGAGGTCACTGCCGGCGAGTAAGAGTCCGGTCGCACGGGTTGCATCTTCGAGACTCACGCTTTCGAATGCCACGGACTGGCTGCGAATCCGATCACGCTGTTGCTTTTCGATCATCTCGCGAGCACGGTCGCCATGCTCTGCCGCTTTCTTGTTCTCGGGGTCAAGCTCGAGTGCGCGCTTGGCCAGTACGTCACCCATGCGCGGGTTGCCGTTCTTGATCGCGACACCCGAATGAAACGCCAGCTTGCGAGCTTCTTCGTGGTGAAGCTTTGCGCGCCCCTTTTCGACTTGAAGCGTCACCTCGGCTGATTCTTCAGAGTCTGGGAAGCGGGCGAGGTAGCGTTCGCGATGCACCAACGCCTGCCGCATCTGCGCCCCGAAAGCGTCACGCTCGTTGATCCGAGCGAGGTAGGTCGCGACGCTATTGGCGAGGTAATAAGGAGTGAGGACCCCGCCGCTCAATAGCGATCGGCTCAGCGGGTCCGCGACCGCGTTGTAGGTCTCGGCCCAGATGGTTTCGCGTGAATCGCGAATCCTGCGCTGGGCAAGACGCAAGAAATCGTCTTCGCTGCATTCTTCGAGGCGGCTGTCGAGGCGGGGGTCGTTGTCCTTGCGGTTCTTGAGCGACTCACATGCGTCGCGATACGCTGCCGGGTCGTCGAGGGTGGCATTGCGCAAGTCTCGGCTCATAGGGATGCGGCGCATGAGGTCGCGATCCGGTTCGTCGTTGTTCTCGGCAAGAGTCGTAAGCGTCGCGAGGCTTTCGTCCATCGCGCGGCGATCCGTCAGCAGCGCTGCGCGCACAAGGTCACGGGTTGCGAGGTCGCTATCGCTCGGCTGCAGCGCCGCCATGGGTGCGAGGGGGAGCAAGATGCTGTGTTCGACGAACGGGGCTGGAGTCGTGCAAGCAACACACGTTGCAAGCGTAAACGCGCACACCGAAGCGGCGACGTGATCCGCGAGTTTTCGCCTACTGGGCAAAGCGGTCTCGATCGATACGAAGCGTAAACGCGAGAAAGGCTTCGAGCTGCCGCGCGGCTTCGAGCTTTTCGCTCGTTCCGTCTTGCGCCGCGACAGAGCGGTATAGCGCTGCGGCAGCATCGACGAGTTCTTGAAACTTGGGCGGGTCAAAGAGCAAACTCTCCGGCGGAACCGCGTCGACGTATTCTCGGGCAATCGAGGCGTAGAGGCTGGCGAGCGCCAGCATGTGGGCGCGTCGATTTTGGCTCGCGCCGTGTCGTGAAAGCAAGCGCTGGAGTTCGGCGACCGCGCGAATCGACCCGTCGGGTATCACATGCCGAAGTGCCAGGAAGTATCGCGAGCGAATCATGTCCGCACGTTCGATTTCGCCGCGGATCACGGCCGGGTAGTGGGAGTCCGGGCGGTGCGATTCGTAGACCCCGGCAACGATCGAAACGAGTTCCGACACACGCTGATCAAGAGCGTCGACCACGGAGTCGGTGTCCATGCTGAGCGGTTCGACCTCGGCGCTGGTCGGGTCTTCTAGATCGAGACCGACGATCACCGCGGCCGCGATCGCCTCACATACGCTGGCACTGCGTTTCGCCTCGTCCGCAAGTTCGGAGTCCTTGCGCGCGGCTTCGCGGTAGTACTTTGCCGCGAGCGCATATCCCCGCAGCCGCTCGAGGCTGCGCGCTTTGCTGAAGTCGATGACGGCGTCCATATAACCGCTGCGCAGCTCGTCTTTGTGAATGCGTTCGATGTTCTCGAGCCGCAGGAGGGTCGAGCGGTATACATTGCGCCCGGTGAAGTCGCGTCCAGCGGGAAAACGATAAGTGTTATCCGGAATGTGTCGCCGCAGGACGGCGACGATTTCGGTAAGACTTTCGGCCGGGTCGTAGATGGCTTCGGCGCGTCGTTTCGTAAACGGTGTACATGCGGTGAGAACCACGCCCAAAAGAAGCACGGCAATGACAAGGTGTGACCGTGTGAATCGCAATGGTTGCCTTTGCCCTTGAGCTTTTGAAACTGGCGACGAATTCGTGGGGTGCGACGCCCGTCCCGCCCGTCTCGGCGAAGCTTGCAGCAGTGCGCAGATTCCTAGGATCGACTTGTGCGATCGCGTCCGTACAAGAGACAATTTGAACCGTGCCGAGGTTCCAAACTCGACGCCCCTAGGCGGTGCCGCGCTTTGTCTTGGCAGCCTTTTTACGTTTGTTCTTGGACCCTTGGGTGACCTTGGGCTGCACGAGTAGGTTCAGCATTTTCTCGGTCGCGAGCACCGCGGCGTTCAGCTGGTCGGTGTCGACGCCACTCGTCGTGAAGACGCCCGCGTTCGCGCGACCCTTTGCCTGATTCCAAGTGATGATGGTTTCTACAATGGCCCCGGTGCGGCCACCAGGCGGGATTCGCACGCGATAGTCTTCGAGCACGGGCACTTCGAACTCGAAGCTCTTTACCGCCTTCTTCACGGCGTTCATGAACGCGTCGTAACCGCCGTCGCCGGAAGCCGTCGCCTTTTCGACTCGGCCCATATAGCTCAACACCACGTCGGCCGACGGCGTTTCGTCGTGGCTTACGACGACCTTGAAACCCTCAACCCGCACGAGTTGCTCGCTCGAACTCTTGAGCACGTCGTTGATGATGTACGGCAAGTCTTCCGTCGAGACGCTGTGCTTGCGGTCGCCGAGTTCGATCACGCGTTTGAGCACGAGATCGCGGTGTTCGTTGCTGAGCGTCACGCCGAGCGCTTCGAGGTTGTGATCGAGGGACGCCTTGCCCGAAAGTTTGCCAAGCGCATATCGGCGCGCGCGACCAAAGCGCCCGGGTGCCAAGCGGCTCCCGTACAGACCCCCCTTGGCGTCGCCATCGGCGTGAATGCCCGCGGTCTGCGTAAACACGTCGCGCCCGACGATCGGCGCGTTGGCGGAAACGTCTTTGCCTGTATAGGTCGCAACGATCTGCGACGCGTCGGCGAGGCGCGATTCCACGATGCCGGTCTTCATGTCGGTGTGATCGTGAATCGCGGCCACGACTTCGGCAAGGCTCGTGTTTCCCGAGCGTTCCCCCATGCCGTTGACACTCGTGTGAACGCCACGTGCGCCGGCACGAATGGCCGCCAAACTATTGGCCGTCGCAAGGCCGTAGTCGTTGTGACCGTGAAACTCGAAGTCGACTTCGGGCCACGTCCCTACCATGAGATCGACGTATCGCGCGACACCTTTCGGTGACAAGATGCCGAGGGTGTCGGCGAGAAATACCCGCGCCACGCGCAGCTCGCGCAGTAGGTTCACGAGTGCAAATACGTAGTCGAAGGATTCTTGCACGCCGTTAGACCAGTCTTCAAGAAAGACGTTGACGGTCAGTCGTTTGCGTCGCGCATAGCGGATGGTCTTTTCGACTTGGGCGCGATGTTCTTCGGGGGTCATGCGCAGCTGCATGCGGCAATGGCGTTCGCTGCCCTTGGTGAGCAGGTTCATCGTCTTACCGCCTGCGCTCGTGATCCAGTCCACCGAGGCAGCGCCGTCGCAATAGCCCAGCATTTCGACCCGCTGGATCACTCGGTTCTTGCGCGCCCACGCGGTGATCAACGACGCACTCTGATGCTCGCCTTCCGAAACGCGGGTCGACGCGACTTCGATGCGGTCCACTTCAACTTCGAGCAGGAGCCGCCGTGCGATCAGCAGCTTTTCCTCGGGCGTGTACGAGACGTTGGGAGTCTGTTCCCCGTCGCGCAAAGTGGTGTCCATCACCGCGATATATCGCGGTTCGTTGTCGCTGGTCGATTTATTCTTGCTCATGACGCGTTCCCGAGGCGGCTAGCCTCTAATAGGCCCGCCGCCCCGCACCGGCATCAGGCTGCGCCGGTTTTGGGATGGGGACCAAATCTGCTCCCAATCATGATCCGAATCCGCGAAGATCGCGGACGGCTCATAATTGAACGATTGGGGGCTTTGAATCGAGGTCTCATGGCCCGCGAGCTTACCCAGCGGGTCTGGGCCTGTCGACCTAGGCGGGAGATCGGCCCTATAGCCCTCATCGCGCAGCTGGACGAGAATCGCGAGTTCCCGGACTGGATCTCCAGTCGTTCCAAATATCGGGTCGTCTTTGCATCTGATCGCACATATATAATAGAAAAAGGTCGCCCGATGGACGCCGAAGTGATGACAACCGAAATCGTGCCTGCCAATCAGGCCGGCGTGCGTCTGGATGTTTATCTCGCCGCGCGGCTCAGGGTTTCGCGTGGGCAGGCGCGCCGGTTGCTCGACGACGCCTTGGTGCGCGTCGACGACCGTGTCGTCGGCGGCAAAGACAAGGGGCGCATTCTTACCGTGGGAACGCCGGTAGGTGTGGGTGCGTTTCGACGCCCTGAAGATCAGCGTATTGTTCCCGAGGCCGCGAGCCAGCCCGGGGGGCCGGTGATTGGAATTCTCGCGCAGGGTCCCGGTTGGCTGGCGATTGACAAGCGCGCGGGTGCGCCGGTTCATCCGCTGCGGGAAGACGAGCGCGGCACGGTATTAAACGTCGTCGTGTCGATGCAGCCCGAGGTGCAAGGTGTTGGCGAAGGGGCTCTTCGCAGTGGCGTGGTGCACAGACTCGACGTCGAAACGTCGGGCGTGTTGCTGGTTGCGACGGAACAACGCTCTTGGGAGCGATTGCGTGGGGCGTTTCGTGAGCATCGCGTTGAAAAAACATACCGAGCTTTGGTGGCCGGCAATCTGCGTGAACCGGTCCAGCAGGAGGTTGGCCTGTTTGTCGCCCAGCATCGTCCTGCGAAAGTTCGCGTGACCGAGCCGCCAACCGGCCAAGACGCGGGCGGCGTTCGCGTCGCGGTGCAGCAAATTCGCCCGCTCGAACAGTTCGCCAACGCCTGTCTCGTCGAAGTGCGTCCGCGTACCGGGTTTCTGCATCAGATTCGCGCGACCTTGGCGCATTTGGGCCATCCGGTTCTGGGGGATTCGATTTATGCAGAGTCGCGTGTTCGGGAGCTGGCCGACCGACATCAACTGCACGCCGCGCGGGTAAGCGTGGACGACGTCGACGCCACGAGTCCCGACCCGCAGGACTTTTCGCAATTGATCGCACGCCTGCGCGGGGAGTGATTGCTCTTGAAGTCGCCTGGAGCGCCGCGCGCGGGCATATACACACTATACTGCCGGGCCAATGGAGATCCGGACCCTCGCTGCGCTTGAAAAAGGCAAGTTGCTCGACTTTCTCGATCAGTGGGACTTGCCCGATGGTTGGCGGGGCCGTCACTACTTTCGGCGCTACATGGACTACGACCCCAGCTACGCCGACGAAAACATCTGGGTCGCGGTTCACGGCGATGAACTGCTTGCCTGCGCGCAAATCTTCCCGCGTCGAATTCGCGTGCTCGGTCATCCCGTGCCTTGCGGCGGTCTCGGGACACTCTTTACCGCGCCGGAACATCGCGGCAAACGGCTCGCGAGTTTGCTGCTCGAATCCGTGACGGAATCGATGATTGAACGCGGCATGGAAATTTCTCTATTGCAGGCGCAGCGACAAGACTTCTTCGGCGCGCGCGGCTGGCACAAGTGGACAAACGAGCGGAGCATTATCCGACGATCAGGCGGCCCCATTCAATCGGAAGCGCCGGGAAAAGCGACTCACATCGAAGTGCTCCCCTTCGACCGTGACCGAGATCTCGCAGCCGTGAAGGTCATTCATTCCGCCTACTCGGCGTCGCGCAGCGGCACCGTCGTGCGCGACGACTCGCAGTGGGAAGCGAGCCTGTGTCTCGGAGGCAATCCGATCGAAGACTTTCTGGTCGCACGCCAAGATGGCGCGACCGTCGCGTACGGGCGTTGCACTGTGATCGGCGGCATCTTGACCATCACGGAGTTAGGGCGACTCGAAGAGGCGTCCGTCGCCCTTGCAGACTTGATCGCGAACGTGCTCGAGCCGCGCATCGAGGACGCGCTCGCACCCCGTGGCGTCAATTCACGCTCATTACGCGACGCGGCCATGCTCCCCGCCTTCGACGACCTGATGCTCACGGTTTTTCTGGAACATCGCGGCCTTTCTACGCATCCCGTCAACGATCCAAACGCCATGTTGCGTTGTCTCAACTTGAACGCGCTGGCGGAGCGACTCCATATCGCGCTATTTCCGGACGAAGAGCCAGACAAATTCCTCGAACGCATTCTTCCGCACGACTCTCTGGTATTCTGGCCGTCCGATCGGTTTTAGCGGCCCGGCACTCATGCGGCGGGTCGAACCACTGCGAGGATGCGCTGGCATGGCGAAAGGCAAGTCGTACGGTCTCGGGCGACGCGGTGCAGCCGAACGGATCATCGTCAAAACGAGTCCGATTCACGGCTGTGGCGTGTTCGCCGCAAAACGAATTCGTACCGGCGCCTACATCGCAACGTTTGAAGGAAAGGCCACGACGAAAAACGGCATGCATGTCTTGTGGGCACGCGATGACGACGACAATGAATTTGCGATCGAGGGCCGCAATGACCTGCGCTTCCTCAACCATTCGCGTCACCCGAATGCAGAGTTTATCGGCGTCGACTTGCACGCCGTTCGCAATATTGAGCAAGATGCAGAACTCACAATTGACTACGGCGATGACTGGGACCACGTTGACTGAACGCAAGCGATCCCGCTCCAAGGCCGTCTATAAAGGAACTCCCTCTTGGAAATTACTCGGATGGATGAAATGACCAGCCACGAACAGGCGAACGCTAACTTCGAATCTCATATCGTGAGCAACCCGTACCCGGGACGCGGCCTCGTTGTTGGTCGTTCGAGTGAAAACGACGCGTGGTTGTTCGTGTACTTCATCATGGGACGCAGCCAGCACAGCCGAAACCGTCGATTTGTGGCTGAAGGTTCGACGCTTCGCACCGAACCCGTGGACATGAGTTTGATCGACGATCCGAGCTTGATCATCTACGAAGCGATGCTTGATGGCGACTCGACGTACCTAGTGACGAACGGCGACCAAACCCGCACCGTGCACGATGCCCTGGCTTCCGGGGGAACGTTCGACGGTGCGCTCGCAACACGCGAACGCGAACCGGACGCGCCGAACTACACGCCCCGCATCAGTGCGATGGTGGACACGCGCGGCGACGAAGCGACCTTTGCGTTGAGTATCCTGAAGGCCAACTCACTCGATCCAGCGCAAACAGATCGGACGACGTTCCGACCGGAAAACCCGCCCGCAGGTTTCGGCTGGTTGCTCACCACCTACGCGGGAGACGGTTCACCGTTGCCGAGCTTTTCGGGGGACCCAATGGCGGTTCCGTGCGCCGGGTCGCCTGCGGAGATCTTGGAGTCCTACTGGAAAGCGCTCGATCCCGACAACCGGATCTCACTCGCGGTGAAGCACATTGCGGCGAGTGGCGAGACGACGCTCACCGTCAAAAACCGCTACTAGCGAGTGTGCGTCGCTCGATTTGATGGTTTAGAAATCGTTCCGAAGAACAACGCCTTCGAAGGCAGGTCGCCGCTGTTGCGCCATTGATGGGGTCCCGCGGTGTCGAAGTGCATCGAGTCACCGGTTTCGCCTTTGTAGGAGATCGTCCTCGCGACAGGGCCAGCTGGGGAGATTTGTCGACGAGCCATTCGTCGGGGCGACGATTGAGCGCCGCACAAAGTTTGATCAAGACCGAGATCGTCTGCACGGTTTGGTTCTTTTCGATCTTGTGAACCGTTGAAGCTGCGACGTCGCTTCGATCTGCGAGTTCTGAAAGGCTTGGAGTCGCCCAGACACAAAAGACTACCCAGCCGAATTGCGCTGCGTCGACTACGCATTCTATACGCAGAAGGGTTCCAGCTACGCTCGAAAGGTTTCGTAAATTTTTCTAATGAACCGGAGTCACATAGTCGAGTGAACGGTATGCCTAGTTCGATTTCGGAGTCAATGAGCGCAGGAACGGACGCGGTTGCACAAGCTGAAACCGACGTTTTTTCGCTGCGCGTAGGGACACCGAAACACTTCAGGTGGCTTGAGGGCATCGTCAAAGCGGTTCTGGTGATGAACCTTTTTGACGCGGTGATGACGTTGTGGTGGGTGAGCAGCGGGTTGGCGACTGAAGCGAATCCGTTCCTTGAACAAATCGTGAGGGAGCACGGGTTTCTCTTTGTTGTGAGCAAAATTTCGCTAGTAATCCTTGGCACAACGTTGCTCTGGCGATACCGCACGCGGCCCCTCGCTGTGCTCGGGATCTTTGCGGCGTTCTTGGTCTACTACGAAGTTCTCCTCATTCATCTTAGTTTTGCGAGCTTGTTGATCGGCGAACTCATCGACGCGTGATACGCGTCTGGCCGCTGCACTTTCGTTGCGCTTTACGTGGGCTTTGCTTGTCGGGATACTGAGAGAATGCGACTAGGCGTTGACATTGATCGACCCGCTCCAAGAAAACTTCAGCCCGTCGTGGACGCACTGAAGAAGGGCGAAGTTGCCATCTACCCAACCGACACTGGGTACGCATTCGGTTGCGCACTTTCGAGCGCGAAGGGGATTGCGAAACTTCGCCAACTCAAGTCGATCGAAGCGAAGTCGAAGAAGCCACTTGCGATGATGGTGAATGAGATCGTCGATTTCGGAACTTATGGTGTGATGGATAACCGGGTGTTTCGGATGGTCCGTCGCATTTTGCCGGGGCCGTATACGATCGTATTGAAGGCATCCATCGACGTACCGCGTGCGATGAAAAATCGCGACCACGAAATTGGCTTGCGCATGCCCGACAATGCTGTGTGTCGCATGTTGGTTGATCTCGTTGGTGAACCGCTGCTTGTAGGTTCCGTCTCTTCTGCGGACGAAGAACCCGACACCGAGGATCCCGAACTCCTCGAACGTATCCATCGCGGGGACGTGAACTTCGTCTTGGATGCCGGTCCCATGTGGCCTAACCCATCAACCATTCTCCGCGCGGGACGCGAAGAAATTGAAGTCGTGCGCGAGGGCCAGGGTCCGATTCCCGACTAGGTTTTTGAGGTCACGCTTCCCAGTGACTTGGCGAGTCAGAATGAAACCGTCACAAGCGCGTGAGCCCATTCGAGTTTGGAGCTGGGGTTATACCTAGGTCTGTTCCTCCAACAGAATCCTAGGCTGACTCGGTACCGTGTGACTCCGAGTTGCATGGGTTGTTAAACACACCTGATGGACTCTATGCCGGGGAAACTCCTTTGATGGCGCTGATTTATCGCTTCAGGAACGAGAAGAAACCGGAGTCAGTTTTACTCGGATACCCCACGAGACCCCCGCGCGTCTTCCGGACTTCGCACGGTCACACAATGGAACGAACCTCATTTGTGTTGTTCAGTTGCTGACAGCAATGACAAGAAAAGATGTATAATATCAAGTGCTTGTCGGGTTTTCGTGGCGATGTGGGGCAGAGCCTGCGAACGGTAATTTGTTTTCGACAACCTCAGAAACCTTCAAATTTCAGAGGACAAGACTTCGGGCTTATTCCTGCGGTTTCTGGGTTAAGGCCCTATACCCGCTGCGGGTGGTGCCCCTATCTTCAGTACTCAAATAACCACGACATGACGTGGACCGGGGGCGAGACATGACGACGATAGTCGTGGCGGACGACCACAAAATTGTAAGAGAGGGTCTGGTAAAGCTTCTGGAGGGGCGAGCAGACTTTTCGGTCATTGGCGAGGCCGCTGACGGCGAGGAAGCCGTGAAGATGGTGTTGGAAAAAAAACCGGACATCGTCATTATGGACATCTGGATGCCACGCCTTTCGGGCATCGACGCAACGCGCCGCATTGCCAAGCGCGGCTCGCAGACAAAGGTTCTCGTGCTCTCCATGCACGAAAGCCGAACGTATGTAGAGGAAGTCCTGCGCGCGGGAGCCTCTGGATACATTGTCAAGAACTCAGCGTCTTCAGATTTGCTGCAGGCCATTGACGCGGTGCAGGGCGGCGCCTCCTATCTCTCACCTGCGATTACTCAGCAAGTCGTCGATGCGATCGCGCGCCCAGGTGATTCGTCGCCGTCCGGTGTTGCGATGTTGACGGATCGGGAGCGAGAAGTTTTGCAGCTGATCGCCGAGGGTCTGTCGAGCAAAGAGATCGCGGGCATGCTCGGTGTCTCGCTCAAGACCATCGATTCTCATCGATCGAATCTGATGCAGAAGCTCGACATCCACAAGGTTTCGGGTTTGGTTCGATTCGCGATTCGCGCGGGGCTCGTCGAGCCATAGCGAAGTGCCGCAATTTCGAATCACACGAGATGTGTGATGCCAACCGGCTGTCGTGCAATTGTTGCGCGGCGGCCATTTTCGTTTTGGGCGAATGGCTGCGCGCGAATGACGCAACAACCGCGAGAATGTTACTTCCGAGAACCCGCCACACCGCGACCACACGAAACCTGACGTCGAGATAAAAGAAGCCCGAGTGTTATCAGCGAATGAGAAGCTGCATTTTCATGTCTTCACCCGAGTGGTTGCCGGGCAAATGCAACTCCACCCGCACGCATCTCTTACAGTTTTATTAAAGCCCGCTCGCGTATTTGTCGAAACGAGAGGTCGGACCTCGATTCGTTGTTTGCGGTGGGTGCAGAATCAGGCGAGGTACCCATAAGAATCCGGCGCCCCTCAGCGTCTGGATGGGGAGCCACCTAACGTCCTTTGCAAGTGACCATTCCGACCGACTGACGGGGCGCACGCGATCCCGCGACGCGTTGACCCGGCTCGCTAAGCAGTTGCGCTCGGGCGAACAGCCCCTTCACGAGGTGGTGGCAAGTCTTTCTTCGCGGCTGCTTGATCTCCCAGAAACGAATGTTGGACAGGGAATCGATGAAGCGTTGAACGAGCTGGGCGTGAGTCTGCCCGCCGACCGTGTCACGCTCTATCTTCGCGCCGCCGATGCCGCATCGTATGTTGAAGTCGCGAAGGCGAGCCAGATTGCCGGCGAAAGCTTATGCGCTGGAGATCCAGACGGCATGTCAAACGAATCGGCACTCGAAGCATTCGCCCTCGCCGACTATCCGTTCATAGCCGGGAAAATGTTCAAAGGTGAAGTCCTAGAACTTCGCAGCGTTGATGACCTTCCCGGCGAAGCAACCCAGGAACGCAGTCTCGTAAGAGCCCCCCGTACGGGTTCGCTGCTCTTCGTTCCAATGGTTTCGCACGGAGCACTCGTTGGCTTTGTGGAGATCGAAGCGCCGCGTTGCTGGGCGCCGGAGGCTCCATCGCTTGTACGAGTCGTGGTCGACATGCTCGCAAACTTGATCGAGCGAAAGCGTAACCATGACAAGCTTCAAAAGATTGAAGATCGCTTGCAGACAACCCAGCGCCTTGAAATCGTGGGCCGCGTCGCGAGCGGTATTGCGCACGACTTCAACAATTACCTGACCGCGATCCTCGGTTACGGTGAATTGCTTTCTTGCGAGTTGGACGCCGACCGGCGCGGCCAAGAAGAAATTAATGAAATTCGAAACGCCGCGGGACGGGCATCATTGCTCGTCAAACAAATTCTTGGTGTCAGCCGATCGAAAAAACACGACCTCAAGATTCTGGACCTCAATAGTGCTCTCGCGTCACTTGGCAATATTGTGGATCGCGTGGCGGGCGATGACGTCGAAGTGACGTATTGCTTTGGAACGGATCTCGCGAACGCGCGCGTGGACCCGGAGAACTTTGACCAACTGGTTCTAAATCTCGTGACCAACGCGCGGGACGCCATGGCGCATGAAGGCGGGCCGCTTACCATCGCCACGAACTCCGCAAAGTGTTCTAGCGGCACCGCGGTTACGCTCGACGTCGGTCGTGATGACGGCGCGCTCGATGTCGTGGTGCCAGTGGGTCTTGCACCCGGGGATTATGTCGTCATGAGCGTGCTCGACACCGGTTCGGGAATGACCGACGAAACTCGCGTACGCTTGTTCGAGCCGTTCTTCACGACCAAAGAGCGCGGTCGCGGGACGGGGATCGGTCTTTCGAGCGTCGCAGGCATTGTCGAAGCAAGTGAAGGCGGGATCGTCGTCACCAGCGAACTCGGCGTGGGTTCGACCTTCCACATGTTCTTGCCCGTCGCCGATGAAGCCGAAGTCAACCACGGACGGAGTGCTCCGCAGCCACCTATTGTGACGGGTTGTGGGGAAAACTCTGTTGCTACTCGAGCCCTTGGCGCGGGGCTTGATGGAACGCGTCCTCAAAGACAGTGGCTACCTCGTTCTCTCGGCGAATGATGGCAATGAGGCTTGGTCGGCCTGCAAGCGCCATGAAGGTCCGATTCACCTTGTGATCGGCCGACCTCGCGACGCATCGTCGATGCGGTCACGAAGTCGTTGCACAGATATCGCGTGCGCGACCCTTCGTGAGGGTTCTTTTTTGTCGCAGTACTCATAGCAGGCCCTGCGAGAGAGGGGCGTGTGGAAGTCAGTCGCGCCGGTCGTCGAGAAACCCTTCGCGATACATGCGCGGGCCGAGCAAGTTCGCGCCACACTCGAAGCCGACTCGACCGCTCCCTGGACTCGCCTTCGCATCCGATTGGCTGCGGCAGTGACCGCGACTGTGTTCCGGTGGGTGGGCTGCCGCGCGCGTCTCCATTGGTTAGTGTCTCGCGTCTGTGACGTCCTGCGCTCTCACGCCGCTGTGTCGGTGAGACTCTATGCCACCGGGAGGTGCCCCCATGAGAGATTGGCTACGCGATCTTTTCCGTGATCGCCCGATCTGGATCAACGCCCTGATGATCTTCAGCAGCTACATGGCATTCATCTACATGCCGTGGGATATTTTCTGGAAGCCCGTCGCCGAAGACAAAGAAGTTTGGTTCGGGATTATGTTCAGCGGTTGGTGGGCCAAGCTCACCGCGATTCCACATTGGTTCGTATATGCGGCAGCGGTGCATGGCTTTCGTCGACATCGCTCGTGGATCTGTACTTGGGGCGCTCTCTATACCGCGCAGATTTCACTCGGGATGCTGATCTGGAACATCGGTTACTTCGGCTTTTCGCTCACCGGTTGGTTCGTTGGCATTGTTGGCGCGGTGCCGTTCGCGCTCTTGTCGCTGGCGCTCGCCGACGCGCGTGATCACTTTACCGACGCCCGTAAACCAATGCGCGCGCGTTATGGCGAGTGGGCAGTGGTGACCGGAGCATCGGCGGGCCTCGGGGTGGAGTTTGCCCGGGCGCTCGCACGGGAAGGCATGTCTTGTGTGTTGGCCGCTCGTCGCGAAGACCGACTCACCGACCTGGCCGAAGAACTTGAAAAACGGCATCGCGTCGAAACCCGAGTGGTGCGCGTCGACTTGTCGACCATCGAGGGGCCCGAAGCGCTTGCCGCCGCGTGCGAAGGACTCGAGGTCGGCGTGTTGGTCAACAACGCAGGGTTCGGTTATTCGGGGCGGTTCGACAAGCAGGACACCAGTCGCCTCCGCGACTTGGTGATGCTCAACTGCGTTGCCCCCACCGTCCTCACGAGCAAGATCTTGCCGGGCATGAAAGAGCGCGAGCGTGGCGCGATCATCATGACGGGTTCAGTGGCAGGCCGACAACCCCTTCCGCTTCATACCGTTTACGCAGCGACGAAGTCTTTCGACCAGGTCTTCGGCGAATCGCTCTACGTCGAATTGCGGGACGCTGGGGTCGACGTGCTCGTTCTAGAACCCGGCTCGACTGAAACCGAGTTCCAAGAAGTCGCCGGCGAGATCCCACATTCGGGGCAGTCGGCCGCGCAAGTCGTTGAACTTGCGATGGTGAGTGTCGGACAACAGCCCACGGTGATTTCCGGTTGGTTGAACTGGGCCCGCGCCATGCTGCCAGCGCGCATCGCGCCGCGTTCACTAATCGCGTACGTCGCACACGGCTACATGAAAGACCAGACACCTCCGGAGATGCGCTAGCGACAGCTCGCTTTCGTAGCGGAGGTTTAGCGTTGGATCCGCGTTCTAGCGCGTGCGACTTCTGCCGCGCAGACTCCTAACCGCGGAGGTACGCCGAAGCGAGCGCGTCGACGTATTCGTTCCAGCGCGACCCGTCGTGGGCCTTGATCCAGTTGAGCTTGCAGCCGGGATGCGAATTCGCGAGGGCGTAAAGTTCCTGCACGAGTTCGAGATTCTTGATGGGGCCTCCTTTACGCTTCCATCCGCGCTTTTCCCAACCGGCTGCCCACTGCGTGACGGTGTTTACGCAGAGTTGGCTATCGGAATAGATGTCGACCTGGGCGTCGGCGGGCAAAACCTTGAAGGCTTCGATCAACGCCTGAAGTTCCATGCGGTTGTTCGTTGTATCCGGATCGAAGCCGTTGCCCTTGTTCAGGATTTGATCGTCTTGGACCCATGCGAAGCCCCAACCTCCGCGCCCGGGATTCGGATCGCATGAACCGTCGGTGAAGACGCCCGTCTTGGGGCCCCCAAAGTAACGTTCGAGTACTTCTTCCGGAGTCAAGATGTCGCGGTAACTCGCCATGGGCGATCGGCTTCCTCTCTTGATCAGTGAAACGTGCAGGGTATGCGGGGAATGCGGAAAATATTGAACCGCGCGACTAGACACCAACGCGAAAGTGCACGACGTCTCCATCGCACATGATGTATTCCTTGCCTTCAACTCGCATGATGCCGGTGGCCTTTGCTTTGGCTTCGCCCCCGGCTTCGATGTACTGGTCAAAGGCAATCACTTCGGCGCGGATGAAGTTGCTTTCAAAGTCGGTGTGGATCTGTCCGGCGGCACGCGGTGCAAGGTCGCCTGCGTGAATCGTCCAAGCGCGGACTTCGATTTCGCCCGCGGTGAAGAACGTTTGCAGGCTGAGGAGCTTATAGGCTTCTCGGCTCAGGCGATGCAGCCCTGGCTCGCTCACCCCCATGTCGTCGAGGAACGCGTCGCGCTCTTCTTCTTCGAGCTCTGAGAGCTCGGCTTCAACCTGGCCACAAATCCGCACGCAACCTGCGCCCGACTTTTCCGCAAAGGCTTCGAGCACCGAAGAATAGTCGTTGCCTTCACCAAGAGATTCGTCGTCAACGTTTGCGACGTAGAGCACGGGCTTTATGGTCAGCAGGTGGCACTCGCGAACCGCTGTCAACATGGGTTCGGGGACGGTGTGGCTGCGCGCGGCGTTGCCGCTGGAAACATGCTCGAGCAAACCGGTGAAGAATTCCTTCTCTGCGATGCCGGTCTTGTCTCCCGACTTCGCTTGCCGGGTCGCACGGTCGAGGCGCTTTTCGATGGTTTCGAGGTCGGCGAGGCCGAGTTCGAGTTCGATCGTTTCGACGTCGCGTGCAGGGTCGGGTGACCCGTCAACGTGAATCACATTTTCGTCTTCGAAGCAGCGCACGACATGAATAATCGCGTCGGTCTCGCGGATGTTGGCGAGGAACTTGTTCCCCAGGCCCTCGCCCTTGGACGCGCCTTTGACGATGCCCGCAATGTCGACGAACTCAACTGTCGCCGGGATAATCTTGTGCGACTGCACGATATCTTCGAGTTGCTGCAAGCGGCTGTCCGGCACGACGACGACACCCGTGTTGGGTTCGATCGTGCAAAACGGATAGTTCTCCGCCGCAATTCCCGCCGCAGTAAGGGCGTTGAAGATGGTGCTCTTGCCGACGTTCGGCAGACCGACGATTCCGCATTGAAGGGCCATGGCGCGGTAGGGTCCTCGATTTTTCGGGTTGCGCCATGGCTTGGGTGAAATTTGTCGTGCTTTGTGGGGCGGGTCTGGCAACGCCGCGCGAGATCACTTGTTGCGCGCTCTCGCAGCCAGCTCAGCGAGGGGAAACGAAAGGCCGACCACAAGCAGGAGGGCGCCGAGGGGCTGGCGATTTTGCGCCATTCGGAAGAGCCATTCGGTTTCGCGTGCCGCGTAGTGGGTGTTCTCATGGCTCTGCGTGCCCGAGGCAAACCAGAGCGCCAGGGCGAGGAGCGCGAGCAGCCAGGCAGGTCGGGACAGGTCGCGGGCAATCCACCAAAACGGAAGCAGGGTCAGAGGCACCGCGAGAAACAGGTAATAGTGGATCCAGACCACGGGGAAGAGGAGCAACATGACAGCAACGCCGATTGCGGTCTCGAGTTCGAGGGACCCTTCGCGGGGGTCCGCGTCGGACGCGAGTCGGCTCGGAACTAAAAAGCCAGGGGCGCGCAAATATAGAAGGGCGGCAAGCGCCATCGCCAAGGACACCACGCCAATCGTGACGGGTAGGGGGCGCTCTGTCGTGGTCCAGTCTGCGAGCCCGCGATCGGTGAAGACCCGCATCAAAGCTCCCTCGAAGCTCTGGTTGTTAAAGGCCGCTTCTGAGCGCCCGAAATTTTCCGCAACGACTCGCTCGAAAAATTGCGAGACCAACTCGCTGCCGAAGAGAGCAAACGAAAGCATGACGGCTGCGACGACGACGGCAGCAGCGGGCAGCGCGAGGGAAACACGTCGCCGAAGTGCGAGCAATATGATTAAGAGGTTGGGTGGGATCTTGATGACGCAGATGAACCCAAGCACGGCTCCCGATACACGCACCCAACCACTGCGCGCCGCAAACATGACCCCGGCAAAGAGCAGCACCATCATGGGGGTGGTCTGTCCAAGATCGAGGCAACGAAGCATTAGCGGGGAGAAGCAGAGAAAGATCGCACTCGAAGCCAGCAAGTGGAGTCCGCTAAGCGGCGCATAAAACCGGCGCACGAACGCAAGCAACACGCCGTACGTCAACACAAAGCTAATGACTTGCAGCCACCAGAAGAACTTCCACGCTTGTGCGTAGTCGAGTGCGGCGAGGGGCCGCATGAGTAACGCGACGACGGGCAAGTTGGTGAACCACTTGAACTCGTTGCCGTAGAGTTGTTCGGGATGACCGCTCGCAATAGACGTGGCGGCACCGTAGTACGCGGGAAAGTCATTGAGATGAACGAAGTACGTTGGCGGGAGTGTCGAAAAGAAATAGAGCCAGAGCGCCGAAGCGACGAGCGCGCAGCCCGCTTTGCCTGCGGCGGAGTCCGCCCAACTGAGTGCGGCAGCGTTGGCCACTACGGGGACGCTTCCTCGTCGCCACCGCGATAATTCGTGAGGAAGTCGCGGTGGAACGTGTCATAGCGATCTTCGAAGATCGCCTTGCGGGCCTCGCGCATGAGGTTCTGATAGAAATGCACGTTGTGGATCGAGCATAAAATCGCGGACAACACTTCGTTCGCGGCGAACAGGTGGTGGAGGTACGCGCGGCTCATGCCGCCCGTGCACGCATAGCAATCGCAAGAAGCGTCGATGGGAAACGCGTCGCGCCGAAAGCGTCGGTTGCTCAACCGAATGCGACCACGGGAAGTAAACACCGTGGCGGAACGTGCGTAGCGAGTGGGGATGACGCAGTCGAACATGTCGACGCCGTGTCCCACACACGCGAGCAGGTCTTCGGGGAGTCCGACACCCATCAAGTAGCGGGGTTTGTTTTCGGGAAGCAGCGGCGTCGTAAAGTCGCTGACTTCGCACAAGAGATCGTGCCCTTCCCCCACGCTGACGCCGCCAATCGCGTAGCCGGGTAAATCCATCGAAACCAAGACCTCGGCGCATGACGCGCGGAGGTGCTGGAACGTGCTGCCCTGTACGATCGCGAACAGCGCTTGGTCGTCGGAGCGCTTGTGAGCGCGGATACATCGTTCCATCCACGAAAGCGTACGTCTCACGCCTTGCGACGCTTGCTTTTCAGTTGCGGGGAAGGGCGTACATTCGTCAAAGGCCATGATGATGTCGGCGCCCAGGCGGTTCTGAATTTCGATCGAGCGTTCCGGCGTGATTTCCATATTCTCGCCGCTGAATTCGTTGTTGAAGCGCGCGCCGCGATCTGTGATCTCAACCTTGGGCAACGAAAATACCTGGAAGCCGCCGCTGTCTGTAAGCAGCGTCTTGTCCCACGCCATGAACTTGTGGAGCCCGCCGAGTTTTTCAACGAGTTGTTCGCCGGGGCGAAGCGTCAAGTGATAGGTGTTGCCGAGCAACACTTGGCTTCCGGTTTCGCGGGCGTGCTCTGTCGTCATGGCTTTGAGTGCACCATGGGTGCCGACGGGCATGAAGGTCGGCGTCTTCACCGTGCCGTGGGGCGTGGTCATCGTCGCCGCGCGTGCGCGACCACTTGTTGTTTCGAGCTTGAACGTGAGAGGTGTGCTCGCCATTCGCGCGAGCATAACCGAAGGGTTTCGGTGTGACCCGTGAGCGAAAAAACTGCGGCAATGTTAAGCTGATGGCGCCTAATTACATGACCCAGAGCCCAGACTATCACTTCGCCGATCAACTGATCTCGCGTGTCCGCGAGCTGGGACACCCTCTTTGTTTGGGTCTAGATCCGCACCTGGGCTTGATCCCCGAGCTGTTCCGCCGTGGCGACATGGCGGCGACGTCGGAAGAAACCCCAGCCGCGGTTGAAGCGTTTTTGCTCACCGTGCTCGGGCGTGCCGAAGGCCTGGTCTCGGTGGTGAAACCACAGATTGCGTTCTTTGAACAGATGGGCTTTCGCGGGCTCGAAGTTCTGACCCGGGTGTGCGACCGCGCGCGGTCCATGGGTTTTCTCGTTTTGCTCGACGCGAAGCGCGGGGACATCGGCTCCACTGCGGACGCCTACGCTCGAGCTTTCCTCGAACCCGGCTCGCCGATGGAAGCCCACGCGCTGACCATCAACCCCTACCTCGGCCTCGACAGCATGGAGCCGTTTGCCGCGCGCGCCGAAGCGCACGGCCGCGGCTTGTTCGTGCTCGTGAAGACGAGCAACCCGGGTTCGGGCGACGTGCAAGACCTCAGTCTCGAAGGCGGCACGGTCTACCAAAGCGTCGCTGCTGCATTGGCTCCGTTGGCCGCACGCCTTAAAGGAAAAGAAACCGGCTGGTCGTCTCTCGGCGTGGTTGTTGGCGCGACCTATCCGGGTGAAGGACAAGCGGTTCGCGAAAAGCTGCCCGACGCCGTCTTCCTAGTGCCTGGATACGGCGCACAGGGCGGTTCGGCGACCGAAGCCGTGGCGGGGTTTGTGCCCGGCCCGCGGGGTCTCGAAGGTGGGATCGTGAATTCGTCCCGCGGCATCTTGTTCCCCGAGCATGGGGATGGACAAGAGGCGGCTACGTGGGACCGCGCCATTGACGCTGCCCTCGACCGTGCGATCGACGAACTAGGCGAAGCCGTTTCTAGCGGCGCATGACACCGATAGAAATCTCGCTTTTATCGATAAGACCAAAGGCCCACAAGCGAAGCGCGCCAATGAGAACTGTCGACAAGAAAGTTTTCGAATGAACGGCTCGCACTCCAGGGACCCGGAGCGTCGAGGGAAGAACCGAACTAGCGGGTGTACTTGCGCCCGTCCGGGTTCACACGCTTGCGCTGGCGGCGGCTTTTCTGCTTGAGCTTTGCGCGGTAGCGAGACGACTTGTTGCGATTACGGTTGTTCGTGCCTTTTTTCATGACTGCCTCGCAGCGACCTGTTCAAACGGTCGCGATGAATTGAAGGGCGGCAGGTTAGCCTAAACTCTGGAGACCACCAGAGCCCTGTTTCGCCAGCGGAGCGCGGGCTGAAACCCCACAGACAGGGGGTCACCCCCGAGAATGCAGGCTAAAGTGCGGTGCCGCCCCGCAACGCGGCCGCCAAACCCCCGGAGAAACGATGAGTTCAGCCCTCGAGCGCATGTCCGATTTCGACCTGAATGACGACCAGCGTCAGGTTCGCAAGTTCGTAAAAGAGTTCGCGGAGAAGGAAATTCTCCCCCACGTCGAAGAATATGAGCGGGAAGAAAAGTACCCCCTGGACCTGATTCAGAAGCTCGGCCCCCTCGGACTCATGGGCCCGATGATCCCCGAAGAGTACGGCGGCTCTTTTTCTGATGTCGTCAGCTACGGGATCATTTGCGAAGAACTCGCGCGGATCGACTGGGTGGTGGCCTCGGCGGTTTCGGTCGCGAACTCCCTCGCGGCCAGTTCGATCTTGAACTTCGGGACCGACGAGCAAAAGCAGCGTTGGCTTCCGGGGATCGCTTCGGGAGCGACGCTTTGCTCGGCACTTCTCACGGAGCCGGGCGGCGGCACCGACCTCGGCAATATGGCGAGTACCGCTACGAAGGTCGACGGCGGTTACCGACTCACTGGCACCAAGGTGTTTATCTCGCACGCCGCATACGCGGGCTTGTTCTTCTGCGTGGCAAGCATGGACTTGAGCAAGAAGCACAAGGGTGTGACGGCCTTCTTGATCGATCCGCACAACACCGAAGGCATTACGATGAGCGATTTTCCGATGCGCACACTCAAGCGCGACAACTTGGCGGAAGTCCACATGGACAATGCCTTTGTTCCCGACGAAGCCTTGCTCGGGAAAGAGGGCGCGGGCTTCCCGGTCTTGGGCGCCGCACTCGACACGGGACGGTTTAGCGTTGCCGCGCGCTGTGTCGGCCAAGCGCAACGATGCCTCGACCTCGCGATCCCCTATGCGATGGAACGCAAAGCCTTTGGCCAACCCATCGGCGAGTTCCAGATGATTCAGCAGAAGATCTCCGACATGGTGTGCCGCACCGAACAAGCGCGGCTTCTTGTTTATAGGTTGGGGCGCATGAAGGACGCCGGCATCGGTCGGGCCTCACTTGAAAGCTCACTCGCAAAATTGAACGCGAGCCAAGCCGCAGTGCAGAACGCGCTCGACGGTATGCAAGTGTTCGGCGGCTACAGCTGCACCGAAGAATACGAGATCGGACGCCTGCTCCTCGAAGCCAAAAGCTTGGAGTTCGGTGAAGGCACAAGCGAACTCCACAACCGCTTGATCGCAGAGTTCGCACTCGGAATTCGCAAGCAATAGACAACCCTATCGGCGATAGGCCGAAGCCCCGCCTTCGCAGGCCAAACAGGAAAACCCCCTACATGACTGACCAGACTCTCGAGCAAGCCCGTGCCGAACTATTGGCATTGATCTTGGACGTATCGTTCGAACAGAAGAAGGTCACCCTGGCGAGTGGACGCGAAAGCAACTTCTACCTCGACCTGCGTCAAACCTTGATGCGACCGAAGGGGGTCGCGCTGGCAGGCCGGTTGGTGCTCGACATGTTGCAACGGGGCACGCCGGTCGAAGCCGTTGGGGGCATGGCGGTGGGTGCAGTGCCGCTTGTAAGTGCCGTGCTCGGCGCCGCCGCTTCGAGCCCGGGCCACGAAGACCTGCTCGGCTTCTTCGTTCGCAAAGAAACCAAGAAGCACGGTATGGGGCGACAGATCGAAGGTGGCTTCAACGAAGGGCAGGTTGTCGCTCTGGTCGAAGACACCACAACGACTGGTGGCTCAACTCTTGACGCGGTGGAGATCGTGAAGGCAGCAGGCGGCAAAGTCGCGCGCATCATTTGCTTGGTCGATCGAGGCGAAGGCGCGAGCGAAGCCTTCGCAGAACGCGGGCTTGTGCTCGAACCGCTCTTTACCCGGGCAGATCTCAACCTTCCGAACTGACCCGTAAACCACGGTCGTCGTACTGAAACGATGCTGTCGCAATGAAGTGTTGTTGGAACTCGCGCGCGAATTTGTGCGAACCTGTCCAAACCCCACGGCTCGTTCTCAAGCCCGACATCGGCACGCTCGATCGTTGTCCAGGAGGCTCGACCTGTTGCGCTTGATCGCAATGATTGCGCTACTGATGTTTGGTCTGGTGGGAACCGCCGCCACGCTCAATGAAGACCCGACTGAGGTTCGCTCGCGGGGCCGAATCGTGGCGTCGCCCACTTTGGGTTTCGGCTGAGGAATTGATCCGCCCTTGATGCTGTAATCGCTGAGTCTGAGGTCGAGGCCGCGGGAGGGAAACTTATTCGCCGTGGCGAGTACCAACGCGGCGCTGCATTTGCGTATGGTTAAAATTCCGATGGGTATGTCATCGCGTTGTCGCCATCGGGTTTAATCGAGATCTTGGTGCGCGTCGTGATAAACTTTCGGCTCTTCTTCGTGTTCACGCAGCGCGTCATGCAAACCTACTTAAAGGACCAACCGTGTACAGGCTCTTCACATGGGAACTCAGCTACTTCTCCGGCAAGGTTCGTGCGTACCTTCGTTACAAGGAACGCATGGGAGACTTGGGTGAAGGCTTCGAAGATATCCTCGCAACGCCCGAGCTGGTTTCCGGTTTGCTGACTCCCGCGACGGGTTCGGGCGCCATACCGCAGTTGCAGAACGCCGACGGCAGCTGGGTGCAGGATTCGAGTGACATTATCGACTTCATTGAAGCACGTCACGACAAGGCGCCGGTGATCCCGAGCAGCACGGACGCGCCGCGCCAGGCACTTGCGTCGTATCTCGTAGAAATGTTGGCGGATGAATGGATGGTCGTGCCCGGTTTTTGGGAACGCTGGCATTACAGCCTGGAGGGTGTCGAGCCGAACCACCGCAATTACAACGCGATGCAGTGGGGGTCAGTGTTTGCCGCGGGTGCGCCGGGAGTAGACCGGCTGGCCGCAGGTGCGAGCGTGTTCGAAAACATGTTTCGCATGTCCGAAGCGCGTACCAACCCGCAGGGGGTCTACGCGGGGCTGATCCAACTTGGCTGCACTGAAGCTACCGAGCAGGCGTGGTGGGCTTCGATGAAAAATATACTGAGCCTGCTCGATACCCACTTTGGGTCCCACGACTTTCTGTTGGGTGGCCAGCCTTCGTTGGGAGACTTTGGGTTACTCGGTCCCTTGTACGCGCACCTCTACCGTGACGCGACCACGGGCTTCATGCTGCGGATGGATCACCCGATCGTGTCTGAATGGGTCGAACGCACGAACGGCCATAACGTCACCGCACGCACCTACGACCAAAAGCTTTACTCGCTCGGTGAAGGCGGCGAACTCATTCCTCGCCCAGCCACGAGTGATGGCGGTGAGTTGTTGAAGAACGACGAGGTGCCGTCGAGCCTCGATGCCGTCGTGGGTGTCTTCTTCGACGAAATGTGGCCGGTGCTCAAGAGCACGATGGAGAAGACTGCGACTTTCATCGCGAGCGATGCTCATGAATCAGGCGGAGGGCTACCCGGTAAGACCTTTACGGTGGACTTGCCATGGTACGCACACCAAACGGGTGACGGCGCGCTGACCCACGACTTCGAGATCGGCGGAATCCAGGCGCGCCGCATGGTGACGCCGTACCACGTATATATGCTGCAGCGTCTGGCTGCGGTGGTGGATGACGCAACGGCAGATGACGCCAGCCGGACGAATGTCGCAATGTGGCTCAACCAGTTTCAGGGCGGCGAGGAACTACTAGAACTGAATGATCGCCTCGCGGACTGTCGCGTTCGCAAAGAGGGTGGGCGCATCTTTTCGGTTCGTTGAGCGATCTGACGGGCAAGTATCAGGGTTGAGCATCGGGGCGTCTTTGCGGGTATTCGATCGAGCGATTTGAGCAGTGACTTGAAATCGATACTCACAAAATCTGTCGTCGCACTCGGGGTTCTTGCGCCGATCGTTGCGATCGCGACGAAAGTCCAACCCGGTTGACGCTAGTTGTGAAGTCGCGCCATACTGCGGCTGCGAGGCCGGGTTCGCGCAGCTATGTTGCTGGACGTTGAGCGCCGACCTGCTACGCGGTGGAAAATGGACGATTCGGCTACCCACTTCACAACGGTCTTTATGGCGTTTTTCGCGATCATGAATCCGATCTCGAACGCGTCGCTCTTTTTGGGACTGACCGACGATCTCGACTCCGCCTCGCGGCGGGCGGTCGCCTTCCGAGCCGTTGTCCTCGCATTTATAATTGTTGCGTTGTTTACGGTTCTTGGCCGGCAGATATTCGAAATGTTTGGGATCACGCTTCCCGCTTTTCGAATCGCAGGTGGGATTCTCGTAGGCCTAGTGGGTTACCAACTTATGCACGGCCAAGAGTCGAGCGTTCAAACTCCAACCGCTGAAGACAACTCTCGCAGCCGAGAGGCCGCGCTGGGCATTGCCATTTCACCGTTGGCGCTCCCTATCCTGGCGGGTCCGGGTGCAATCGCGACCGCGATGAACTTCGCCGCAAATTCGACGCTCCCGGAGGTGACTCGTGTTCTTGCGGCTCTGGCGCTTGTTTGTCTGATCACCTTCGTTGCCTTTGTGACCAGTGACTCGCTCGTCCGAGTGCTCGGCCAGAACGCCATCAAAGTCGTGAGCCGCTTAATGGGTCTTATCCTCGCCGTGATCGGCGTCCAAATGGTCATCGAGGGCATCCGCGGCGCGGTCGCGGCGTCGTGAAAAATCTTTAGCCGATCGCGGGAGGGAACTAATCCCTCTTACGCGGGGAGATCTCGGTGGATAACCAACCGCTCATTCTCGATCTTTTAGAATGGATAGCCGAGGAACCACGACAGTACGCTGACGTGATGGAGGCGTGGCGTACGTCCTGCCCCAAGCTCCCCATTTGGGAAGACACGCTGGATGCGGCATTGGTGTGCGTTCGCAGCCAGCAGGTGCACATCACTGCGGAAGGTCTCGCGTTCCTGACTCAACATCGAAGCTCTGAATTTGGATGAAATATGAGCTTCGGACTAAGGCTGGCTGAGACTCGAACCGTCTGGATTCGCTTCTTCGCCACAATCCGTTTCGATGCCGAAAGGAATTTCAATGGAGCCTTATCATTTCGACCATCGACTGCGTCTGGGCATTTTGGGTTTGATCGCCGTTTGCATGCTGTCAGGCTGTGACGCCACGTCCTTCACGGAGGCTCCGCCGGCAAGCTGCACAGAATCGGGGGTCCAGTGTCAACTTGCCGAGGGTCCACTGGGCGTGTGTGAGCGCGCGCCCTGTCCTGAGGGGCAGGCTTCACCTTGTTTTAAATGCACTTCGCAGCACTAAGTCCTCGCTACCGCGACCACGCCGATCGAATTGTTTCGATTGCCGACGTGAGATGACGAGCGGCATAACCGCCAAACGAGGTCTACGAAATGCAACAACTACACTCCGATGTCTGGGTCACAAGTTCTCCGCTTCGATTTCTTGGTGTCGAAGTCGGCGCGCGCATGACCGTTGTACGCATGCCTGATGACAGGCTTCTGTTGCATTCGCCAATTTCCGCAAGCGAAGAACTCGTTCGCGAAGTTCAAGCTCTCGGCACCGTGGAATACCTCGTTGCACCTAACAAGCTTCACCATCTCTACGTCGGCGAGTGGCAGCGTGTGTGTCCCGACGCCGAAACGTACGTCGCTCCGGGTCTTGAGACCAAGCGCGCGGATCTGTCAATCACCGGCGTCCTAACGAACGAACCCGAAGCAGGGTGGAAGGGCGAACTCGACCAAGTGCTCGTCGGCGGTTTTCAGTTCGCCAACGAGGTGGCCTTCTTTCATCGAGCCAGCGCGACCCTGATCGCAACGGACCTCGCCTTCAATTTTGGTGCGAACAGTCCGCCGCTCACCCGCGCCTTTATTCGCCTTGCTGGAAGCTACGGCGAAGTTGGGCCTTCTCTTCTCGAACGGCTCTTGGTGCGTGATCGCCCGGCCTTTCGCAAGTCGCTCGAACGGATTCTCGAATGGCCTTTTGAGCGTGTTGTTGTTGCACACGGAGATGTGTCTGAGTCTGGCGGGCGAGCAGAATTGATTCGCGGCTACTCTTGGGTTCTGTCTTAGGGGCAGAAACTCACGGTGACTCAAAGGAGCAGCGCGCGGAATTGCGCGTTCGTACGAGAACGCAGTCCGGCGCGTTTCCGCATTCGTTTCGACATACGGACAGCTCGAACTAGGCTGGAGCGCCGAGCAGGGCCAAGCACTCATTCGTCAGCTTTGGCAACCCAATGACGTGTGGCAAATGTTTATCGACGGGGAGCTTGCGCGCGTCAAGTCGTAGCCAACGCCATCGCGTGCTTTCGGCAGCTTGCACAGGATGGGCAGCATCGCGTGGGCACAGCTTGAGAGTCGTCTGGGTTTGCTGTCGTTTGCGGCCTCACCGTGTGATGAGCGGGTGGCGAGAATCTAAGCAGAATGGTCGAATCGCGCGCGGAGAACGTCGATGACTTGTTTTGAAAATCGCATTGCAGTCATAAGGGCGTGGGGCACGCGCCGACTACGAAGTTGTAACCTGTTTCACGCGTAGCACACCGCTTGCAAGCTCGATTCGCCAATCGGCTTCGTGTCGACATATGTCGAGAAACCCTGCCGCCTCCAGCAACGCGTCGGCCTCATCGCGTTGAGCGTCCTGAACAGTGCGATACAGATCCATTAGTCGCTGAATCTTCCACCCGGTATAGAGGGGGCCTCTTGGGCGGATGTCGATGGACTGGCCGACGCTTGGTTGGGTCAACGCAGCTTCGGCGAGTTCGAGGCTCTGTTCCGCAGCAGCGCTGTAGGGAAGCTTGAAGGATGCAAGCAGTGGTTTGATAGAGGGGGCGATGTAGAGCGAGCCCTGGTCGGACTCTCCAGCGGCGGAAAGCATATGATCGATCCAAAGCGAAAGGCTAATGCACTTCCAGTGAATGTGATCGCAGACTTCGCCTGGGTCTCGATACAGATGCCCGAACATGGCGTTCATCATGCCAAGGTCGGCCAGGGAAGGGCGGTCGCCTAACAGGAACGGAGTGTCACGCAGATGGTCGTCGAGACGATCGCAGATTTCTTTGGTCGCCTCTTTCCCTGATTCGAAGTGCTTCTCAGCGATGTGTTGCGTGCGCTTTTGAATCGAGTTGGCGATGCGCCCACCATTGGTCGCGCCGCGCTCCCGGGTAAGTTTGTCGGTCACACGTTCGGTGCTGATCTGAACGAACATGTCTTTCGCCCACTCGCTCGTGTCTTTCGCATACCAGCGTAGACCTATGGTGGTCGAGAGCATGAATTCGTCAGCGACGGTTTCGATCAACGTGGCGATGAGACGTTGGAGGGGATCTTCGGGAAGAACCGGGCGGGTTGGATGGCGCGCTTCCAACTCTTCAACGATCGTGCAGCTGTCGCGTAGAACGGTGCCATCGGGACAGACCACCACCGGGTAAACATGATCTCCCGTAAGCTCCTTTACGCGCATCATCGATTCGATATTTGCGGTTCGCTCAGAATACGGAATCCGCTTGTACTGAAGGCATGCGCGAACCTTGGCGGAGTAATAAGAATTCTTTGAGCCGATAAATTCGTAGTCGATGTCTTGTCGCACCAAGTTGATGTTCCTTCATGGATTGTGTCTGTCTAAGTTTCCCGATCCTCAATGGTGACACATTCTGGCTCCTGCACGTGCCGTGCCCCGGTTTCAGACCTGCGGTGAATCGGAGTGATTTTTCTCGTGGCTCGTGATCGCGTAGCGACCTTGGTGAACCAACGGGTCACGCCGGTTGTCGTACCTAAAACGGTCCAATCCTCTTGTTCGATCTTGCGAGAGGCATATTCTGAATCCGCAGCCAAAGAAGACATGCTCAAAATGGGCTTGTACTTTCGTGTTGCCGCAATCCAATTCGCCGGGGGGGGAGATGAAAACAAGTAAGATCTACGCGCTACTTGGAACTCAGGGCAGCGGCGCCACCTTGAAAAAAGGCATCTCGGCCGCGATGCCCGCATACCGACAGGCTCTGGAAACGGGCGAAGCAGTACGACCCATTGACGTGATCAGTGATGGCGCGCTGCTCGTTATCGCGGCTTCTCATCTAGCCTGCCTGTGCGACGCCTTTTTGAAGAATTTTCTCGACGTCGAAGAACTGGGATACGTCGCAACCGCTCTCGACCGCGCGCCCGACTTCAAGTTCGTTACGAAAGAAGTGGAAGAGTGTGCGTTCTTGCTTTCGAGTTCGGATCAGCACGGACCGCCAAGCCACGAAGCGGTGACAGCGATTTATCGCTTGCTGCGCGAGCGCGCGGTGTAGGTCGGGGAAGCCCTCGGCACGGCGAGTCTAACGCGAATGGCACATGGAGCTGATAGACCGTGTCTCGTTGTGCCTTTGGGCGCCTCGGGATACCGTTCGCGTTCTTATCGTAAGGCTACGTGCCCAATCACGCGCCCGACGACAGGCGCCGAATCACGTGCGACAGACCCAGGAGCCGACATGGAGCTGACCGACATGACCGAGGCACTGCAAGTCACCGACTCGAACCTCACGGGTTCATCTTTTCAAGACGTAGATCTGTCGGGTTCGAAGATCAATAATGCGAGGCTCCAAAAATTGAAACTCCAGGACGTAGACTTCAGCGAGTCCTTGATCGTGGACGCGAACCTAAGTGGCCTCGAAATTCGCGACTGCAACTTGAATGGAATGCAGATCAATGGCGTCGCCGTGACCGATCTGTTTGCGGCCTATTCCGCGAAGTAAATCGAGGGATCAGCAGTTTTTCTATGTTTGAGATCGCAATTTCCGAAGCCGAGTTTTCAGCTGCCGACGTTTCGGGCGTCGAAATTGGCGCGTGGTCCCAACATTCGGCGGCATTGCAGAACGCTCTCGCACAGAGGGGAGTGGTCTGCCTGCATCTCGCTCGTGCGCTCGAAGACGAGGAGCTGCAGTCGCTTGTGCGGCTCTTTGGCCCGATCAAAGATCCGGTGGGACGCACAAAAGACGGAGGCGAATTTCGCTATAGCGAACCGCGCCAGGTGATCGATTCGGGTTTCGTGATGACAGACGAAGTCCGCGAAAAACTCGGCGATCTGAATTTCGGCGGTCTCGATGACGACCGCCCAGGTTTGTTCGAGACATTCCACTGCGATGACACGTACACCGAGCGCCCCGCCCAAGCGACGGTTCTTCACGCACGGGCACTGCCTCCGAGTGGAGGGGGTCCGACGTGCTTCATCGACATGCGCGCTGCATACACGCTGCTCGACACTGCGACGAAAGATCGTTTGAGAGATCTTCGGGTCGTCTACGCGTACAACAATGAAGACGCGTTCCCTCCTCGGCGCGCCGCGCGCGGGCCCGGCGAAGCGTTGGTCGACGTAACCCATCCGTTGGTTCGAACCCATCCAGTGACGGATTCGCCTGCGTTGTTCATCGACTTGGATCGCGCGCGCCATCTGGACGGCTTGCCTATCGCGGAGGGTCGTGCGTTGCTACAAGAGCTACAGGATCACGCAGAAAAAAACGCTCTCGCGTGGGAGCACCACTGGGCTGATCACGACGTACTCGTTTGGGACAATGCATCGGTGCAACACAAAGCGGCCGGCAACTTCAAACTCGGAGAGCCGCGACGCTTTTGGCGATACATGGTTGAGGGCGATCAACCCAGGTGATCTTCGGAATGGGTGTCGCACAATGCTTTGGCTCGATCGAGACTGTATTGTCGCGTGAGTGCGCCGAACCATTGGCGACGGAGGGATGCCCGATATGACGGTCAACATCGATCACTTTGTTGCGGACTGCGTCGACGCAGTCGCATCGCCGGGGACTGAGCGGGCGATTCGCGAAGGCGTCGCAAGGCTGGTCTCCGATCCCCAGGCGCTCATGCAAGCGATTGGTACGCCGACGCGTGCTGGTGTGAAGCGCATCCACGTCACAGACACCCTCACGATCGTGAACGTCGTCTGGGCGCCGCGCATGACTTTGATGCCCCATAACCACAATATGTGGGCCGCGATCGGTGTTTACGGTGGGCGCGAAGACAATATCTTTTGGCGACGGCTTGCAGACGATCCACTGGGGCGCATTGAGGCTGCCGGTGCGAAGTCGCTCGGCCCCAAGGACGCAGTTCCTCTAGGGCCCGAAATTGTTCATTCGGTAACCAACCCGACCGCCCAGTTCGCCGGTGCCATTCATGTTTACGGAGGCGATTTTTTCGCGACCGACCGCAGCGAATGGGACCCTCAATCCCTCGAAGAAAAGCCGTACGACATCGACAAGAACATGCAGTACTTCGAAGATGCAAACCGCATGTGGGAATCGACGTCGTAGTCGGATGGCAATCCCTCGCGCTGCTGAGCCGCGTTGGCAGGACAGTCGACGGCTCGCTCGCGCCATGAACTCGCGCTGCACCGCTACCGAGTCATGGGTTCGATGTCTTTCCACACGGCTTCGCCGGTGCCGCGAAAGAACGAGACCAGTGCTTCGGGTAGCCAGCCGGTGACCGCCGACCCGTAATAGGGCAGCGCCTGCAGGCGCGCGTACCAATCGGCCAAGTTGGGTCTCACGCTGGCTTCAAGCAACGGCGTCATCGCGAGGTGATCGAGACGCAACACGTATGGAAGCATGCATGCATCCGCGACCCCAAACGATTCGCCAGATAGCCATGCGTTGTTCTCGAGGTCACTTTCCATGTCGTTTAATAAGTTGATGAAGACCCGCAGGGCCCCTTCAAACTCGGGCGACTTCACGCCGTTTTCGATGACGCTTCGTCGCTCGGCGCGTCGCTTGGGGTCGGGGATTTCAGCGAGGTTGCGCTCGCGTACTTCTTCGGGCTGGTTGAGGATCATGTTGCGTGGACCAATTGCGTACGTGACGATTCCCGCCATCGGTTGAACCTGCGTGTCCGCGCGCTTTATCCAGAGACGAGCAGCATGACGCTTGACCGGGTCGGCGGAAAGCATCGGCGCTTCTGGGAACGCATCTTCGAGGTACTCGTTGATAAGGGACGACTCGATCAACACGCTTCCGTTGTGCACGAGCGTGGGGACAACGTGGTTGGGGTTGAGCTTCACGTAGTCGGGGTCGTGTTGTTCGCCGGCGATCAAGTCGATCTCGTGGCTCTCGAACTCGAGGCCCTTGCCTGCCAGAACGAGGCGAACCTTCTGGGAACAGGTTGAAGCGGCATTGTGGTAGAGAGAGAGCATTGAGAGGCCTTTCGCTAGATGGGGGGAGAAGCGCGCGCGTTGAGTTTCTCACCTTCGGGATCCGCTGTCGACTTCAAGGAGATGCGACGCTCCGTGCCTTAATCCGTCCGGCCCCAGCGAAGTCTCAAGAAATTGGGCACGCTTAGAGTCGAATTCGAACTCAACGCAATCGGGCGCGCGATCGTCCCCGCGCTTTGATGACGTCGTGTGTCGGCGAGGAGGAGTGGTGGAATGACGAAGGGATCATGTCTTTGTGGCGCAGTCAAGTTCGAGGTCGGGGACAACACGACCGAGATCGGAATGTGTCATTGCTCCAAATGCCGAAGGGTCTCGGGCACGGCGTCCAACGCGACGTTGATGGTGGGCGTCGACGGTTTTCGTTGGATCGCTGGCGAAAACACACTTGCGAAGTACGCCATGGACGATGGCTGGGGGGTATGGAGATGTTCGGTTTGTGGCTCGCCCGTTCCCAGGATGCATCCGGCCGGCCAAGCGTATTGGGTACCCGCGGGCTTGCTTGAGGACGACCCGGGGGTTGGTGTCGCGGGGCATATCTTCGTTGGCTCACGCGCACCTTGGGACAACATCACGGACAGCTGCGCCCAATACGAAGAGGGTGTCGACGGCAAGAAGCTTCGTTAGCGGGCAGTTTGCAAACCTGCGTCTGTATCTTGCTACCCTGCGTCCTTATTTTTTTAACCCGCGTCTCCTGATAGAGACGCTTGTTCGGCAATGACCTGAACTTCGGCTGGCTCGCGTTACTCTTTCGAAGTCGTTAAAACGCCACCGCTGTAAACTATCTCCTGCGAATTGAACTGCGCCATCTCATCTGAATGCAAATTGCCGCGCCCGGTCGATTGCATTCACAAACGGTCTTGCGCGATGACGCGCTTTTGACTGAAAGGTTTGTCCATGACCACGCCTCTTTGGTGTCTACTCATTGCTTCATTCATCCCATTTGTCCTCGCCGGGATCGGCGGTTACCTACGAGTGCAACAACTTGGGGAACTCGATGCGAATCACCCGCGAGTTCAGGCATACGAGCTTCGCGATGTAGCAGCCCGTGCATACGCGGCCCAACAAAACGCGTGGGAAGCGCTCGGGCTCTTTACCGCTGCGGTTGTGACTGCGCACTTGGCTGGGGCCGACGCCGGAAGTTCGGCGACGGCCGCAAGCGTGTTCATCGTCGCGCGGGTCCTTCACGCAGGTACATACATCGCAGATCTGGCACCCGCTCGAACAGTTGTGTTCATCGTGGCCCTAGGCAGTTGCATCTCCCTCTTTTATCTCGCTGCCTCGGCATAAACCGGGTTGCTTATGCGCGCGGACAAATGGCGATGAACGAAAGACGCGCGCGTAGCGCATGAACTCTGGATGCTGATCGCGGCCTGTGGGCTCGTAATGCTGGCGGCACTGCTGTTTGTCTGATGGGTTCGTGTGTCGCCGCCGTCGCGTCTGATAGGATCCGTGCGCAACCAATGCGATAGGAAAACAGGCAGCGTGGCGGGCGATACCGACTCGAGAGTGCGCGGCGAGATCGAGGCACTTCATCACTTTTTTGTAGGCTGGTTTCACATTCGTGAAACTTGGCTGCCCGAAGTGGTGATGTCGGCGGGACCTTATGATTTCTAGCGCCGTGTGGAATTTCGGGGCGACCGGGCTGCGCTCCGTGCGGGTCCTCACTGTGTTGGCGACGCTGTTGTCTGTATCGCTAGTCGTTCCCCTGCAAGCGTTCGCGAGTGAAGACGGAGACGCAATTCGGGATGTCTTTCGGGCTTATCGAACCGCCATCTTGGAGGGAAAGGGTGAAGACGCCGCCGATCTACTATGTCAATCGACACTCGACTACTTTGACCGCATGCGCATCCTGGCGCTAGACGGCGACGCTGCGGCGGTGCAGGCCACGGCGTTAGTCGACCAAATGCAAACCATGCTCTTTCGCTTGCGCGTCCCGACCAAAACGCTGGAAACGCTGTCTGCAAAGGGACTGATCGCATACTCGGTCGAAAAGGGTTGGATCGGGAAGAAGAGCGTGCAGAAGGTGACGCCCGGGAAGGTGCAGTCCGAAAAGGACGGCGCGCTGCTTCATGTAAACGTCGATGGGGAAGATGCCGGACCGGCCTTTCGCTTTTACCGCGAGGCGAAGGGTTGGCGTCTTGATCTCGTTCCGACGCTGAAAGCGACGGACGGGGTTCTTCGCTCGACAGCACTGCGTGCAGGTGTGCCCCACAACGAGTACATCCTCAAAGTGATGTCGCTTGCACTCGACACCGAAATTGGCGACGAGGCTTGGGAACCGCTGCGCGGAAAAACGGCGACTGAGTAGGTCAGTCTGGCGTGGACAATAAGAAGCGAGACCACGGAGAACACAATGTTGGAGACCCCCATACCATCGATGCGTCCGTTCGCTGTCGACGCGTTTTGTACGTTGCTGCCAAACTTGTTTTTCGCTGCAAGGACTGCGGAAGACATTTGACGTGACGGTTCAAAGGATCTGCGTATTTACGGGTTCAAGCCCCGGAGCGCGGGTGGCCTATGCCGACGCCGCGAAGGTGCTTGCCGAAGAGATCGTGCGACGCGATTTTGAACTCGTCTATGGCGGAGCGAACGTCGGACTCATGGGCGTGGTCGCTGACCGTGTGCTTGAACTCGGAGGACGCGCCATCGGTGTCATTCCTGAGTCGCTCGTGAAGTGGGAAGTCGCCCACGAGCATCTGACGGAGTTACACGTGGTGGGCTCGATGCACGAGCGCAAAGCATTGATGGCCGACTTGTCTAGCGGTTTCGTTGCGCTACCCGGCGGCGTTGGGACCCTCGAAGAAACCTTCGAAGTGTTGACTTGGGCTCAGCTTGGCATGCACGACAAACCGTGTGGCCTGCTTAACATCGAGGGGTACTTCGATCACCTGATCACGTTTTTGAACCACAGCGTCGCGGAGAAATTTCTGAAGCAAGTCCATCGAGATCTTCTGCTTGTGCAAACCGATGCCGCCGCTCTACTTGATGCCTTCGATCGCTTCGTTGCGCCCATTGTCGACAAGTGGGTGGATCGATCCCAAATCTGAGGCGCCCTGTGGTTGTACACAAGCTCTGGGTCATCACCGCAGCCCTTCTTTTTTCGACCGGCGGCACGGCGATCAAGTTTTCGAGCTTTACGGCTTGGCAGATCGCGAGCTTTCGGTCCGCCATCGCAGTCGTTCTTCTTACGCTGTTGATGCCTCACTGGCGAACTTGGTGGCGACCGCAGTCTCTGATGGTGGGTGCCGCGTTCGGTGCGACACTCGTACTTTTCGTCACGGCCAACACCCTCACGACTGCGGCCAATGCGATTTTTTTGCAGTATTCGGCGCCTCTTTACATTTTGATCCTCGGCCCAAAGCTGCTCGGCGAAGCGAACCGCCCAAGGGACTTCGCCTTGATGGCGGTGCTCGCGACGGGAATTTTGCTTCTATTCTTTGGCCAGCAGGCCGCGGTCGGCACCGCGCCCGACCCGGCAGTTGGCAATATGTTCGGCCTCGCCGCAGGCGTCACCTGGGCGCTGACCATTATGGGACTGCGTTGGCTCGCACTGCAGCCTGGCGTGACGAACGCGAGCGGCACGGCGGTCGTCGCGGGGAACGCGATTGCGTGCTTGGTTTGTCTCCCGATGGCGTTCCCCTTGAACGAGCCCACGCTCGTCGACTGGGGGGTCGTCATTTACCTGGGGGTCGTGCAGACATCGCTTGCGTACGTGTGTCTGCTTCGCGGGCTCGATCACCTTCGCACCATCGAAGCAACGCTTCTATTGTTGATCGAACCGGTTACCGCTGGTATATGGGCGTGGCTCGTGCACGGCGAAGTGCCGGGTAGTGCGGCGCTGCTGGGGAGTGGGTTGATCTTTGCGGCGGTCGTCTTCGAAGCTGTGCAGGGCAGCGACGACCCGGTGACGTCTGTAGGAGAGCAAACTGAATGATTGAAGGTGCGCGCTACGTTCACACCAACTTGGTTGCGCGGGATTTCCGAGCGCTTGCGGGTTTCTATCAAGACGTCTTCGGCTGCGTCGTCGTCCCGCCGGAGCGCAACTACCGCGCCGACGAACTTGAAAAGGGTACGGGGGTCGAAGGTGTAGGACTCGAAGGCGCGCATATGCGATTGCCCGGGCATGGTGATAACGGTCCGACCCTCGAGATCTTTCAGTATTCGCAGCAAGTCCAAACAGCGAGGCCGTCGGTGATCAAGCCCGGCTTTGCCCATATCGCGTTTGCGGTTGAAGATGTCGTCGCTGCTCAAAGCGAAGTGTTGCGCAATGGAGGCAGCACGGTTGGCGAAGTCACCACCGTGATGACGTCAGACCAAAGAAGGGTGAAGTGGTGCTACGTCCGGGACCCCGAAGGCAACATCATTGAACTTCAGACTTGGGAATGAATGCCGCGCGATTCGCGGCCGGATGACTTGCCCATCCCGCGCATTGATGTCGGGATGCTTAGGCATCGGCATTCGCGCGAGGGTTCGCGCCCGTCGCGATCATCGCGCGAAGCAGAGGTTGGTTGTCACGTGGCCAGTCGAGTGGGGGGGCTTGAAGCTCGCCGGGTTCGCAGATTCTCGATGCGCCGAGGTCTTTGAGATCTCGGGCTAGTGCCGCGCGATCTTCGGCGAAGCCAGCCAAAACCACGCCTGCGAGGACATCCGCCATAGGGGCGATGGTGTTTATGAGTTCAGGGGTGTCGGCTACCGGGGACAGCCGAATGAAGCGATGGAGGGGCGCTGCGCGAAGCGTTGCGTCGTGTTCAGTGACGACGGTCCATTGTGTTCCCTCGCTCGCCAACACCCGGGTGTTATGCCCGAGGGCGTTGCGCATTTTCGCGTTGGATCGTTCGCGCGAAATCCCGGCCGCCGCATCGATCGTAATCTCTCCCCGGGGACATTGCTTTTCGTGGGCTTCGAGTGCGGCCGCCAACGAACTCGCGAAGTTGTCAATTTGTGCGTCGCTCCCTCCAACCAAATAGAAATGGATCGGCGAAAGGCAACCGAGTTGATCCCACAGGCTGACATCAACAGCGAGCCGTTCCGTAAGCGACGCGATCGAATGAGCGTCGATGGCTGCGACGTTAACCGCGCCGACCGAAACGCGATGTCCATAGAAGAGCCGCGTCTGATTTGGCCCAAGCTGGCTTTCGACTTCTTGAATCGTTTCGCTCGAACCGGTTACGACAACACATGGAGAAGCGAAGAACGCGCGCGCCGTCGCGGTGTCTTCTTTTTCGAAAGGCACGATCGCGACGCAGTCGCCGAGCAGTGGATCCACGGTGTGAATCGATTCGGCGACAAGGCTCGCAGTCACCAGGTCTCGTGAAGCGGGTTTGCAGAGAACTGGGGAGCGGAGCACCAGGGGAAGCACGATCGAGAGCAAACTCGGCATGGGGATCGACCCCGCAAGGACGACGGATGTCAATGGATGTCCGACCGCGGTTCGTCGACCTCCTTCTGGGATCGCACCGAGTTCATTTATGACCAGCCGCGTAAAGGCATCACCCGTCCAGGGCTCGAAGCCGACATTCAGTCCGGCACGCACGGTTTCGCTTGTAAATCCTGCGGCACCGGGAAGTCTTGCTTCGAGTTCGCGGCGGCAATCTGAGTTTGGGTCCCGCCATAGATCAAAGACCTTCGCGAGCGCAGCGACAATCTCTTGATCGCTTCTCGCGTCTAGAGATGAGCGCGCGTGCTCGAGAGAGCGGACGGCGGAGTCGATGCGATCCGCCGGACTCATCGCATCGACTTGAGCCACGTGGCATCGGCAGCGATCGAACATCCTCGGGCTTCGGCGCCCGACGCGCGGCCTAGAACTTCGAAACCGTCGTCTTCGATACCCGTGCGCCGACCCAGGTCTTCGGTCTGCAGCGCCGCGACGCTTCCCGTGTTGGCAAGGTCGTGGACGACGATCATGCCTGCCTGTCCAGAAACCACGTCTTCCCCGGTCTCGGGGTCGATGAGCCGAACTCGCGCCCATGGTGGACCGAGTTTTCGACGCGGGCCCGAAGTGCCACCACGGACGCTTTCATATAGCTGCGAATCGTAAAACTGACTGCCCAGTTCCGTCATGCCGTATTGATTCACAATATGAGAGCGCGCAACACCGAGGTGGTTTTCAATTGCGTCATAGAGTTCGTCGCGGGGGACTTCGCGGCTTCGCCCTTTGAAGCCACCGGTTTCCATCACGCGCGAGCCGCGGGGTAGCTGAAGCGTTTTGTCGCGGTGCGGGGACGCGTCGAGTGCGTCAAGCAAATGCACAAACGCAAACGAGGTCCCGCATAGTGCGACGGGGCCTTTCTCTTCGGCACGTTCGCTGAACTGGAGCAATCGCGTGATCAAGGGGGCGGCGTCGAGTGCCCCTTCGCGGTTTTCGTATCCGCTATCTCCATCACCGAGCTCACGAAGGGCGATCCCGAACATGTGTGAAAGTGAGGAGTCCGACGCCATCTCGGGAGGGTTGGCGAGGACTCGAATGGTCATAGGCTTTTCGGATGCGTCGCCGTCGCGCTCTGGAAAAACAAACCGCCGAATCATCGGAAGCAGTGATGCTTCATAGAGCGAGAGCGTGTCGAGATACAGCGAACCACGTGCTTGCCCTGTACTTCCCGTTGTCGTGCCGCTGGTGCGAAAGACCTTTGTAGTCGCATTGGCGTCGAAGCTGTGAAGGCGCGCTTCTTTGAAGGCCGAGGTAGGCACCGCGGGGATGTCGCGGTAATTCGAAATTGACGATGGCGTTTTTCCAAGCGCCTCACAAAATCGCCCGTACCCGGTGCAGTAGGCGAACTGGAACTCGAAGAGTTCGCACGCAAGGGTGTCGAAACGCGCGTCGTCCTCTTCCCAAGAGCCCTCGGTCATCCAGGCGAGAACTTTCTGATCGAAGGCTTGTCGCCGGGGATCACCCAGCATTGCAGTCTCGGTCACGCTGAACTCGCGCGGTCGTTTGCATTCGAGAGGTCTCGAATCACCGAAAGAACGATGCCCAAGGCATGGGCGAGCGTGGCGGCGTCGATACACAGCGGAGGCGTAATCGAGATGACTTCGCCCGACGAACCCGACGGCAGCGCGATGACGCCACGCTCAAGGGCGCGCGTGCAGACTTCAGGGCCGCTGAGGCTTGGCGCGAGTTCGATGCCGATCATCAAGCCCTTGCCTCGAACTTCGACAACGGCGTCGATGTCTTGGGTTTTAAGTGCGAGGTCGTGAAGTGCCTGCGAACCCACGGTTGCCGCGTGGGCGAGGTAGCCGTCTGCTTCCAAGGTTTCGATGCACGCGAGTGCTGCGGCGCAACTTGCCGGATGACCCAGAAATGTTTGGGTGTGCAGCGCTTCGCCGCGGGACACAGGCCATGCATCCATGACTTCTTCGCGGCCCAAGCACGCAGAGATCGGCATGCCGGACGCCATGCCTTTGCCCACGCACAATAGGTCGGGCACCACGTCGTCATGGTCGCACGCAAACCACCGGCCCGTGCGGCCAAAGCCCGTATAAATTTCGTCTGCGATCAAGAGCATGCCTCGTTCGCGACAAAGCTTGGCGAGGCCTTCCAAAAAACCGGGCTCTGGAACGCGCTCGCCGCCTCTTCCTTGAATCGGTTCGACCAGCACGGCACCCATGGGAAACGGACTCTCTTGAATCGCCCGGGCTGCAGAGCCGAGATCGCCGTATGGCGCGAACTTCGTTCGCTCGGGGAGACGCGATGCGAATGGGTCGCGGAAGTCTTCGCGCCAAGTCGTGTCGAGGGCTCCGAATGCCAAACCGTGATACGCGCCCTTGAAGGCGAGAATCCCAGGCTTGTTCGTTGCCAGGACCGCGGTTTTGATTGCAGTTTCAACGGCGTCCGAGCCCGACGAACTCAAGACTCCGCGTGCGGGTCCTCCGCCTGGATAGTGGGCGACCAGGGCCTCGAGCAACTGGACCTTGATCGCGGGAGGATGTACGTCCCCCATGCCGTGCAAAAGCCGCTGTGATTGTTCGGCGATTGCCGCGACAACGTGTGGGTGTGCATGACCAACATTCGCAACACCGAAAGCGGCGGTCAGATCGACGAAGCGATTGCGATCGACGTCCCACACATTGCACCCGGACGCTCGCTCCCAGAAAATCGGCTCCGGATCAAGGCAAGTCACATGGTGTGACTCGACCCCGCGCAATCGCTTGGCGAGCGCGGAAGATCCCGGGCCTGGGATCTCGGTTAAAATTTCGGGTGCGAGGGCGGCTTGCAGCATGCGGCGATTTTAGCCTGAATTACATCTGGGGCAGTACGGAGTTTCCCCTTCGATCTCGACCGATTATGGTTGCGCACGAAATGCCGGGCCGCGCGGCCGGAGCGGGTTTCGCCCGTCGCAGCGCGTTCGGCGTCATTCGGAGCCAAGGTGCCGAAAGCTGTAAACGCATATGTCGGACTCGGTTCGAACCTGGGGGACCGGGAAGCCCTGTTGCGCTTTGCGTTGGAAGCGTTGAACGCTGCGCCCAATTTGACGATTGAGGCCGTGTCGCGTGTTTATGAAACTGATCCCGTAGGGCCCGGCGAACAAGGGGCTTATCTCAATGCGGCGGTCTCAATACAGACGCTGCTTTCAGCCGAGCAGCTCTTGGAGTGCCTCCTTGCGATCGAACTGAAGGCGGGCCGCGACCGCGCTGGCGAGACCGAGCGATGGTCGGCTCGCACTCTGGATCTCGACCTTTTGTTTTTCGGCGAAACCATTGTCGAATTGCAGCGGCTCCAGATACCGCACCCACGGCTCCACGAGCGTCCTTTCGTGCTCGAACCGCTGTGCGACCTGGCTCCCGACTTTTTACATCCACGTACCCAAACCCCCCTGGCCGAACTCGCCCGCGCGGTGCGCGACGAATCGGCGGTGCGCCTCTGGCCCACCTCGCTCGCCATTCCCCAATAGGCGTTCGCTCAACCCACCCATTCCCGGAGAATTTCATGGCGATCGTCGCAGTATCGATCTCACCCATTGGCGAAGCGGTCAGCGTTTCAAAGTTTGTCGCTGCAGCCCTCGACGTCGTTCAAGCCCAGGAGCGCATTCGTTTCCGACTCGACCCGATGTTCACCACCCTGGAGGGGGAGATGAGCGAGGTCTACGGCCTCATCTCAGACATGCAGGAGGCGGTCTTCGCCGCCGGGGCGACTCGGGTATCCACGGTGATCAAGATCGACGACCGCCGGGACCGAGCTGTTTCCATGGAGGACAAGGTGAAATCGGCCTTAGAGAAGACTCAAATTAAAACGGTAAAAAGATAGGATATTAAAGTCTTTAAAACGGTAGACGAATAGGGAATTGTGCTTCATATTCTGTCTGCACCCGCTTGGTGCTTTCAGATCGCCGCCCACCAGGAGCATTCCCCGCGTGACTGTCCCCGCATTGAAGCTTGCAAAGTCCTTTAACAACGACGTTATTCGCGCCGTGACCGGTCGCCAATTCGAAAGTCAGCGTGCCGAGCAAATCTTGACCTGGGCACTAGACAATTTCCAATCCAAACTCGCGCTGTCGGCAAGTTTTGGCGGGCCCGAGGGCATGGTCTTGCTCGACATGATGCACAAGCTCGACGCGTCGTCGCGGGTTTTCATGCTCGATACCGGCCGCATGCACCCTGCGACCTACGATCTTGTTGACCGCGTGCGGGATCGCTACGACAAGAAAGTTGAAGTCATCTTTCCCAACCATAAAGACGTGGAAGCCATGGTGAGCGAGAAGGGGCACAACCTCTTTTACGACTCCGAAGAAAATCGCAAGCAGTGTTGCCGCTTGCGCAAGGTCGAACCGTTGCGACGTCATCTCCAAGGGCTCGATGCGTATGTTTCAGGCTTGCGCCGAGACCAGAACGAGAACCGGCGCGACACGCGTAAGGTCGAGTTCGATGAAGCGGCCGGAGGCATCGTAAAGCTCAACCCACTCGCCGACTGGAAACACGACGATGTGTGGGACTACGTCGAAGAACACCAGGTCCCTGTAAACCGCCTCCACAAGCAGAGTCATCCCTCGGTCGGGTGCGAGCCTTGCACCCGCGCAGTCAAGGCTGGCGAAGATTCGCGGGCAGGGCGTTGGTGGTGGGAGAGTGATGACATGCGGGAGTGTGGGATTCATCTCGGTGAAGAAGAAGGTGGGTCGGGGATTTAGGGCCTTGTTTGCGGCAGCGGAGCATCGAACTGGGATGGGAGAGGGGTGGCTTGCTTCGGGTGATGGGGCTGACGTGATTGGAGTCACTTAAGAAAGCTGGGTTTGGTGTCGATGAATTGAGTCTCCCCTGTGTTTTGAATTCTGGAGGCCGTATGGCTCGGGCTGTTTGTCGTGTGAGTGGGTTCTTTATTTCGGCGCTGTTTTTGGTTGGACTGACCTTGTGGGGGAGTGGGGTGGGTCGGGCTGATTCGGGTCGTGATGATGTGCGTGCGAAGTCGGATCAGGACGCGGAGTATTCGCGCTTTGTGGAGAGCACGCTGCCACCGACCCCGACGGGGAACCCGGCAAAAGCGCCGGTCCCCGCGCCGACTTGTGACGCGGGTAAGGTGCGTTCGGCGAGACTCGATCAGCTTCAGAAGATGCAGCACGGTTTTGTCACGACGCAGGAGCGGCGGGCGCAGAAGTCTGGCGCGATCAAGACGCTTCCGGGCGGGTTGGTTTCGATCGGTGAGCACGTCGCACGCAGCGTCCCTGCAAAAAAGAGCGATCGCTAGGAGTCTGCGCGGCAGAAGGCGCACGCGCCCAAACGCGGATCCAATGCCGCTGGCTGCGTTGCAAAAGCTAGCTGTAGCCAGCTAGAGCGGCGCTTTCGCGCCTTGCCATCGACAGGGTCTCCACATCGGGTCACGCACACCTTCCACCGCGCAGACTCCTAGTCCCAAGCGGTTTCGCAATCGCGCGAGTGGCTCCATGAAGCCGTGGTCGCGCCAGTCGCCTTTCGTGGTGTCCTTTATTCCGGGCCAATTTGTGCGATCCTCCCGGCCGATCCACGGTTCCCGATGAGCCATGGCGGCGCCCGCCTGGACGACGAAAGCCCATGAACCCGATGTCTACAGCGAGATTTCGCCGCTTTACGGGGCTGACTGCTGTCGCGATTGCGGCGGCGACGATCCTCGTTACGGCTGGCCACTTGGCACCCCCAAAAGAAGGGATGGTGCTCCCGGTAAAGCTCGCACTTCTGGGTGGCTCGACCGTAGTGCAGGCCGCAACCGCAGAAGCGGTGAATGCCGGAGTGATGCTTGGCGACGGGGCCGTTTCGATCGACGGCGTTCCGATGCTTCGGGTTTTGCGTTGGCCTTCGGACCTTTTGCGCGAGGGCCAGACCAATTCGTATGTCTTTACGGCAGACGACGGCACCGACTACGCGGTCGACCTCATGCCCGCGCCGGGTGCATTTTTGAGACATTCCCTCGACATCATTCTCGTGGTCTCACTGCTCGCCGTGAGTGTCTTCTATTTGCTCGTCGGTGCGGTGGTGTGGCGCAGCAAATGGGAACGCGTCGAAGCCTGGGCCTTCATGTTGTTTTGTTCGGCCATGTCCGCAGAACTTGCCGCATGGGCAAGAATGGACCTCGTTCCATTCGGTGCAACCCGCATACTCGCCAACATGCCCTTCCTTGGCGCGACGGCTTTCCATTTGTTCTCGACCTATCCGATCGAACCGCCTTGGATCGTGCGAAATCCGCGCATTCGCCTCGTGCCGTATATCGGCGCTGCGATTCTTTCGGTCATGGTCTTGTCGAGCGGCTTGATTTCGCCGTGGCTCGACATGGTGTCGGCCAACTTGGCGTTTGCTTACGGGCTGGGCCTTTGCGCGGTCGCGATGGGGGTGCTCGCGAGTGAACGCGGGCGGGCGCGCTTGGCGGGAGTCGGCGACCGCGTCGACATCGTGCTGCTAGGAGGGATCGCGAGCTTTCTTCCCGCAACGATGATCGCGTTTGCGGAGTACTATCTGCGCACTTCTTTCCCGCCGCACTTGGCGTTGTTGTGGGTTGTCTTCTTGCCCCCCGCGATCGGCATCGGGATGTTGAGGCGACAGCGATTCGAATTTCGCTTGCTCGCGAAGTCGTCTGCAGCCTACGGCGCGGCGACGCTTGCGATTACCGGGCTATTCGCGTTGATGATCACCTTTGCCGACCAGGCCGTTCAGGGTTTCGGCGTTACGATGCAATCGGCCCAGGTTGTGTTTCTCTTTCTCGCGATCCTGGCCTTCAACCCACTGCGCGATCGCTTGCAGCGCCTAGTCGACGGCATCTTTGATCGCGACCATTCCCGCTACCGGTCGGCCGTCCGCGAAATTTCCGAAGCCATGGTTTCGATGTTGTCGCTTGGCGAAATCGGCGACCGTATTTTGGCTGCGCTGACGGACACGATGGGAGTCGAGCGTGCGATGGTGATGTTGCTCGACGACGAAAGCCGCCTGCTTCGTCCGTCGGTGTGGCGAGGGGATTGGGACGAGGAAAATCGCGAAACGCTCGAAATCCCGGCTGAACATCCAATCTGGCGTTACCTATGGATGCGGCGCGAAGAGCTCTACCGAGCAGACTTCGACGAAGAGCCGGACCCCGAAAAGCGCGAGCTTTGCTGGGACGTCTTTGATTCCCTCGAAGTCGAGCTGCTCGTTCCCATTCTGTTCGGAGTCGACATGTTGGGCGTGATTGCCGTGGGGCGCAAACTTTCGGGCGAGCCGCTTGCGACCGAAGACCGGCAGCTCCTGCGAACCCTCGCCAATCAAAGTGCGATCGCGATGGAGAACGCAAAAGCGTTCGACGAAATCGCGAAGCTCAACGAAACCTTGGAAGCGCGGGTTGAAGCGCGCACGACGGAGCTGCAAGAGATCCAACTGCAGTTGATGCAGAGCGAAAAGTTGAGCTCGCTGGGGCAGCTCGTGGCCGGTGTCGCGCACGAACTCAACAACCCGATTGGCTTCGTGCACGCCAACTTGCAACTTCTCGATGAGTTCATCGACAAGCTGAGCCGCGCTCAAGACGCGGGTACCGACACGGAGCAGATTCGCGCCGCCATCGCGAAGCTGTTGTCTCGAAGTCGCGAGGGGACTCATCGGGTAAAGGAAATCGTGCAGGACCTGCGCGCATTTTCGCGCATGGATCAGGCCGAGCTTCAAGACGCCGACTTGCACGAAGAACTCGATCGCACTTTGGGCTTGATGGAGCCCCAGTTCAAAGACGGCGTCACCGTAGTTCGCGAATACGGCGACTTGCCGCGGGTTCGCTGTTACCCCGGCCAGCTCAATCAGGTTTTTTTGAACCTGCTCATGAACGCCTGCGACGCGATGGGGTGCCAAGGTTCAGTGCAGATCACGACCACGATGATCCCAGAAGGAGTTCGGCTCGAATTCCAGGACGATGGGCCCGGCATTCCGCCCGAACTTTTGAATCGGTTGTTCGAACCCTTCTTTACCACCAAAGAAGTCGGCAAAGGGACGGGACTGGGGTTGTCGCTTTCGCACGGGATCATTGAGCGACACCGCGGCAAGTTCACCGTGAAGTCAAACTTGGGTGAGGGGGCGACCTTTGTCATCGAACTTCCCCTCGACGCGAGTCCCCGAGGCGAAGTAGAGTCCGAATTCGCAAGCGCCGCGGCGAGCTAGTGCTTCGCCTGGTTTCGTGTCGCGCCGAGATCCATCACAACACGACGCCCCCACATCGCGACATGAATCGCAAAATAAGAGGACACTGCAATGCGCCTGGGCATACTCGCCGGCTACTCCCCCGCAAAGATCAACATCCCGATGGACAACATCAAAGAAGCCGAAAGCCTCGGCTACGACTCGGTCTGGACCGCTGAAGCTTATGGCTCTGATGCCGTCGCTCCTGCGGCCTGGATCCTCGCCAACACGACCAAGATCAAAGTCGGTACGGCGATCATGCAGATGCCCGCGCGCACACCGGCCTGTGCCGCGATGACGGCACAAACTCTCGACGCACTTTCGGGGGGACGCTTCATCCTTGGGCTCGGGCCATCGGGGCCCCAGGTTGTCGAAGGCTGGCACGGCGTAGCTTACGGCCGACCGCTAACCCGCACGCGCGAATACGTGTCGATCATTCGAAAGATTCTTGCGCGCGAAGAAGCCGCCACCCACGAAGGTTATCATTATCAGATGCCTTACACGGGCGAGGGTTCGACCGGTCTAGGCAAGCCGCTCAAGAGCATTCTGCACGGGAACCCGGACCTCAAGATCTTTACGGCATCCATCGCGCCTGCAGGTGTCGCATGCAGTGCCGAAGTTGCCGACGGTGTGTTCCCGGTATGGATGAATCCCGACCGCTTCGACTTGTTCGAAGATTCCCTCAAGAAGGGTTTCGCAAAGGCGGGCGGCGGCAAGACTCTTGAGAACTTCGAAATCAACCCGTTCGTGACCGCGGTGATGGGCGATGACCTAGACCAATGCCGCGGCCCGGTCCGCGCAATGCTCGCGCTCTACATTGGCGGCATGGGGGCGAAGGACAAGAACTTTTACAACGACTACTGCAAGCGCCTTGGTTATGAGGAAGCCGCTGCGAAGATCCAGGAGCTTTATCTCGGCGGGAAGAAGGCCGAGGCGATGGCCGCGGTCCCCGAGCAGTTGATCGACGACGTGGCATTGGTGGGTCCGTGGGAGCGAATCAAAGACCGCATGGCGGCCTGGAAGGACGCGGGCGCAAAGGGCCAAGTTGGCACCATGTTGATTGGTGGCGGTGGTCCCGACTTGCTGCGCAAGCTCGCGGAAGAGGTTCTTTAGCGACGCATCGATTGGTGCGGAGCGAAGGGCCTAGCCTTCGTTTTCACCCCGCTTGTTAATCGCATGAAATTTTTCGCAGACGCGATCGACCGTGATGTGTCGCGGTCGACACGTTGTGATTGAGATCTTGTTCATCGGCGTGCACCGACACGGATGGCATCAACGCACATCGATATTCTTCGGCAGCAGTCGCCGAGTCCTCAATCCGTGCAAAGCCGAGACGTCGCACTGGGTTTGCCTTGAGAAGCGGCGAACTGTGATAGAAAATCTTCGAGAACTTCCAACGTCGCAACCGGTTGATCAATGTGAACGTGATGTCCGGCATTCTGGACAGACTCGACGCGCACATCACTGAGTTCGTCCGCGAATTCCGCAGCGCCTTGTTCGGTCAAAATCGAGCTGTCCGTGCCTCGAATGATGAGCGTTGGACATCCAATCTTGGAAGTATCGGGTGCGGGCCGCGGTGGAAGCGCGAACCACCTCGGATCAAAGGCGTAGCTGTAGCGACCGTCAGCTTCCTGGCGAACCGAATGCCGCGCGATCGAGAGGCGAAGCTCTTCGCTGGCGTTTGCTGCTCCCGGTAGAAACTGAAAGCGTTCGATCGCATCGTCTTTAAGCGCGTAGGTGCCGCGCATGCGCAGGGCCATCCGGCTGCGGCGGCGGGTGGACTTCGTACTACCGCGAGCGAGGTCGATCAACGCGAGTGCGCGGGTGTCCCGGTGGCGCGACGCATGATCGACCGCGATATGGCAGCCCATCGAATGGCCAAGCAGGACCGCGTCTTCGCGCCCGAGATGAGCGAGCAGGAGTTCGACGTCGTCGTTGAACGCGCCCACCACCAGCTCTTCGGGGTAGTCAGAATTACCATGACCCCGAAAATCCAGGGCCACGACGTAAAAGCGGTCGGCGAACGCGGGGGCGATGTGGTCCCACCAATGCGCGTTCGAACCGCCGCCGTGAAGCATCACCAGGACAGGCTGGGCATCACTGCCCCGTGCGAGATAATGAAGCTTCGGCGACCCCGCGGCATTCGCCTGAAAGAAGTGGGAACGAGGTTCGTCGGGTGGGTTCGTGGACAAAGCGCGGGCGAGCGTATCTCTGCCCCACCCGTACCTCAAGCGGTGTCGATTCCCCGGGCGACTACAGGTCTTCGAATCACAATTTTTCTATTTGGCAAGTAGAAAGCGTGTCCCTTCGCTTCGCAGGTGTTTGGCGAATCGGTCGAGATCGGCTGCCAAACAGCCTTTTGGAGCCCACTTTCTCCGGCTATGACCCCGCAATTCGCAAAAAAGCGCTGGAATCGACAGTTTCAGGCCATTTGAGAGCACTTTTTGTTTGACTGCGAATTTGAAGCGCGTAAAATCGCGGCGATGAGAAAGGTCACTGCGTGATTCTGCTCATTGGATGCGTACTGCGTTTTCGTAATTGGATCCGCAATTGGACCCAATCAATAGGGGGTACCCGCCAACGACAGTCTGTGGGTTTCACGGATGAGGCGCGGCGGTTTTAGGGAGGCATGCTTCACCATGGCAGCGAAGAAAAAGGGAAAGAAGGGCAAGTCCGCAGACTTGATCATTTCGAAGTCGCGCACGAAGGGCGCGGTCAAGAAGTGCAACGTCGGTGCTGAGTTCTACCCGGCACTTGACGCCGCGGTTCGCAGCTTGATCAAAGACGCCGAAGCCCGTGCAGTCGGTAACAAGCGCAAGACCTTGAAGGCCGTCGATCTCTAAACGGATCGCCGCTTTCAACAAGTGGCAAGAGATAAAGTGGTATGGGATCCGCTATGGATGTGGCTGCCTCCGGGCACCCGTCTCATCGCGGAAGACCGAAGAGGGCCCGCCGGCTTATGTTGGCGGGCCCTCCCCCATTTGACCGATGTTTCCGAAAACGGCTTCCACGGCCCAGACGCGAGGGCATACGCGACTTGACAACGCTCCGTGGTCGTGACTGAATACACCCCATGAAACAAAGCGTACTCGTGATGTGGCTTGTGTTGTTGTTGGGGATGCTCTTCGGGGGCGGAACGATCGCGTCGATTTCAAGGTTCGGTTTTTGGGCCTTGATCGTGATTCACACGATCGAGTTCTTCGTCAAGAAGAGTGTGCTCGAAAAGGCGGGTGGATCGATGGGCCAGCACTACGTGCAGGTGCTGATCTACGGACTCTTTCATTGGAAGCCGCTGGAAGATCAACAAGCCGGCCGAGCAAGCGAATAGCGCTGGGTCTGCGGCACAAAACGAAGACAAAGCGATACCAAAGCGTAGACGTTTACGCGTCGAACGCGCGATGGCTCCTGTCCGCGTCTAGGCCAAGGAAACTCACAGCAAAGTGGTGAGTGGCAGCGCGACATCGACGCCGCAACACCGATGCTCAGTCTTACTCTTGTTGCTTGAGCCTATCCGCTTCTTGCGACTCGGCTTCTTCGATCGACTTCTCTAGGGTCTCCGAGTAACTAACCCGCCCATCCTCGGCCCGGGTTCGGTCCAGGTTGGCGCCGACGCGGAACAAGCGTTCGAGGTTCGCGCGTCGCACGGCAGTCGCGAGATCGATCCCGTGTTCCGTTGCGACGAACTCGAGGCCTAGGCTCGCGAGCGTCGCAATCTTTTCAATCGTGTTGGGCAAGGTTTCTAGGTCACCGAGTGCCACTCCGTCTGCCATCGCCACTTTGTTCGCGAGGGTGATCAGGCTAAAGAAGAACGCTTGGCGCTCGTCTGTGTCGAGTTTGGCGGCCGCACGAAAAATTGCGTGCTTGGCGTCGTGGGTTGCGGGGAGCGGGGGCACCCAAACGGGGAGTGCGAACTCCGCGCCGTCGAGCGTGATGTTTTCGGTGGGGAGTTCCGCCCGCTTGTCGGGACGCAGAAAACCATAGATCCGCATCGCGTCGTCCCAAGTAGGGAAACCGAGGTCTTGCAGTCGCCCCGATCGCCAACGCATCGCCCATTCTTCGAGATCGCTATCCATCTCCCACTCAGTGCCCTGCATCAACCTGAAGTACAGCCAATAATCGGCGACAAATAGTTTCGCGAGCAATTGGGCGATGGCGGCTACGTCGTCGCTGTCACGGCGTGCAGTGAAGTAGAACTGCCCGTCGAGGGTCTGGCCACCGGCCGGAGGCTGCCAGCTTTCGTTGTCGTTCGGCTTGAGTTCGACGAGGATTCGGTCGCGCAAATACAAAACCCAGAGCTCAGTGTCGATCGAGTGTGCGGCGCGAAGCAGCGTCTCCTCGCCTGCCTCGGCAAAGATCTCAAGCCACGACCCCATGCTGTCAATATTGGGCACGATCCCCTGCCAAGCATCGAGATCCGCGCATGCGACGAGTTGAGATTCGGTCGCATGCTCGAGGATCCAGCTGCCGTCGGTGATCCCCACCGCCTTGATGGTGAAGCAAAGCTCGGCTTCGGGAATGAGCGGGATCACGTCCTCGGGCTGGTCCAAGAGTTCGAGCATGGCCGAGCGCCGCTGCAGGCTGGTTTCGCAAACCAACGCAACTTGCTCGTCGAGGGAGAGGTGCTTGAGCGCCGTGGCGGCGGCGCGCTTGTCTTTGCGCGCCAGCACGAGGATCTTCTTCGAGCGAGAAACTTCACGGAGGGGGGATGACATCGGCGGCACCCTAGCCTGAATCTCGCGCGAAGTCGCGGGTTGGGCGCTCGTCGCGAGAGTGACCCCAGGCAACGCAGCAAGCGGCGAAGCTGCGGCGTACCGCAATTGCGAGTGTCTTGGGGCAGCCTCCGAGTGCGCAGATCCCCTATCGTGTGAATCCGTGACTCATTTTCCCCGTATTCGAGAAAGCCTTGCGACGTACTCGCCTGAGCTCAAATCCAGCGAAGGCCTGAACGCGGCTGCGGTGAGCATGATTTTGCGGCCCGGGCCGACCGTTCCGGAAGTCCTGCTGATCGAAAGGGCGAAGCGCGAAGGCGACCCGTGGTCTGGCCATATGGCTTTTCCCGGAGGCCGCGCAGACCCCAGCGACGCGTCGATCCAACAAACGGGTGAACGCGAAACCCTCGAAGAGGTGGGGCTCAGCCTCGAGCGTGCCGACGTAATCGGACGCCTCGACGATCTGGGTGGGCGCGCAGCCGCGGCGAACAAAATGGTCGTTTCTGCGCACGTCTATCAATTTGATGATCCGGGTCGACTCGTCATTCAGAGTTCAGAAGTCGCCGAAGCGTTCTGGGTGCCGCTCGACCATCTGACGGACCCGGACAACTACGTCCGCCACGTGATGCAATACGGCGAGCACGAGATTCCATTTCCCGGCATCAACGTCGGAGACGATCGACCCCGAGTGGTGTGGGGGCTCACCTATCGATTCCTCGAAGTCTTCTTCGAGGCGACCGGTACGCCGCTGCTGAAGCACGACATCCCCGATCCGGAAGACTTCGCGAGAATTTCGGAGTGAGCCCGTTGAGTTGGCTTCGATGTCGCGCTGACAACCTCCTCGCAGTCCCCCTCGAACAAAAAGGCATGCGATGAACCTCCCCGCTCGTTTGCTCGAACGCTTTGAGCGCGTGCTTGAGCTCGGTGAAAAACTTCTCGGCGAACTCGTCGAAGCGGAACCCGACAAAAACTTCTTTGAAAGCCATCGGGCATTTCGTTGGGACGCCGGCCGTGGACGCGGCTTAGGACAGTTGGTCGCGATCGAGCGCCCCGCGGAGTTTGACCTGGATGACCTCGTGGGCGTCGATCGTGCGCTCTCGGCGTTCGTTCAAAATGTGAAACAGTTTCTTAACGGCCTGCCGTTCAATCACATCTTGCTTTACGGTGACCGCGGAACGGGCAAGTCGTCGGCGGTTCGAGGTGTGCTCACGCGTCTGGCAGACCAGGGCCTTCGGCTCGTCGAGATCGAAAAAGACGAGTTAGTCCATTTGCCTCGGGTACTCGATTCGATTCGCAAAGGCGGGCAGCACTTTCATTTTCTGGTTTTCTGCGACGATCTTTCGTTTGGCGCCAACGAGGCGGGATACCGCGAAATGAAGGCAGTGCTCGACGGAAGCATCGCCGGCCCGCCAGAAAACGTTTGTTTGATCGTGACAAGCAACCGACGGCAACTCGTTTCGCAGACCATGGCGGACAACCGCGCACCCGTCCTCGACGAAGACAACGAACTCCACATGGGAGAAGTGTTGGAGGAGAAGCTTGCGTTGGCCGACCGGTTCGGCCTGACCCTCGGCTTCTATTGCTTTGACCAACCGACCTATCTCGAGATCGTTGATCGATATTTGAAAAAAGAAGGGCAGGGCCCGCTCGATGACGAAGCACGCGAAGAAGCGCTGCGCTTCGCGTTACGCCGCGGGACTCGCTCGGGCCGAACCGCGCGCCAATTCGCCAACCAGTGGGCGGGCGCGCGGAAACTCGACGCGCTGTAGTTGAGATCCTGAAACAGGTCGGCTCTAGAACCAGCTCAGCTCTAGATCACGTCCAATTCGCGCCCAACCTTGGCCAACGCGGTGAGCGCCTGGTCGAGATGGTCGCGGGTGTGGGTGGCCATGAAGGAGGTGCGAATCATGGCCTCCGAAGGCGGTACTGCGGGCGGCACGATTGCGTTTACGAAAATACCTTCTTCCTGCAGCCGCTTCACCATGGTGAACGTTGTGACTTCGTCGCCGACGACGATGGGAATCACCGGCGAATCGGTGCTTCCTGTGTCGAAGCCCAGGTTCTTGAGTTCGGCCATCATGTAGTGGGTCGTGTCCCAGAGCTGGGTGCGGCGTTCGGGTTCGCGCTGGACGATTTCGAGAGCCTTGATGACCGCAGCCGCCATCGGCGGGGGCATGGCGGCCGAAAAGATCTGAGAGCGCGCATTGTGACGCATGAACTCGATCACTTGCTTTGGCCCGGAGATGAACCCACCCACCGTCGCGAGTGACTTCGAAAATGTTCCCATCGTGAGATCGACTTCGCCTTCGAGACCAAAGTGTTCGGCGGTGCCGCGTCCGTTGGCCCCGAAGACGCCGAGGCCGTGGGCGTCGTCCACCATCAAGCGGGTGCCGTACTTCTCTTTGAGCTCGACGATCTTCGGCAGATCACACAGATCGCCTTCCATCGAAAAGACGCCGTCGACGATGATCGTCTTCGAACGCCTGTCGTCGGCACGCTGGAGCTTTGCCTCGAGGTCGGCCATGTCGTTGTGCTTGAACTTGAAGCTCTTGCCAAAACCAAGGCGCACGCCGTCGATGATCGATGCGTGGTTGAGGTTGTCGAGGTACGCCACGTCGTGGCGACCGAGTAAGCACGAAATCGCGCCGACGTTGACGTGGTAGCCGGTCGAAAAGGACAGCACCGCGTCGGCATTCATGAAGTCGGCAATTTTCTCTTCGAGTTCGACGTGAACATCGAGTGTGCCGTTGAGCAGACGCGAGCCCGCACAACCGGTGCCGTACTTCGCGACCGCATCCGTTGCGGCGGCCTTGACTTCGGGGTGGTTGGTAAGCCCCAAGTAGTTGTTCGAGCCCAGCATGACGATCTTCTCGCCATCCATTGTGACGACTGGGTCCTGCGGTGATGAAATTTTACGAAAGTACGAATAGATGTTGTTCGCACGAAGCTCACGCGTCAGCGTGTACTCTTCGCACTTATCAAAAATGTCCACGGAACCTCCTCCGCGAAGCGGGTTGCTCGTCATTTGAGGCGAGTCAAATCCCTGAATTCACCAGCCTGGGGTCAATCACCGCGGGGCTCGTTCCAGATCTATTTCGGGAATGCGAACCGGCTGGTTTCCTGAATTGCGTCATGAGCTGCGTGAGACTCCGGCAATCAGTCTTGGTTGCGATCGATATGGAATCACCGAGATTCGCGCGCTGCATGCGGCGACCGGGTTATTTCCGTCAGGTCTTTTTGGGGGGTGGCTCAGGTTACCGCAGGCCTGTTCAGGAAGGCACGCGAGTTTTGATCAGAAGCCCCGCGGGGCGAAAGGGAAGTAACGTCGTTGTCGGGGGTACGGCTTCTTTTCTTGCTCGGGTGTTGCGCGAAGCACTTTTGTAGAGTGCGCGCGATTGGAGAGGGGGGCGACAATGAGGTCTGTGGGAATCGGCTGGATCGTAGCACTGGCCATCGGCGTCACAGCCCTTCCGGCTCGCGCTGAGGGCAAAGCGGACGTTCCGCAAACAGTTGAACTGCCTGACGAAAATTCGTCGGAACCCGAGAGCAACTCGGTTGCTGAGCCCGATGACTCGGCGCCAACCGAAGCCGAGCTATTTTTTGGCGACGCTGGCGACCCGCTCTTTGACGACGACTTCGATCTCGACGACGCGGCCGGTTTCCCGGACCCCCTCGAGGAGCCAAATCGAACGGTCCTAGTTTTCAACCAAGGACTGGACACGTTTTTCCTGGGTCCGATCACAAGTTTTTTCGGCTGGGTGACTCCTGACCCGCTGAAGCTCGGCCTGCAAAACTTCTTCGCCAATCTCAATACGCCAGTCGTTCTGATCAACGACATACTCCAACTCGAATGGAAAGACGCTGCGACCACTACCGGCGCGTTCGTCGTGAACACGACCGTGGGAATCGGAGGCTTCTTTGAGCCCGCGAAGTCGATCGGCATGCCCCGGCACGAATCTGACTTTGGCCAGACGCTGGCCTTGGCGCGGGTTCCGAGTGGTCCTTATCTCATGCTCCCCATCGCGGGCCCATCGACGGCGCGCGGGACCGTGGGCTCAGTGGTGGACTTCTTCATGCGCCCCAATACGTGGATTTTGCCCGTGACTAACTTCTACTACTACGGCGGCGAGGGTGTGGTCACCCTCGAGAAGCAGCGGGAAAAGCTGAAGGCCCTCGAGGAAGCATCGGTCGACTACTACTCGGTTTTGCGCAGCGCGTATTACCAAACGCGCACGGACGAGATCTGGGCACGCCGGCAAGATCGTCGGCCGTTCGAGCAGGACGAGTAGGCTGCCGGCGGGTCTATTCCTATTCGCCGAGCATGAAAGCGCAGACGCAGTCGCGGAAGCCGTCCGGGTTGTCGGTCATGACCGAATGCCCCGCCTGGCCGACGACTGCAAGCGTTGCGTTTGACATCTCATCTTCGACCATGCGGTCGGCCACGTCTGCGGACATGATGTCTGATGCCGCGCCGCGAACCACCAACGTCGGGCATTCGATCTTACGCAGCGCTTCCCAGAGCGCGTCCGTGGTTGCCTTTTCGGCGACCGCGATTTCTTCAGCGCTCGTACCCTCGGCGACTCGGCTGCGAAACGCGATGTCCATCTTAAGGGCGTAACGTCCGTCTTCCCTCTGCGTTAGCCCATTGCGCGCCATGCGGCGGATCGACTCGGGGGTCGCGGCCGGGTACGAGGTCGAAAGATAGTTCTCGTATTGACCTACAGATTCGAAACTCGGGTCTCGGTGTTGCTCGACGTCTTGTGAGATCCGGACGATGCCGCGGGGGTCGAGTTCGGGGGCGGAGTCGACAATCACGAGTCCGGCAATTTGCTCCGGGTGGGCCGCCGCGTAACGAATGCAGACGCGTCCTCCGAGAGAGTGCCCGACGAGAACAAGCCGTTCGAAGCCGAGTCCGGTGATGACGGCTTCGAGGTCCCTTTCGTGGTCCGCGTAGTCGTATCGAGATTGCTCGTCCCAGGACGAATCGCCGTGTCCGCGCAAGTCCATCGCGAGTACCTGGTAGGTGTCGGCGACCGCGGGCGCGAAGTCTTCCCAGATATGCGCTTCATTGCCAAAGCCGTGCACAAGCAGGACAGGCACGCCCTCGCGACTCCATTGGAGTAGGTGGATTTGGCTGCCATCAGAACCAGAGACGTGAAAAGATTTGGGGGTCATCGGAGACCTAGGCTAGCGAAGCCGTGCAAGCTCCTTCCAGCGCCAAAGAATTGACCCTGAAGGGATCATCTCCTATTGTACGCCGCCCCGCGGCTCTAGGGCCCGCACGGGCTCGAGAGTTTTCGGCCCACTGCCCTCCATGGTGTCCGTCGTAAGTCCCACCGCGCTTCATCGCGTCGGGTTGTGGCACTGACGCGGGACCCGAAACCAGGTCACTCGAACGCCGCTCGGGTATTCGCCAACAACCGCCAGTAGCCAGAACACCCAGCCAGCACCCAACCAATACAAGAAAAACAAGCCAACTAGAAGGTCGGCGAGAATTCAATCGTTCACATCGAGCATCTGCTCGAACGCTTGGGCGATCGCACAGTCGCACTCCAAACCGAGGAGGTCCCCGTTATGCTCCGAATGGACGAGATCGAAGAAGGTCTACTGATCACGCATCGCAATACCGGGCTTCGCTACGCCTTGATCGAACTGAGTGACGAAGAAGTGTTGCTGTCCCCCGACCAGGACGGCCTCGAAGACCTCACCGTACCGCTGGACTTATTCCGCAGCGAATTCGTCTCGAGCGATCGCTTTCGCTCTGGTGGGCCTCGAAGAGGCGGACGGAAAAAAGGCGGGAAGCGTCCCGCGTCCGCGGTTCCCGCAGCGCCGGCAGGCCCGAAGTGCCGCGGCAAGATCAAGAAGATGGTGCGCGACCGGGGTTTCGGCTTCATTCGCGGGGACGACGGCAAAGAAGTGTTCTTCCACCGCTCCGGCTTGAACGCCGCGGAATACGACGGCCTCAACGAGGGCGACACGGTTGAGTACGTGGTGCAAGAGGGTCCGCGCGGTGCGCGCGCTGAAAACGTCAAGAACGCAGCCGGCAGCGTCGTCGCCACGGCCTGATTATCCGTTCAAGCGAGCGGTGCGCCTGAAGATCTGCGTGCCCAATGAGCGGCGCGCCCAATGAGAGACGCACCTAGAAAGAGTCGCGCCTCGCTAGTTCGTGTAGCGATGCACGATCGGCATGCGTCGCCCCGTCCCAAACGCCTTGGCGGTAGTGCGCAGCACGAGCGGTGCCTGGCGCCGCTTGTATTCGTTGCGGTCCAACCGACGCATGGCCCTGTCGGCGACTTCGGGCGGGCAACCGTCGGGGATCTTCACCCGCGTCACCCCCAACTCGCCCTCGATGCACTGCTCGAGCAAGTTGTCGAGGATGTCGTAGTCGGGGAGATCGTCGCTGTCGAGTTGGTCTGCGGCGAGTTCGGCCGAAGGCGGTTTGGTGATCGTGTTTTCAGGGATGTGCATGCGCTCGCGGTTCGCGTGGCGCGCGATCGCGTAGACGTCTCGCTTGTAGACGTCCCCCAAAACACAGAGCCCGCCAACCGTGTCGCCGTATAGCGTGCAGTAGCCAACCGAAAGTTCGCTCTTGTTTCCCGTCGCGAGGACGAGCCGACCTTCTTGGTTGGAAGCGGCCATCAAGATCGCACCGCGGATGCGCGACTGAATATTTTGCTGCGTCAGGCCGTAGTCGTCTTGTTCGCCGAACAGGCCCGCGAAGACTCCGCGGTAGCCCTCATAGATCTGCGTGATCGAAACTTCGCGCACTTCGATGCCAAGCATTTCACCGAGCGCGCGAGCGTCGTCGACGCTGTGGCGAGACGAATAAGGACCCGGCATCGCGATCCCCAACACCTTGTCTGCGCCGAGGGCCTTGACTGCAAGGTGAGCAGTGACCGCCGAATCGATTCCCCCAGAAAGACCGATCACCGCACCGGGCGGGAGGTCCTGCTTGAGGAAGTAGTCGCGAATCCCAAGCACCAGACCTTCTTCGAGTTGTGCCGCGATTTCGATGTCGGCGACGTCTACGTTTGGGATGCCTTGGCTTTGGTTGGGAAATTCAACGATCGACATCCCCGCTTCGAAACTCGGCAGCTGCCCGCTGATGCGTCCACTCGGGTCTACGGCGAATGAGCCTCCGTCAAATATCAATTCGTCGTTGCCGCCAACTTGGTTCACGAAGACCACCGGCACCTGATGATCGCGTGCAAGGTCAACCAACATCTGCCGTCGTTCCGCGCCCTTGCCGGCGTGCCACGGTGAAGCAGACGGGTTCAAGATCAGCGAAGCCCCTTCTCGCACCATTTCTTCAACGGGATTGATGTCATATGGAACGCGCGCGAACCATGTGTCTTCACAAACTGCGAGCCCGAGCGAATGATCCCCAAGCCGGACGACTTCTCGCTTTTGTGCCGGCGCGAAGTAACGCTTTTCGTCGAAGACGTCGTAACTCGGAAGCAAGGTCTTGGGTTGAAGGAATACCTGCTTTCCGCCGGAAAGGAGAACGCCGGCGTTGATCAATTGTTCGCCGCGACCTTCCTGTCGATCTTGATTCTGCACGACGGCCCCGAGTGCGATCGCGATGTTCTTCGAAGCGGGGGCGAGGGCGTCGAGCTCCTTCAGTTGGTCTCGCACGAAACCGTCGCGTTCGAGCAAGTCCATGGGTGGATAACCCGTGATCGCCATTTCGGGCAAAACCACGAGGTCCGCACCCGCACGTTCGGCTTTTGCCGCGGCTTCTTCGATGAGCTTGCGATTTCCGGTGAGGTCACCAACGGTGGTATTGATTTGCGCCAATGCGATCTTCATGGCGCGGGAGCATACCGCTTAGCGATGAGGTTCGGGATCGCGGCAAGCGCGGAAGTCGCGGCGCGATTCAGAGTGGAAACGCCGCTCAGGGGAAGTAGACGTAGATCGCGTCGGCGGTACAGCACGCCCGCTTCGATCCTTCGAGGTGGAATGTCAGGCTGATCGTGACGCGAGCGCCGCCGCCGGGCACGTTTCGCACGTGCTTGATGCTGGCCGAAAGCCGAACGCGTCCACCCGCGGGTACCGGCACCGGGAGTCGCATCTTGTCGATGCCGTAGTTGATGGTGCGGGAAGTATTCGAAACCTGAAGCAACTGAGGCAAGAGGGCCGGCGCGAGCGACATCGTGAGATAGCCGTGAGCAATCGGCCCGCCGAAGGGAGATTCCTTTTCTGCGCGTTCGATGTCGGTGTGGATCCACTGGTGATCGCCCGTCGCCCGGGCGAAGTCTTGGATCTGTTCTTGAGTGATGGTGAACCAGTCGCTCGGTCCAAGGGGGCTTCCCACGTATGCCTGAAGAGACGGGATGTCGGGGATTGTGGTCGGACCAGCCATATGGAGTTCGTTCCTAACAAGCGGAGTTTGTTGTGGGTCAGGGGGATGTTAGCCGCACTCGCGCGGTGCGAAACGTACGCGGTGGCAGCGCACTGTTTTGACAAGGGCCCCAAGAAGGACCCACGGAATTCGCTTTTGGGGACGAGCATGCTCGATTTCTAGCCGGGACTGTGAAGAAGAACCCCTATTGTCTGCCTCTCGATCGAAATCTCGCGCGCGCCAGCACATGAGCTGCGGCTGACGTGTACTCGACCCGGAGGCCCCATGAATTTGAAGCCTGTTCTCACAATTCTAATCTGCTTGGTGGGGGCCGCACTCGTCGGATACTTCGTCGCGGGTCACTACGCGATTATGACTTTGATCGGGCTCGCTCCGAGCGCTTTTCCGGCTGGCGACGTGGCCCAGTCGATTGTCGAATCGATCCTGCCGCCCATCGGCGTTACCGTCGCAGGTGTGGTGGTGATCGTTGCCGTGATTCTTTTGATCGGGATCGTGACGTTCTTCGCATTGCGCTCCAGTGTGCGAGCTCAGGGCAAGGTGAGCGAAGAGTCGCGTCGATCGTTCTTGACGGGGACGGTTGCCGGCGCGGCCGGAGCCGTCGGGGCAGCCGCGGTCGGCGGGGGCGCGATGTTGGGTCGCAGCTTCTTCGGCATTGGAAATGAAGGGCGTGGTTGGGCGGATCCTGCGACAAAGATCTTCGACCCCAACGTCGTCAAGACGCATCCCGAATGGAAACAAGAATGGCGCGGCAGCCGCGTCCAAGAATACGGCCGACTCGGACGCACAGACTTCAAGATCTCCGACATCGTGATGGGCACCGGGCCCCTCCAAGGCGAAGAGGGGGAGCGCGTCGTCAAACTCGCGATTGAACGCGGTGTGAACTATCTCGACACCGCTCCCGACTACTCCGGGGCCGGCAGCGAAAACATCATCGGCCGGTCGCTAAAGGGTTTGCGCGACGAGATCTTCCTCACGACTAAGTTTTGTACCCCGAAAGGCCACCTTCCCCACGACGCATCGGTGGCGGAATACAAAGAAACCCTCGAACAGAGTCTCAAGCGACTTCAGACCGACCACGTTGAAATGATTCACGTTCATTCATGCGATGAGATCGACCGCCTGATGAGCGAGAACATGCACGAGGCTTTCGACCGGCTGAAGCAAGAAGGCAAAGTGAAGTATCTGGGGTTCTCGAGTCACACGCCGAACCTGGTTGAAGTCGCCAACGAGGCGATCGACTCCGGTCGCTTCGACGTGATGATGCTCGCGTATCACCACGGCATCTGGCCCAAGATCAACGACGTCATTCATCGTGCGCGCACGGAGCAAGACATGGGCGTTGTCGCGATGAAGACCTTGAAGGGTGCGAAGCATCGCGGCCTTGAGAACTACGCCGAACACGCCGACTCCTACGCGCAAGCGGCGCTCAAATGGGTTCACGACAACAAAGACATTTCCTGCGCAATCATTTCGATGTTCAAGATGCAGCACGTCGATGAATATCTATATGCGTCGGGGAAGCAGATGACCCCGACCGACGTTGCGGTCTTGAATGAATACGATCGCCAGATCGCGGGCAACTACTGCTCGCCCCATTGCGGAGCGTGCCTCGACTCTTGTCCCGAAGGCGTGCCGATTGCCGACGTCCTGCGTCACCGCATGTACTTCGAAGACTACGGCGCCGAAAAGATCGCGATGAACTTGTACGCAGATCTCGACGTCAACGCTTCCGCGTGCGCGGGGTGCGCAGCGCCGTGCCTAGGAAGCTGCCCGGTTGGGATTTCGATTCAGGAACGCACCACCGGAGCACACGAGCTGTTGCGTTTCGCGTAGGTCGGGTGGGGCCGTTACTTCGACCCTTGTGCGTCCGGTTCCAAGAAGTGTGCGAATTCGTCAGGCGGCACGGGCTTGCTTACGAGGTAGCCCTGGATTTCGTCGCAGTCGATGCTGTGTAAGAAGTCGCGCTGCTCTTCGGTCTCGACGCCTTCGGCGATCACCACCAGGCCCAGAACATGGGCCATCACGATGATGGCTTCGAAGATCCCCTTCGCGTCGTCATCGTCCGGCAGGTCCATTACAAAGGATCGATCGATCTTGAGTGTATCGAGGGAAAGCCTGCGTAGGTAACTGAGGGACGAAAACCCGGTTCCAAAATCGTCGAGGGAAACGCGGACCCCTTGCTCGCGAATCAACTTGAGCGTTTGCGTCGTGGCGACTTCGTCTTCGAGCATCGCGCTTTCGGTAATTTCGAGTTCGAGCCACTGCGGTTCGAGCCCCGTCTCCTCCAAGACTTCGGTCACCACTTCGAGCAAGTCGGTGTCCGAAAACTGTCTACTTGAGACATTGACCGACACGGGGACCGAGCCGAGTCCGCGGTCCTGCCATTCTTTGTTCTGCCTGCATGCGTCGAGCAACACCCAACGGCCGATCTTTGAGATACAACCGATCTCTTCGGCGAGCGGAATGAACTCGTCGGGAGGCACGAAGCCCAAGTCCGGTTCGACCCAGCGCAACAGCGCTTCCATGCCGATGACCCGTCCCGAACGCAAATCAACTTTGGGTTGATAGACGAGGTGCAGTCGGTTCTGCTCAACCGCGTTTCGCAGCTTGGACTCAAGTACGAGCCTGCGGGTCGACGTCGCGTTGAGAGATTCGGTGTAGTACTGAAAGCTGTTCCCACCCTGACTCTTCGCGTGGGACATGGCGCGGTTCGCGTTTGCGATCAAGGTCTCGGTGGTTTCCCCATCGATCGGGTAGATCGAGATTCCGATGCTCGCGCTCAGGGTCAGGTTTTGCCCGTCTACGTCGATGGGCTCGCGGAGTGTTTCGAGGATGCGCTGGGCGACGGGTCCCGCGTCGGTGGGGTGAACGATCCGCGGGAGCATGAGGCTGAATTCGTCGCCGCCAACTCGTGCGATTTCTACGTCAGTATCGTCCCCGTCGAGTGGTCCGACACAGTCACTGTTCCTCACTTGCCGATTTACGCGCTCTGCGACCACCTGCAAAATCTGATCGCCAGCAGAATGGCCGAGACTGTCGTTGATGAGTTTGAACCGATCGACGTCGACGATGATAACTGCAACGAGATTTCGACTCGACCGGGCGTGCTGCACGGTTTCCGTTAAGCGCGCGTTGAACTGTCGGCGGTTGGTGAGCCCTGTGAGTCCGTCAAAGTTCGCGAGATAGCGGATCTGATCGATCGCATGGACATGGTCAGTCGTGTCCTGGAGCACGCCCGTCACGACCCGTGTTCCCATCAGGTCTTCCGTCGCTTCGGCGTAGTGACGAACGTGACGGATGCCGCCGTCATGGAGCACCAGCCGATGTTCGATCGAAAAGCTCTTGCTGTCGCGTAGCGCTTGTTCCGAAACCGCTTTGACATGCTCGAGGTCGTCGGGATGGATCAAGTGCGTCAACGTATCTGGGTGAGCGCGATGACGCTCGGGGTCCAGTCCGAGGATCGAATAGAGTTCGCTTGACCATTGCGATTCTTGCGTCTCTGCGTCGTAGGTGAAGCTTCCGATTTTTGCGATTCGTTGCGCGGTCGCGAGGGAGGTTCGATTCACGCGCAGCTCACCCATGGCACGACCTGCTTGCACCAGGTACGCAGCGCGATGGGGAAATAGATTCCAGTCGAGTGGCTTCGTAAGGAAGTCGGTCGCGCCAGCTTCGTAGCCTTCCCTGACGATCTCACGGTCGCTGTTCGCGGTGACGAGTAGGATGGGGAGCGTCGCGTAGTCTGTGGTCTGCCGGATCTGGCGACAGATCTCGATTCCGCTCGCGCCAGGTAGGCAGACGTCCATCAGGATCATGTCGGGAGTGATGTCGCGACAGATTTCGAGCGCGTCTTCCCCGTTGTTGCACGCCACGACGATGAAACCCGAATTGCTCATGACTTTTCGGATCATGAGTAAGAAGGTCTGGTCGTCGTCGACGACTAGCAGTCGGCTGGCGCGATTGTTTTCAAGCGAACCCGGCATGGACGCCCCCAGGCCTCTTGATCGGAACCTCTCGCGCGTCGCTTGAACGAACAGTATCCCCAGCGCAGACGTAAACGTTGCTTCTAGTTGTTCTCGCCGTGTATCGCCGCGATGAAGGATTCATGGAGCGCGACTTGGATGGCTTTGTGATCGATGATTGTTCGCGTATTCACGATCGGTTCGAGGTATTTCTTCGCGGAAATAGGTGAATCCTTTATCGGCCACTTCCGTGGAAGGCTGTGGTGCAAAAGTCCTATATCGAGTTTTGACCGTGCGCGGAAATTCCAACGGGACTGAAACTGAGGCGATAGCTCGGCCAAGGTTCCCCGTTTCTCGCACCTAGGCAATCCTTCTCTAAGCTCACGCGAACCGAGCAGCGCTTGTTAGAGTCCCACGCGATATGAGCCGCAAAAAGAAAACGGACAGCGAAGTGAACGAGGGTGACAAAACCACGGCTTTCGAGGAGCCCGAGCCCGTCGTCATGCCGATCGAGGAGTCGATCGACCTGCACCACTTTCGTCCGTCTGAGATCCTCGACGTGGTGGACGCCTATCTCGATGCTGCTCTCGAGGAGGGGTTTCGCGAAGTGCGTTTGATCCACGGAAAAGGCAAAGGCGTGCAGCGCGCGAACATCCGCCGCTTTCTCGAAAACGATCCAAGGGTGAATCGGTATTCGGAATCGACTGGGGATCGCGGGGGTTGGGGGGCGACGTTGGCCTGGCTTAACGAACCCGATCGCTGAGTTCGCGGGTCTTTCGTGTGGTGTCAAATCGATGCGCGCTTCTGGCAGGCGAATTACTACTTAGAGAGAAGGAAAAAGGGTTTCGTGCAAAAAATTTTCGTTGGCGACGTACAGGGTTGTGGGGATGAACTCGAGAACCTCGTCACGCGCGCGCGTCAGGAATTCGATCGCGACTTCGAACTGTGGAGCGTCGGGGACATGATCAACCGCGGCCCCAAGAACTTGCTGGCGCTCGGCTTGATGCGAGAGCTGTGCGAACAGGGCCAGGGGCAGTTTGTGTTGGGGAACCACGAGATCGGGCTGCTGCGGGTATGGCTAGCGCTGATCGAGGTCGATCCGAAGAACACTTACCCCGAAATCCTTGATGACCCGTCGTGCCGCGATTGGATCGATTGGATTCGACGGCAGCCGGTTGGACTCACCGGGACTGTGGAAGACAAAGGGTTCGCCATGGTCCACGCGTCTCTGCATCCCGATTGGTCCCTCGAAGATCTTGCCGCGAAGGCGCGGCGGGTGGAAGCCAGACTCGCAGCGACGAATCTCGACGACGTTTGTGCGTTCCTGGATCCGAACCTTGACTCCAATGACACGAGTCTGATCGAAGACCGCGACACCCTGGGTCGCTTGACGCGGTGTCGCAGTGTGGACAGCGGCAATGAATGGTCGAGCGCGCAGCCAATTGACGGGTCCCGAGCCTGGCACGAAGCATGGTTGGAACGACAGCACGACTTCGGTGTCGTGTACGGCCACTGGGCGATCCAAGGCCTGCACGTAGACGACGGCATTCGTGGCCTCGACACAGGCTGTGTGCACCATGGCCGCGGACGAGACGGGTATTTGACTGCGTGGCTTCCGGGGAGCGATTCCGCCCGGGCGGCGTCCCTTGACGAGTTCGCCGCGCCGGACGACCGCATCTGGCAGATCCCGGCGCTGCGCCGCTATTACGACTGACCAAGCAAATCAACGCGGAGCGGGAACGAACCCAGGCATCACGCCATCTGAACAGAACTCAGTGGCCGGGTGAGATATGTTTTCTCCCAGAATTGGCGTCGCGCCCACGCCCTGCCATCGCGATCACACGCGATGATTCGATCGGAAACTGAACGCCTCTGTCGACTCTAAAGACATCACTCACGCGTACCCCGACGGCGGCGATGGTTGCGATCTGCCTCATGTTTCAGTTCGCCTGCGCGATTAATCCCGTCAGCGGCAAGCGCGAAGTGATTCTGATGTCGGAGGAAGAAGAGCGCGAGATCGACGAACGGGAAGCCCTCAAAGTTGCCGAGTTCATGGGGCTGGTCGCGGACCCCGAACTCGTTTCGTATCTCAATGAACTGGGGCAGGCAATGGCGGCCAGCGCCCCCCGCCGCAAGCTCGACTACCACTTCAACGTCGTCGAAATGGACGCCCCAAACGCATTCGCACTTCCGGGCGGACACATTTATGTTTCTCGCGGCTTGTTGGTTCTTTCGAATTCCGAAGCGGAACTCGCCAATGTGCTCGGCCACGAAATCGGGCACGTTGCGGCGCGACACGCTGCGCAGCGGGACATTCGCGCGAAGACGATTGGGCTGGCAACGATTCTGGGGACGGTGGGCGCCGTCATTGCAAGTCGTGACGGCAGGACCGCTGCTGGCGTACAAGTACTCGGCCAGGGAATGATCTCGGCTTACGGTCGCGAGCAAGAACGCGAAGCCGATCGCATTGCGCAAGATCTCGCGGTGGCGGTGGGCGTTGACCCGGGCGGGATGAGCGATTTCCTTCGCAGCCTCGACAGCACGGTGCGTCTCGAACAAGGGTATTCACGCCAGACCAGTTTTTTCGACACGCACCCTTCAACCCCGGAGCGCGTGGCTGAAGCGACCACCCAGGCGGTTGTGCGACGTTGGACCCCGAAGTTTTCGATCGCAAAGAGTCGCGAAGATTATTTGCAGCGCATTGAAGGATTGCCCATCGGGAAGCCTGCGAATGAGGGCGTGCTGCGCGACGGACGCTTCATGCACCCCGACATGAACATCTCTCTCGCATTTCCCCACGGCTGGCACGTCGAAAACGAACGATCCCGTGTGATCGCCTTCGCGCCCGAACGCGATGCGATTGTGCTGCTGGAGCTTCAGGGCCGCGGCATGGACCTGCGCGCGGCCGTTCGCAAGTACGCGGCTGAAGAAGGGATCCGGCTCAGTCAAGGAAAGCGAATTCGCATTGGTCCCCTCGATGCACTGCGAACCCAAGGCATGGTTCCCACCTCGGCGGGTCCCTTTGAAATGGAACTCACCTTTGTCGCGTACGAGGGTCAGGTGTACCGGCTGTCCGCCGGAGCGAGGCAAGGCAAATTTCAACGCTACGCGGGCGTCTTCCGCGGCTTTGCCCGAAGCTTCCGAAGTTTGCGCAAAGACGAATCGGCATTGATCGACGAAGTGCGACTGCGCCTGGTTCGGGTGCGCGAGGACGAAGACCTCGCGGTTTTGAGTGAGCGCACGGGAAATACCTGGGATCTCAACCGGACTGCGGTCATGAATGGACTCACCATCGGCGACGATCTCGAAGTTGGCCTGCTGATCAAGGTCGCGATTCGCGAGGCCTATGTGGTGCCGCCGGCGCCGGTCTCAGTGGAACCGGAACCGTCCGGTTCGGAGTCTGCCGGAGATTCGGAGGTCAGCCCTCCCGAGCAGGTTTCCAGCGAGGATGCAGGTTAGAATCGCCAGCTGCTCGAATGCGAGCACAAATTTCCAAAAGAGCAGGTAAAACAAGTACGTAGAAGAATGTCGAAGAACGGTTCGGCCGATGAACCTGCGCTTTACGCGACGTCCGAAGTGAATACCTAATATAGAAGGACTAGGGAGCGAGCCCATGCCGACCGTCACAATCCCCACCGCATTTCGCGGTACCACAAATGGTGCGGCCCAGGTCGAAGTCCCCGCCGGAAGCATCAAGGCCTGTCTTGAAAGCGTCGGCGCCGACGCGCCGGGGTTTCTGGAACTCTGCCTCGACGCCGGTGGCAACGCCCAGCGCTGGCTCAAGTTTTTCGTGAACGAAGTCCAATTAGACGACTCAGTTGACGCCCTTTCGGTCGAGATCGGAGAAGACGATCGACTCGAGGTATTGGCCGCGGTTGCGGGCGGCTGATTGCCCAGTCTTTGTTAATGTTCGGCATTCCGGATGCGCCCAGGATGCCGGAAGATCGAAGTGCTCAGCATATTTCAGTTGGCCGAGCGCAAAAACTCTGACGACCAGACCGATTCAAGAACTTGTGTTCGACGCTTCTTCGAAAGCAACGAACTTGTGCCCTTAACGATGAACCTACGAATGGAGACAACTGATGGCAGGACCTGAAGGCGATCGCCTACTTCACGTCGACATGACGACGCAGACCACGAGCTTTGAAGACTTTCCCACGGAATGGAAACTGCTTGGCGGCCGCGGCTTGTCGGCAAAGATCCTGACGCGCGATTGCGATCCCACGTGCGACGCCCTTGGCCCCGACAACGTTCTCGTCATGGCCCCCGGCGTCCTTTCCGGTTCGTCTGCCCCGACTTCGGGACGCATCTCGATCGGCGGCAAGAGCCCGCTCACCGGCGGTATCAAAGAAGCGAACGCCGGAGGCAACCCCGGTCAGCACTTGATGAAGCTTGGCATTCGCGCCGTTGTGGTCAAAGGCCAGCCGGCCGATCGCAACAAGCGATACGGCCTGCGAGTGAACGGCGAGACCGTTGAAGTCGTTGCCGCCGACGATTACAAGGGCATGTGGAACTACGCGCTTTGCGCCAAGTTGCTCGAGAACGAAGCGAAGACCGCTTCGGTGATCTCGATTGGCCCCGCCGGCGAACACATGCTGTCGGGTGCTTCGGTGGCCTGCACGGATCAGGACAAGGAGCGCCGCCCGGCTCGTCACGCAGCCCGCGGTGGTTTGGGTGCAGTGATGGGCTCGAAGGGTCTCAAGTGGGTCCTCGTCGACCCCGGCAAGTCGCCGCTTCGCAAGGCTGCAGAAGCCAAGGCCTACACGGCGCTCAACAAGGGCAAGTCGAAGGAATACATCGACGGCCCGCAGATGTTCAAGCACGGCACGTCGTCTGTGGTTCCTGTGGCGAACATGCTCAACACCTTCGTCTACAAGAACCGCACCGAAGGGCAGTCGCCCGACGTGGCGAACCTCGACGGCGCACGCATCGTCGAGAGCTTCGAGACCCACGGTGGTGGCATGCACAACTGCTTGACCGGCTGCATCGTGAGCTGCTCGAACATCGTTCACGACAAGGAAGGCAACTACAAGACGTCAGCTCTTGAATTTGAAACCCTTACCGTCCTCGGCGCAAGCTGCGCGATGGAAAGCTGGGAAGACGTCGCCGACCTCGACCGACTCTGTGACGAGCTCGGTCTCGATACGATCGAAACGGGCGCGGCCATCGCAGTGTTGATGGACGCTGGCGAAATGCAGTGGGGCGACGCCGAAGCGGCAAAGAAGCTATTCGATGAAATCTCGGAAGGCACCGACCTCGGCAAGGCGATCGGCAATGGCGCAGTCGCAACGGGCAAGCGCACCGGGCACAAGCGCGTCCCGCACGGTCGCGGCCAGGCCATCCCGGCTTGGGATCCCCGCCCCCTCAAGGCAACGGGTGTTTCGTACTGCACGAGCTCCATGGGTGCAGATCACACGGCCGGCTTGATCGTGAACCCCGGCATGCCGCTCGAAGACATGGCGCAGGCTGCTCAGGAAGTACAACTCGTGAACGCGGTTTGTGATTCGTCTGGCTTCTGCCAGTTCCTCGGCCCGGATCTCGACATGATCCGCGAGTACTACAGCCTCATGTACGGTGAGGAGATCTCGCGAGATCAGATCGGTGACCAGGGTTGGCAGATCTTGCAGGACGAATGGGACTTCAACACCAAGGCGGGTTGGAAGGACGAGGACAACAAACTCTCGGACTGCTTGGTTGAGGAGGGCATTGGCCCGGACCACTCGCTCAAGTTCGACATCGGTGCGGACATCATCGCCAAGGCGAAGGTGCGTTTCGGCAACCGCGACGAGCTCTTCACCACGAAGGCTGCCGGCTGATCTATGGTACGACGTAAGATCCGCGGGCGGAGGAGCTTCGGCTTCTCTGCCCGCTTTACGTTTGGTCGTCTGCTGAAAAGTGCGGTGTGAAACAGTGGGTTAACCCACCGGCGAGGGATCGGGAGTTCATGCGCGACGTTCGAATGAAAGGCTTTGCAGAGCGCGTGGACGTCGAGGAAGTCGAGGGATTTCTGGTCGACCACACGCGGGTCTGTGAAAACGAGCCCGTTGAACTCGTGGAATGCGTTGGGCGTGTGCTTGCAAACGACGTCCGCGCTTCGGTCAACGTACCGGGCTTTCCCCGGTCGGCGATGGACGGCTATGCGCTGCGGGGCGAAAAAACGTTCGGCGCTTCTGCATACAACCCAATTCGGTTCGACATCGTTGGTGAGTCGATGCCCGGTCACCCGTTCGCGGGTGAAGTTGGAAAGGGCTGCGCGGTCAGGATCATGACCGGCGCACCGGTGCCAGCAGGTGCCGACGCGGTCGTGATGGCAGAGGTCTGCACCGAAGAGGGCGATCATGTCGAAGTCACCGAACCCGTCGCCCCAAAGAAAAATGTGGGTGTGATCGGAGAAGACATTCGAGACGGCGACGTTGTGCTGCGCGCCGGACGCAGGCTTCGCCCACAAGACGCGGGCTTGCTGTCATCAATTGGTGTGGCCCAGCCAATGTGTGTGCGAAGGCCTCGGGTGCGGCTGGTTGTCACAGGGAATGAACTCCTGCCGGCGGGAAGTACGCCGGGCGGCTCCAAGATTGTCGACAGTAACTCGGTGGTCTTGAGGGGCTTGCTCGCCCGGGACGGCGCCGAGCTTTTGCCATTTGAGATTCTCCCCGACGAGCCGGGTCCGATCGAAGACGCCATGGCCGACCCAGATGCGGATATCGTGCTCGTGTCCGGCGGCAGCAGCGTGGGCAAAGAAGACTACGCGCCGCAGTTGCTCGACCGCATTGGAAGCCTCGATTTCCACGGCGTATCGATGCGCCCTTCGAGCCCGGCGGGTGTCGGTCGAATCAACAATACGCTCGTGTTCTTGCTGCCCGGTAATCCGGTGAGTTGTCTCTGTGCGTACGAGTTTTTTGCGGGCCCGAGTGTACGAGGGATGGGAGGACGCAGTCGTGCGTGGCCCCACCGTCAGGTGCGTATGAAGCTTTCTCGGAAGATCGCCTCAAAGGTGGGACGTACAGACTACGTCCGAGTCGCAGAGGAGGGCGGCGGGATTGTTCCGCTCGCGACTTCGGGAGCATCGATCCTTTCGTCGACGGTGCGCGCAGTGGGTGCGGTGATCGTGCCGCGCGAGCGCGAAGGAATGGCGCCGGGCGACGAAGTCGATGTGCTGCTCTACGACGATGAGTCGCGGGAGCCTGCATCATGAAGCAGACCCAGTTCCTCAAGGTAATTGACCGCGACGAAGCGGAGCGTCGCTGGCACGAAGTGATTGATCGCGGTCCCACCGGAGTCGAGACGATCGTCCTTGAAGCTGCACTGGGGCGCGTACTCGCAGAAGACGTACGGTCCGAAGTGGACGTTCCCGGCTTTGACCGATCAAACATGGACGGCTTTGCTGTTCTCGCGACGGACACATTCGGGGCGTCGGAAGAAGAACCTGTCCGGCTGCAACTCAATACCGAAACGATTCCCACCGGCATTATGCCCAAAGTCGAAGTGGTGCCCGGGCGGGCGACGATGATTGCGACCGGCGGCATGCTTCCCCGAGGCGCCGACGCGGTCGTACCCGTCGAAATGACGGACATCGAAGGTGAACCCGGCAGCGAACAAACATTGGTGGTTCGCGGCTCACGTGTTCCTGGCGCGGCGCTTTCGTTTGCGGGGACCGACATGGGTCGAGGCGAAACGGTTCTGTTTTCGGGCACCCGTCTGACGTCGCGCGAAACAGGACTGCTCGCCGCGATTGGTCGCGACGAATTGGTGGTCTACCGAAGGCCCCGGGTTGCCGTGATTTCAACCGGCGACGAAATCGTGCAGCCTGGTGAAGCCATGAGACCTGGGCTCGTCTACGACAGCAACGGTCGAATTCTCGCCGACGCCGTGACCGAACTAGGCGGCGAACCCAAATTTTATGGTGCGTTTCGCGACGACCTCGACGCTTTGCGATCGGCGCTGCGAACAGCGCTCGACGAAACGGACGTCGTTTTGCTGTCCGGAGGGACATCAAAGGGTGAAGGCGACTTGAACGGCGTCGTCGTGGCAGAACTCGAACCTGGGATCGCGGTGCATGGTGTTGCGCTCAAACCCGGTAAGCCGATCTGTCTCGCTTCCCACGGACGCTTGCCAGTGGTGATTCTGCCCGGCTTTCCAACATCCGCGATCTTTACCTTCCATGAATTTGTTGCGCCCGTCATTCGTTCCATGGCGGGGCTTTCGACCGAGCGCGCGAGTGAAGTGCCGGCGCGTATGGCCCAACAAGTCACCTCGGAGCGAGGTCGGCTCGAATACTTGCTCGTAGGGTTGGTCGAGGGGGATGGCGGCCAGCTTCGCGCGTACCCGATGGGCAAGGGGAGCGGCAGCGTCACGACGTTCAGTCGTGCGGATGGCTTCGTACGTGTCGGGCGCAATACCGAAATCGTTGAGGCGGATGCGGGCGTCTCGGTGACGTTGATCGGCAAAGAGGTGCCGATCGCCGACATGGTCGTGATCGGGAGTCACTGCGCCGGGCTCGACACGATCGCGAGTGCGCTTGCGCGACAAGGGTTTCGTTTGAAGGTGTTGGCCGTGGGAAGTCACGGAGGACTTGCCGCAGCCCGTCGGGGCGAGTGCGATGTTGCGCCGTTTCACTTGCTCGATCCCAAGACCGAAACCTACAACGCACCGTTTCTGAGCGAAGGGATGCGCCTGTTGCCGGGCTACCGACGCATGCAAGGTGTCGCGACCCGCAAAGACGAACGCCGGGACATTAAGGCGTTGCTCCAAGATCCAGCTGTCCGCATGGTAAATCGCAACCGTGGCTCCGGAACCAGAGTTCTGATCGACCAGCTGCTAGGTGACGGTCAGCCGCCCGGCTTTCCCTTCGAGCCGCGTTCTCACTACGCGGTTGCGGCTGCGGTGGTGCAAGGACGTGCTGACTGGGGCGTTACGATCGCGAGTGTGGCTGAACAGGCGGGCTTGCACTTTCAGGCATTGACCGACGAACACTATGACTTCGCCGTACCTAAAGATCGCTGGGACAGGCCTGCCGTTCGCGCGTTGCGCGAATTGCTCGAGCCCGGCACTGCGCTGCGCAAAGAACTCGACGCCATGGGGTTCACCGCGCCTGCGTCATAGCGTCCCGTGTTAGCGCCGCTGTCTAGAGTTGCTTCAAGGCTTTGTTGATCGACATCGTGTAGACCCGAGCTCGGGAGTCGCGCTGAAACCGTCGCGCCGCATCGGCTTTTGCTTTTTTGAGTTCGCGGATCGCACCCGAACGGTTTTCCTGGGCCAATAAAATTTCTGCCTGGACCATGTGGACATAGTACCGCGCCACATTCATGCGACGCGCCACGCCCAGGGACTCTTGCGCGGCCGCGAAGTCGCGTTGGCGCGTGTGATGCCATGCACTGAAGAGTGCGTACTGGCCATCGCTTGGTCGTTCGGCGGCCAACTTTTTGAATGCAACCAAGCTCTCATCGGGGCGCCCGCGGTACCAATGGGTGTGGGCGAGGTTCTCAAGCGAAACGAGGGCACGTGAGTCGACTTCGAATGCGTGGGCGAAGATCGTCTCGTCGCTCTTCCAAGTGGGTACTTGCTGGAAGCTCAACCACCCAAGCGTCGCTACGAGTACCGTGCTCGCGGCGACGAGAAACTTTTCCGGCAACCAGATCAATGCGGGCAGCAGAACCAACGGTGCGAGGAACACCAAGGGGATCTGTGCGTATCGGTCAGCGACTGGAGGATAGGTGGGGAGCAGGTTCAAAATTGGAATTAGTGCCACTAGGTAGCCGGCGCAAAGAAGTGCTCCCGCTGATCGCATGCGTGCACCGCGAAATAAGATCGCTCCGCACACCAGCGCAAATACAAGGGTTCCGAGTGCAACGAGCGCATTCTGTTCGCGTACACCAGTCATGATGTACTCGGTGCTCTGATTGAGAGGCCAGGCAAACTTGTAGAAGTAAAACTGCGGAATGAACGCGGCGCGCGGAAGTCGGCCAATGAACTCGGCGATCGTCGGAGCGGTGTTCATCGCGCCGTGGGTCGAAGCGATGACGATATGAATCGCCGCGGCGGCGGCCGTGATGGCGATATGGGGGAGGCCCCGGAGCAGACTGCGCGTAATCGCCGCGTCGCGATTGAGATAGAAGTCAAAGATCACAACCAACAAAGCAACCGGGATGGCAGTCGCTTTCGAAAAGAGTGCGAACGCAACGAGGATGACCGACAAGCCGTACCAGCCGCGCTTGTTTGTTTCGACGAACCGCGCGTAGCTCACCAGCGTTGCCAGCATGAACACAAGTGCGAGCAACGCATTGCGCGCCGTGATAAACGCGACCGGCTCGACTTGAAGTGGATGCATGGCGAACACCATGACGACTAGCAGCGAAAACCAACGCGCATTGCGAGCCAGTCGTTCGTGGGGCGACGCAGAGAAAATTACGCGGTACAGGGAACCGAGCAACGTAACCGCGACCCCAAAGAGCAAGACGTTCTGAAAGTGAAACCCCGCCGGTGACTCGCCGAACAGTGCGTGATCAACGCACAGGGTCAGGTCGCGCACGGGCAAGTATTCGAACGAGTTGGCTGCAGTCGTGAAAATCGTTTTGAATTCGCAACTGCTGTAGACGGTCCCGAGGCTGAGTAGCGTGTCGTCCCACACGAAGGCGTGTGTGCGTGTCTGTGCGTAAACCACAGCGATGGAAAATAAAGGCAGGACCACGGCGAGTAGCCGCATAAGCGGACGGCCTGCGGCGTTCTCAAAAGAAAACTCGTGAGGTTCGAAACCAGGCTCATTGGAATTTTCGATGCGGGTAGGCGTCATGAAAGGTCGGCGATTGCTCGGTTGGGTGTGCCGCCTACCATAGCTGTCACACCACTCAATTCTCGAATCAGGTGCGACCAGGACGCGTTGAATCGCTAGGCTGCGAGTGGCTAGGAGGGGCGGTGAAGGGGAAAAGAGTCAGTTGTTGCTGGCCTTCTTCAGCCGGGTTACGGTTCGCGCGAGTCAACGAGGCCACCAAAGGGCGACATGCCAAGACCGAATTGCGAGTCGAGCACCAAAGCGGACCCACCACCATCTACGTTTTCGCGATCCGCGTTCGCCACCCAACACATCGGGAATTTTCCCGCCGGCGCTTTTCAGGTTGTCGCGCGCGGAGCGAAGGCGATGAGGCTGTCCTTTGTCTGACATAATCTACCTCGCCATTGTCGTCGGCTGCATCGTGATTTCGGCGTTCTTCTCCGGAAGCGAGACCGCTCTGTTCCGGCTGCGGTCTCATGAGATCGAGAAGGAAGTCGAGACAGCGCGTGGTCCGTCTGCGGTCGCGGTGCGAGACCTGCTTTCGTCGTCGTCGCGTCTGCTGGTCACCATTTTGCTCGGCAATAATGTTGTGAACATTCTCGGAGCGTCCGCCGCCGCGGCACTGTCCATTCGTCACTTCGGGCCGCAGGTTGGGATTCTGGTCTCGACGGTCATCATGACGATCCTCGTGCTGATTCTTTGCGAAGTGCTCCCGAAGGCGGTGGCCGCGCGCTACCCGCTCTCCGTGGCGCGGGTGATCGGCCTGCCGCTCTATATCTTTCACGCGGTGCTGCGCCCGGTGCACGCGCTTTTTGATCGGATCATTGAGCCGGTGGTTCGACGCATTGCGCGCGCGTCCGGCAATGAGGAAGAACCGCTGTCGGCCGAAGACGTACTGCGTGAAGCACGCGAGGCGCGTGATGGCGACAAGCTCGGGTCGGCTGTTGCGATCATGGGCGCGACGACCGAAGCGGCTGAGATGGACGTCACCGAGATCATGGTGCAGCGCACTGAGATCGTGGCCTTCTCGGTGGATACGCCACCTGCGGAGTTGCTCGAGAAAATACTCGACGAGCGATACACACGCGTTCCCGTCTTCGAGAACTCGATCGACAATGTCCTCGGAATTGCCCATTTGAAGGATGTGATTCGACTCGTCAACGACGAGCGAAACGACATCCGAGGGATCTTGAAGCCGATCCTGCGCGTTCCCGAACGAAAGCCGATCTTGCGATTGCTCGCCGACATGCAGCGCTCTTTTTGTCATGTCGCCTTGGTAAAAGACGAGTTTGGTGTGACGTTGGGGCTCGTTACCCAAGAAGACATACTCGAAGAAATCGTCGGAGAGATTCGCGACGAGTTCGACTTCGAGGAGCTTCTCACCATTCGCAAGCTCGACGAAGACAGCTATGAAGTTCTCGGTCGGGTTTCGGTGCTCGATTTCAATCGGGAAACGAACTGGCGCGTCACCGCAGAGAAGGGCGATACCTTGGCGGGTTTATTTTTCAATACCCTCGGGCGGAGCCCTCGGCGCGGAGAATCTGTCAAGGTCGCGGGCTACGAACTTGTGTGCGCGGACGTGTCAGGCAGCCACATTACTCGGCTGCGGGTGATTCAGAAGCCGGAAGAATTGGCGGGCGAATCCGCGGACGAAACAGAGTCCGCCTAGGCGAAGTGGCACGATGGGCTTTCTCAGGAACTGGACTCCACTAAAGTCTCGGCCTGAGACTTGGGAGATTTCGGTTGCCGGTCAGTGAGAAGTTTCCAATTCGAATCGCGATGCTGGCCTGTGGCTTGGGCACTGGGCTTTTGATTTTTGCCGTCTTGGTGATCGGGCGCGGAGAGGTCGTACGATTGATTACCCACGACACCGTCGGACAGGCTCTCGACACGGAGCTGTGGATCGCGGACCTGCCCGATGGGACATATCTCCGTGCGGGAAGTTCGGACGTGAAGTGGCTCGGTCGTCTCGAGTCTGGCGGTGCTCCGGCGCTTGAACGCGAGGATCAAACGGTGCTGATCGAAACATTCATCGTCGATGACACGACGACCCGCGAAGCCGTTCGAGCGTCAATGGCCGAGAAGTACGGGCTCGCAGATCGTGTGTGGGGCGCCATTCACTCGAACAAGCCTGTCGTGATTCGAGTCGAGTTACTTGGCGACGTCACGACGACCGCGCACCAGAATCCAAACGGCGCGCCGCCACGAGCACAAGCCACGCCGTGACCCAACACAGAAGACGGCCCAGCAGTAAGTCGGGTCCCAAGACGACCCGCGCGCCGCAACCTGATCCAGTGCCGATCAGCGAAGAGATTACGATTGGCGCACTTGCGGCTGGTGGCGACGGCGTAGGACGTCTCGCCGATGGACGCGTCGTGTTCGCACGTCTGTGCGCGCCTGGTGATCGTGTTCGCATTGAGGCCCTCGATACAGGGGCGTCCTTTGTGAAAGCCGAATCGTCACAGGTACTCGTTCCAAGCGATGAGCGAGTAGAGCCCCGTTGCAAGGTGTTCGGCCGCTGTGGGGGTTGTAGCTGGCAACACATTGAATACTCGGTGCAAACATTCGCAAAACGGAAAATTTTGAACGATGCGATCGAACGTATCGGGAAATTTGCCGAGCACGTTGATGTCGAGTTCATTTCATCCCCCGAGCCCTATGGCTATCGCGGTCGAACTCGAGTGATGGTTTCGAATGCGCGTGTTGGCTTTCGAAAGTGGCGTGGACACGAAATCGAACCCATCGACGAATGCCCCGTGCTAGCGCCAGCACTGAACCGAGGGCTCGCAGAGTTTGCGGCTTCGCATCAAGCACTCGAATCGGCGCACGCCGATGAACAAGAATGGGCACTTTCCATTGATTCAAGTGCACGAGTTCATCGTGTCGCGCTTGAACAACGCGACGAAGACCCAAGCGACCCAGATGCGCCTGCGAAGCAGATACAGACCGAGACTTCGTCGAACGTCGAACTCAAGGTCGGCGCCGAAACGATTCGGGTCTCGCCAGCGGGCTTTTCTCAAGGCAACCCGCTTTTGTTCGACGAGCTATATCGCCTTGTTGAAGAAGGTCTTGGCGGGGCAAAGCGCGAGCTTCTTATCGAGTTGTTCGCGGGAGCAGGGTTTTTCACCGTAGGTCTCTCGCGATTGTTCGAACGTACGATCGCCGTCGAGTCCGACAAGCGGGCGACCGAGGATCTCGCACGGAACCTCGAGGGTGTTGAGGGTGGCCGTGTTCAAGTTCGCTGCGAGCGCGTCGAAAACGCTTTGAATAAGTTAAAGGCAAAGCGTCCGAACGCGGTCGTGCTAGATCCGCCTCGCGCGGGTCTTGCTCGTGGCGCGGCCGAAAAAGTGGCGGGCCTCGGAGCCGGGCGGATCGCTTATTTGAGTTGCGACCCCGCCACATTGGCCCGCGATCTCAAAATCATTTGTACCGACCCGAAAACCTCGGCGCCTCGCTACCGAATTGCGCGCCTAGTAGGCATCGATCTCTTTCCGCAGACACCACACGTCGAAGCGCTTGCGATCCTCGAAAGGGTTGCGTGAGACAGTCGGGCTACGGCTCGATCAAACCGCGACGGAGTGCATAGCGGACGAGCTCGGTGGCTTTCCGCACGCCGAGTTTGCGCATGAGACTTGTGCGATGTGCCTCGACGGTCTTATGGCTAATATTCAATCGCGTCGCCACTTCCTTCGCCGAAAGGCCTTCGGCGATGAGGAGGAGTACCTCGCGCTCTCGAGTCGACAAGAGTGTGAAGGGTTCGTTGGGTGTGGGGTTCGGGTCTCGCAATTGTTCGACGATTTCTCGGGCGACGGCCGGAGAGAAGTAGCTACCTCCTCGCATCACGGCGCGAATAGCCGAGACCACCTCGCCTACCTTTGCGTTCTTGAGCACGTAGCCATCGGCACCAAGCGAGACCGCGCTTTGGATGAACGGCGGATCGCTATGAACCGAAAGCAAGATCACCTTGATGCCGCGGTGTTTGACGCGTAGTCTTTCGAGGGTTTCGAGCCCGCCAAGCTTCGGCATCGTGATGTCGAGGACGATGACTTCGGGTTCGTACTGTTCGACCATCTCGAGAACCTCTTGGCCGTCGAGTGCTTCGGCGCATACGCTGAAGTCGGGTTCAGCTTCGATGAGTCTACGCAGTCCCTCACGCACAATTCCGTGGTCGTCCGCTATGAGGATTGAAGTCACTCCGTTAGGGTAACAAGAAATGGGGCCTCTGAACAAACTGAATCCCGTGTTTGTGAATGACAGAGCGCGACAATTAGCCGCAGTCGCGCCAAACTTCGATGCGTGGTCGACCGAGGCGTGTGTAAGCATGGGAGAGGCCCCTGCATGTCTAAGCGTGCGTTCATTGAATAGACCGCGGGGTGCCCGCAAGAAGCTCGGGATCTGAAAATCTGAACGAGGCTCAACGAATCGTGCTGCCGCACGGGGGCAGTAAAGGAGCAGCAAAGAAGCAGGGTTGATCGTTGATGTCCGCCCATGTTGTGTGCCAGCTACTCTGCGGTCTTATGCGAATTTGGAGAGAGGGAATACGTGTTGAGAATCATGATCACTGTCGAGGTTTCATAGGGATGGAGGCGAGGATTGAAAACAGTGAAATCGTCGCGAGTTTCCGTTTGTTTTGTGCAGCTTCTAGGTCGACAATGTATCGACAGCCTCTAGAAGACACGGTCGTTTCGCCGACCGCCATGGTTGCCAACCGCTAGCGAACCGAATTCAGGAGCCGATTGTGTTTCGTCCACACACCGCCCGAAAACGCGACCTCGCCGACGCGCCCTTGCGCTTTGCGCTTTATGTCGAGGGGCCCCGAGACCGCGACGTGTTGCGACATTTTGCTCAGAAACTTTCTCCCGAACTCGCCAAAACGATGGATCCGTGTGTTCGGATCCTGGGAGGCAAGCAGCCCGAGCGGGCAGCGCAGATGTTTGGGCGCCTCGTGGAGGAAGCCGGCCAAAAAAAACGCGACAAGCCTCGAGGCTTGTGCATCTTGGACCGGGACGACGATGAGCGCTGGAACGCAAAGAAGACCGACGACGCTCAAGACGCAATGTCTAACGACGCGGCGAATCTCGAATTCGTTGTATGGAACCGCCGTCAAATCGAAAGCTACTTGCTCGTCCCCCATGCGCTTCGGCGATGCGCGTCCAAGCACGGCGCGGATACTCAGTTCGATCGAATTCTCGCGTCGACGTTGCCCGACAACGGAGACGAAGCTGCGTTTGCGTCTCTCAATGCAAAGCGTCTGCTCAGTGCGCGTGGACCCATCGCGGACTATCTGGGTCGCCCTCTACGCGCACGCGAAATCGTGCGCAACATGTCTCCCGTCGACATCCACGACGACGTGAAGGCCGTGCTCACGCGGGTTCGAGACTATGTCGGTACCCGTCGTAATTCGGTGTCTACCCTGGTCGGGCAGCCAGCGTAACGAGGCGTCGCGTTCGACACTACGGATCGATTGCGTCGCGCAAGATGGGGCTCGGTACCGGTTGGCCTTGCTTGCGAGCGTTTCGTACTTCCTTCACGAGCGCGATCGCCTTCGAGATGAAGAGCGACCCGATGATGACGTGCATCGCAAGGAAAATCGTATTCGTCCAGAGCGCAAATGCGTAAAGGGCTTCGTGGGAGCCGTACTCTTCGAAAAGCGTCGCGAACGCAATCTCGCGAGTGCCAAAATTGCCGAGAGAGGGGATCAGCAGCGCGACGTACATCACGGGGATGCGTGCGATGAGCGCAATCCATTCGATCTCGAGACCGAAAGACCGCGCGGCAAGTCCCTGAATCATCACATCGTAGACACCGAAGACGGCAAACCATCCGACATAAGGCAATAATTCGCGTGGCTTGACGCTATCGATCCAACCCCCAATGCCCAAACGATCGAGCGCGATCCGGAGGTACCCCATGCGTACCGCCACGGTCGCAGCAATGGTGAGTATCCAGCTGACCATGACCAAGATCGCGACATCGCGATTGTCTTCGACCCCGCCTTCGAGAAACGGAAGCGCAATGGATGCTTGAAGCAGCAGCACGATGAAGTGCGTGACGAAGGGGATGCTCGCGATGGCGACCACTCGTGCCACCGTTGCCGATCGAACGAGCTGAGCAACGCCCAACAAAAAAGAAGCGTCGGCGAGCGAGTTGTTTACGGTGCGGACCAACTCCGAAGCACCCTTGACCGCCATGATCTTTCGGATCGGGATGCGCTCGATAAATTGTCGGATCGCCGCGGCCTGAATCAGGCCCCAAACTACGAAGAACGAAAATTTGTCAAAGACGGTAATCGCGATGAACAGCGGAAGGTTTGCGTTCGCTGTGGCTTCGGGGATCGACTGCCAGTCGATCTTGTATCCAAATACATAGATCATTGCCCCGATCGAGATAGACCAAGGCAGCAACTGAGGGCCGATACTATTGAGAACACGTTTCACCGCGGGGCAGCATAGCGCTAGCTTTCGCTTTGGGTTCCGATCGAATGGCCCCGTCTCGCATTGCGAGTTCAATCGGGCATGCTCAAGTTGGGATTCCGGCTCGGTTTAGAGAGCCAAACCGAGGCGGACGATGAAAGTTCTTGCTCTGGACTTCGACGGTGTGATTTCGGACAGCGCTCCCGAATGCTTTTGGGTTTCGCTGCGGACACTGCTCCGGTTTCGGCCGAGCCCGACATGCGAAGCGCTGCTGGTGGACTTCGAGGCCACAGATCGTCTTTTCATTCGTGAGAAGATCGTCGCCAGCCCCCAGTATCAAAAATTCCTGAAGCTGATGCCTCTGGGAAATAGGGCCGAAGATTTCGGCGTGGCGCTACAGGCCATTGAGCTGCGCGCGGAACTCGATGATCAGGCCACTTATGACGCGTTTTTTAGAGAGTTGGGCGCGAACTTTGCCGCGGAGTTTCATCGGTACTTCTATTGGGAACGAGAAGCGTTCCGCGGTGCCCAACCGGAAGTGTGGGAAACGCTGTCCGTTCCGTTTGCAGGCTTGATCGAGATTCTCAAAGCGCGGTCGGGAGATGTCAATTTGGCAGTTGCCACCGCAAAAGATGGTCATTCCGTCGCGACTCTGCTCGCTAATTACGGAATCGCCAGTTTATTCGCCGATGGCGCCGTGGTGGACAAAGAGGCGGGTCGGAGCAAGCGCGCGCATCTGCGCACCCTGGCAGAAAGGTTTGACGTCGCATTTGATGAGATCACGTTCATTGACGACAAGGCCAACCATCTCATGGAAACCCAGCAGCTTGGCGTCCGGTGCTTGCTGGCCCAATGGGGATACAACGGGGAGCGGGAGCACGTGGTCGCCCGCGAGAACGGAATCGGCGTCATTTCTCTTGATGCCCTAGAACCCTATTTGTTTGGGTAGCGACTCCTGGCGTTCGGCTTGGAGTTGCGGTCGATTCGTCCTACTCTGGGCAGGTCGACCGGGACATTTTCCTTGGGATTCACGGCTTCTCGCCGTCAATCGCAGCGAAGCGAAAAGAAGAGAACCTGCTCGATATTCCCCCGTAAGCAGCGTGTGCCGATAGGCCGAAGAGAAGTGCTTCGAGCTTGTTCGCGTTTTTTGCAAACGCAATCAACGACGAGCACCGGGCAAGTGTCGAACGAGAGGTTGGCGGTCGCGGGGTAGTTCCGCGTTGCAACGGGAGCAAGCGGATTGCTGGATCAAAAGGAAAGCCGAAGCCCATTTGGGTCGCGAGGCAATCGTCCGAACCGCAGTCATAGGCGGCGGACGTTGAGCGGGCGCGGTCGCCTGACCGTGTGCTCATTGCTGCTCTTCTTCGTGCTCGGCGTGGTGCTGGCCGCCGGACTTCCCGTGCAGGCGCCAAGCTTTGACAACGTGTTTGCGTTCAGCGGCGATCCGTCGGACACGACCCTCGCCACATCGCGCTCTGCCGACGCCCCCGGCCCTCAGGCGCCGGAGCCCCTGTATTCCCGACTTCCGGTTGGAATCAACAATTCGGTCTACGCCTACGCGGACGAGCCGTCCGGCCAGCGGTCAAGCGGCGTCGCGTTTTCGAGTTCGACCAGCGATCCGTTTGCGAGCCCTCGGTTGGTCGAAATGGTGCCCGCGCCGATGGACCGTCCCGACCTCAATGGGCCGTTGCGGGTCGAATATTCGGTTGATTCCGAGCTGACGCGTTCTGTCTTCGACATTTTGAAAAAGGGCAGGGTCGAGCGAGGGCACGTGATCGTGCTCGACCCCGAATCTGGGCGCGTTCTCGCTTACGCTTCGACCGACCCTGAAACGTTTCCCCCGACCCGCGCTTATCCTGCGGCGTCGTTGATCAAGGTGGTGACCACGGCGGCGGTACTCGAAACGTCGGCAAACGTACGGGATACCCGTTGTCGCTACCGCGGTAGCCCGTATCGTTTGACGCGATCGCGGATTAAAAAACCGAAGTCTGGTCATGAGGTATCGCTTGAGGTCGCGCTCGCGACGTCGAACAATCAGTGCTTTGCGCAATTTGCCGTGAACGATATCGGCAGCTTGGGCATGCTCGACACCATCGATCGTTTTGGTTGGTTGAGTCAGTCCGGTGCGGGACACGACGCGGGCGCGGTGGATCTCGGCGGTTCGGAGTACGACCTCGGTCGCTTCGGCTGCGGGTTGGCGGGCTGTCGCATTACTCCCCTTCATGCCGCCAGGCTTGCAGCCACGATGGCGACGGGATTGAGCGTCGAGCCGTGGTGGGTGGATCGGGTGGTCGATGCCGACGGCCAAGAACTCAAACGTCCCAAGCCGATCAAATCGAAGCGCGTCATTTCTCCCGAGCGCGCAGACGAAATGCGGTTGATGATGGTGCGCACGACGACCCGAGGAACCGCGCGTGGCGCATTCCGCGACCGACGTGGTCGACCGTTGTTGGGGTCGATTCAAGTCGCGGGCAAGACCGGCAATCTGTCTGGGCGAGAGCCGAAGGGTCGCTACGAATGGTTTATCGCCGCCGCTCCGGCCCAAGACCCCACGATTGCAATCGCGGTGGTACAGGTGCATGGCCATCTGTGGTGGAAGAAGTCGTCGGAGATCGCAGCATCGGTTCTCTCGGAAGTATTTTGCGAACGCCAACAGTGCGCACCTGAGCTTGCAAACCGGTTTACCGGGAAGCTTGGATCGCCTGCCTCACCGGTCTTCCTTTCGGAAAATGGACGCGTACCGGTTCGATCTTCAGACTGACCGCGCACCGCGAGGTTCGATGTCGCTTCGCCGCGCGCTAGTTCGAACTCGTTCGCACCTGGGTCAGCACGCTTCCCATGCCGATCTCTTCACCGTCTTCCAGAGACTCGACTGCGGGCAAGCAGGTGATGAATTTTTCGAGTTCGGCTGCGGCGCCCCGAGGCAAGCTCGAAAAGCGTAAGGCAATGCCTCGTTCGCCATCATCGCGTACGACTTCCGCGTCGAGCACCAGCGGTGTTGAGTTCGCAAGACCGTAGAGTGCGAGTTCGAGATGTGCGCCCAGCTTGGCAGCCGCGAATCGTTCGACCCGCATCCCCCCGGAAGACAAATCGCGTCCAAGCAAAATCATTTCGTTGTTACTCATCGCCGCTTCGATGCGTTGCTGATAATCGACCCGCCGGTTCTTGCGTTGGTTGTCGGGGTCGAACTCCTGTGCGCTTGTGGTCGAGAGTTCGACTTCGAATGGGGTCGCGATTGCGGGGTCGGTTTCGTTGTCGAGTTTGAGGCCTGGAAGGACAGGGCTGTCGCAGCTCGGGAGTGAGAGTTCTTGACTCAATTGTGGCGCAAGGGACTTTGGGCCACTGATTCGGGCGTTGAGCATGCAGGCCAGGACGACGCGGCTGGCGTCGGGCATGTCGGGATCGAATGCCACCGCCGCGCCAAAGCGAAGCGTGTCTGTGGGGGCGTCCCAAGGACCGGTGCGAACGATCGATCCATTGAGCTCGATTGCTTCACTTCCGGTTGCTTCGGGCGAAAGTGTGAAGGAAAGACGGGCTTCGAGGTCGAAGGGTTCGTCTGCGACGACGTGGCAGCCGCGGTTCGAAATGTCGGCGAGCCATGCCGGGCGCGCGGGTTCGGTCGCGGGCACGGCTTCGTCCTGTTGGGTCAGCGAAATTTGCGCGCCAACAGGCAAGCGTGTTTCTCGCCGGCGTTCGTCGCCTTGATACAGCGCCCGCTGTACGAGCAGTCGCCACACTTGATCGTCGGCGGGTAGGCGTACCCAAGTGGAAAAGCCCATGTTGCGCAAATTACGGCGCAGCGAGGGAGAGTCTTCGTCAACCGCAACGATGCGGTTAGGCCTGCCTGGAAGAGCGCCATCCGGGGATTCGCGCCGAACTTTACTTGCGTGACGCGGTGTTACGATCAGCAGGCTTTCCGGAGGTTCGATCTCGTCCCCAACTTCGGACCCGCGAAGTCGGGTATACGGCAAGCCCAAATGTTCGAGCAGTGCGCAGACAGCATCGAGTTCGCCGTCATCCAATAACAAAATTGCGTGGGCGTTTTGCATTTTGGGGTCGACCTTGTCAGCGATCTACAGGTGATATTCCGGTCAAGGAATTGAAAGACTTCGATGTTCGTTTCGGGTGATCGCCCATCTCACTAAAGATCGAGAATCAAACCCCACGGGGTTATCGTTGTAATCTGGCTTTCGTCCTCCGCTCACTTGGCAACCGGACCGTGTCGCAGACAAGCGAGCCTGCTACTTTTGCACCGTGATCCAAGATGAATCGCTGACCGCCACGCTACTTGTCGCCATGCCGCAACTCGCGGATCCGAATTTTCGTCGCACAGTGATGCTCATTGTTGAGCACGACGAGAACGGAACTTTCGGCCTGGTGTTGAACCGAACCGTCGACCTGTTGGCTTCAACCTTGTGCGCGAGTCTCGACGTCAAGTGGCAAGGCGATCCAAAGGCGAACATCCAGTGGGGCGGGCCTGTCGAGCCCAGTACGGGCTGGTTGTTACTCAACGAGCCCTCAACCTTGAATCTCGAGGATCCTTCGATCTCGCGTATTGGCGACCATGACTTGTACCTCGCCCGCTCGGTCGACGTTTTGAAGAACGCGACCGGCGCGGTGCCGGGAACCATTCGCTTTTATCTCGGGTATGCGGGCTGGGGCCCCGGGCAGCTTGTGGCTGAAATGGCCCAAGGCGCCTGGTTGGTCGCACCTCATGATCGCAAGGCGGTATTTGAGTCGCCCGAAGATGTGATTTGGGACGAAACCGTGCGCGGACTGGGCATTGAACCCGCCTCCCTCATCTCGACCCAAGGCGTGCACTAGCAGGCTGCGGAAGAACCTCTCCCGTCGCATTGCACGTGTCTTTGCGTCGATCACTGCGTTGCGAAACCTTGCTGTGCACCCGCACGGCGGTGGCTTCACGCCTTACGTTTGCCGAAAAGCTGCGCACGCTGCTCGCTCCAGGGTTGTCCCGCAGCCTGCTAGACTTGGGTTGACCTAGCACGTGGTTCGGCGGCAACCGCCGAAAGCACGCCCCGACATTTTATTCGCCGTGGAGAGACCGTGCGCAGCGCGTTGAAACCGAAAAACCAATCGAACGGCGAGCCGACCAGACCGTCCAACTCCGGCGTGGAAGCCTACGAAGTGCGCTGTCGGCACTGCGACGTTTCGTTTCCAGTTGGGACAAAGCGATGTGTCCACTGCGGTGAGCGAACCGGTGTCCAGCCGGTATTCGCCCGGAATTTTGCCGACAACCCCATGGCGGACTTTGGGCAGCCTGGAGATTTTTCTGCGGGAGAAGGCTCGACGGCGCGCCCGATTGATTTCGCGGACGAAGAAGAGGCCGAGCCACGGGGGACTTCGATGTTTCGCGCGCTTGGGAACCTGAGCTGGATCATCTTGTTCGTTGCGATTACCGTCTACCGGAGCTGCGCGGGCTGATCGATTTTTTCGCGCCCGACGCAAAATTGTTTTAGCCCGGGAGATCGATGATGAAAGTTAAAGCTGCTGTTGCAGTCGAAGCCGCGAAACCCCTGGTGATCGAGCAAGTTGATCTTCAAGGACCGCAAGCCGGCGAATGTCTCGTTCGTCTCGTTGCAACCGGTGTGTGTCACACGGACGCTTTTACGCTCGGTGGCGCGGATCCCGAGGGACTCTTTCCTTCGGTTCTCGGTCACGAAGGCGGTGGAGTTGTCGAAGAGGTCGGTCCGGGCGTCACGTCGTTGGCTCCCGGCGATCACGTGATCCCGCTTTACATCCCCGAATGCCGTCAGTGCAAGTTCTGTCTTTCGGGCAAGACGAACTTGTGCGGGGCGATTCGAGAGACCCAAGGGTTGGGCATGATGCCCGACGGAACTTCGCGCTTTTCGTTGAACGGCAAGCCGCTGCATCACTACATGGGCACCTCGACGTTTGCGGAATACACGGTGGTTCCTGAAATCGCGTTGGCGAAGGTCAACAAGGCCGCGCCGCTCGACAAGGTCTGCTTGCTCGGTTGTGGCGTGACGACCGGGATTGGCGCCGTACTCAACACGGCGAAGGTGGAACCTGGATCCTCGATGGCCATCTTTGGCATGGGCGGGATCGGGCTTTCCGTCGTGCAGGGTGGCGTGATGGCGGGTGCGGAACGGATCATTTGCGTCGACGTCAACCCAGCCAAGTTTGAACTTGCAAAACAGTTTGGCGCGACAGACTTCGTGAACGCGAGCGAAGTCGACGATGTAGAAGCCGCCATTGTCGACATGACGGACGGTGGTGTCGACTATTCATTCGAATGCGTGGGCAACGTTGAACTCATGGGCACCGCACTGCGCTGCACCCATAAGGGTTGGGGACAAGCGATCATCATCGGCGTCGCCGGAGCCGGGCAAGAGATTCACGCGCGTCCGTTCTTATTGGTGACGGGGCGCTCTTGGCGCGGCACTGCATTCGGTGGAACCAAGGGACGCACCCAGGTGCCGGGTCTAGTCGATCGCTACCTGTCAGGGCGCGTGAAGCTCGACGAAATGGTGAGCGCAACGTTGCCGCTCGAACAGATCAATGATGCCTTCGACGCGATGCACAACGGCGACGTAATTCGCAGCGTGATCCGATACTGATGCTCGACGGCCGCACAGGCGGGGCGCATGGACTCATTTCGGCAGAAATCGTTAGCTGGGTTCAAAGCGCGCTTGTGTGCCCAACCCGACGAGCAGTGCCTCGACCGAATCAACATTGGGCAGGCGCCGTGTAGCGGCAGTGAGTGAATCCGCCGGTCCTACGCGAAATGGGTAGGTGAGCGTCGCACCTTTCACTTCCGTCTCGGCGCCATCGCGGTCAACTTCTTCGAGGTCCTTCACGAGTTCGAGGGGCCGTTCCGACAGCGCGCCGAGTCGGGACGTCGAACAAAGATTCGCATCGCGTAAGAAGTACGTCCATTTCAGATCGCAATTCGGGTGCAATTTCGTGTTGTACATACGCAGCGAGATGGGCCGCGAAACTGTGATTCCAGGTCGCGATCGGCGCGTGCATATCGCGATCGGCAGAACCGGTAAATCCGTAACGAAATCTAAGGATTGCGCAAAAAAAGTACGATGAATTCAGTTTCGGGAAAATCCCTGAGCAGGTCTTCATTTCGAGTGCCGTGGGTGTGCTGCAGTGCGAAGGAACTTTGCTTGCGTTTGCAGCCCCTCACCGTGAGTGGGGCGCTACTCTTGCGCGTTGTTTTTCATCGCTGCTGCGATCGTCGCAATTGCGACATGGCAAGGCATCGTTCCGTCAGGGTGTGGGCTTGCAGAATCTGAAGTGGGTCATGGGTTTGAACGTCGTACTCGGTGCCCTCGTGTACCGAGGGCTGCTGACATTTCAGCCGCGCATCGCCACCGCGAAGTCGACTCTCGCGAAAGATGCCGAGGCGTACATGTTTGTGCCTGCTGAAACGGCGCCGCTCATGATCGTGCTGATTAGCCTTTGGCTGCTCTATCACCGCCGCGTCGAATTGTTCGTACTCCCCAAGCAGGGAGGCCCCGTTTGGCTTGTCGCGCCGTTTCTGGCGATTGGCGTGGGAATCTACACCTGGGCGATCTACACGAAGGCTGCTGACTTGCAGGCGCTCTCGTTGATCGCGAACCTCGTGGGTTGCGCGATTTTGTGGCGTGGCCTCGCGGCGGTCCGCGTCGCTCTTGTGCCGATCCTGTTGTTGCTGTTTGCGGTGCCGTTGCCTTCGCCCGTGATCGCGAATCTGATCTGGGAGTTCCAATTGCAGACCGCGGTCCTCGCGGGTTGGATGCTTTACGTGATCGGGATTCCCGCAGTGGTGTCGTCCGAGATGATCATGCTCCCGATAGACACCTATCAGGTCATCGAAAACTGCAGTGGGCTGCGCTCGATGCAGACACTGGCCATGTTTTCGATTTTGATGACGAACCTCTTCGATCGAGGAGGGCTGCACGGGGCCGCCCTGTTCAGTCTCTCGATCCCGATTGCATTTTTGATGAATGGCATTCGGGTGATCACACTCATCCTCAATCCGCACTCGGAGATCCATTCGATCCACGTCGCGCAGGGGTTGGTCGTCTTGATGGGAGGGCTCATCGCGCTTTACGTCGTGGACGGGTTGCTCGCTCAGGTCATCAAGTCTGGTGATTCAGCCCCGGCGCAGCCGATCAAGTCGTCGAATTCGACGAGTGGCGCCCCCTTAGCCCCGGAGCTTTCGCCATACTCGCGTGCGGTAGCGGTGGCGGTGATCGCCGCGATGATGCTTGGCGTTCAGTATTTGTTGCCGGTTTGGAAGTATCGCGGCGTGGCGGGTCTTGGCGTCGAGCAGGTATTGGCCGAATTGACCACTGGAACATGGGAATCGAGGGACCTCCCCGAGGCGAACAACGATCTCGCGAAGGTTTCGTTCCGCAGGGCCTATCGAAAAGAGTATTCGCGGCAAGGGCTTGGCGGCTACTCTGCTTCGGCGAACCCGTTTTCTGCCGACGCGCCGATCGAAGTCTTCTGGGGGGTCGGGGAGCACCTAGACCGCTTTCGGACGCCGTTTTCGCCCAAGACAGCTTTCCCTGGCCGCGGCTGGGTTGTCGAAGATTCCGGTGAAATCCGATTGGACGGCACTGAGTCCATGATTACCTGGCGGCAGTTGAAATCTGGGACACATCGGATGATTTCATACCACTGGTATGAAGAGTCGCGGGGGCTGCTAAGAGAGACTCTGCGAAGCTTTTTAGCCCTCGATCGGAGCCCCTTTGCTCGCGAATTCCCCGTGATGGCCATTCGGATGGCTACGGAGATAAACGAAGTGACGCCCAGTGAATTGAAGAATGCCCATAATCGACTGACTGCGTTTCACGGTGTCGTGTCGGCAGCTGTCGGGCTCCTCAAAGAGCAACAGCGCAATACGCTCCAGACCGAGATCTCGCGGTTCCTCAATTTCCCTTTGTGGGAAAGAGTTTTCCCACTCCCGACAGATGGTGATCTGAGAATTCCTAGTAAATTCAGTGGTTTAGTCGATTCGAGCCCCATGGCATGGGCTTTGCATTATTAATAAGCAGATTTACACTCCCCCTCTGGGGGGACGCAGCCGGTCAGCCGGTACGTAACGGTGAAAATTGCACGAAGATCACAGCCAGGAAGACGTAGTTAGTTTGAAAGAAACAAGAGAACGGCCAAAGCGATTCTTGGCAGCAACGAGCAGGTACAAGCGAGCGAGGAAATAGAAAAAATAGAAAGACCCGCAAGAACTTGCTCACAGCTGCTGTGTAGCGATTGCCGCAACCGGCGCAGGTCGGTGGTAGACGTAACAGCACAAGCTGATCGATCGAAAGACCGGTAGCGGGTAGCAATCGCAAGTGGGATAAAAGAACGACTGAAGCAACTTGAATGTGCGGTTCAACTGGGATTGGGACGCAGACAAGGACCTTCAAGAACCATCAGAACCAACGAACGCCATTAAGAGCAAGAGCGAGACGAACCTTAGAGAGCAACACGATCTGAAAAGATCAAAACATTGGATGAACAGGAGTTCGCAAGCCCAATACGGATGCAGTTGAGGAGATGAGGGGTAAAGGGTGAAAGCGCTTTACAACTTTGCCGAAATCGGGTCTAGTGGGTGAAACGAGCTACTGTCAATCAAAGGAGAGACACAAAATGAAGCTACGAGTGATTATTGCACTCTCGAGTGCAGCTTTGCTTACGCTGGCCTTGGCCCTCGTTTCCACAGCTGGCCCGACGTGCCTTGGTGATTCCGATTCTGACGGCGTCTGCGACGTCGAAGGTGGCGGCGATAACTGCCTTGGTGTTGCAAACCCGGCGCAGCGCGACGATGACGAAGATGGCTATGGCAACATATGTGACACCGACACCAACCAGGACTGCAACACGGGTGCTGCCGACTTGACAGGCGTTTTCGGTAATTTCGGTGGATCGAACCCGTGGAGCCCGAAGAACCTTGGCGCATTCGACGTGAACGAAGATGGCGGTGTCGGCGCTGCAGACTTGACTGCTGTATTCGGCAACTTCGGTTCAGCACCCGGCCCCTCAGGAAAAAGCTGCGCAGACTGTCTGGCAACTCCGACCACAGGCCTTGGCTTGGGTACTTGCCCCTAAGTGGTTGCGAGCGAATTTCGCATCGTAAACATGATGGGATGATTAAATCAAGTGCTGCCTCGGCTCCGGTCGAGCCACTTGATGAACAACAGCGACAGTGAGCACAGAGCCAGCGACGGCGCTCAGGCACGTCGGGCACGAATCACGGCCGCTAGCGAGACACGTAACACCTTGAGAACGAAGGAAATAAAGAAATGCGAATTCAATCTGGGAAGATCAACACAGGAGTTAAATTAGCTATGAAGAAAGCACTCGCACTGGGCGCATTTGCGCTCGTGATGGCGCTCCCTCTGGTCAGCTCGGCGACGTCTATCGTTAGTAACTTTAGTTCGTCCTCGACGGGTACCTCGGCGATCGCAATCGGAGATACAATTCAGTTCGAAATTGTCCTTACGATTGATCTAAATGAAGACGTCACCACCATGTTCTTTCAGGTGGGGG
>LWDU01040116.1_pt3:55000-186635 | contig 186635 bp, 160 predicted proteins | sample 727161 | NCBI WGS metagenome assembly LWDU01 (sample SAMN04566230, study PRJNA314399) | hydrothermal vent metagenome | isolation source: deep sea hydrothermal plume seawater | place: Mexico: Gulf of California, Guaymas Basin | collected 2004-07-11 | reverse complement strand
AAAAGGTGGGAATATGCCGGCTCAAGTTGGCGATGTAGCCCCCGAATTTAAACTCCCTTCCGCCGATGGGGATGTTTCCCTAAGTAATTACAAGGGCAAGACAGTTGTCCTTTCCTTCCACGTGTTCGACTTCACCGCTGGTTGAACGACACAAGCAACTTCGTTCCGTCAGGAGTACAAACGGTTCGAGGATAACAATGCTCAGGTTCTGGGCATAAGCTGCGATACAGTTCCTTCCCACAAGGATCCCAAAGGTGAAGCCAGCAAGGCTTACGACCTTTTCAACGAAGAGCGCGGTGCCAGCAAACGGGCCGTAATTATCATCGACAAAGGTGGCGTGATTCGTTTCCGTGAGGAATACGAACCGGGCACTCTGCCCAACCCCGTAGACATCTTCGAAGTGGTTGAAGGGCTAGACTAGCTCAAACCTAGCCACACCGGACTCACAGGCAAATAAAAAGGCGTCTCAGTTAATGGGACGCCTTTTGTTTGTCATTTTTTGAGCCCGGATTAAGCGCGGTTTTATGTCTAGTCATTTCCCGGTCATTGCTCCTCAACATAAAAAAGGCCGCCCCGGTTTAATGGGGCGGCCTTTTTATGTTGAGGAGCTTCTAGCCAGTGATTCGTTGCACCAAGTACCGGAGAGTTCCTTTGGGGACGTTGATGGTGACTTCTTCACCTACTGTCCGATCCAAAAGGGCCTGACCGACGGGTGAGGTAGTGGAAATCTTACCTTCAGATACGTCTGCTTCGCGGACATCTACCAGTGTGTAGGCCAGGGTCTTTCCGGAGTTGGTATCTTTCAGGGTGACCTTGGCACCAACTGCGGAGCGGGCTACCTTGGAGGACACGCCCTCAGGAAGTATCTGAGCGTTGTTGATGCTGGCTTCAAGTTCGCGGATGCGGAGTTCAACGATTCCCTGCTGGTCTTTGGCTGCATCCAGAGGGGCGTTTTCACGAAAGTCTTTGTCTGCCATGGCCCGTTTGATATCTTCGAGCACGAGAGCCCGTTGGTCTTTCAGGTCATCAAGTTGACCAACCAGGCGGTCATAGCCTTCTTGGCTGAGTTGGGAGCCGGAGGTGCCGCTGCGGCCATTGGTCCGGACATTGGACTTTGCGGCGGTGCGGCGGGTGCGGGGGACTCTGAGGTGGGATGCCAGGCCGTTTTCAATCCATCCCTGGTCTTTCCAATAAGCAAGGAAAATCTTAACGGGGCCTAATCGAGTGACGGACTCTGCTCCGCCAAGACCAATCTGCTGAGCGTACTCAGCGACTTCCGAGGGCGCCAATTCGGAAACTTTACGTTCCCTGCCACACCAGGCCACAAAACGGCCTAGTTCCTGGTGACTTTGCTGGGCTGTTTTTGCGGACTTCTTGGCTGCCACAAAATGCTTCAGAGCTTCCGAAATTAAAGGGCTTTGCTCGGTCGTCACTCAAGTACCTCCACCTTCAGTAAGTCTTCGGTCCGTGTTCAGCTATCGTAAACGTGCGCCAGACTACCACTAACAAGGTAGGGACTGGCCGGAGTGCTTAGAGGAGGTACCGGAGGCCGTAATTGGGAGCCTGTATCCGGAATCTTCACTGCGTTCTTTACGGGGGGTCTCTATGATGGAATACGCCTCTTTAGAAGCACAAATCGCCTTCAAAGGATACCAGTTACCGGCTGCAAAGGCAATCCGAAGATTTCGTTCTGCGGTCTGCGGACCGGTCCGACAAATGGCTGATTCCTGGTTACCACTAGTGAATTAATGATTAAAAACTCATGGTTTGACAGCCAACATCAAAATGAATACTTCTCACTCCGCTTTGATGGGTATCCTGGTCTGAATTCACCTGGGCAAGGTACTTGTAATTCACTTGAATATTTTTTATGGTTGGAAAACCCTGGCAGATTTTACCATTCCAAATCCAAGATGAGATAGGGCAGATTAATAATATAATCTGGGAAGATTAGGCGATTCCTTGAATCCGCCTTGCCCCAGGCGTAGGCCAAGACTTTACTTGAGACTAGGTAGGATGTAGCATACTGTCGGCCTTGTGCGTTACGCCTGCCGAGTTACCCGTGCCAGCCCAACCATGGCGGCACAGTAACCCAATCTTACTTAATACGGAATCCGAAATCATGAGCCTCCAACAACAACCACATGCTGGATCATCCCTTGCCGGTCCCATCGCCGACCCGGCATTCGTAAAAGAACTGGACCGTCTGGTTGCTTTGGCCCGTCAGGGTCACAAGCCCGGCGCCGCATTTAATAACCCTTCACAAGAATGGCTCGTCAGCCACATGAACGTGTTGCAAGACCTCCCAGAGGCCGAGCAACAGGCCTTTTTAGCTGAAGCCAGCGCCATCGACAAAGAAGCTGAGGTAGCCAACGCTGCCGGAAAAGCTGCCGGTCGTGCATGGCCTGGAGTGGTGGTCCGCTTGGACACTGGCGGGTACGCGTTCTTCAGCCAACTAGGTGTGGTACGCCGCCCCGACCTTACAATGTATTTCATCGACGGATTCGCCAAGAACCGCGACGGTGTGGTCTTCAGCACTGAAAACCAGGTTCTGTTCACTGAGGTTTTCAGCTACATCAATAAATTCATGGAAGAGAAACTGGCTGCCGGCGACACCATCGTCCAGTCAGACCGCCAGGTGGGAGACGCCCCCGGACGCTCTTTCCACGCCCGTCAGCTGCTCTTTGGCACCAAGTACATGCAGATTCCCATGATGTGGCGTCAACTTACTTTCGCAGCCACCGAGGAGATCAGCCGTCAATCTCCAGACATCCTTGAGGTGTCTCTGCCCCACTGGATGGAAGACCTGGGATTGTCGGAAGAACTAAAGAAGCGACTAACTGACGCCGGCTTCACCCAACTGGTCTTCAAAGCACCCACCCGCGGCCTTTCACTGCATCTGGGCTTTGACTATGTTGGCGAACACAAGATGGGCCCGCTATCCATCGCCATGTTCCTGGTAAAAGAAAAAAATGGATTGGCGATTCAAGCCGCCCTCAGCATGGCCCGGGCCAAGACACTGACCGGCCAAACCAAGAACACTGCATTGATTACTGTTGGACCGTCCCTCCACGGTAAAAGCACCCTGACGATCATGCTGGAGCTAGCCAACAGCGAACTGGCCAAGAAGCTCGGCCTGAAGACCGACGCCAATGAAGGCGTTTACCCCATGAACGACGATATTGTTCTGCTACAGCAATTGAAAGACCCCGTCAATATCGACAAGGACGGCAATCAGTCCACCATTTACTACAGCATCGACGGCACAGAAAACAACATGTACGCCATGCCGTTTGGTCTCAACCACGCAGAAGACCCCATCACCTTTGAGTCCGTTCGCGGCACCGACCAAGACCCCAACGCCGAAGAGACGTTGGAGAATGTGCCGGTTGACATGTCAACGTGGAAGCCCAACTTCCTCGCCAACCCGGTCCGCAACATGCGTGTAACCCTTTCCCGAACCAGATTGGTCGCTAGAAAAGGTGCCAATGACATTTTGGGAAGAATCACCAACGGCCGCGAGACTGCGGGCGTTCACGTGCCAATGGAAGATACCGACCAGGTGTTCTGGCAAGCAGTGATGCGCCAAAACACGGTGATGCCGCCGCTGCGCCGCCTCAGCCCTGAACAATACATCCGGAGCCTCATGTACGGTGAAGCAGTCCAGATGGGTGCGGCCATTGGAGTCATCGGCCAGCCCTATGTTGAATACTTCTCAGACCCGTTCATCATTGGACTGGAAGACGAGAACGCCAATAACCTCTATAACATCGTCAAGAAGATTGAAGAGGGTGGGCTTAACCAACAGTACTTCGTCTTTAACACCGGCGGCGTGGGAGCTGATACTAATGGCGCTGCCACCGGCGACAGCTACAAGAAGATACCCAGAGAACTTACTCTGATGCTTCAAGAAGCCCTACTTCGCGACGCTGTGAAGTTTGAATACGAACCCACGTTGGGTTCTGACGCCGCTGTGGCCATCCTCGACCAGAACGGCAACGAAGTTGTTGACCTCCGCACAGAGTGGCTGCCCAAGAACATCTATGGCGAAGCCGACTACGCCGTGCGCATCACTGAACTGAGCCGCAGAAGGTTCTACGGTGAGAGTTCCGCTGACAAGGCTGGAATCCTCCGGTATACCAAAGTTTTCAACAGCGTATATGACATCACAGACCTCCCCGTTCCGAACAACGAACGAGAGCTAACTTGGTTGCTGTCGTTCTACTGGAACACTGACCAAGCCTACGAAACCCTGGCTGAGCTTGGAGCCCACAAGGGCGAAGGCACCGCCCCCGATTCTGCCACATCGCAGAAACTGCAAGAGATGTACGGAGAGTCTGGCCTCAATCTCTCCGGTGACGCAGCCACCGCACTGGCGGCGATGGGAATCAAGGCTTCCTAACAAACAATAATCAATAATGGCTGGATCCGCATCCGGGTCCAGCCATTAATTTTTCCCCACCGCCTCCACTCTCTATAGAATATCCATCACACGATATTTGGCGGCCCTGTCACTTGGCCCAGGTGTATACTTACCGCCATTCATTCAACATCTAAAAAACATTGGCTTATAGCCGTTATTTTTTGACGATGATTCAGGAGGGCTCAACATGAAAGCAGCACAGATCACCGAATTCGGCGGCCCCGAGGTAATGAAGTACGTTGACGTGGCTGACCCAACTCCCGGAGAGGGAGAGGCAGTAGTCAAGATTCAAGCAGCCGGTGTTAACTTCACCGATGTCTACAGCCGCCAGGGCGTAAACCCCGGCCCGCCCCTACCACGCATCATTGGAGTAGAAGGCGCCGGAGTAGTCCAGTCAATTGGCCCTGGCGTGACCGAAGTCAAAGTGGGCGACGAAGTCACCTACTGCACCGCTCCCGGCACCTATGCCGAGCTGGCAGTTGTGCCCGCCTGGCGCTTGATGATTCGGCCCAGCGGCGTAGACGCCAAAGCCGGCGCTGGTGCCATCCTCCAGGGAATGACCGCCCACTATCTCTGCCACTCCACCTATGCGGTGCAGAAGGGCGACCGAGTCATTGTTCATGCCGGAGCCGGCGGAATGGGACTTCTGCTGACTCAGATGATTAAACGCCTGGGCGGCTATGTGTTCTCCACCGTTTCCACAGAGGAAAAGGCTGAGCTCTCCAAGGGTGCTGGCGCTGACCATGTAATTCTCTACACCCAGCAGGACTTTGCCGAAGAGATCAAGAAGGCCACCGATGGCGAGGGCGTACATGCCGTGTACGACGGCGTGGGCAAAACCACTTTCCTCCAGAGCATCAGCAGTCTGGGTCGCCGAGGCCATATGGTTCTCTACGGTGCCGCCAGTGGAGCTCCTGACCCCATCAGCCCCGGCATCTTGGGCGCAGGGTCACTCTCACTGACTCGCCCCGGACTGGGTGACTACACTGTCAACCGTGCCGAGCTGGAAAAGCGGGCCGGCGATGTTCTGGGTTGGGTTGCTTCCGGAGAATTAAATCTCAGGATTGGCGGAGAATTCCCGTTGTCAGACGCCTCAGAGGCGCACCGCCAACTTGAGAGCAGGTCCACCACCGGCAAGTTGCTGCTCATTCCCTAAGTACGCTTAGGGCTTTGGGCATTAGCGCTTTTTGCACAATGAGCAGATGGTTCTACAGGCTCACCACGAGCGGGCAAGCTACCAGCCAAACCGTTTGCTACCAGCCTGTCCAAGGACCAAGCAAGTTGTAAGAAAACCGTTCGTTCTGAGCTGGTCGAAGGATGCGCGTAAACCACGGTCATCGTGCCGTAATTCACGTCCCAATTGGGTTAAGCATAATTGTTGACCAACTTGGTCGACTTTAATATAATCGTGTCAGACGATTGCGATTAGGAGATAATCATGGCCGAGGAAGTAACAACAGAAGCGGTTTATGAGGCTTTGAAAACGGTGTATGACCCGGAAATCCCGGTAAACGTCGTTGACCTCGGCCTGGTCTACGACGTCCAGGTAAACGACTCAGACGTTTACGTACAAATGACCCTAACTTTTCCTGGTTGCGGCATGGGCCCGTACATCGGCCAGCAGGCCGAGTGGGCAGTACAGGAACTAGACGGCGTTGAAGAAGTTCAGATTGAGATGGTCTTCGACCCGCCCTGGTCTCCAGAACTGATCAGTGAAGAGGCCCGTTCCCAGTTAGGAATCTAACCCAGACAATTTTCTGAATGGCCACCCAGCCCTCTGGACAAGCATCTTTGCTTGCTCATGAGATTAGACCGCAGTGCCATAAACCATCTGCCCAACACCCCATCCGGAGGATTGCATGCCCACGCCCCAGGAAACCGCGCGCCTAGAACAAATCAAAAAGACTTGGCAGCAAAAGCGCCAGATTACCACCCGTCTTGATAAGATCAAGACCAAGATTGGCATCTACAGCGGCAAAGGCGGCGTCGGTAAGACGACCGTGTCCGTAAACCTGGCGGTGACCCTGGCCAGCCAGGGTGCCAGAGTCGGTCTGCTGGATGTCGACATTGACTGCCCCAACGTTACCAAGGTCATGGGCATCACAGACAAGCCAGACTACGTTGACGGCGAGATCATTCCGTCAGAGAAATGGGGCGTTAAAGTTGTCTCCATGGCATTTTTCCAGGAGAACCCGGACGAGGCCATCATCTGGCGCGGCCCAATGATTCACAATGCCATAAGCCAGTTTCTACAGCAGACAGACTGGGGAGATTTGGACTACCTTCTTGTGGACCTGCCACCGGGAACCTCTGACTCGCCTCTGACGGTGATGCAGACTCTGCCGATGGACGGTTTCGTGGTTGTAAGCACACCCCAGGATTTGGCCAACCTCGACGCCAAACGCTGCATCAACATGATTAGAAAGCTCAACCTAAACGTCCTTGGTGTGGTGGAAAACTACACTGGAGAGATGTTTGGCGAAGGCGGCGGAAAGAACTTGGCTAAAGAAGTAGAAGCCCCCTTCCTGGGTGACCTCGCTCTGCGGTCAGTCTACAGGGACTCTTCCAAACCCACAGCCCTCTTGGACAAGTCTGTAGGAGAAGAGTTTTCTGAGGTCGCAAATGCCGTGAAGAAAAGCCTCAAGGAATTTGGTTCGAAAGCAGTTTAGTAACTCCGCGAATAAACAAAAAAGAAGCCCGCCGGTAAATCCGGCGGGCTTCTTTTTTCTACTCAAACGTCGATACAGACCTAGTCGTCCGAGGCAATCTCGGCCTCGGCGGGTCGTTCCTTCCGGCCTTTTCTTTTCCTACTACGGGATGGTGTCTCTGTCGGTTTGTCTCCGTAGGTTATGCTCATGAGCAGATTCACTTCCCGACTCATGGCTTCCTGGGAATGTCCGCTGCCCTCACCCATCCTGCGGAACTTATGGTACCGCTTCTTCAAGAGTTTGCCCTGAGACATTTTGGCCAACTGAACGAGGTTGGTGAGGATGGCAGTTTGTAGCACTGACGATGCCTCACGTGGATCTACGTGGGCCCCGCCCTCTGGCTCGGGAACGATCTCGTCGGCAATGCCCAACTCTCGACAATCGTGGGCGGTCAGCATCAGGGCCTCAGCCGTCTCACGGTCCAGCGAATAGTCATGGTGGGCTGCCCCCAGTGTATGGTTCACAGACATGGGTGAGTAGACAGCATATTGTTGGATCAAAATTCGGTCGGACAAACTCAGCGCCAGCGCGCCTTCGCTGCCACCTTCGCCGATAACCACCGAGACCATTGGCGTTGGAACAGTCAACATTGATGACAGTGTCTTGGCGATTGCGTTGCCGATGCCCTGCTCCTCTGCTTCCAGACCCGGATCAGCGCCCTGGGTGTCAATAAGGGTCACCAACGGTAACTTGAATCGACTGGCCAGGTCAATTACCCGCTGGGCCTTCCGTAGACCATCAGGGAACACATGATAACGTTCGCCTTCCACTAGAGGACGTCGTTGTTGGCCGATCACGGCCATCGGCTGTCCGTCCATGAAGCCCAAGCCGGCCACAATTGAGCGATCATCGCTATTCAAACGATCGCCGCGCAGTTCTATGAACGGGTCCATCATGGACCTGAAATAGGCGATGGCCTGTGGACGCTCTGAGTTTCTGGCAGCAGTAACCGCTTCCCACGGCTCGACTGCATCACACTCGATGGGTTCTGACTTCAGCAGGATCTGGTGATTGGACTTTCCATGCTTGTGGGCCGTGAGGATTCGCAACAATGCGGATATTCTGGGTTGCAGGTTCTCCCGGTCTACCACGTTGTCCAAAAGCCCGTGGCCAACGTGAGCTTCTGCCGTGTGTGCGTCCAGCGGCAGGGGGATCTTGGACACTTCCTTCAGAGTTCGCAGCGGAGATAGTCCAATTAACGAGCCGGGCTCAGCCATGATTACATCAGCCAAGTTTGCAAAGCTGGCGTAGGCTTGCCCTGTGGACGGGTTGGCCAACACCACGATAAATGGCACCTCTTCGTCACGCAGGCGGTTGGCGGCGGTCACGGTCTTGGCCATCTGCATCAAGGAAAGAACCCCTTCCTGGATACGAACACCCCCACCTGATACTACAGCCACGGCAGGAATACCCCGGCGGGCGGCATTCTCAAAGGCCATGGATATCTTTTCGCCAACCACACTGCCCATGGTTCCACCCATAAACCCAAAGTCCAGCACAATCAGCATCGCTTCGGTGTCGCCTATCCTACATACACCAGTGACTGCAGCTTCAGTAAGCCCTGTGCGGGTTTGATCTTGAGTGAATAAGTTCTTATAACGAGACCGACGCGAAAACGAAATAGGGTCCATCGAGCTTACGTATTTGTAAGACTCTTTGAAGGACCCTTTAACGGCCAGCAATTCGATGCGCTGTCTTGCGGTAACGGTGTAGTGGAACCGGCAAAATGGACAAACACGATAGGTAATGTAGGAGGGTGAATCACTGATTGGCTCTTCACAGAACAAGCAGCGGTCATGAATCACCGACAGGTACGTGCGGTCCGGTTCACCATCGCGATTAAAAAGGTGGACTAAAAAATTTGCCAGGTTGCGCAAGCCGACCTCCAGTGTAATACCGAGAGCGGGTCAATCCGCTAGAACACCCCGTGCCTCTCTCCGACAGCACCTCATCCATCATACAAAATGTTTGCCGATATTGGAATGCTGAAAAGCATTAAATGTCAGATAGCCTTGCCTTTTGATACAACCGAATTAGTGATATTAATATAGTTATCAAGGATATAGGCAGTTTGATATACTAGAGTTTATGTGTCAAATCTATTAATCTGCGCGATATGAGCTATCCCATACTGGAATATAGCCAAAAACCCGTTGAGTAATATAGAACGTTCAAATAAAATCAGTCTACTTTATAAACCTATTCAGTAATAATTTCCGCCTAGGTTTATTATTTATGTCAAGCCAATCCGATGCTACTAAAAACTGGATTGCTGATACGCCTGATTTTTGATGATGGTTTGCCTGTTTTCCCCGTCGGATGAGCAGGACCTATGGAACAGGGAGGAGCGATTTACCTGCGCGCTGGATCGATATAAATATCGATAAAAGTAACGACAAAAGCACTATGGAGAGTTATTTGACCCAGCCTAATGCCGAAGGACGGCATCCGGCAGTTGTGGTGATTCAAGAGATATGGAGGGTCAATGCCCATATACAATCGATTGTAGATCGACTGCCAGCCCACGGATACGTAGGCTTGGCACCCTCAATGTTCCATCGCGAAGGCCCCATGACCATTGGGCTTCACGAGGAGATTGATCTTGCTGTAGCCCGCATGAATCGATCCACAGATGCCGACATATTGCTCGACGTAACAGGATCAGTGGACTACATCAAAGCCCAGTCATTCGTCCGTGGCGACAAAATTGGCATCATCGGATATTGCTATGGTGGTCGGGTATCCTATCTGGTTGCCTGCAACATTACAGACCTTTTAGCTTCAGTAGTTTTCTACGGCGGCGGCATTAATACCCCACTAGGTGATGGACCTTCTCCTTTGGACCAAACTGCCAATATCGGATGCCCGATATTAGGGTTGTTTGGCGTGGAGGATACAAACCCCAATCAAGAGGATGTGGGGGAAATCTAATCAACACGTAACAGACACGGCAAGGTTCACGAATTCCACCACTACGCCGAGAAACCAGAGACAGTTACCGTCCGGACGCGGCGGCACAAGCGTGGAGTAAGTCGATCGCTTGGTTGGACAAATACCTCAAGTAACCGCAAGACTGCATGGTCAATAGATTTTGTTTTTAAAGGTCAACTCACTGCCACCAGTAGGTTGACCTTTTCTACGCCAATCCCATTATTAATAGACTTCGAGTTTACTTTGGAGTCGGCAAGCCGCGAAGCCACAGTTGATTAACCAGGTGCCTGGCCGTGGTAAGCTAGGCTCCATGAATTATGGCGATACAAACTGTCAAACAATATCCCTAATACACCTTGGACAGACCATCTCCCAAGGTCACTCATTGGGATGTCGGAATATTGCTAATGTAACGATGATGTCATTCAGGTGGTTGCTTGGCGCATAGCGTGACACCGCCGGCCGAGAACCGACCAAGGCCCCCCGCCCCAGGTAGACAGAGCAACTTTTGGATCATCTCTGCGTACAAAGATTTCCGATACCTTTGGATTGGGAATTTCTTCACCGTAGGCGCCCAGTGGATCCAGATACTGACCGTCGGCTGGCTGGTGCTACAGCTAACTGACGGCAACGCCTTCTTGACCGGCACGGCCGTTGGTATTAGGACGTTCCCCATTCTGATTATTGGGCCGTGGGCTGGGGTTCTGGCTGACCGGGTAGACCGCCGCAAGCTTGTCATGTTTGCGCAGGTCTACATGGCCATATCAGCCGTTATCTTCGCGTTCTTGGTGCTGGCCACCGACCTAGACGCTCAACCAGTGACGGGCCCACTAAAGTGGTGGCATGCCTTTATCTATATGGGCGTCTCAGGCATCGCCCATTCCATCGTCCAACCGGTCAGACAGGCAATGGTCCCCAACACGGTTCCCTTGAAAGACCTAGGCTCCGCCTTGGCGTTGAACGGAATGGCCCATCCCAGCATGCGAATCGTTGGGCCCGCCATTGGCGGTCTGCTGATTGCGACCCTGGGATTCAATTGGAACTTCTTTATTGAGGCCGCAGCCTACGTGATCATCGTTTTGGTCTACATGCCCATGAAGCTGCCATACCGCGAGGAACGGGCCGCGGTCAAGATCTCCATGATTTCCAGCATGCGTGAAGGCCTCGCCTATGTGGTAAAAGAGCGGACCATCCTGCAGCTGATAGTGATGGCGTTCATCCCAAATTTGGTTTTCCAGCCGGTGGTTTTCGTACTGCCCATCTTCACAACACAGGTCTTGGGGCGGGGTGCGGATGCCGGCGGGATTCTGGCGGGAGCCGTTGGCGCGGGTGGCATTATCGCGGCAATCATCATTGCCGGCAGAGGATTCATGATTCCCCGGGGGCTGGCCACGCTGATCGGGTTGGTTGGCGGGTGCGTATTCATTCTGCTGTTTTCCCAGTCCACCTGGTATTTTTCGTCCATGGCGTTGCTCGCAGGCCTGGGATTCTTCCAGTACATATTCCGCGTTGGCAACAACACACTTATTCAAACCATCGTGCCGGACGCCCTCCGAGGCCGGGTGATGAGCATCTATATGTTGGACAACGGCCTCACTCCACTGGCCACCATGGCCATCAGCTTCTTGATCCACATCTGGAGTCCAGCGGCCGCATATACCCTAATTGCCGCCATTAGCCTCATCTTGGCGCTGTTGCAGTTGGTTTTCTTTAATCGAGTCAGGCAACTGGCCTAGAAGCATCTCCCAGAGCCCGTCGTTTTCTGCATTTCGCCGCGTGATGACTGCGCGCCTACTTTTCCAAACAGTTCGCAGTTTCTATTCATCGCTTCCGTCGGGCTAATCCCTCAAATCTCCAAAAACACCCGTTGAGTTAACAAACAGTCTCGATTAGCTATCATATATAGTTAGACCTTCTATCTATTCGTCATAAAATTGGGGCAGTTTTTAATGATAATTGTTAGTAAGCTCCTGTAGATAATTGCGAAACGCAATAAACTCTATTGACGGCCACGTAGCTATTGTTTATACTCCCGAGCTAATCTAGGCTTGATCAGTAACAGGTGTGTTTAGGTGTAAAGTAGATACTAAACATGAATAACTTAGGGCGATACGAGAATAAACCTAGTCGGTTTATTTAAACCATGTTATCGAAATATGGATTTAGTCTAAGTTCATAGATTCAATTTCTTCATGATGTTTCATCGGTGAGACTAATCCTCAATTAGCAGGATCACCCTGGCGGGATCAGGTGACCGATTAAGGCCAATAAGAAAGCTCCAAACGCCGCTTCAATCCCTAGTTAATTAACATTCTGATGTCGGTGCAATGCTGGTAAAGCATGTGCCCAACACTGAAAACTACTCTGGCACAAGCCCGGCGGATTCACCTAGAAGATTCAATCGACGGATTCGACGGATTCCACGGATTCCAATGTGAGCGTGTTAGCGCCGAACGGGGAGGAAATCTCTTGAGCGAAGCAGCGACCACCAGTGTTGCCGTTGAAGGCGAACAACTGGAAAGGGTACTTGAAGGGCAATCTGCGGCGCATACCGTCTTAACGGGAATGAGGGCTGTTACCAGGTCTCTGGACAGCACATACCTCGCAATGGGGTACCTCTGCGGGGCCATGTTCCTATTACTTGCGCTCTTTATCACCTATCAGGTGATTGCTAGGAAATTTGACATCATTATGGCTCCGGGCATGGACCTAATGAGTGGTTACACACTGGCGATGGCCACTACCTGGGCGTTCTCCTACGCCCTCCGCACCGGTTCCCACGTTCGAATCGACGTGCTATTGCCATTCATGTCGCCAAGGGTTAGGTGGGTTGCCGACCAACTCGCTCTTGGATCGATTGTCTTTTTCATCGGCGTCACATCATGGAAGACCTGGGTCATGGTACTTAAATCGCACGAGATACATGCCTTGACCAACACCTACCCACTAGTGCCCCTCTGGATTCCGCAGACCGTGGTTGCCATCGGATTTAGCATGCTTACGATCACGGCCATTCACATGATGATCAACATGGTTGCAGAAACTCTCCTGCCGGTGATTCACCGGATGCAGGGTGGCACCGAAAGCTATCGCGCTATTTCCCGCGAAAGCCGAATTCTGGAAGAAGAGGCAGCATCTGCGGTCTAGCAGTTATTGATGCTTCCGCTTGTTTCGGTTCGCCGAAAAAGCGGTAAGTTGGCGGCATCCTGGTGAAAGTCACAGCGCTGCCGGCCGCTTCGCCGACTCAAACCCCGGACAGTTAGGAGGATCAGCAAAATGGCCATAACCACAGCATTTATTATGATGGGCGGCTTTTTCATGGTCGGCCTTTACGTGGCTGGAGCACTAGGTGTTTTGTCTTTGGTGATGATGCACTTCTTCTCTGAAAGTCCTTTATGGAACATCATGGGAAACAAGGCCTGGGAGACCAATACCAACTTCATCCTGATTGCGGTTCCTCTCTTTCTCCTGATGGGAGAATTGATGCTGAGGAGCGGCATGGGTGAAAGGATGTACACCGCAGTATCGCGGTGGATATCCTTCCTTCCCGGTGGACTGATTCACACCAATATCGCATCCTGCGCCATCTTTGCCGCCTGTTCTGGATCCAGCGTGGCAACGTCGGCAACGATCAGCCGGGTGTCCCTGCCAACCTTCCGCTCCCGTGGCTATAACGAACGGTTGGTGATTGGCTCTCTTGCCGCCGGTGGAACGCTGGGAATCCTGATTCCTCCCAGCATCGGCCTAATCGTGTACGGAGTGCTTGTTGAAGAGTCCATCGGCCGCCTGTACCTGGCCGGCTTTGTTCCGGGAATAATGCTAGCCGTGATGATGATCGTCATGATCATCGGAGCGTCAATATTATTCCCGTCCATCGCACCAAAAGAACCATCTGCGAGTTGGCGGGATAAGTTCATCGGCCTTTTCTCAATGATTCCGGTCTTGCTCATCATTGCAGTGGTTCTCGGCTCAATCTACCAAGGTTGGGCAACGCCAACAGAAGCGGCAGCATTTGGCGTGACCGGGGCTTTGGTCTTGGCATTGATTAACAACTCTGGCCCGGCAATCGCAGGATGGTTCTTGCACCTACTGCCCTCCTCCGGGTCGCAAACGGGTTTTATAGGACAGTTACAAGAGCGCTACCCGGCCACTGATGGACTGATGCGTGAGTCCATTACCTCCAACTTCGACATGATCAAAGACTCGATTTTGTCCACCGTCAGGACGTCGTCAATGATTATGCTAATCGTTGTCTCCGCGTTCACCCTTAGCTTTGCTTTCGCCCGACTGGGGATTTCCCACGACATCTCCCAGTGGATCATTGGGGCGGATTTGACCTCCACCCAACTGGTAATCGTGTTAGTAATCTTCTACCTGCTGCTGGGAACCTTCATGGAGAGTTTCGCCATGCTGGTAACCACGGTGCCGATTTTGGCCCCAGCCTTAACTGCAACCGGCGTCGACCTGGTTTGGTTCGGCATCATCATGGTGATTCTGGTGGAAGCCGCCTTAATCAGCCCTCCCGAGGGTATCAACCTCTACGTGCTCCACGGTGTGCGCAGAGACGTGCAGGCGGAGATGGCCGAGGCATCAGGTGCGGCGGAGGAAGTTGGCACCATTACGGATGTGTACATTGGCGTACTGCCGTTCATGGGCGTGATGGCTGCGGCGATTGTCTTGTTGATTATCTTCCCAGACATAGCGTTGTGGCTCCCAAACCTGGTTAAGGGTGCCCGTTAGCCTATAACCTTTAGTTCCTTGACCTGGAGTCACAACCAATAACCGCAAGAAAAAGGGGCACGCCGATGGCGTGCCCCTTTTAAATCTAGTTTTACCGCCAACCTACATCACAGACCGAACCACTCCACCATCCACCAAGATGGTTGCCCCGGTGGTGTAACTATTCTTCTCTGATGCCAGGAACGTGACCAGGTCACCAAGCTCTTCCGGGCGTCCGAGTCGCCCTACCGGAATCGTCGCCGAGTGCGCTTGGAGCAGGTCTTCCACGTTTGCGCCGGTGTCTTCAGACCGGACTTCAAAGATGTGCATCATACGGTCGGTCAACAAATAACCAGGGGCCACGTTATTCACCAAGATGTTGTCCCGGCCAACCTCGTCTGCCAGACTCTTGGCAAAGGCCACCGCTCCCATGCGAGTAACTCCGGATGTAACCAAGTTCTCTATGGGTTGGTAGACAGAACTGGCCAGCACATTGACGATTCTTCCCCAGCCGCCATTCTTCATGTGGGGCACGGCTTCACGGCTCATACGGATGAAGAACATGAGGGCCATATCAACAGACTGGTACCAGACTTCTTCAGTGGTGTCAGTCGCCCTTCCTGCCGGCGGCCCACCGGAATTGTTCACCAATATATCCAAGCGGCCAAAATGATCCACGGTTCTTTTCACTAGCGTCTGGATGTCTTCCAGCTTGGACAGGTCAGCCGGCACCGCCAAGACTTCAACTCCGGCTGCGGCGCTAATCTCCTCCGCAGCTTGGTCTAATTCCTGCGCGTTGCGGCTGCAAATCACTAACTTGGCGCCTTCTTGGGCCAGCGAATCAGCGCAAGCGCGGCCCAATCCCTTACTGCCACCTCCGACTATCGCAACTCTGTTTTTCAATCCCAAGTCCATATCTGCCTCCAGGCTGAGAGTGCAATCATGCTAACAACCCGGCACGCCAGTGGCAACTGCCTGATTAGCGCCGTTTTCGCCTGTCTTACCGAAATTCCCTTGACACGTTTAAACGCCTGATTTATGCTTGCGCCAGCCTCAATTTGAGCGAGATTCGGACCGCTTTAAGCCCCCTAAATGGAGGCTCGTTTGCAGTCCATTAACCCCTAATTCAACAGCATGGTGAGACCTTGAGCAACGTAGACCGCATCTTGGAAGGCGCCCTAGACATACATGTGCATTTTGGGCCCGACCCAAAAGTAGAACGCCGGGCCGGAGCGGTAGAGATTGCCTTACAAGCCAGAGACCTGGGAATGCAGGGTGTGGTGTTAAAAAGCCACGAATACCCCACCCACCCCGTGGCCGCCACCACCAGTGACCTAATCAACGACGTTACAGTACTTGGTGGCATCGCCCTGGACGAAGAAGTGGGCGGGCTGAACGTTTCCGCCGTGAAAGCGACTGCCAACATGGGGGGCCGGATTGTCTGGATGCCGACCTACTCTGCCAAAGCCGATCGTGAAACCAAGGGATTGGACGGGGGAATAACCCTTTTAGACTCCTCAGGGTCTCTGGTGCCAGAGGTCCACTCCATCCTTGAAGTGATTAAATCCCACGATATGGTCCTGGCCACCGGCCACATCTCCACTGCCGAGAGCAAGGCGCTAGTGTCTGAAGCCCGCAACATGGGCATTGAGCGGGTGGTGGTCACCCACGGCACAACCATGTCCTTCTGGACTGGTATGACGGTTGAAGACATGAAGGAACTGGCTGGCACGGGAGCCTACATTGAGCACTGTCTCCACGTGGTGATGCCGACCACCCACCGGCTGGATCCCAAAGACCTGGCCAAAACCATCAAAGAGATTGGCCCGGAAAAATGCATCCTAAGCACCGACTTTGGCCAAGACTTCCATCCAATGCCCGGCGAGGGCATGCGCATGGGCATCGCCACCATGCTCCGGTCCGGCTTGGAAGAGGTTGAAGTGGGCATGCTGGTCAAGGACAACCCTTCCCGTCTCATGGGGACCTAGTCTTAAAAATTTCGGGCTGGCCCAAACAACATGTCAGTCCTGGTTCCGGCTGAACCTAATCCACAGGACAGGGTCATCGGCTTCCTGGTCTACCTTGGCCCAGTTGGCAATCCGGTGGCCCACAACCCAACCTATTCCCATTTCCCCTTCCAACAATGGCACACTGTCGCGCCAAGCCCGTGGCACATGTAGATCGGTCAACAGATCCTGCAATTTCTTCTGGCCGGTCATTCCCAGCGGCTGTATCCGGTCTCCGGGTCGCCGCTTTCTGATTGTTGCCCCGTCGCCAATCGCGCTGCGGCCCAAGCAGACAGTCCACTGGTCTCCAGACTGGATACTTCCCCAATCGGGTTTATTTGTCGGTGTCCCCGCGTACATCGTGACAATCCAATCGCCGGCAGACACGGCAGTCTGAGAACCAGGCTCAGTTGGAAACATGACCTGATACTCAGACTCTAACTCCGGATACGGACACTCTTGTCGTACGCCTTGAGCCAGCACCAGTTGGCCGTATTCCTGTCGCAGCACCACCCCAACAGGCAGTTCCAAAGCCCGCCCACCCCGTTCATTCTGGGCCAGGGTTTCCATGGCCACTAGGTGCGACTCTCTAAGTCTGGTTGAGTCACCTGTCACCAGGATGTAACCCCGCCTTAGGGCCAGGCGCTGTAACAGCGGGTGCAAGGCCTTCATGGCTGTCCGGTCAAAACAGACCTCGTGGTCACCCTCTTTGAGGACAATGCTGGGCCAAACCTTGTCCAACTCCTGCTCTACAAAATCCAGTTCTCCAGCCGCAGTCCTGGCCAGCCGAACCAGGGCATTCCTTACCTGCGGGTTGTAGTCCTCGGCCAAGCGGGGCATCAAATCCTGGCGCACCTTGTTGCGGGTGAACCGCCACATGTAATTGCCGCTATCGGTCCGGTAGGAGCGCCCGATCTCCTGACAGTACTCCAACGTTTCCGTCTTGGTCACATCCAGCAAAGGCCTGAACAGTTTCAGTTCACCAGCGTCAGCCGGCCAGGGCCAGTCTGAGACCTCACCCATGCCCCGCAGACCGTATAGGCCGGAGCCTCGCAGCACGTGCAGCAGCACAGTCTCTGCAAGGTCATCAGCGGTATGGCCCACGGTCACCGCCCTCGCTCCTGAGGCTTTGGCAACTCTGGCCATGAAAGCGTAGCGCATCTCTCTCGCCCCCTGCTCGAATGATGAGATGCCGCGGCCCCGTTGGTATTCATGGGGGTCTTCTTTGACAACGGTGACGGGAAGACCCAACTCTGCGGCGATATCAGCGGCAAACACGGCATCGTCTTCAGCTTCCTGGCCTCTAAAATTGTGGTTCAGATGGGCAACATGGAGGGAAAGGCCGTGGGCGTCGGAAAGTCGGTGTAGCGCGTACAGGAGGGCTGAGGAATCGGGGCCAGCCGAAGCGCCGACCACCAGGGTTACATCGGCGTTGGAATAACCAGCCCTTTGCAGGGCGGCAGCCACCTTACGTTCCAGATTAGCGGCAATAGCCACAATAAAGTCCGGTTACCGGTTTTCGGGGGACAGGTGGCTGATGGAATTGTACCCAGTCAGGCGACGACCTCGATCATCGCTATCAAAGGTACAGACGGAAGACAGGTTCAGGGACATACGGTGGAAAAACTCCAGCGGGATTCCTAACAACTCGCCAATAATGGACCGAATGGCAAAGTTGTGAGAAATGACGACAACAGACTCGTCTGCAGAGTGTTTTTGCTCAATGTCCAAGATGGCCTGCCAGGCCCGCTCACGGAGTTGACCCAGCGATTCCCCGTTGGGCATCAACACCTTTTCCGGCCCAGACCTCCAGGCGGCAAACACCTCAGGCCAGCCGTTGCGCATCTCCTCTCCGGTGACGCCTTCCAACTCACCTAGGCTCAGTTCTTTCAGTCCGGGGTCCTGAGAGATCGGCATGGAGTTATTCTTAGCAATCTCCCCAGCGACCTGGACAGTGCGGATCAGCGGGCTGGAATAGATCGCTGAATGGCCCCAGCCAGCAGCGGCAGCGGCAGTCTCTTTGGCCTGGGAAAGACCCCGCTCGTTCAGACTGATGTCTGTATGACCTTGAAACCGGCCCAGCTTATTCCACTCAGTTTCGCCGTGGCGCACCACAATGAACTTCACTAGGCCCCACCCGTCCTGCTGTCGTCCGATCCAGAGCCACTTTCTGAGTGAATCTTTGGGTTAAGACGCCGCAATTCCACTTCCTCTATCTTGACCCGTTCCATGGCTTTAATCGTGATCCGGAAATTATCAAACTCCATAACATCCCCAACCTCTGGGATGCTGCCAAGGCGATCCAAGATGAACCCGGCCAGAGTCTGGTAATCACCATCGGGGATATCAAGATCCAGCTCTTCGTTAATGTCTGAGATTGCCAGACCGGCATCCATGCGGAAGGCGTCGCGTCCCAGGGCTGTTACTGCGTCTTCAGGGGCGGCGCCCTCATCCCCCATCTGACCCACAATTACGGCCATCATTTGCTTCAGTGTGGCCAATCCTGCGATGCCACCGAACTCGTCAACGGTCAGCACCACGCTGTGTCCGCCGTCGCGCATGACGTTGAAGGTCTCACTAACGCTTTTGGTTTCAGGAACGAACAAAGCAGGTCTCAAATAGGTTGTAACACTGACGTTGGCATCAGACTGTAATTCCTTCATACCCGCCAGTACGTCCTTGACGGATAGCACACCGCGCACATTCTCCATCGACCCATCGAACACCGGGAAACGAGTGTGGGTGTTCTCAGAGTAGGCATCCAAAAACTCATCCAGGGAATAGCCCTGCTCGATCCAAATGATCTCTGGACGCGGCGTCATGATCTCTCGCATCTGTCGATCACCAAACCGGAATACTTTCTCCAGTAGAGCCGCTTCCCCGGCTTCCACAGTGCCGGTCTGGGCACCGGCGGCAATCATAGTGCGTATCTCTTCTTCACCCATCTGAGGAGTCACCGAGGAGATACCAAGAACCCGGTTGGCCATGGTGCTAAAAATCTGAAGCATCGTGACCACGGGAAATAGGGCAAGTTCAAACAGCCGAATCGGCCGAGAGACTCTGAACGCCACACTCTCTGAGCGACGCCAGGCGATGTTTTTGGGGACCGTTTCGCCGAACAGCAACAGGAAAGTGGTCACACCAAAGGTTGCCGCCAAGACAGAAAGCCCCTGGTTAGAGATCAAGTTCAACGCCAGCACCGTGGCCAAGGCGGCCGCAGCGGTGTTAACCAGGTTATTGCCCAATAACACCGTGGCCAAGAAGCGTTCCGGGCGCTGAACAATGCTGGATACTCGGTCTGCGCCGGGCCGACCGCTACGTACCAGGTGCAGCAAACGTGCCCTGGGCAGAGCGATAAACGCAGTTTCAGACGCGGAGAAAAATCCCGAAAGGCCGAGACATACTATTAATAATGCTAGTCGCCATGAATCACCGGCATCCATAAGCGGAAGCCACCTCCATAGGCCACGAAAAGTCGCCTCTAGGCGGTACCGGGCCTAACCAGGATGATAGCATTGGGCGTAAATTAGTGTAAAGTTGGTTCACTATCGTAGGCGTGTCCTGCCGCCATCTCTCTCAGAGCGACCGGCAAAAATTACAATTCCGTAACACTAAACACTCCCTTCAAATATGCCAATAAAAATTCTTGGAATAGAAACATCTTGTGACGAGACCGCAGCAGGGGTCGTGGTAGATGGCCAGACTCTTCTCTCCAACGTCATTTCATCCCAGGTAGACCTCCACGCCAAGTACGGTGGCGTAGTCCCGGAACTGGCCTCTAGACAGCACGTCCGAGACCTCATTCCCGTGCTGGAACAAGCCGCTTCTGACTCAGGTTTCGGCCTGGAAGACATGGACGCCATCGCGGTGACGTATGGCCCTGGCTTGGCCGGGTCACTGATTACCGGAGTGAACGCTGCCAAGGCTATCTCCTACTCCCTTGGCATACCGCTGCTCGGTGTGAACCACCTGGAAGGCCACATCTACGCATCTTGGCTGTCCAAAGGAAATCTCGAAGACGACCCAGGTTTCCCTTTAGCCTGCTTGGTTGCTTCGGGAGGCCACACTGACCTGCTGCTAATGGAGGGACACGGTCGGTACAAGCTGGTTGGCCGCACCCGAGACGACGCTGCTGGCGAGGCCTTTGACAAAGCAGCGCGCATCCTTGGATTAGGTTTTCCCGGCGGGCCGGAGATACAGCGGGTCTCTGCCGGGGCCACTGGCGAAGAAACGCTGCCCAGGGCCTGGATGAAAGACACCCTCGACTTCAGCTTCAGCGGGATCAAGACTGCCCTGTTGCACATCGCTCAAGACCGGGGGTTGTATCCATATCCGGAAGATGGTGTGGACCAAGAAAGACTGGTCTGTGAATTGGCAGCGGCGTTCCAGGAGTCCGTCGTAGACGTCATATCGGCCAAGCTGGTGGATATGGCTGCCAAATACAAGGTAAAGGGGTTAGTTTTGGGCGGTGGAGTGACTGCCAATTCCCGGCTGCGTGAGGAAATCATCAAACGCTCGCCTCTGCCGGTGATTATACCGCCGCCGATCTTGTGCACCGATAACGGCGCAATGATTGCAGCATGTGGCTACTTTCAATACCAAAGGGGTGACGACACGCCAATGGACATTGATGTGAACCCCGGCTTGCCACTGGGGTAGACCAACAACACTAAGTAGTTACGCTACTTACTTGGTGGTCAGCCCGGAGAAACCTTCTCCTGAAACACGCAGACCGGTCTTGGCCACCATTTCTTGCCGGGCGACGAATGCCGCGTCCACAACCTTGAATACGTCGGACTTTGCAGTTTCACCCTTAAATGGGAACGTAACCTTCACTCCGTCACCTTGGAAAGTCACCTCGCCGTCTGGTTTGCTGAAATATATCTGGGCCAGCAGACCAACTCCAGATAGAACAGCCAAAAAGACGATGAAGGCCACCAAGTCCATTCGCATGATGGGCACGGTAGGCCCGTCGATGCGGCCAGTCAACCAATAGGCCAGCAAAATATACAAAATAACGGCGGCACCAACCATCAACACACCCTGGATTAGCGTGCCCTTGCTACGAGCGCCGGCGCTGATTGCTACGGCCTTGACCTCTTCCACCGGCATCAGGACGGTCTCTTTCATGCCTTCATGCTGACCAAACGCCATCAGTCGTTGGTTGGTCAAAACGATCAACCGGCCATCATTAGTCGGCTCGGGAAGCAGCCCCTTTTCAGATGAGAAGATTGCGCTCACAGACTCACCGGCCATGAGTAACACCTGACGTATCGGCGGTCCAGCGGGGGTTGTAGCAACCGGAGTTGGAACAGTCTGGGTTTCACCGGAGTCCGCTATAGTGCTTGGCCGTGTAGTTGTCAGAGGGTGAGTCACCAGACTAGGCGCTGAGTAACCCTGAAACAACTCGTTATACAAGCCCTGCTTGAGGCCTTGCGTCAAACTGTGCGTGAGAGCTGTCGCGCTGGCCAACGAGAAAGCGACCTGGCTTTGATGGTGTTTGGGTCGCCGTCCGGCAGACGGAATTTCGGTCACTTTACCGTACAAGAGTTGCTCCTATAAAAGGCAATAATAGCATAGCGCAGTCATAGAATAGGCGGTTAATCAAACGTAAAACAACCCGGAATTAAAGGCCAACCGGGCCGCGGTCTGAGTTATGTAAATGTTGCGAGTATTTGCCGAACTCAGGCACGAAATATTGACACTCGGGCCGGGCCTTTGGTAATCTTAATCATCAAAGGCTATGATGGAGACGAGTAGGCAGGGGTAGGCACCTAGCGAGCCTGGCATGGTGGAAGCAGGCGTGCCGAAGCTGAACTGAAAATCCCTCCGGAGCTGCCAGTTGAAACCCCTCTGAATATGAAAGAGGGCCAGTAGACTAGGACGGGGTTCGTTCCCCCGTTAAGAAAGACGGGACATGCTGGTGTCCTGTAAGAGAGGTCCCGATTAACCTCGGGATAATTAGGGTGGTACCGCGAGCATACGTCTCGTCCCTATGTTGGGATGAGGCTTTTTTTATGCCAAACAGCGGTTTTTCCGGTGCTTTTCTCTGCAGGAAAATTCCTATCGTTAAATGGATGCTGCGGAGGCAATATGAAACTCAAAGGCGCGGAAATCATGTGCGAGAGCCTGCTCAGGGAAGGCGTAGACACGATCTTCGGCTATCCCGGCGGTGCGATCCTACCTTTCTATGACGCACTCTGGTCCTACCCTCAATTACGTCACATCCTGGTCCGCCACGAACAGTCTGCGGCTCACGCGGCTGACGGCTACTCCAGGGTCACTGGCAAGGTCGGCGTTTGTGTCGCCACCTCCGGTCCCGGCGCAACCAACCTGGTCACTGGAATCATGGGCGCCAAGGCCGATTCTGTTCCGATGGTTGCCATTACCGGGCAGGTCGCACGGGCATCCCTAGGCAGCGAAGCATTCCAAGAGTGTGACATCTGTTCCATCGCGGCCTCCACCACCAAGAAAACGTTCATGGTGATGAACCCCGCCGACCTGGCTGAAACTGTCCATGAAGCGTTCTACGTGGCTCAAGAAGGTCGTCCGGGCCCGGTGCTGATTGATGTACCTCGAGATGTACAGATGGAGCTGACCGAAGCCGTATTCCCTGAAATAACCAGCGTCCCGGTACCGGATGTTTCAGCAGAAGCCACAGAGCGACTAAAAGAGGCCGCCCGCTTGATCAATGAGGCCGAACGTCCGCTAATCATCAGCGGCCACGGTGTGATGACCTCAGGAGCCACCAAAGAGATGCTGGCTCTGGCTGAACAGTCAGGAATCCCCGTGATCACCACTCTGCTGGGCTTGGGCAGTTTCCCCGGCGGCCACTCCCTAAGCATGGGAATGCTGGGCATGCACGGCATGTATTGGTCAAACCTTTCAGTAAACGAAGCCGACCTGATAATCGGCGTTGGAATGCGGTTCGACGACCGAGTCACGGGCAAAGTGGACACTTTTGCCCCCCACGCCCGAATCATCCATATGGACATTGACCCAACCCAGATCGGCCGCAATGTACCGGTGGAAGTTGCAGTGGTCGGTGATGCCAAAGCACTACTCCAGCAACTGACGCCGATGGTGACTAACCCACCAAGGCCCGACTGGTTGCAATACATCGCCAACCTAAAACATGACCACCCGTCGCTAAACATACCGGCCAGCGACCAACTCCAAGCGCAGCAAGTGATTGCCGCACTGGACACGCTGCTTCAAGAAGATCCCGAAACCACTATTGTCACCGGAGTTGGCCAGCACCAGATGTGGGCAGCCCAGTTCCTGTCGTTCAATCAGTCAGACTCGTTCGTGTCATCCGGCGGCCTTGGGGCCATGGGTTTCGAACTGCCAGCGGCGCTTGGTGTTCAGGTTGCCAAGCCTGGCACACCCGTTTGGTCCGTGGCCGGGGACGGCGGCTTCCAGATGACCCTTCAGGAGCTGGCCACGCTAACTGAGGAAAAATTACCGGTAAAGATCGCTCTGATCAATAATGGCTACCTGGGTATGGTCAAACAGTGGCAGGAGATGTACTTCGACAACCACTTGAAGGCAGTACCCGTGGACGGCCCCGACTTTATCAAGCTGGCCGAGGCCTACGGCGTTGGCGCGGTTAGAGTCACCGACCAAGAGGATGTTCTACCGGCCCTACGCCAAGCTCAAGCCCATGATGGCCCGTTCCTGATTGAGTTCGTGGTAGACTCGAACACAAATGTATACCCCATGGTCCCGCCTGGTGGCTCTTTGGCCGACACCATTGAGGATCCGGCCACGACCTCTAACCCGACGAGTTAGCATCAACTAAACACTGATAGGTAAACACTGAGAAGCTAACGTTGGCGACCGGGGGATTAAACGGAGCCCGAATGGAAAAATTAACGATTCAAGATGCATCGCGCAAGCTGAATATCTCTCAGCGTGATATCAGGGAATATATCCGAAGCGGCGACCTCAAGGCCGAGCGAGACCCAGACTCTGAGCATGGCCGTTGGCTGGTTCTGATGCCGCCCGAAGGTGAGTGGCAGGACAAGTTCAAGGCCTATCTTGACGAGTTGGACGCCAGCATCTCTCGTTGGTGGTGGCCCAATCCCCGTAAACAGGGTGTCGTCCACTACCTGGAAAGCACCGGTATCGAGAACGTGGAGCCTGACTATATCTGCGGTCAGCGCTCGGAGAACATCTGGTCATCCGCCGGCCATACAGCTAATCAGCGTTGTATGGAGTGCCTCATGCGGGCTACTGAACGCGGGCTACCGTTGTTCGAAGATGAAATAAAAGAGGGCTAATTGAACTAGCCCTCTTTTTATTTACTCGAATTTAATCTGGTGAAACTTGGGTGCGAGGTTAACCGCCTCCGCCCGCTCCACCGGCGCCGATACCGGGCTCGGTCATACTCTCCGGATTTAGCAGCTCGTCCAACTCTGCGTCAGTCAGTTCTGTCTTCTCTTTGGCCATCTCTCTGATAGTCGTGCCCTTGGCGGAAGCCTCTTTGGCAATGGCCGCCGCTGCGTCATAGCCAATGGCCGGAGCCAATGCCGTTCCCAGCATCAGACCCTTCTCAACCATGGCTGGCCCAACCCCGGTGGCGGTGATTCCCTTGACGCACTGCTCAGCAAAGTTGTTCGCGGAAGCCGCCAATAGGGAAATCGACTGCAGGATGTTATGCGCTGCCACCGGCATCATGGTGTTCAGCTCAAAATAGCCACCCTGACCAGCCAAGGTCACCGTGGCGTCGTTACCAACCACCTGGGCTACAACCTGAATCACCGACTCTGAGATCACCGGGTTGATCTTGCCCGGCATTATTGAGCTACCAGGCTGGACCTCCGGAAGGGAAATCTCTCCCAGACCGGCGCGCGGGCCGGAGGCGATGAACCGGATGTCGTTGGCTATCTTGTGCAGGCTGATGGCGATGGTCTTCAACGCGCCGCTGGCCTCCACCAAACCGTCCAGTGAAGCCTGAGCCTGGAAGTGGTTGCCGGTTTCTTTAATCAGCACACCAGACGCTTTGGAGGCAATCTTGCAGGTACGCTCGGAGAACTCCTCATGGGTGTTCACTCCGGTGCCCACTGCGGTGCCGCCTAGAGCAACCTCTGCGAGCGCCTCTTGAGCACGATGCAACCGCTGAACGCTGTACTCGGCATGTCCGGCAAAACCCTTGAACTCCTGTCCCAATCGGACCGGTGTGGCGTCCTGCAAGTGGGTGCGCCCGGTCTTAATCACTGGCCAGAATTCGACAGATTTCTTGTTCAGTTCAGTAGCTAGAAATTCCAGCGAAGGAATGAGGTCTTCTTTGATTGATAGTAGCGCCGCCAGGTGAATGGACGTGGGGATGACGTCGTTTGAGGACTGCCCCATGTTCACGTGGTCGTTGGGGTGGACCAGTTTGGATCCCAGGTCTCCGCCTAGAATCTGAGTCGCTCGGTTGGCGATCACTTCGTTCGCATTTGTGTTCGTGGATGTCCCCGACCCCGTCTGAAAGATGTCCAAAACAAAGTGCTCGTCCAGCTTGCCGTCGATGACCTCTTGGGCTGCTGCGACAATGGCGTCGCAGGTTTTTTCTTCTAGCAAACCCAGAGACAGGTTGGTCTTGGCAGCAGACTGTTTCACCAGTCCCAGGGCTCGGATGAACGGCCGGGGGAAACCCAGGCCGCTGATGGGAAAGTTCAACACCGCCCGCATGGTTGACGCTCCATATAAAGCGTCGGCTGGGACTTCCATCTCACCCATGGAGTCCCTTTCTATTCGTACATCAGGGCGCGTGGACATTGTTTAGTACCGTCCTAAATCAAATCTATTATGTGAATCCAATTAAACCACTTCAGATTTTAGCCGCTGACGGGCTAGTTGGGTAGTGTAGGGTGGGTTTACTAGTAATGAGGGCGTCGTGGCGCAGTGGATTCCTGCTTTCGCAGGAATGACGGATTGGTGATTGGTTCGGGCTTGACTGATGCGGATCCTTCGACGGGCTCAGGACGAACGGTGCTGAGAGAATTGTGAATTATGACGATTTACAAGAACCGCACAATGTAGGGGCGGGTTTCCAACCCGCCATTTTGGGTTCCGCCTAGGTGATTAGTTTTCCGATGTGGATCGGTATACCCCAACCAAGGCGAGTTATAAACCCGCCGCTACAACACCGTCACGCCGGACAAACAAAAGAGGCACGGCGATTGCCGTGCCCTTTTTTCTACTTTTGTAGGATCGGAAGCTTTGCTCATTTGCCTTCTTTAATCCAGTCGGCCACCCGTTCGGCGATCATGATGGTGGTGGCGTTGGTGTTGGCGCGTATGACGTCGGGCATGACCGACGCGTCTACGACCCTCAGGCCTTCAAGACCGTGCACGTGACAGTACTGGCTGACCACAGCCATTGAGTCGCTGCTTGGCCCCATCTTGCAGGTGCCCGAGATGTGATGCTGGGTGTAGCAGTTAGTCATTATCCAACGATCAAGCAGAGCGTCATCGGCCAGTTCCTCTTTGGTGGGGTTCAGCTGTTCCACGACATGTTCTGCAAAGACCGGCTGCTCTGCCACCTGGCCCGCCATGCGCATGGCGCCGCGCATCCGTTCCCGGTCTGAGTCGGCCGAAAACAGGTCATAATTCAGGAAAGGCTGGTCGTGGGGGTCGGTGGTGTTGAGGGTCAACTCGCCAGCCGATATGGCGTTTTGCAGGCCAACGCTCAGGCCAAAATGGAACGTGTCGCCCTCATAGTTCACGCTGGCCGGGCGGTGTTCGCTGCTCATCAGAGTTGGCGTCATCTGGAAATCGCCCCTGGTCGGCGATCCGGGTAGGCTGAACCGCAGACCCACCTGGAGGCTGGGCGTATCGATGTCTGGTGGTTCGCCTTCACCCTTGAACAACATGTAGGCCGCTGGGTGGTCGCGCAGGTTCTTGCCCACACCGGGCAGATCACGAATCACATTGATGCCCAGGGATTCCAGGTCTTTGGCCGGGCCCACGCCAGACAGCAGCAGCACCTGGGGCGAGCCGATAGTACCGCTGGAGAGGATGATTTCGTTGCCTTCCGCGTTGAAGACCTCGCCACCGCTCTCGCACTCAACCCCCACTGCCCGATTGCCCTGAAAGAGAACTCGTCGGGTTGAGACTCCGCCGCGCACGGTGATGTTCAGCCGATGCCGAGCCAGGTTCAGGTAGGTCAGGGCCGTGCTCATGCGGACGCCGTCGATGTTGTTCAAGGGACGTGCTGCCACGCCAGTGGAGTCGGGGTTGTTCTGATCTGGATCCTCCGGGAATCCCACCTTCAAGCAAGCTTGATAGAAGGCCTCGGCAACCGGAATCCATTCCTCTCGCTTGAAGCGTCTAACAGGGAGTGGGCCTTCATTGCCATGGAAATCATCACCAGGGAAATCCCAGTCGTTTTCCATCTTGCGGAAGTAGCGCAGAATCTTGGTGTAGGCCCATTCGTCGTTACCCCACTCGGCCCACTGGTCATAGTCCTCGGGCAGACCTCGGAAGACGACCTGGCCGTTAACCGCGCTGGAGCCGCCGGTAGCCTTGCCTCTGGGGATGATTATGGGTTCTGGTTGCAGAGGTGTGGCAGTCGCGCGGTAGTCCCAACTGTGGGGGCCATAAGCGGAACGCCATACGTTGTATCCCTTCTTGAGGTCCTCAGGCAGATGTTCGAAGTCTGGGTAATCAGGCCCGGCTTCCAACAATAGAATCGTCTTGTCTGGGTCTTCAGATAGTCTGGTCGCTAGCACACAACCGGCTGATCCAGCGCCAACGATGATGTAGTCGTACTTCATATTCCCTCACTAGCATGTTGTTTCCGTATCCTGCAGGTATCGGGGCCATATATTTTGCTGCCCCATCAGTTTCACCGGCTCGTAAATCGCGGGCCGAATAATTCATTTACTTGACCGTAACTAAGATTCCCTTGAGGTCGTCCACGCTCTCGATTTTGCGTACGTTTCGATGGAGGCCAAAGTCTGTCATGGCATCGGCGGCGACGATGTCGATGCCTTCCTCCGGGACGCCAACTTCGTTCAGCCGCACCGGCAGACCCAAGTCCTTATAAAATGTTTCAATGGCATCAGCGGCAGCGGCAGCAGCTTGTCGGTCGTTCATGCCTTTTTTCTTAACGCCCATCGCCTCGGCGAAGCGGGCCTGACCGGCCGCGTTGGCCTCAGCGTTGAACCGCATTCCGGGGGCGGTCAGTATGGAATAGGCATCACCGTGGCCGCATTCGGGATAGCGGGTGTCCAGGGAGTGGGCCAAAGCGGTTACCACTCCCAGTGCACTGCCGCCGGCTCCGGCGTCGGTGGCCCGGTTGTAGATAAACGCTGCCGCGCACAGGTTGACTCGCACAGTGGGGTCGTCGGGTTGGCTATTGACCAGCGGAAGGTTATCCATCAGCAACCGGAGGGCTTCCAGCAGGTCGCTCTCTGCCAGAGGATTGAGTTCGGTGCGCTGCAGGGCCGATGCCACACTGCTGAAACAACCGGCAGTGGCGTTCAGACAAAGCCAGGGTGAGGCCGTGAGCAACGCTTGGTCATCCCAGACCACCGCAACCGGACGAGTCTTCGGGTCGAAAAGCTCAAGTCGGTGGCCGGTTTCCGGGTCGATCAACGCAGTGCCGGCGCGCGTCATGGCCGTCGTCGCCGTTGTTAGGACGTTAAAGATTGGCAACTTGGGGGCCATCAACCTGGGGCTCAATGGGGCTTTGCCCTCGGGGTATTGGGTACAGAGTTCTTGGGCCGTCCCGTTCTCCGCCAGCAGGATGGCCATGCCACGGGCCGTGACCACCGCACTGCCTCCGCCGAGCGCCACAATGCCATCTGCGTCAACCTCTCGCGCTGCGGCAACGCCTTCTAGCACCGAGGTCACCGGAGAGCCGGTCTGTCCGCCAGAGAACACGCCGGCAACCCGCTCGCCCAGAGACGCTTTGACCCGATCAACAAGGTCGGTCTTGTTCAGAATAGACTGGCCACAGACCACCAGGACCCGTTTTGACCTGAGTCGATCAACCTCATCCACCAATTTATTAATGGCGTCCGGCCCGGCGTGCACCCGCAAGGGGTAGCTGACAAATCTAAATGCGTCGGCGGCCAAAATATCTCTCCCAATCTGATCGTCGCGTTTTGAGTTCCAAGCCTGAGGCAGTGACTAATATTGCCATCGTAGTTATGTTTTGGCAACCGTGGCAAAACGCATGGGTCTTTAGTAGTGGGCAGTGGTAAACTCAAAACTGAAATGATGCCCGAGTTAAGCAAAAAAGACGAAAACCGACTGGTACGTTACCGAGGCCAAAGCCTGCGTCTACTGCAGGATGCCATGGATGAGATACGCACAGGCCGCTGGAACCGCTGCGAGGAGCTGCTGTGGGGCAGTCTAACTTTGGCGGTGAAGGGCGTTGCCCTTGGGCGTGGGCGGGAGTTGGACGGACTCAAGGCCATTGAGGAATTTGCCCTCGAGATCGGTGAGGAGAACCGGGATCGGCGCATCCGTGAGGCGTTCATGAAGCTCCGGTCTTTCGGCGAAACTGCCGAGTTGGTCAATGAGTCTCGCATCCGCGCCGACCATTTGGTGGCAACCCTTGAAGATGTCACCGGAGCGGTGGACAAACTCTGGGATCTGGCACCCGGCGGTGACCTACTCAGCAGGTTTCTTCGCGACGAACTAGATGGGCCGGACGAACTTGAAAAGATGGGCGGCGGTTCTATCAGATGAGCAGATGAGAACGATTAGATGAACTCGGGGACGACAGTAGCCATTCACACACACGGCTGCAAGCTGAACCAGTCCGACAGCGAGGTACTGGCGCGGCAGTTTCAAGAGGCCGGGTTCACACTTATTAAGTCATCGTCCCAGGCCGACGTTGTGGTCCTGAATTCCTGCACCGTGACAGCCAACTCCGACTCCAAAGCCCGCCAATACCTGCGCCGCACCCGTCGAGCCAACCCTAACGCTTTGGTGATGGCCACCGGCTGCTACGCGCAACGGGCCGCTAACGAGCTATCGGCGATGGAAGCCGTCTCTCTGGTTTTGGACAACCGTCACAAGGACAACTTGGTTTCTACTGTTGCCGCCAAACTAAACATTGCGATTACTCCCGTCTCAAGCCATCCACCAGAAAACGTGCCTGAAGCACTGCCGCTGGAGATGGTGCGAAGTCGGGCCATGGTCAAAATCCAAGAAGGTTGTGACCAGGTCTGTGCCTACTGCATCGTCCCCAAAGTAAGGGGACGTGAAAAAAGCATCCCGCCGGAAGAGATCATCGCCGAGATTAATTTTCGTGCGGGGATTGGCTGCCGTGAAGCCGTGCTCACCGGCACCCAACTGGGCACCTACGGATTTGACCTACCAGACATCAACCTGCAATCGCTGATCCAACGCGTATTGGCAGATACGAAGATTGACCGGTTGAGGGTGTCTTCACTTCAAGCACAGGAGATCAGACCGGAATTGGTAGAGTTGTGGAGCGACACTCGCCTCTGCCCCCACTTCCATATCCCGCTACAGAGCGGCAGCAACTCAGTTTTGCACTCCATGCGCCGACGCTATGACACTGCCCAATTTGCGGAGACGGTTCAGTTGGTTAGGAAGACAATCCCCGACGCCGGTATTACTACAGATGTGATTGTGGGTTTCCCTGGCGAAGGAGTGAAGGAGTTTGCCGAAAGTTACAGTTTTGCGGAGTCTATAGGGTTCAGCGACATGCATGTGTTTCCGTACTCGATCAGGCCGGGAACCACTGCTGCGCACTTGACGGGCCAGGTAGCAGACGGCATTAAGAAGGAACGAACCGGAGAGATGCTGGAACTAGCAGCAACGACTATGCGGGACTTCCGGTTAGGGTCAGTGGGCCAGACAAGGTCGGTGTTGTGGAAACCTGGTCGCCCAGCGAAAGGGGCAGAGTCCGCCTGGGGTTGGAGCGGACTCACCGACAATTATCTACAGATCCGGACGACAGACGCCCGCGACTTGGGCAACGAAATAACCAACGTGAAGTTGACCGATCTCAATGGAGATTGGCTCACGGCCGAAGTCATCGAGCAGACCCATCAAAAAATTCTTAAGTGTAGACAGCCAAATAAAAAAACCCAGCATCGAATTGATCCTGGGTTTTTTCTTTCAGTTTAAAGTTCTACGGGTCTGAGATAGCCCATCTCACCGCGGCGCTCTAGATATCCTGATTTGATATCGTGGCCGTGGGAGAAGACCAAAAGCCAACCCTGCTGCTCTGCCTGGGTCAACAAATCCCGCTTCTGCTCCAGAGTTTTCTCCGGGGAGCTGTCAAAAGCGGAGATTGCAACCAGGTTCAGATGGTGGGCCGTGGGAACAATGTCTCCCAGGAATACCACCCGCTCGCCGCCGTGGTTGAACATGACCATCTGGTGACCCTTGGCGTGGCCGTCTGTGACAATCACATTTAGTCCGGGCATGATTTCGGAATCGCCGTCAAGCAACTCCAGTTGACCCCGTTCCTCAATAGGTAGGAAGTTTTCAGATCGATGCGAGCCATTACAGCGCTCATTGGGATTACAGGCTTCGTCCCAACAATCTCTCTGAACGTAATACTTCGCTTTGGGGAACGTGGGCACCAAGTTGCCAGCCCGGTCTAACCGAGTGCAACCGCCCGAATGGTCAAAATGCAGATGGGAAAGAACCACTGCACTGATATCTTTGGGAGTGAGTCCCACGCCTTTTAAGCCTTTCAGCAGGCGACTGGGCACCAGACCCAGGTTTTCTTTGTCTTGATCGATCTCTTTTGAGCCGATTCCGGTGTCCACCAGCACGTTTTGTCCGCCCACCTGTAGTAGGAGACAATTCAAGCCAAGTGTCATCCGATTTTTGCGGTCTGTGACCACAGTGTTCTCCCAGGCAACCTTGGGAACCTGGCCGAACATGGACCCACCGTCCATCTTGATAACCCCATCACTGATGATCTTCACTGCTGTAGACATCATCGTTACACCCCAACCCCTCATTCAATTTTAATTGAACGTTCCGCCCAACCCTGTTTCGTCACCACCTGACGACCCATCTTAGTGTGCCGGGGAATACCCGAGGGTCTCGCCAGAGACATTTAAGAAGAGAAAATATTGCACTTGGCCCAAATTAGCTTAATCAAATGGCAACCGATTTTTCTGGCGGGCACGTTCTAGTTATTACTTGCATTGATGTCGACCATTGGCCAGTACCTTTTATTCAGGTCCTTTCACCTACTTTGTTTACTCCCATAGATGCGTTCAGCGAGGTCTCAAGACACAAAAAAACCGGTAGTCCGAAAACCTCGGCCACCGGTAAAGAGAACACGTTGGGCAACGTAACCACCCACAGCCACACTCTCACCCGCTGACCCACTAGCACGTTAATGTAATGACGCCGCGCTCTGTCAAGGGGATACCCGCGACTTTCTCGCGAATATTTGGACGAATATTATACTTTTTTTAAACCCAGGTCAAATCCACATATAAACTGATGAAATTATGTAGACACGCCCTCTTGGAGGTGGCCCTTATATTTGGCGATTTTGAAATGCTATACTGCCCCAAATCTGATACTATTAATCACAAAATAGCTGGGCGCACGACTTTAAATAATATGGTCACAGACGCTGTTTGTGATTGTTTTCAGGAGACCTAACTGATGCCAGAAAACGAACTTGGACTCATGGCCCACCTATTGAGACGGGCCGGATTTGGCGCCACACTTCAAGAGTTACAAGAGTACCAAGCCAAGGGGTACGAGGCCACTGTTGAAGAGCTGCTCCACCCAGAAGACATCCCGGAATGGAACGACGACCTGGTCCGTAGATACCAACCAGACCAGAATAGCGTGATGTACTTTGAGAGCGCCCAGTCCTACTGCATGTACAAGATGATCAACTCCAAGCGACTTCTGGAGGAGAAGATCTCCCTGTTCTGGCACGGGCTCTTTGCCACCGCCTACGGCAAGCTGAACCACGCCAAGGGTGTGTTGAACCAGACCGACACCTTTAGGCGTCACGGCCTCGGGTCATTCCACAATATATTGATGGAGCTATCCCGCGACCCGGCCATGGTCTTTTGGCTGGACAACAAAGACAACCACAAAGACGCCCCCAACGAAAACTATGGCCGCGAGTTGCTGGAACTGTTCTCCATGGGCATTGGCAACTACTCTGAGGACGACGTTAAGAACTGCGCCCGCGCCTTTACCGGCTGGACCATCGCCAACGCCGATTACATGGCCGAGCGCGCGTCCAGAGACTCCATCTGGCCGTCTGGGCGCATCGACTGGCAGTTTGAGTACCGCCCCGAGGACCACGACGAGACCAACAAGGAATTCTTGGGCCGCACAGGCAATTTCAACGGCGACGATATCATCGACATCATCGCCATGCGCCCGGCCACCAGTTGGTTCATTGCCGGAAAACTCTACAACTACTTTGTTTCCGACACCCCCAACGAGGAAGCTATTTCCTTCTTGGCGGAGGAGTACCGCAAGTCCAGCGGGGACATCCGCTCCATGCTGCGGGCCCTGTTCCTATCTGATTACTTCAAGTCGGAAAGCGTCTGGTACGACAAGATCAAAAGCCCCGCCGAGTTGGTGGTTGGTACTGCCCGGCTGGCCGGCAGTTACAAAACGCCCCAATCTGACATCACCAACCTGGCCAGTGACGCCAATTTCATGGGCCAAGAGATTTTGAACCCACCCACTGTGGAGGGTTGGCATACCGGTATGGAATGGGTTGATACCGGCACCTTGGTAGAACGGGTTAATTCGTCTGCCTTGGTCATTGGAGACACACTGCAACCGGGCGTCCAAGCCATGATTCAGCATCTCAAAGACCGCAAAAACAGCTACCAGCCCAACGAGTTGGTGGATGAGTGTTTGCTGTTAATCGGCAGCCTTAATGTGACTGATAGCACCCGAGAGCGACTGGTAGAGTTTGCCGCCAATTTCGGCGAGGTCAAGTTCACGCCGGAAGACGCCGTTGCCTGCTCGGAGCAGCAGGTAGTAGAACTTCTGCAACTGATTCTAGCCACGCGAGAATACCAAATGGCCTAATCCCTGGCCCTGCGGGCAGCATTTTTAGTATTGGCGGCGTTCGTATCTTGGGGTTTGGCTCACTCTATAGGGCATCAGAGCTCCCGAGGGCAACCGTTGTCTGGTTATTTGTCACCCTGAGTGAAGCGAAGGGTCTCGTAGTTCTCAGGAAGCGTTTCGCACCGTGCAACGAGATTCTTCGGCTGAGGCCTCAGAATGACATTAGCAAAAACTGCTCGATAAATAATAAGCACCAACTTTAGCGAGTCTTTAATGACCACCACTAAAACATTCACTTACAGCCATACCATTGGCTTTCTGGCTGCCACCGGGCGCGGTCTCACTAACCCGGTGGACCTGGCGTTTAACTCCCAGGGCGTCATATACGTCCTGAACCGGGCCGGACCTGAAACAACTGTCCGGCTCCCATCCAAGCGCGTGACCATGTGCAACTTGGACGAGGACTGGTTCGGGGACTTTGGCACCGGCGGACACGATGACGGCGAGTTCTGGTGGCCCAGCGCCATTGCCATCGACAGCCAAGACCAGGTCTATGTAGCCGACGAAGCCCTGCAACGTATTTCCATCTTCGACAAAGACGGCAAGTTCCTTAGCAAGTGGGGCATCAAGGGGTCAGAACCGGGCCAGCTTGAATACCCTTCCAACCTGGCCTTTGACTCCGATAACAATCTTTGGCTGACCGACAGCGGCAACCACCGGGTGCAGAAGTTCACCAAGGACGGCCAGTTCATTTCCGGCTGGGGCCAACGCGGTTCCGGCTCAGGTCAGTTTGAGGGGCCGTGGGGACTTGCTCTGGCCGACAACGGAGATGTCTATATCTCCGACTGGGGCAACGACCGCATACAGCGTTACAGCAACGACGGCGCCTTGATTAAGGAGTTCGCTGGACTTGCCGGGGAAGATGCTATCCACCGTCCAGCCGGACTGGCCGTGGACGCCGAAGGCAACATCTACGTGGCTGACTGGGGTAACGAACGGGTAAAGGTATTGGCGTCCGACGGCACCCTGCTGGCGTCCCTTCGCGGGGAGTCGGTGGACTCCAAATGGGCAGCGGACTACTTTGGGGTTAACCCTGAAGAGGGCCGGTTGCGTTATGCGGCTGACCTATTCCCCGAGTTGGACCCGCCAGCAAGGCGGGACCGCGAGATATCAGCCGGAGTGGAAGGATTCCTCTGGGGACCAACAGCGGTGAAACTGGACGTTCAGGGCAACCTATACGTGGCCGACAGCCTCCGACACCGCCTGCAGATCTATAAGACTAACTAGCCCGCCAGAAGCATTAATCTTTGGACGGCTAGTTCTTTTTGCGGTCCTGGTCCATCCTGGCCCAGGTGTCCCGCAGCGCGACTGTCCGGTTGAAGATCGGCGCTTCTGGGGTGGAGTCCTTGTCGACGCAGAAGTATCCCAGTCGCAAGAACTGGAACCGCTCGCCCGGTTTGGCTTGGTTCAAGCCCGGCTCCAACTTGGCTGACTCCATCACCACCATAGAATCCGGATTGATGTTGTCTTTCCAGTCGCTGCCTTCCGGTACATCGTCCGGGTCCAGCGTGGTGAACAAGTGGTCGTAAACACGCACTTCGGCGTCCACTGCGTATTCTTCCGAAACCCAGTGTGCAGTACCCCTAACCTTGCGGCCGTCCGCGGATGTACCACCAAAGGTGTTCGGGTCGTAGGTGCAGCGCAGCTCGATCACCTCGCCGGTGGTTTCGTCCTTCACCACGCTGTTGCAGGTGATGTAGTAGGCGTCCTTCAGGCGAACTTCACGGCCTGGCGATAGACGGTAGAACTTGGGCGGCGGCACTTCGCGGAAGTCGTCTTTCTCGATATAGACGACTCGAGTGAACGGGACGTTTCGCTCGCCCATGGTGAGATCTTCCGGGTTGTTGGTCGAGATAATATCTTCGACCTTGCCCTCGGGATAGTTCTCAATAACCACCTTAAGCGGGTCCAATACTCCCATGACCCTGGGTGATCTTTTATTCAGGTCGTCCCGCAGCGTGTGCTCCAGCAGGGCAATTTCCACCGTGTTATCGCGTCGGGCCACACTAATGCGGTCACAGAAGTTTCGCAGCGCCTCCGGTGTGTAACCGCGCCTGCGCAGTCCGGAGATGGTGGGCATCCTAGGATCGTCCCAGCCGTTCACGTAACCGCCATTAATAAGCTCAATCAGTCGGCGCTTGCTTAGCACCGTATGAGTGATGTTCAATCGCGCAAACTCAATCTGTTGCGAGCGGTAAATGTCCAACTCGTTCAGGAACCAGTCATACAGCGGGCGGTGGTCTTCAAACTCTAGTGTGCACACGGAATGGGTGACATTCTCAATGGAATCAGACTGCCCGTGGGCAAAGTCATACATCGGGTAGATCGGCCATTCGTCGCCGGTGCGGTGGTGGGTCTGTTTGAGAATTCGGTAGAGCACCGGGTCGCGCAGGTTCAAGTTCGGCGCGGCCATATCGATCTTGGCCCGCAGGGTATGACTCCCTTCTTCAAAAAAGCCGGCCCTCATGCTTTTGAATAAGTTCAGGTTCTCTTCAACAGTCCTGTTGCGATAGGGACTCTCTTTACCGGGCTCTGTCAGGTTTCCTCGATACTCCCGGACCTCATCCCCGGTCAGGTCACAGACGTAGGCCTTGCCATTCTCAATCAGCTTGGTGGCATATTCATAGAGTTGACCAAAATAGTCAGAAGCGTAGAAAAGGTTATCGCCCCAGTCATAACCCAGCCAGCGCACGTCTTCCTGGATCGATTCGACAAATTCCATCTCTTCGCGGGATGGGTTGGTGTCGTCGAATCGCAGGTGGCAAACGCCGTCAAAATCTGCGGCCAACCCAAAGTTCAGACAAATCGACTTGGCGTGGCCTATGTGTAGATAGCCGTTGGGCTCCGGCGGGAAGCGGGTGACGACCCGACCACCAAACTTGCCCGACCTATTGTCGTCGGCGATTATTCCGCGTACGAAGTCAACTGAGGTTTCTGCCTGTGTCATTCTAATTTCATCCTGTATTTATGCCTAGGGAACAGCTAACTAGCGGCGCTGAACCGATCCACTGCATTCTTTATCCGGCTCACGATGCGGTCTTTGCCCAAGACCTCCAACATCTCAAAGAGTGGCGGCGATACAGACCGGCCAGTGGCAGCCGTCCGCAATACCCCAAAGAACTGGCGTCGAGACAGTTCTAATCGCTCACCGGTGGCGTTCAGCATCTCTTCCAATTTTTCTTGATGGAAATCGTCAGTAGCGCTCAGGTCATCCAACGCTGCCTTCAATGCTGATAGCGTGGAGTCCCGGTCCATGCCCTTCTGAACCAAAGTTCCAGTGTCGAACTCTTCATCAGCCTTGAAGAAGTACGATGTGATGTTAGCCGACTCCTCCAGGCTCTTAATGCGCTCTTGGAGCAGCGGGGCAATCTGCTGGAGGTACTCCTGATCAACCGGTAGCATGTCCTCGGATAAATCGCGCTCCAAAAACGGTGTCATCCGCCCGGCCAGTTGCTCCGCAGTCAACTCTCGGATGTACATACCGTTCATCCAGAGTAGTTTTTCTTGATCAAAGATGGCCGACGATTTTGTGACGCGATCCAAAGTAAAGTTCTCGATGACCGTCTGAGTCGACACCACATCTGTTTTGTCGTCCAACGCCCAGCCGAGCAGCACCATGAAGTTGGTCAGGGCCTCAGGCAGGAAACCGTTGTCCTTGTACTCGCCTATGGCCGTAGCACCGTGCCGCTTGGAGAGTTTGGCACGGTCTGACCCCATGATCATCGGCAGGTGGGCGTACTTGGGCGGCTCGTAGCCCAGCGCCTCACACAACTGCAAATGCCGGGGAGTGCTGGGCAGCCATTCTTCCGCCCGCATCACGTGGCTGATTTCCATCAGTTTGTCGTCGGCAACCACGGCCAAATGGTAGGTGGGGAAGCCGTCTGACTTCATGATTATGAAATCGTTCAGCGTTTCGTTCCGCCATTCAACAGCACCGCGAATCAGGTCGTTGACCCTGGTGATTCCCTCTTTGGGCATGGCAAACCGGACGACCTTGGACTCTTGTCCTTTGCTCAGTTTGCTGATTTCTCCCGGGGTGAGGTCTCGGCATTTGCAATCTGCGCTGGCCGAAACGCGCCGGTCGCGTTGTTCCTGACTGTCTTGTGACGGCAGTTTTTGGCTGCAATAACAATGGTAAGCGTTGCCCTGGGTAACAAGCTTCCCGGCCAGGTCGTGGTAAATCTGAAGTCGCTCGGATTGGTAGTACGGGCCGTAGGGTCCGCCAACTTCGGGGCCTTCATCCCAGTCAATATTCAACCAACGGAGGCCGTCCAGCATGGCTTCGATCGATCCCGGAACCAGACGCGCCTGGTCAGTGTCTTCAACTCTGACAATGAACTTACCGCCATGATGACGAGCAAAAAGCCAGTTGAAGAGGGCTGTCCGGATGTTGCCGATGTGGGGCAATCCGGTGGGGCTGGGCGCGAATCGAACGCGGACTTCTCTGGGCACGTTAAATCTCCATTGGTGCTTTGGTTATGCAATAGGGGAATAAATATGGGCAGACAATATTATAGCATGGGGTCGGCTCACAATCGTGCCTGACCCGTCGATAATTAAGGAGAGAACTGGGGTCTAGCGGAGAGCGTCAATCGCCGGAGTCAGGTCGGGCGGCAGGTCAATCTTGAAGTCGAGTGGTTCCCCGGTAATCGGGTGTTTGAAGCCCAAATGGAACGCGTGCAGAAAGTGTCGATCAACCAGGTGGCTGGCGTGCCCGTAGGTTGTATCGCCGACCAACGGATGGCCAAGGTGGGCCATGTGCACCCGTATCTGATGGGTGCGCCCGGTCTCCAGATAAAGCTCCACCAAACTGTGGCCCCTAAGTTCTTGGCGCACTTTGTAGTTGGTCCTTGCTTCCTTGCCACCGACGACCACTGCCATGCGAGTGCGGCGGCGCGGGTGCCGTCCCACCGGAGCATCAACCTTGCCTTCAGTCGATTTTAGGGAGCCTTCAACCAGGGCCAGATAACCCTTGGTAACCTGTCGCGTCTTGATCTGGGCAGACAGGTCATTGTGGGCTTGGTGGGTCTTGGCCACCATCATCAGGCCAGAAGTGTCTTTGTCCAAGCGGTGGACTATACCAGGCCGAATCTCGCCGCCGATTCCCTGTATGTCCGGGCACATCGCCAACAGGGCGTTAACCAGGGTCATGTCAGGATGGCCAGGGCCCGGGTGCACTGCCAGTCCGGCCGGTTTGTCGATGACTACTACGCTTTCGTCCTGGTAGACCACGGTCACCGGTATGTCTTGGGCAACCACACCGGTCGGTCTCGGAGGTGGCACTGATAGGAAGACCGAATCGCCGGCCCTAACTTTGCTAGAGGGTTTGGCCGGTCGTCCGTTGACCAATGCTTGCCCCTCGACTATCAGCCGTGAAAGCTGACTACGGGTCATGCCAGTGTCGAGACCGGCTAGGTACTGGTCCAGGCGAGACTCGGACACCTCGACAGTGAATTCATGGAATTCAGGGACGGCTGTTTCTTGCGTCAAAGCGCCCGATCTCCGAACCATTCCTGATCGGATTTCTCTGACGCCAGTTGTTCCCTGGCGCCGCAGACTGAGCACCGCCAACCGCCGGTCACAGTGAGCATCTCGCCGTCACAGACCGGACACCAGTCGTAGCCACCCTGATCGGCAGGGCCGCCTGCTTCGCCAGACTCAGCAACCAGGAAAACCCAAGCCAGAATCACCAGGCCAGTGATGATGGAAGCGTCGGCCAGGTTGAATATCGGCCAGGCACCCACATCCATAAAGTCGGTGACGTGGCCCAGGCGCAGTCGGTCAACCAAATTGCCAAATGCACCGCCAATCTGCAGCCCCAAGCTTAGCCGCAAGAGGCCGCTGGGCACCCGCTGGCTGCGGTAAATCATAATCAGGATGGCGATGCCCAGGAACGAGACCAGTATCAAGGGTGTGTTTTGGTCGCGGAATATGCCAAACGCGCTGCCGGTGTTGAAAGTGTGGGTAAAACGAAAGAACCCGGTGGCGGGAAACGACTCGCGGTACAACAACAAGTCCCGAACCAAAAATTTACTGAACTGATCCATCAAAAAAATGATTACGGCCAGTTGGATTAGTACAAAATCCTTGTAGAAGGGCGTGCGGGGGGTATCGATGCTCACGTCAAGGTCTCCGGGTTAACTGTGGGCTGTGAAAACAAAGGGATAATCGGTGGTACTACTTTAATTTCTCAGCGAAGAACCGGCTTACTTCGGGCACCAAACGGGCCTCTTGGCCGTACCAAAAATGGTCTACGCCGTCGAATAGTTTGAACTCGGGGGCGTTTTTGAAGCTCGCCAACTCCGAATCAAGTTGCTCCGAGTCCACCAATCGGTCCCGGTCTCCGGTGGTGATTAATACCGGGAGGTCAGAATTCTTGAGCGGTGTGCCTTCTACTGCCCTGAATGGCGGCGACACCAAGGCAATTGCGCTGGCCTCACTGTAGAGTTCGCTGTGGCCCAGAATCACTGATGTGCCGAAGGAATAACCGGCCAGGCCGATGTTTGCATTAGTGTCGGGCCAGTCCTTGATTAGAGCCAACGCCGCCAGGACTTCTTCAGACTCGTTCTCGCCCTTAGTGTGTTCGCCCTGACTACTGCCCACGCCACGGAAATTGAATCGTAGAGTGACAAAGCCTTCCTGAGCAAGACCCAAGGCCAGCGCCAGGACCACGTTGTTGTCCATGTTGCCGCCGTGCAGCGGGTGGGGATGGCAGATGACCACGCCAGGCCAGGGGCCGGAGCCGTCGTCCGGTTGGGCTACTACGCCCTCAAATGTAAGTCCCTCGGTTTCAAATGAAACAGCACTTTGACGCACAGTTATTGCTCCTGAGTTTGTCCTGGGTGGGTCTGCGAAGTGGCTCCCTCCATCTTAGGTAAACACACGCCCATTAGCAACAATTACACTTCAGAAACCGTCAATTCTCCCCAGTAACCAACGCGTTTGTTTGTCACCCTGAGGGACGAAGGGTCTCGTTGCTCCTGGTATATGCTCTACCGCTAGCAACGGGATTCTTCGGCCTCGGGCTCAGAATGACAGTGGAGGAGGTCAGTAGGTACCAGGCCTTTTAAGTGTTCGTTTTGCAGGTGTAATCCTGCTAGAATACCGCCTAGTTTTACGGTTGGATATTTCCCGTAAATAGATTGAAATACGAGGGGCCACAAAATGGCAAAGATTGACCTGCGCAGCGACACGGTAACCAAGCCCACCGACGAGATGCGTCGAGCTATGGCCGAGGCTGAAGTCGGTGATGACGTTTACGGCGAGGACCCGTCCATCAATGAGCTACAGGAGCGGGCCGCCGCCTTAATGGGCAAGGAAGCAGGACTTTTAACCGCCAGTGGCACCATGAGTAACCTCTTGGCCACGCTGAGCTTCTGTCACCACGGTGACGAGATTCTCATGGGCGACCAAGCCCACATGTTCTGGAACGAAGGCGGAGGGCAGGCCGCGCTGGGCGGTGTCCAAACCAGACTGGTCCCCCAGAGCGCCAGCGGTGGTATTAACGCCGACGATGTGGCCCGAAACATACGCCCAACCGGCAACCCTCACGTGGCCGCAACGGCTATGCTCTGCTTGGAAAACACCCAAAACCGTTGCAGCGGCGCGGTAATGACGCCGGAAGAAACCAAGGCCGTCTGTGACGTTGCCCATGATGCCGGTGTTCCGGTGCATCTGGACGGCGCACGTATCTTCAACGCCTCTGTTTCCCTGGAAGTCCCGGTCATTGAACTGACGCGCGATGTAGACACAATGAGTTTTTGTCTCTCCAAGGCCCTAAGTTGCCCGGTGGGCTCGGTGCTGGTCGGCACCAAGGAGTTCATAACGGAAGCCGCCCGTTGGAGAAAGATGGTTGGAGGCGGCATGCGGCAAGCCGGAATCCTGGCCGCTGCCGGACTGGTCGCCCTGGATACCATGGTTGATCGGCTGGCTGAAGACCATCAAAACGCCCGCCGCCTGGCGCAGGGTCTAGCGAACATCGACGGGCTCACCTTGGACGCTGACAGCATCCAGACCAACATCGTAATCTTTGCCGTGGAAGCAGAAGTTGGCACGGCCCCGGACTTCATCAAGGCGATGGGTGAAGCCGGAGTACAAGTCAGCTACCCCGGTGAGCGGTCGGTCCGCATGGTGACCCACCGCCACATATCCAGCGAAGACGTGGAAGAAACCCTGTCTCGAACATCCAGTGTGGTCCGGGAACTTCGGGCTGCATAAAACTGGCTGAATAATTCCGGGCCAAATAAGGAACGACCATGCCTGACGTCACTTTTGAGCGCGGCCATGCTGCGGTTCTAATCGCAGACTTCTACACAGAGATGATGAACACCCTCCCCCATGCTACCGGACGAGGAGTGGTGCAAAAAGCGTCGGCAATTCAAGCTGCTGCCAGGGATGCCGGGGTCATGGTTTGCTACTGCGCCACAGTGTTTCGGCCTGGATACCCGGAGATTGGGCAACGAAACAAGACCTTCAGTCGGAGGAAAGCCTCGGGCCCGACCGCCATTCCCAACCCCATAGACCTGATTCACCCCGGTGTGCGACCCCACGACGATGAAGTTGTCGTGGGCAAACACCGGGTTAACGCCCTCTACGCCACCGGGTTAGACCTCGCTCTGCGGGCCAATGACATCCGAGATTTGGTGATCTTGGGCTACGCCACCAGTGGCGTGATTCTCTCCACCGTCCGCTACGCGGCTGACTTGGACTACAACCTATATGTGGTTGAGGATTGTTGTTCTGACTCGGACGTTGACGTCCACGACTTCCTAATCAACCGCATCCTTCCGCGCCAGGCGGATATCGTCCAATCAGATGACGTAATCCAGGCTCTTGGGGCGCTATAGTTGGCCAACCTGCCACCAAATGATGGCGACCGCAAGCTGCAGAGGCGAACCCTGTACCTGGCTTGCGCTGCCCTGGCAATCTCCGTGGGCCATGTGGTCTACGCATTCTTGAGGGACCACGTCTTTGACTAGTCGCAATGAACTACCCACAAACCTACCGGCCCACACTTTTCTGGACGAACACCAGATTCCCTATGAAAGATTGACCTTTTCTCCGGAGACCGAAAAAGGGGCGGCCAACGTTGCGCAGGCTCTAGGCTACAGCGAGTCTCAAATAGTCAAAACATTGATATTTGAGTCGGGCGCTAGAGAACGGGTCTTGGTGATGCTCGGGGGAGACAAGAACGCCGTATCCGGCAATCTCAAACGGGCCATCGGCTCCCGTGACATCAAACTCGCCTCCCCAGAAAAAGTTATTGAAGTAACCGGATACGCCATTGGCTCGATACCGCCCTTTCACTGGCAGCCGCTCGGATTTCGGACTTTCATTGATACCATTTTGATGAACGAAGACATTTTGGGAGTTGGCGCCGGCACTTGGGGTCAGGAGATTATGATTCTTCCGGCTGAGTTGGCCAGGATCACCGGCGCAACTGTGTTGAACCTTTCTATCAAGCAATCTCCCGGTAACCAGTGACCAAAAGCCTTGTCCCAGAATAAAGTTGGCAGGAAACCACTTGAACCCGTCAAGCAATCAGGTTGCCTACTCTGGCAATCGCCATTAACATGCTCTCAGATGCGCGGTTAGCAATTGATTACGGAATCAGCCAAGCGACCAACGGATAAGTGACGCGCGTGGAGGTGCTCAGGTTCTAGAACGTATTCTTTCTTGGTTTCGCCGCCCCACGGCGGAGATTGAAATCGAAACAACCGGCGGGTTATCTCAACCCGGAGGCACAATAGATGTCCAGGTGACGATACGGTCGCATTCAGGTGGCCAGATCAAGACCGGTCAAATGGAACTGGCTTGCACAGAACAATCATGGCAGAAAGACTCTGCCTCCGACAGCGGACATGGAAGGCTTCAGTCTAACCTAGTTCTGTCCCATCCTCTGGTCCAATCTTTCATCACAGACGCTGAAGTGAAAAGCGGAGAGCCTCTTTCTCGGTACGCCAGGTTTCAAGTACCGGCAGACGCTCCACCCACCGTTCACGGCGCCATTGCCCAGGTTTCATGGGAAGTCACGGCCAACTTGGAGTTTGATACCGGGAAAACGGCCACCAAGTCCCAGGAGATAACCGTCCTGACCTCTCCGGTCGCCGTTCCCAGGCGTAGCGCCGCAGACCTGACAGAAGAGGCGACCTTCAGCGGCTGCACTCTGGCAATGGTTCTGGTCAATGACGTGGTGGGCGCTGGTGGTTATCTGGAAGGCGAGCTTCGTGCCCGGATGAACGTGACCGACCAGGCTAAAGAGATCCGCATGGAGCTGACCAGCATCGAAACGGCAGGGGATCGTCAGTCTGAATCAGTCTGGGAACGCCTTTCGCTGGAAAGCAATGTGCAGTTGACCGTGAACCGACCTTACGTGTGGGCTTTTAGCCTGCCGGTGCCGGAACGGACCTTGCCGACGTTGAAGATCGGGAAGACCGCTGTCTCGTGGTTACTCAAAGCCGTGGTCGAAACCGACCAAGGCAATGAAGCCTACCATCTGGAGCGAGAAGTTCAGATTTTCACTTCTGTCTAGGGGTTTTCGCTAGGCCGATTAATCGCCTGATTCAGGCTGATTATCGCTGGATTTGTCGCTCCACCATCGACTAAGTCGTTGGCTGATTTCCTGCTCCGCGCCTTCTTCACCAGGATAATAATACCGCCGTCCCTTTAATGACGGCGGCAGGTACTCTTGTTCCTTAAAATGGCCTTCATAGTTGTGGGAATACTTGTAGTCCTTGCCGTAACCCATGTCCTTCATCATTCCGGTAACGGCGTTCCGGAGATGCAAAGGCACCGGCTCGTTGGCCTGTTCTCGCACGTCTTGCATCGCCTGATTCAGCGCGGCGTAAGCCGAGTTGCTCTTGGGCGCAGAGGCCAGGTAGACCGTAGCCTCTGCCAGCGGTATCCGCCCTTCCGGCAACCCCAGAAAATGCACCGCCTGTTGGGCCGCCACGGCCAATGGCAGCGCCTGCGGGTCCGCCAGCCCAATATCCTCTGATGCCAGGATTACCAGGCGGCGGGCGATAAACATCGGATCTTCTCCCGATTCAATCATCCGCGCCAGCCAATACAGCGCTCCGTCCGGCGACGACCCGCGCACCGACTTGATGAAGGCAGAGACGGTGTCATAGTGGCTCTCTCCGGCTTTATCGTACATGGGAGAGCGCCTTTGTAGTGCGTCGGCGATGGTCTCAACCGAGATTACACGGTTGCCATCCACATCCGGCATGCTGGTGTAGGCCGCAGTTTCCAGGGCGTTCAGCGCAATGCGAGCGTCTCCGTTGGCGATATTCACCAGATGGTCTGTCGCATCTTCCGCCAAGGTTGCGTGCATCGGCCCCAGCCCTACTGTTTGGTCCGCCAAAGCCCGGCTTACAATCGCCTTCATCTGGTCAGGATCGAGGCTTTGCAAGGTAAATACTCTGCAGCGCGAAAGCAGAGGAGCGATAACTTCAAACGACGGGTTCTCGGTGGTTGCGCCGATAAACGTGATGGTGCCATCTTCAACATGAGGCAGAATCACGTCCTGCTGGGCCTTGTTGAACCGGTGAATCTCGTCCACGAACAGGATGGTCGACTGACGGTGCATGCCTTTGCGGTCCTTGGCCTCAGCGACGATACGGCGCAAGTCGGCCACTCCGGAAGTAACGGCGCTAACCGGCTGAAAATCAGCCTGGGTAGAGGTTGCCACCAACCGGGCCAATGTCGTCTTGCCAGTGCCTGGTGGCCCCCAGAGGATGATGGACGGCAAGCGTCCTGCGGCAATGGATTTCAGCAGCACTCGATCCGGGTCAACGATTTGGTCTTGCCCAACAAAATCGGCAAAGGTCCGGGGCCTCATCCGCTCTGCCAGCGGGGCGTCGTGCTCCGCCTGTACCTTGCGATCAAAATCGAACAATGACTCTGAACTCATGGGCGCTCACCTCGCGGTCCACCTAAAATCGGGCGACGAATTACTGAAATCGGGGCATGACCTCTTTGGCGAATAGGCGCATGGAACTCTCAACATAGGCGTGAGGCAACATGCCGCCGATGTTGAACCAGCACATGAATTCGTCTGGCCTGTACATCTCTTTGAACTTCTCCAGCTTGGCGAAGACCTGGTCCGGAGTGCCAACGGCGGCAAACTCGTTCATCACAATTTGAGAGGTTAGGCTGACCGCGCGGCTGGCACCTTGGCTCGCGCCACGTGCCCGGCCAATCTCCCGCAAAGTAGCCAGGTAGTTGTCGATCGTCTTCTCGAATCCCTTGACCGCTTCTGCCTCGGTGGCCGCCACGTGCATCGGAACGTTGATATTGACCTTCAGTTTTGCGGAGTCATGTCCGTTGGCTGCCAGTTCTTTCCGATACGACTCCAATCCGGCAAGAGCGCCTTGGGTGGTAACGATTGTCGGTGCCACCAGGATGTTATGGCCCAGGGAGCCGACGATGCCAAAGGTATCAGCGCTGTTGGCCGCCACATAGACCGGAGGATGGGGCTGCTGAATCGGCAGCGGCGTGATTCTCTGTCCGTAGGATTGGTAGTACTTGCCCTGGTAGGTAAAATCCTCGTCCGCCCAGGAACCCAACACCACTTCCAACCCCTCTAGAAACCGCGCGCGGCCTTCTTCTTGGTCAATGCCAAAGCCTTGGTAATGGGAGGGCATGGAGCCACGACCGACACCAAATATGGCGCGGCCGTTGGACAACACATCCAGGGTCGCTACCTCCTCGGCCAGGCGCACCGGTTGGTGCAGAGGCAGGAGGTTGATGGCGTTGCCGATGCGGATGCGGTTCGTGGCTTGGGCGATGGCTGCCCCAATCATCAGCGGTGCGGACATCACTGAAAAGCGAGGGTTGAAGTGCAGTTCTGCCAGCCAGGCAGCGTCGAAACCAAGTTCGTCGGCCAATTGGCACTGGGCAATGGTGTCCTGGATGCGGGCGGCGGGAGTTTGGTCTACCGCGCACGGGAGCTGATAGAAAATGCCGAATTCCATGAATGTCTCCTATAGCTAAAACGGGGTTGAATCACCGCCAGCCGGCGGGCGACGGCCCGGCTATTCTAATACAGACATAGGCGGTTGGGCGTTAGTCAGTGCGGTAATTCGTTTCGGCCACTGCCTACCAAATGTCACACTGAGCGTAGGGAACGGTCTGCCAAAGTCGGGCTTGGAAGATCCTTCGTCGTCCCTCCTCAGGATGGCAGAACAAGACAGCAGTGTTGTTATGGCCTACAAGTCTGCTGATTAGAGGGGGATGTTTCCGTGTTTTTTTGCGGGTAGGCTTTCGCGTTTGTTTTGCAGCATCTCCAAGGCTTTGATGATACGAACACGAGTATCTGCCGGGTCAATTACGTCGTCCAAGAACCCGCGGCTGGCGGCGATGTATGGGGTCGTGAACTGTTCTTGATATTCCTTGATGAGTTCCAGCCGCCTCTTATCCTGGTCTTCGGCCTCGGAAATCTCACGACGGTAGATGATATTCACCGCGCCTTCTGCGCCCATCACAGCAATCTCTGCTGATGGCCACGCCAGGTTGATATCTGACCGCAGGTGTTTGCTGCTCATCACTATGTAGGCACCGCCGTAAGACTTGCGAATTACCACCGCAACTTTGGGCACTGTGGCCTCAGCATAGGCGAATATCAGCTTGGCTCCGTGGCGAATAATGCCGCCATATTCCTGTTCGACGCCGGGCATGAACCCAGGTACATCCACAAGCGTCACGATGGGTATGTTAAAACAGTCGCAGAACCGGATGAACCGCGCCGCCTTGGCCGATGCGTCAATGTCCAAGACACCGGCAAGAAACTCCGGTTGGTTCCCCACAACGCCGACTGACCGCCCGTTCATCCTGGCAAAACCCACCACCACGTTGCGGGCAAAGTTCTGGTGGACCTCCATGAATTCTTCATCATCGACGATCTTGTAGATGATCTCTCGAATGTCGTAGGGACGGTTGGAGTCGTCGGGAACCATGTAACGGAGGTCTGGCTCGCGTCGGCTGGCCGGATCGTCGGTCGGCTCTTGAGGAGCATCCTCCAGGTTGTTGCTTGGCAAAAAGCTCAGCAGATGCCGCACCTCGTTGAGACATTCTTCTTCGGTCTCGTAGACAAATTGGGCCACACCACTCAAGGTTGCATGGGTTGCCGCGCCGCCCAAATCTTCGTGGGTCACCTCTTCCCCCGTGACCGCCTTAATTACGTCGGGCCCGGTGATGTACATCTGCCCGGTGCCCTTCACCATGAATACAAAGTCTGTGATTGCCGGTGAGTACACTGCTCCGCCAGCAGATGGGCCAACGATTACAGAAATCTGGGGTATGACCCCGGAATACATGGTGTTGCGCAGGAAGATGTCTCCGTAAGCGCCAAGGCTGGTTACGCCCTCTTGAATGCGCGCGCCGCCTGAATCGTTAAGTCCGACCACGGGACAACCAGACTTAACCGCCAGATCCAACATCTTGCAGATCTTGAGGCTGACGGCTTCTGACAACGAGCCGCCCATCACCGTGAAGTCTTGGGCAAAGGCAAATACCTGACGGCCCTCTACCTTGCCGTAGCCAGTGACCACAGCATCACCCAGAACTTTATTGTCAGCCAGACCAAAGTCGGTGGCACGGTGGGTGACGAACGGGTCCAGTTCTTCAAAGGTCCCTTCGTCCATCAGCAGGTTCAACCGTTCCCGGGCGGTCAATTTGCCCCTGCTGTGTTGTTGGTCTATCCGAGTCTGGCCGCCACCCAGCTGCGACTCTTGCCGCATGGCGTCCAGTAGGTCTATCTTCTCGTCAATCTGCCGTTTTCCTGCGGTCACAGCCCCTCCCGCCAAGTGTCAAAATGGACCAGCCCAGGCCCTTTACAGAGCGGCAAATCTGGGGAGATTTGGCCGCATATAATGTCTTCTAAAATCAGCTCAATCGTAGCAGACGCCCCAAACGAGGAGCAAGGAGTCTGGGCACGCACCAGAGTGATAAAATGAGTCTAGCCCAAAGTTTTTTACCGCACACGCAACCCGGAGATTTCAATCCATGCCCCAAGTACATACACCCATCACCAGCCTGACCGTGGCCAACGGCGAGACCTTAACTTGGGGCGTGCGTACCTACGTGATGGGCATCATCAACTTGACTCCAGACTCGTTCTCTGGAGACGGACTTGGCGGCGATGTTGCCTTGGCCGTGGAACAAGCTCTGCGGTTTCAAGAAGACGGCGCAGACATACTCGACATTGGCGCCGAGTCCACCAGGCCGGGCTTTGAACAGGTATCAGTAGAAGAAGAACTTAAACGGCTGATACCGGCCCTTGAGGCCATCGCCAGCAAGGTAAATCTGCCGGTTAGTGTGGACACCTACAAGGCAGCGGTGGCCAGAAGGGCCGTTGACGCCGGGGCAATAATAATCAACAACATCTGGGGGCTAAAAGCAGAGCCTGATCTAGCCCGAGTCGCCGCCGACACCGGGGTGGGGCTGGTTCTGATGCACAACCAAAAAGGCACTGAGTACGCGAATCTGCTTCCTGATCTGGTCTCAAGCCTGAAGATTAGTGTTGAGATAGCGCTCCAAGCCGGAGTGCCTCAAGAAAATATAATCGTGGACCCTGGGTTCGGTTTCGGGAAGAACCCGGACCAAAACCTGGAAATTCTCAATCAGCTGAAGTTTCTTCAGGAAATTGGCTATCCCGTTTTGACCGGCACCTCCCGCAAGTCCACTTTGGGGTTGCTACTGGACCTACCGGCCGACCAACAGGTTGAGGGAACGGCGGCCACGGTGGCGTTGTCCATCGTCGGCGGTGCAGACATGGTCCGGGTGCATGACGTTAAAGAGATGGTCCGCGTCTGTCGCGTCACCGACGCAGTGGTACGCGGTTGGCGGCCCCACGGCTGGAATTCCGACAAGGGGACTGGATCTTGAGCCCGATGGCGGGTTATCTGGGGTTTGGCACCAACCTGGGAGACCGAAAAAAGAACCTGGCTCAAGCGGTAAATAATCTGAACGACCGGCCAGATTTTACCGTGGTGCGTACCTCTAGCATCTATGAGACTGCACCATGGGGCGTGACCGACCAACCCAACTTCCTCAATATGGTTGCGGAGATCAACACGTTTCTTTCGCCCCAAGAGTTGTTGGAGCGCGTTAAGAAGCTGGAACAGGACATGGGGAGAGAAGACGGCCCCCGATTTGGTCCCCGCCTGATTGACGTGGACATCCTATTACTTGGCGACTTGGTGGTGGACGAGCCAGACCTGCAAGTGCCCCATGCCAGCCTGCACCTGAGAGCGTTCGTGCTAGTCCCTCTGGGGGAGCTGACGCCCGAATCCGTCCACCCTCTTCTGGGCAAAACCATCGCAGAATTGACCAGTGAAGTCAACGGTCTAGACGGAGTAACCGCTCTAAACTAAACCTATACGGGCAGTTTCGTGCCTAGGCGGGTTTAGCAGTCGACGTGGCCGGTTGACAATCGCGCCCTTCTGACGCATGATTTTCAATTGTGAGAGTCTAACTTTCCCATTAAACACGCGAATTACTAAACGTCGAAATACATCTGCGCTGCCGGTACTCAACCGCAACGCCAGTTAGAAGAACGAGGAGACTGTCATGGCGGACAAGCAACTAACATTTGATGAAGAAGCCCGCGCCAGTTTAATGCGCGGCGTTGACGAACTTAAGCGGGTGGTGGGCATTACCCTGGGCCCCAGCGGCCGCAACGTGCTGCTCAGCCGCATGTTTGGTCTGCCCATAGTCTGCAGCGACGGCGTAACCGTGGCCAAAGAGGTTGAACTGGAAGAACCCTACGCGAACCTGGGCGCTCAACTGGTCAAAGAAGCAGCCTCCAAGACCAATGACGCAGTTGGCGACGGCACCACAACATCCGTGGTACTAGCTCAATCAATCGTCCGCAACGGTTTCATGAACGTGGCCTCCGGCGCCAATGGCATCGGCATCCGCGACGGTGTGGACAAGGCTGTAGCCGCTGTGGTCGCCGAATTGCGAACCATGGCCATCCCTGTGGAAGACAAAGCCCGGATCGCCAGGGTAGCAGCGCTCTCCGCTCACGAAGAACCCATCGCCGAACTGTTGGCCGATGCGCTGGATAAGGTCGGACGCGACGGCGTGGTCACCATCGAAGAATCCAAGTCCTTGGAGGACGGACTTGATTTCGTGGAAGGCGTCCGCGTTGACCGCGGCTACCTCTCTCCTCACTTCGTAAATGACACCCAACGCATGGAGGTGGCCATCGACAGCCCCATGTTCCTAATAACCGATCAGAAGATCAGCACCCCCAACGAGATTGTGGGCATCATGGAAAAGATGCTGCAATCGCAAAACCGCTCCTTGGTGATCATCGCTGAAGACGTTGAAGGGGAAGCCCTTTCAACCCTGGTGGTCAACAAGATGCGTGGCACGTTGGAATGCCTGGCCATCAAGGCCCCCGGTTTTGGCGAGCGCCGTAAGGCACTGCTGGAAGACATCGCCATTGTCACCGGCGGCACCGTGATCAGCAATGACCGCGGTATGAAGATTGAAGATGCCGAAATTGAACACCTGGGGCAAGCCCGACGGATCGTCGCTAACAAAGACGAATCGACCATCATCGAGGGACGGGGCGACGACCAGGGCATTAAAGAGCGCCTGGAACAACTCCGGGTACAGATTGAAGAAACCAGCTCCGACTATGACCGCGAAAAGCTACAGGAACGCATGGCCGCCTTGGTTGGTGGTGTTGCGGTACTGAAGATTGGCGGCGCAACCGAGCCGGAGATCACCGAACGAAAGTCCAGGGCAGAAGATGCCCTATCCGCCACCAGGGCAGCCATCGAAGAAGGCATCGTCGCCGGCGGCGGCGTGGCACTGGTCCGTGCAGGGCATGTATTGATCGCCCTGGAAAAGACGCTGGAAGGCGACCAGGCCTTGGGCGTCCGTATGGTTCATCAGTCTCTGAGCGCGCCCCTGATGCTCATTTCTGATAACGCCGGTCACGAGGGCCAGGTTGTTCTAGAAGCCGTTCGCAATGGCAAGGACGACTGGGGCTTTGACGCCGACAAGGGCGAGTACTGCAACTTGATCGAAGCCGGGATTATCGACCCAGTGAAGGTCACCCGATCCGCCCTTGAAAATGCGGGCAGCATCGCCGGTATGATGATGACCACTCAGGCCATCATCACAGAGATTCCCGTGTTCGTGCCCCTGCCTGCGGATATCCAAGACTTCATGCACGACTAACCAAGTCGTACGTCCCTAACCAGGGGACAATTGGCCCGGACCAGTCACCCATCGAAAAGAAGTGGCCGGCCGGGCCAAAATTTTGCCCAAACCTGATTTTGAATCCGTAATAATGGCCAGGATAATAAGATGCCGGGCACACCGTTAGACCGCGATTCCATCGGCCACATGATTGAAAATGTTCCGCCATTGTTGGAGCACTTCTTGTCCCTTGAAGCGCAGCTGCAACCCAACGGGTTCGACATGACCGTCCAAGAAGTTGCCAAGTTATCCAATCCTGGTGCAGTTGGCGCGGCAGATGCTGACCGAGTTCTTTCAGACACCGAGACCATGTCATTTGACGCCGATGGCTGGCTGAAATTGGAGCCCGGCCCCTACTTGATAACCTTCAACGAAGTTGTAAATCTGCCGTTGGATGTAATGGCATTAGGGAGACCTCGCTCCAGCTTGCTCCGCAGCGGCGTGGCCATTCACACAGCAGTCTGGGACGCTGGCTACCACGGACGCTCCCAGGCTTTGCTGGTTGTCTATCATCCAGGCGGATACCGGGTGCAACGAGACGCCCGGTTGATGCAGCTGGTCTTCTTTCAGATGGAAACCGCCGCCAGCCGAGGCTACCAGGGCCGTTTCCAGTCCGAAAACATCTAGGCGGGAGCGCAGCCGCGTTTTCATCCCCCAACAATCTCATGTTCTCCACGGCGCACCAAAACTGCTGATTCTCTATCGCGTTTCTCAACGACCTGCTCCTCTCGCCGTCATTCCGAAGTGGCAACCCCGTTTGCTGTCATTCTGATGAGGCCGTAGCCGACGAAGAATCTCGTTGTCCCAAACCAGTCATGCTTGGAGCAACAAGCAAATCCCCCTGCGCAACTCTCTCTTGGCCGTGACAGCATTTTCATGGTGATAGACTGAATATATCGCCATGCAAGACTTAAAATCCCACATCAAGACTTACGCCATCGAATGCGGCTTTGACCTGGTGCGCATCACCGGAGCCGAAGAATTTGCCGAAGACCGTGACGTCGCCCTGGCACGTATTGAGGCTGGTCAGATGGACGGCCTTTCTTGGTATACAGAATCCCGTGTGCGACGTGGCACCGACCCGCAAGAGCTGCTTTCCGGCGCTCGCTCCATCATCTGTCTGGGCCTCAGTTACCTGAACCCAAACGATTCCACAGAGCCGACAGAGTCGATCTCCAATCATGGCAAGGTTGCCCGCTACGCCAGGGTCAAGGACTATCACCGCGCCATGAAACGGCGGATGAAAGCGTTGGTCCGGGGACTGGAAGAAACCCTGGACACCAACGTGGGCGCACGGTGGTACGTGGATGATGGGCCGATGCTGGACCGCGCGGCCGCAGCCCGGTCTGGCTTGGGCTGGTTCGGCAAAAGCACTAACATCCTCACTCAAACCCACGGCTCTTGGCTGTTGTTGGGACAGATTGTCACCGACCTCGAGTTAGAACCAGACGCCCCGCTGAAAAAGACCTGCGGGTCATGTGTCCGCTGTATCGATGACTGCCCCACCGGGGCGATTATCGCGCCCTACGTGGTGGACAACGCCCGCTGCATCTCCTACCAGACCATTGAAAACCGGGGCGTAATTCCGCTGGAGATGCGCCCGCTGATTGGGGATTGGGTCTTTGGCTGCGATATCTGCCAGGACGTGTGTCCCGTCAACCGTAAGACAGGAATTCCCCGTAAACCGATCCAAAAAGCAGACGCTGTGGGAACTGCTGGTCAGCTAGACCTCGTGGAGTTGCTGGCACTGACCGAAGATCAGTTCCGCAGCCGGTTCCAAGGTACGTCAATCATGCGGGCAAAACGCATTGGATTGCAGAAGAACGCCTGCGTGGCGTTGGGAAACCAGCAAACGGAAGCCGGAGTGCCGGCCTTGAAGGCGGCGATGGCAAATGACGAGCCGCTAATCAGAGGTCATGCAGCATGGGCGCTGGGTCAGATTGCCACACCTGACGTTGTGGGTTCACTGGAGCAATCACTAGTGTCCGAGAGAGATGATTACGTCCGTAAGGAGATTCAGGCTGCGATCAAACAAGCTGGGCAAAAAACGGCACCTGCTAGCAGCTAATCTCTAAGCGGGTTGAGTCGGCTGGGCCTGATCTGGCTGGGCGTTTTTGTTCCTGCGGCCACCGGAGCGCCGACGCCGTTGGTTATTAGCCGAGGGCGTAAAGTCGGCGGGAACGTAACCCTTGCCAAAGTGCAGTTTCTTCATCTCTTCTTCAATCAATGTGAAGTCATTCTTGGGTAGCAGATGCAGGTTGCCCTGGAAGGCCATATACCAGTCTTCCGGGTTCCAGCGTTTCACATACTCCAAACGCGGAGCCAGTATATTGGCGTCAATAAACTGATCGTCTTTTAGAATCACGCCCGGTTCAAGCTTTATATGGTAGGGGAATCCGGTGCTGCCCTCATTAACCCAAATGGGCTCTTCGTCTTCATAAAAAGAGGACATGGCGGTGGCAGTGGCGGCAAATCGCCTCAGGTGTGAGATATAAAGCAGGATCCGGTCACCCTCGGTAATCCTCTGTACTTTGCGCCGGTGTTGGGCCTTCAAACCAAGAAGAGTGAACCCGCGATTTTGCGTGATGCGGAAGTTCTCTTCGTTATTTATCATCATCCAGAAATTGCTGGGCATAAGCACCTCAAAGTGGCCAGACGCCGGTCAATACGAGGAAGGGGAGCGTCCGGATACCATTCTACCATGATAATGACTATTACTTCTTCTCCAAACGGCCTCATAACTACCCCGTTTATGGCTATTAGTTTGATAGACGATCGCAGATGGTGTTGTGCAGTATCGGGTGGTGTTGTAATATCAGGCGGGCCTTAACACGCCTGGCCAGTACACGCACTGAGAGAGGATTTTGAAATGACCACAGGACAGCGGGATATTGCCATCGTCGGAGTAGCCGAATCAGACCTTATGGGTAATGTCCCGAACAAATCTTCTTTGCAACACCATGCGGAAGCCGGGCACAATGCCCTGGCCGACGCCGGCCTCTCCAAGAGCGACGTTGATGGTCTGCTGACCGCTGGCGGTTCAACACTGGTGACCGCAGAGTACATGGGCATCCAGCCGACTTTTACTGACAGCACCACCGTGGGCGGATCATCATTCGTGATTCACGTGGCCCACGCCATGGCCGCCGTCCGCGCCGGGTACTGCGAGGTGGCATTGATCACCCACGGACAGGCTGGTCGTTCTGCCAGGGCACGCTTCCCTGCGGATGGGAACCTGCCCTTCAGCCAATACGAAGCCCCCTATGGAATCATTGGCGCACCCATCAACTACTCTCTGGCCTGCGCTCGGTACATGCACCAATACGGGGAAGAACGCACCCGTCAGGGCATGGCGGAGATTGCCGTGGCCACCCGCAAATGGGCCAATCTCAACCCAGTAGCCCAGATGCACGACACAACCATGAGCTTTGACGAGTACTACGACTCCCGATGGGTGTCTTACCCGTTCCATTTGTTTGACTGCTGCCTAGTCACCGACTCCGGTGCCGCCATCATCGTCACCACCGCAGAACGGGCCAAGAGCCTGCCCAAGAAGCCGGTCTGGGTGCTGGGCGCTGGAGAAGGACACGATCACAACATCGTCAGCCAGATGCCAGACTACACCTCAACCTGGGCCAGGAAGTCGGGGCCGTTGGCCATGCAGCAGGCCGGCGTCACCCATGATGACCTGGACTTGACCATGATTTATGACTCCTTCACTTACACGGTGATGGTTACTCTGGAGAGCTTGGGATTCTGCGCGCCGGGCGAGTCGGCAGACTTTGTGGCGAACCAGCGGACCGCTCCCGGCGGCGACTTCTCTCTGAACACCAACGGTGGCGGCCTCTCCTACACCCACCCCGGCATGTACGGCAGCTTCCTCTTGGTTGAAGCGGTACGCCAACTGCGGGGCGAGGCTGGAGACCGGCAGGTAAAAAGCAAGAAAGACCCAAGCCAAGACCCTAAGATTTCATTGGTCAACGGCACCGGAGGTTCCCTGTCTTCAACCGGTACAGTGATTCTCGCAACCGACTAGACAACAAATGCCCAAGAGCCCGCACAAAACGTACATACGTCCACGTGTGCCACGGTGCACTTTTTAGCCATTCAAAATTGTCCTTCCAACTACTTGCTGGAAGGACAATTTTTGTATTAATTTTAAATTAATACAAAAAAATTACATTTCTCCGCTTATGTTTAGTGAATTGACATCCCGTTAGCTGTGCTAGTGTGACTACATATTTATGGGTTGGCGCTATAGGCGCCTTCTCATCATCTGTCACGCCGATGGCGAAAGGATATTATCTTCATGGACCGCACTATTACTTCTTTTCTTCAGCACCTCATAGTCGAAAAGGGCTTCTCCCGCAATACTTCGGACGCCTACCGCAATGACCTAGGCCAATTCTGGGAGTTCCTCCAAACCCAATCCAACGGTCATACCAACGGCAATTCCAGCCAGGTTTGGGCAACTGTAGATATCAACATCCTCAACAAGTACATAGAGGATTTACGCGTTCGGAAGGGCTACCGCGACACCACCACAGCCAGAAAAGTAGCCTCCATCAAATCTTTCTTCAGCTTCTTGTCTGAAAACAGCATCATCACTGAAGACCCAACCGAGTCCCTGGGTTCGCCCAGAGTCGGCCGCACCCTGCCCAAGTTCCTGCCGGAAGAGGACGTAACCACTCTGTTGGACACGGCCTACAAATCGGGCACCAATGAAGGTCACCGCGACGCTGTGATTATGGAACTGCTCTACGCCACCGGTCTCCGTGTTGGCGAACTGGTGTCACTCAACACGGCGGACATAGACCTCTCAGAGTCCTACATCCGCTGTATGGGCAAGGGCTCCAAAGAGCGATTAGTTCACCTTTACCCCAAGGCCTTGGAAGAACTAAGGCGCTACCTGAAAAACGCCCGCGTTGCGCTCCTAGGACATCGTCGAGCCGAGCCTTCTTTGTTCGTCAACCACCGGGGTGAAAGGCTCACCCGCCAGTGGGTCTGGACCATCCTCAAGACCTACGCGCAGAAAGCCGGCATCCAACAGAACATCACCCCCCATACCCTGCGGCATAGCTTTGCCACCCATCTGCTGCAGAACGGGGCTTCGCTTAGGCACGTTCAGGAATTGCTCGGCCATTCCAGCATCTCCACCACTCAGGTGTATACGCACCTGACCAACGGTTACGTGCAACAGGAATATGCCAAGAGCCACCCCAGAGCCTAATCTTCGATTATTAACCAAGAGTGAATCTCACCCTCGGTGATTACCCCAGGGATTACTTCGGGGATTACCTCAGGGATTAAATGATTAGCTGAAGCCAAAAGGGCAGTCCGGCACGTAGAAAACGGCAGTTATGCCATTAATGCGTGCTTGCGGACTGCCCTTTTTGGGGGATAGCTGATATAGTTGATTGGCTAGCTAGAGCCCGATCCTAGAGTCCTTAATGGCTTTGGCTAGCCCAATTTTAGATAACATTACACCCCCTCAGGAGATACCTGCTCATGGCTGTAAAAGGGCGTCGCACTGCATCCCGGCAGGGACAACTGAAGCGGAAAAAGAACCAAAAAGGACCGAGTGGGATACCCGGAACCCGTCAGCAATTTGAGGAATCCGAGAATGATGACGCGGTTGCCGTTCCTGTAGGCGTAGATGACACTGAGATTTCCGCTTCTAGCGGGGAAGAGACCGGTGCTATAGCAGCGGCGGCTCAAGCCCCCAGTGAGCCTCGACCCGCACCGGTAGCCCGAACTCCGCGCGGTGAATTCGCCGGACAGGGACAGAATCGACTTCGGGGAGAGCGCCCGGCCGCCTACCTGTACGTCGGCGCGGAATTCCGTCGCATATTGATCCTCACTTCGGGGATTGTGGCTGCCCTAATAGTCCTGGGAATAGTCCTCTAAGGCTCTCCGTGGAATTACCGCTGGTTGAACAGCGTTTGCGGGCGACTCCAGAGCTTCCTGGCGTCTATCTGATGAAGGATCCTCGGGGTACCGTCTTGTATGTGGGCAAGGCTGCCATCTTGAGCAACCGTCTTCGCCAATACTTTGGTTCGCAAACAAACCTGCCCAATAAGATCCGCCGCATGTTGGGCCACCTCCACGACTTTGAGTACATTGTTACCGAGTCGGCTTCCGAGGCGTTGATCCTTGAGAACACGCTCATCAAGCGGTACAAACCCCGCTACAACGCGCGGCTGAAGGACGATAAGACCTACCCCTACCTCAAGATCGACGTCAACGAAGAATTCCCCAGGGTGTACATCACTCGGCGGGTACTCAAAGACGGCGCCAACTACTTCGGCCCCTTTGCCACTTCCGGCACCGTGCGCAAAACCATGGATCTGGTCAAACGGCTGTTCCCGTACCGGTCCTGCACCAAGAACATCACCGGCAAAGATGCCCGGCCCTGCCTGGAGTATTACATCAACCGCTGCGTGGCCCCCTGCACCGGCCAGGCCAGCAAGGAAGACTATGCCAAGGTGATCAACCAGGTGGTCATGTTCATGAACGGTGACACCGCGGAGGTGACCGACGACCTGAAGATGAACATGGAAAAGGCGTCGGAAGGCCTGGAATTTGAACGCGCAGCCGTCCTACGTGACCGAATCAAAGCCGTTGAAAGGGTCGTCGAAGAACGGCGAATGAAGGTTGAAGCCAACCCAGTGAGCGACATGGACGTGATTGCCATGGCTCAGGGCACCAATGAGAGCTGGGTAGAAGTGTTCTTCATCCGAAAGGGCAAACTGATTGGCCGAGACCATTTTTTTATGGAGGGCACCCAGGACGACCCTGCAGAACTAGTGCTGGGGCAGTTTGTTAAACAGTTCTACCAGACAGCGGCATTAGTGGTGCCACCAAGGATAGTCATTCAACATATGCCCGAAGACTCGGAAGCCATCACAGAATGGCTGAGAGAGGTCCGTAAGGGCGCTGTGCGGCTGGTTTCCCCCCAGCGGGGTGTCCACAAGCAGTTGTTGGATACAGTAATCGCAAACGCCGAGCAGGGGCTAACCCAGCATAGGGTCACCTGGATGGGTGACAACGATATTGTTCAGCAGGCCGCCGCAGACCTAGAGGAAGAACTGAGTCTGCCCCTGCCCCTACGCCGCATGGAGTGCTACGACATCTCCCACATCCAGGGCAGCAACACTGTTGCCAGCATGGTTGTGTTTGAGGACGGCAAACCCAAACCAGCCCACTACCGCCGCTTCAAGATTAAGACAGTGGACGGCGTTGACGACTTTGAAAGCATTCGCGAGGTGCTGCGACGCCGGTTCAAGCGTTTGGCCACCTCACGTGCCGCTGAGAAAGAAGCTGAGAAAGCTGGAGAGGTCGTTACGGCCGGCATCGATAGCTTTGGAGTGATTCCTGACCTGGTGCTCATCGACGGCGGCAAAGGCCAGCTATCCGCCGCCTTGGAAGTGTTCTTGGAGATGGGAATCGATGACGTTCCCTTGGCGTCTTTGGCCAAGGAGAATGAGGAGCTGTTCGTTCCCCATACCCCGGAACCAATCATATTGCCGCGGGACTCCCAAGCCCTTTATCTGGTGCAGCGGATTCGGGACGAGGCCCACCGATTTGCCATCACCTTCCACCGGAACCTGCGCAGTAAGAGCAGCTTGAAATCCCCCATCGATAACGTCACCGGGATTGGTCCAAAAAGGAAGAGAATGCTCATACGCCGATTCGGTACCCTAAAGGGTATCAAAGAGGCCGCCGTGGACGATCTAGCATCGGTACCCGGCATGACCCGCTCTCTGGCCATCAGGCTTAAGCAGACCATTTAGCCTGTCGGCCCCGGCCCGCCCGGCACACGCCTAATCCGCTCGGCCTAAGACTTACACTTATACCCGCTACTCTGTTTGCCTTTGTACAGACCGTGCGGTACGATACGGTTCAGTATCCTGGATGGGTATCCTCTTACCTTTGGTTTAAGTGTAAACATGGTCAAAGTCTCCATCTCGCTGCCCAACAACGCACATATAACATTTGAGTCGGAAGAGTCAGAAGTGCTGCACGAGGTTGTGGGCATGGTGCTGCGTGATCTCCCCCGGGAGTTGATGCAGGCAGGATCGTCTGATGGTGGCGACGCCAGTGGGATTGTGGCAACTAGCTCCGCGGAAAAAAGTACCGCCGTTGCGCCGTCCTTCCTTTCTGCATCCATCGCGGCCCCGGATTTTGTTGCACCAGCAGCGCAGGAAACTGCCGCTCCACAGACCATTGAACAACCAGTCCCAACGCCAATTGTTGCCAGCGAAGAACCTGTTCAATCGCGCATTGAGCCGACTCCTGAATCCAATGTTGTATCCGGTCAAAACAATAACGCCAGCCAAGCGCCGACCGCTCCATCCCTGCTGCCGGAGTTTCTTTCTGAAAGTGGGCAAGCAGATTTCGAAGCGTTCTGCCGGGAAGCCAATCCCATGGGAGACATGCGACGGGTTGTGGTGGCGGCAGTTGGAGCTAATCGCCATTTTGAAGTTGACGGCGTTAATGCAGATGACCTGGCCTGGCTCTTCGATCTTGCCGGATGGCGCAAACCGGGAAACTTCACCCAGACCCTCCGCAACGCAGCCCGCTCCAAGTTTGGCTGGCTAGAACGTATCCCTGGCCGCTCTGGTCGTTACGCTGCAACACCCCTCGGCATCTCCAAAACCCTCTCCGCAAGTTAACCTGACCGGCGGCATAAGCCGCCGTTCACTGTTTCAGATACTCAAGATTTAATTCGATATCTTGGGACTATGCTGTGTTTTTCCCACACCATGGGTTATGAATTACGTATAATGGCTGGCGGGTCGCCCGCTAGCTGCTGCCCATCAACAACCCCTGCTAGGAGAGCACCAATAACCGGATGGAAATACTAACAACTGCGCCCAAGAGGGCCATGGCGATCACACCCCATCCAGACGATTGTGAAGGCGGATGCGGCGGAGCCTTAGCCAAATGGGTCAAGGAATTTGGCACCGTGGCCGCAGTGGTCATGTGCACCAACGGCAACAAGGGAACCGGCGACCGGGAGATGACTTCAGAAAAACTGGCTGCCACCAGGGTGATTGAGCAGCACAATGCATCAGATATTGTTGGTGTTACCGACGTTGTTTTTCTGGGCCACCCAGACGGCGGACTCGAAGACACACTGTTGTTTCGCAGCCAGGTGACGCGGGAGATACGCCGCTTCAAGCCAGACCTGATTCTCTGCATTGACCCCTACCGGAGCATTTCGCACACCCACCGTGATCACCGCAAGAGCGGACAGGTGGCATTGGACGCAGCCTTCAGTTACGCATGGAGCTACCAGCACTTTCCCGAGCAGATAACAGAAGAAGGACTGGAGCCGCACCGTGTGGAGCAGGCTTTCTTATGGGGCGGTGAAGAGCCCGACGTATTTGTTGATATCCAGTCTTACCTGGACGTAAAAGTCGATTCACTTGGCGCCCACGTTAGCCAGATGTCTTCCGACCGGGAACAAAGATTGGAACGTATCAAGAACAACTCCGGCCGTCACAAAGAAAAGACTGGCCTAGACTACGCAGAAGGTTTCCGCCGTATCACATTCAATCTCGGGAGCCTAGATTGGCAGTTGATGCACCGGTAGCAGCAAATCTCGCCTCAGCCAAAATCTCGGAAAACTAGCAACAGACAAAAAAGCGCCCCGGCCTAATCGCCGGGGCGCTTTTTAATACCTGCTAAAACGAGAAGTCAGATGCTACTGCTTGTTTTGACGCCAATTTCCCCGTTGATAAATACACCTGGCCAACGGCAATGATTGCAGTTAGAGACGTATTCTTGAACACCGCAACCGCCGTTGATGATTCAACGATTGTCGCCAATATCTCGCTGAACGTGGCTAGTGAGAGCGGAACGGTCGGAACTTGGGACTTGCCGTAACATAGCCTAGATTCGGTCGTTTGGGTTCTACTGCACAACTATCGAATGCCACGCCCTTCACCCCTGGTAAAAGAGATCCCCTGGGAACGCATCATCGAAGTCGTGTTACCGCGAGCGATGGCTCGGAGGAAGTTGGAGACGATACCAGTGTTCTTCCGAATCTCTTTGTCGACCGCAGGAAACGCCACCGCCGAAGTCTCGTCCAACAGTCCCCACTGTGGCGGCAGACTGCTGCGTGTGACCACGCCCTTCGGAGCTATCAGATAGTGGAAATCGGCGATGCGCATAAATGTGGGGTCGTGAAATTTTATACTGAAAGCGGCAATACGATTTCGATAGGCCTCTTCCTTGCCGGACACGCGCCGGTAATCGGCCAAGGCCTGTTTGAAAGCGGGCACCTCCCGCCACGCCTCAGGGTTAGTCTCCTTGGCAAAGTCCATGGCCTGACGTAGTGTCTCTTTGGCCAGACCCGTACGCCCGGCGACCGTGCCCTCACGCCCTTGCAGTTCAGTAAAGTCGTCCGCGGTGTGGTCGTCTCTCGAGAAATCTGATCGGCTGGATTTGACCTCAATGATGTAGAAGGTGTTGTGGGGCCCAACCGCCGCAAGGTCAACGATACGGCCGCCTGGCCCTTCCAGTTTGACCTCCAACCCGATTACCCGGCAGGCCGCCTCTCGGTAAAGCCACTCCCAGGCCGCCATCTTGAGGTCATAGGTCAGAGCGGTCTCGTTGCCACGCTTAAATGGCCCTGGGGCCACTGCCAAATCCACCATCCGCACACCCCAGCATCATTACTATGACCCTTTGATTCAGAGGGTCATAGTAATGATGGAGGCGCTAATTCCGGTTTTCAACAAGCAGGTGTCTCTGGTCTCAATTTCAGAGGCACGCCAAAACTCAAGACCGTCGGAAATTTGTAATACTGATCCAAGTCAGGTTTCCATGACTCAAAAAACCCCCAGCCTTGCGGCCAGGGGCCCTGTTATTTACTGGACGGGGTTGATGTACGCCGTAAACTAAGCGGCGTTTATCCTAGCTCTTGGAGACGGTGAACCATTTTTTTCAACTGCGCTTCTTCTGGTGGTTTCTCGCTATATAGAGTGAAGCTGACTTCATCCAGCAGACCGCCGTAACGCTCCACAAACTTATCGGCAATTTCGTCGTACTCACCAGAAACAGAGAAGGCGTCCAGCATTTCGTCGCTGACCAGCTCCCCCATTTCTGCCCACAGACCCTTCAGCGACATCTCGTGCAGTTCTTGGCCAATCTCCTGGAAGCCGTGGGCCTCCAGAACAGGGAAATAGGACCTGGTAGAAGCATAGAAGGCTATTCTTCGGCGCACTTCCGCTTGCATGGCCACGATGCTGGCGCGGTTTGGCCCCGTGATGATGAAACCGCCGCCGGTTACTTTTAACCCGCTGAAATCTCGGCCAGCCTTCTGCGCACCCTTTTCCAATGCCGGTCGCACCACTTGGCGCACGTATTCAGGCGAAGTGAGGCTGTGCAGCATCAACCCATCTGAAACCTCACCGGCAACCTGGCAGTTATAGGCGTTGACCGCTGCGGTGAAAACCTCTGGCGCTGGGTATTCGCTGGGACCAGGATCAAAGAATGGGGTCATCAGAGAAAAGTTGTAGCTATCACCGTAATATTCCAGTTTCTCTCCGGTCTGCCAGCTGTGCCAGATGGCCTTCAACGATTTGACGTAATCCCTTAATCGTGGCCCAGGCGCTTCCCAGTCCGTGGAGAAACGGCGCATAATGTGGCCCTTCACCTGAGTGCCCAATCCCAGACGAAATCGGCCCTTGGAGAGGTCTTGGAGGTCTCGGCCAAGGTAGGCCGTAATCATTGGAGACCGGGGAAATGCGATGGCGACCCGAGTCTCAAGGATAGTACGGTTGGTTGAAGTCGCAGCCAGAGCTAGCGGCAAAAACGAATCATGGGCTGTCTCGTTACTGGACATGGAATCGTAGCCCATGCCTTCCGCCCAGGCAGCCTCAGAGGGCACCGAGGCCAGGTCGTTTGTAGTCAGCCGATAGGTAACATGCATGATTAGTCCCGATTAACGTCGTCTATGTTTAAGAAGATCTGGTCAGATTTTGCCGCCATGACAAAGTCATTCCGGTGGAGGTTTCTTATCTTGTGAGTCCACCAGGTAACCTGAACACGTCCCCATTCCGTAATCATGCGGGGATGATGCCCTTGGTCTTCAGCCAGAGCTCCCAATTCGTTGGTGAACTCCAAAGCCAATTTAAAATCTTTGAATTTAAAAACCCGGTCCAACTTGGGAATCCCATTCTCATGGGTCAAATCCCAGTCTGGTACCTCTGGTTTTAGCTGAGTCACCTCTTCATCAGTGACGCTGGGTGAGTCCCGCCGACAGGCCTCGCATTTTTCGTTGTTCAAACCGGCCATTTTGTTCCCTCTGACAACTCAGTGAATTTCTCTAATTTGGACGCTAGTACGATTCAGGGCGCTGAGTTGCTCTGATGTTGGAAGATTTTAGCATAGGGCGAGCCGTATTTTATTTTTATTTTTTTAGGGCCGTTGGCAATCAAATTTGAAAATGATTGACCACAACACCACCGGCAATTAGAGTCGAATCGGAATCATGCTCTGTGTCCATCAGGGCTCTGCCTCCAACGACACCATTTTCGAAAAAGTTTGTGACAAGACATGCAGATTGAGATTGGCAAAATCCAGACTATCGTCGGCACTGGCGAGGAAGGCTACGCCGGTGACGGCGGTCCGGCGTTGGAGTGCATGATCGGGGAATCCTACGGCTGTGCCTTTGACGCTGACGACAATCTCTACATCTGCGACGGACGCAATCACACCGTCCAGCGCATCGACAAAACCACACAGCTCATCACTACAGTGGCCGGGACCGGCAAGGCGGGCTATTCCGGAGACGGAGGCCCGGCAACGGAAGCAACCATGGACAATCTCTACTCTCTGACCCTGGATACCAACGGCGATATTTATATCGTCGACCGGTTCAACGCGGCCATTCGCAAGGTCGAGGCCGCCACCGGCATCATCACCACCGTAGCTGGCACTGGGGAATCCGGCTACAGCGGCGACGGCGGCCCTGGAACTCAAGCTCAGATGCGCGAGCCCAATGACTGCTTTCTGGATGGCAAAGGCGGGCTGCTGATTGCCGACATCCAAGACCAACGGATCAGGCGTCTGGACTTGAATACCGGCATCATTACAACGTTTGCCGGCGACGGTGAGTTGCGGAGAGAAGGCGACGGTAAACCGGCCCCAGAATCGTCGCTCGCGGGTCCTAGGGCGATTTGTGTGGACAGCAAGGGCAACGTCTACATCGCCGAGCGGGAAGGCAACGGCGTGCGCAAGGTGGACACCAACGGCATCATGAGCACCTTCGCCGGCACCGGGGAGCGTGGCTACAGCGGAGACGGCGGGCCGGCCCTGACTGCCACTTGGGGCGCACCCAAGGCCATGCGGTGCGACAACCAGGACAACCTGATTGTGGTGGACACCGAGAACAACGCCGTGAGGTTTATCGACACTACCACTGGCATCGTGACCACCATCGCCGGTGGGCATCAGGGCGGAGACGGTGACGGCGGCAACGCCATTGGATGCGGTCTGGAGCGCCCCCACGGTTGCGGAGTGGACAGAGACGGAACCCTATACATCGCAGACGGCATCAATCACAGGGTGCGTGTGGTTGGGATGGGATAATTAAGGAGATTTATCGCAGCTTCAGGCACAGCACTCACCCCGCCGTGGTAGTATCGGGGTGCCAATATTGGCCAGCAGGGGACTTACAGAAAACGGAGGAACTAACATGTCGCTGATAACAAACCTTGGACACGTGGGCATCATTTGTGACGACCTAATGAAGGTGCGGGACTTTTACACTCGGGTGATGGGCCTGACTGTCACCGACGAGAACCCAGAGCGGGGTATCTGCTTCCTCAGCGCCGACCCGGATAACGAACACCATGAATTGGCTCTTGGCCAGGCCCGCGGCGCCGACCATCCCGAAGGCGCAAGACCGGCCACTGAGAACGTTGGCCAGATTTCATACATAGTCCCAGACATGGCGGCGCTGCGTGAGCTAAATCGACGGTTCAAAGAAGAAAAGATTGAAATTCTGCGTACCGTCACCCACGGTATCTCCTGCAGCATCTACTTCCACGACCCGGAGAACAACGTGGGCGAGGTCTACTACAAAACCGGTTTTGTAGTGAAGCAAGGTTTCAGTCGGGCCATCGACCTGGACACCCAGACAGACCAGGAGATTCTCGACTTCTCCCAGTCGTTTGAAGCTTCAGAGGGACCGTTCCAAGGCGCGAAACTCCCGGTTGGCGGCGACGATTAGCCTAGCCCTCAACTTGGAGATTCTGAGCTGACAAACGCGCCCCGACCGGTCCTAGTCGGGGCGTTTATTTTGTTTTCAGAGTTTGAGTATCCAGCCAATCTGCTGCGCTCTCCCTTGAGCCGGGGCACTGGCGGGTTTATAGTCTTAGCACCATGACTGATTTTAGCAGATACACCGTTTCCATCGATTACGACCGACGCCTGTACCAGCAGGACATTGCCGGGTCAAAGGCCCACGCCAAGATGTTGGCCAAACAGAGCATCATCTCCCAGGAAGACGCCGCCCAGATTACCGAGGGGCTGGCGTCGATAGAGCAGGAGATCAGGGACGAAAAATTCCCCTGGGACCCGACCCTGGAAGACCTGCACATGAACATCGAAAGTCGCCTGCACCAACTAATTGGCGCGGCGGCGGGCAGGCTGCACACAGCACGGTCTCGGAACGACCAAGTGGCCGTGGACCTGCGGCTTTACACCAAGGGCACCATCATGGACTTGGTAAAAGGCCTGCGGGGAGTGCAGGCTGCATTGATAGGGCTGGCAGAGAAACATCAGGGCGTTGTGATGCCCGGCTACACTCACCTACAACGGGCCCAACCGGTGCTCTTCCCCCACCACATGCTCGCCTATTTTGAGATGTTCCAGCGGGACATTGGCCGTTTTCAAGACTGCCACAAGCGCACCGACGTCATGCCTTTGGGCAGCGGCGCCCTTGCCGGAGTGCCCTACCAGACCGACCGCGAGTTCTTGGCCGCCGAGCTGGGCTTCAGTCGCATCAGCGCCAATAGCATGGACGCCGTGTCCGATCGGGATTTCGTAGTTGAATTCCTGGCTGCGGCATCGGTCTGCATGATGCATTTCTCCCGCATGTCTGAGGAGTTGATCCTCTGGTCCAGCGGCGAGTTCGGTTTTATCCGTCTGTCGGAAGAGTTCACCACCGGCAGCAGCATCATGCCACAGAAAATAAACCCCGATTTTGCCGAGTTGGCCAGGGGCAAGACCGGTCGAGTCTATGGAGATCTGATTGGACTGCTGACTACCCTGAAGGGCCTGCCATTGACCTATAACAGGGACATGCAGGAGGACAAGGAAGGCTTCTTTGACGCCGCCGACACCCTCACCACCACGCTGGACGTTTTCCAGGCCATGCTGCCTGGTATGCAGCTAAACGAGGAACGGGTCTCAAGCCTAGCCAGCGAAAGTCAGATGCTGGCCACGGACCTGGCCGATTATCTGGTGGGCAAAGGCATGCCATTCCGCGAGGCCCACGGCATTATGCGACAATTGTCCCGCTACTGCGACGACGAAAATGTCAGCCTTCAGGACCTGCAGCTGGCGGAGTACCAGAAGCTGTCAGACCTGTTTCAAGATGACGTTTATGACATTACGGCTGAGTCGTCTGCTGCCGCCCGGGATAACCCTGGCGGAACTGCCCCGAATCGAGTGGCGGCCGCATTACTAGAAGCAAAAAAGATGTTGGAGGCTGCTGGACATGGTTTCTGAGGCCAGGATCCTCATCGCCCCATCGGTGCTGTCAGCAGATTTTGCCGATCTCGGCCGCCAGGTACGTGCCGTAACCGACGCGGGCGCTGATTTAATTCACGTGGACGTGATGGACGGTATATTTGTGCCAGCCATATCGTTCGGTGAGGTCGTGATCGATGCCATCAGGGCCAATACCGATGTGCCTCTGAACATCCACCTCATGATTCAGGAGCCGGAGAACCTGCTGTCCACTTTCGCCAAGGTGGAGTCAGACCAGATCCTGGTCCACGCAGAGGCCTGTGGACACCTGCACCGGACCGTCGCCCGCATCAAGGACAAGGGCAACCAGGTAGGTGTGGCCATCAACCCGGGCACTTCTCTGAGCGCCGTGGAAGACGTTTTGCCAATGCTGGACATGGTGATGATCATGTCAGTAAACCCCGGCGCGTCCGGTCAATCATTCATTCCCCAGAGCCTGGACAAGATTCGCAGACTCAAAACCATGATCGAACAGGGCAACCACAGCGCCCAGATAGAGGTCGATGGCGGGGTCAAGGCAGACTGGACCGCCCAGGACTCGGTTAAGGCCGGTGCGACCATCCTGGTGGCTGGGTCTGCCATCTTCAACGACCACGAGACCATCCCTGAAGCCATGAAAGGCATGCGCGGATGTTTATTCAGTTAGTAGCCCACAGCCGTCAGCTTTCAGGAAACACAAAAACACCCCGTCACGTTGAGTCGTGACGGGGTGTTTTTGTGTTTCAGTTGGATTGGTTCCCTAAAGTGCAGCGAAGACCTTTTGGACCTTTTTAGACTTGTGCAGGGAGCGCAGGCAGCGAGTACAGATCTTTACTTTGACGGGTTTACCCTCGCGCATCAGCGTCTGTTTGTGGACGTTGGCCTCAAACCGGGTCTTGGTGTGGCGGTTGGAGTGGCTGACATTGTTGCCGGCCATTCCAGCTTTTAGACAGATTTCACAGCGCATTGTCGTTCTCGTTTACTGCTGATTAGGCTCAACGCCAGACAGCACGGTATCTCATTTTCATCCAGTTGATTGATTCTCAGATTAACACATTACCCACGCTCAAACAACCAGCGCGACCACAGGCCGGTTCTCATGTGCCAGCGCTCCTCACCAACCTGATTTTCAATTCGAGCAGATTTTGAGCAAACGACCAAGGTGTAGTATCCGGCGTTCCCTTGGCAGTGTATTATCCTCTCGGCTTTTATGTCTGAATTCCGTGTTAAACACAGGAGGGTTTTTATGAGAGTAATCAGAATCGCCGAGGTTGAAGTAGTCCCAATCGCCACCGCCACACCAATTCCGGGCTGGACTGGTGGAGACGTGAAGCGCACCAGGCAGAACCTGCTCCCGGAAGGCGCCAGCAAGACTTTCAACAGCAGCATCGTCAACTTTGAGAAGGGTGCCACTACCGGCTGGCACACCCACAAGAGCGACCAGATGTTGGTCGTTACTGCTGGAGTGGGCATCGTCGCTGACGAGAGCCACCAGCGAGAAATTACCGTGGGAGACGTGGTCCACGTTCTGCAAGGAGAGAACCACTGGCACGGTGCAACGGCCAACTCCTACATGTCCCACATCACCATCACCGCCGCCGAATAAATTTTCGGCGCCTAGTTGTTAAAAAAGCCCCTGAGTTAAACTCAGGGGCTTTTCATATTCTTGCCACCGAAAAATCAGTCCTGATATTCCGGTCTGCTTTTCCAAGCCGGCTGAGGTGTTTCTCGGCCTATCTCAGGCAAGTACTCCGATTTTTCGACCAATGTTTGTTTGTGGATGTAGCGCGGGCAGTTCGGGTAAGACTCAGTGATTCGCACTCGCACTATGAACTGGGCCTCATGGTATTCAGCCATCAATGGGTCATTTTCATCAATTGTCGCCACGCCTTGAATTCGCAATCTCTGCTGCCCGGCAAAGTCGATAAATAGCATGCCCACATTCGGGTTCTCAAGCAGGTTTCCCATCGACTGATATTTGCCATTGCCGTCATAGTTGGGAAACGCAAGCGTTTGCTCGTCTACCACTCGGACAAACCCAACATCTCCACCTTTGTAAGAACAGGTCGGCATACCGCGTTTATCACAGGTAGCCAGAAAAAACATATTTGCCTCTTCGATGAACCAGCGCTCGCCCTCACCCAGCGTCTCAGCAGCCCGCTCGGCCATCCGGTCAGCCAGCCGCCGAGTCCCGAACTTGTCTTGCAGATCTCGGTTGCCTTGGTGATAGTCGTGGACCTTCATGCTAACTCTCCTGGCATGCTATTTCTCCTGGCGGCGCGTGATCTCAACGGTGGCATTTTCAATCACGGAGCCACGAATTGGCGGGTGGGGTTTTTTCACTCTGACGGAGACTGAGTCTACAGGGAAATCCGACAAGATCCGGTCGACGATGGACTGCGCGGCAGCCTCCAGCAGGTTGCGAGGTTCGCCTTCCATCACGTCCCTAACGGCGCGGTAGATGTGGGCGTAGCTTACGGTATCTTCCAAACGGTCCGAGCCGCCGGCAACGCTCAGATCCATCTCCACAGCCAGGTCCACCAGATATTCCTGACCTTGAACACGCTCCTCAGGATTCACGCCGTGGAACCCGTAGAACCTCATGCCTTCCAGGACGATGCGGTCTGCTTTCTGAAAATCTTCTTTCAATTCGGTTTAGCGCCTAACGGCCTTTGGCTTCGATGGCATCGGCGAGGGCCAACAGATTCTGGGCTCGTTTCACCACGGGCACATCAACCATGCGACCGTCCAGGGCCAAGGAGCCGCGTCCTGCGGATTCGGCTTCTTCCCAGGCTTCCATGATCTTCCTAGCATAGGCAACTTCTTCGGCAGACGGACTAAATACTTCGTTGATTATGTCAAGCTGGCCAGGGTGGATGGCATGCTTGCCGGTGTAACCCATCTGCCGCGCTCGCATGGCGTCGGCCCGCAGAGCGCCCGGGTCTTGGAATAGAACAAATGGCGAATCCAAAGATGCCACATTCGCTGCCCTGGCTGCTATTGGGACCAATGACCTGGGAACTTGAACCTCTTCCCCGGTGTCGGACCGTTCGATACCCATGTCGTTGGTGAAATCCTCGGCACCGAACGCCAATGCGATGACCCGTGACGAAGATTTAGCAATGTCTCTGGCATCGACCATTGCGCTGGCGGTCTCAGCCCAGGCCACTACTTTGGTAGAACCGACTTCTACTCCGGCAGATGGTTCAACGGCCTTCAGCATGCGGTCAAGGTCGCGCATGTTCCAGGTCGACTCAACCTTGCCCAGGCTGATGCCGTATAGGTCTGGGGAAACCAGAGCTTCCAACTCGGTGCGTGTTAGTCCGGTATCCAGGGAGTTCACCCGCACAATGACCCGTTGTCCTTGCTGGTGCAGGATCGGCACCCATTTCTTGGCCAGTTCTCTGGCATCGGTTTTGCCCCCAGCGTGAACGGAGTCTTCCAGATCTACGACTATCACATCGGCCTTGAACGACTTAGCCCGTTCCAGCATGTTTTCCCGGTTGCCAGGCACAAAGATAAAGCTGCGATAGAGTTCCATATTTAGTGCGTATTCCTATTTGCTGTGGTATTTACCCAGAGCTACGTTATTTCAAATTTGGGCGTAAACAGACCCAAGCTATTCCATGTCGCCCCAAGTGAAGCCCCATTTGGTGTCCACCTTCAAGGTCACGTCCAGGTCCATCGCGGCGGGCATCTCGTCGACGACCAGGTCTTTTAGGGCGGCCATTTCTTCTTTTGGAGTCTCGAAAACCAGTTCGTCGTGCACTTGAAGGAGCATTTTGGTCTTCATGCCCTCATCGTCGAGGCGTTTTTGCACTCGGATCATGGCAAGTTTCATTATGTCGGCTGCGGTTCCTTGGATGGGCATGTTAATGGCCATCCGCTCGGCCCCGCCTCTAACGTTGAAGTTGGGACTATTGATGTCTGGCAGATAGCGACGCCGCCCGAGCAGGGTCTCGACGTACTGCTCCGCTCTGGCTTTGACCTTCACCTGCTCCAGATAGTCACTGATGCCAGGATATTTGGCGAAATAGGCCTCGATGAACGATGCGCCTTCCTCTCGGCTGAATCCGGTCTGCTGGGAGATTCCGTGTGCCGACAGACCGTAAATCACCCCAAAGTTGAGCACCTTAGCGATTCGCCGTTGGTCTGCCACAACATCGCTTAGCGGCACATCAAACATCAACGAAGCCGTAGATGAGTGGATGTCCTCTCCACGTCGGAACGCTTCCAACAAGCCAGGGTCCTGGGATATATGGGCCAGCACCCGCAATTCGATCTGCGAGTAGTCTGCCGAGAAAAGCAGCCAATCTGGCGCTCCCTCAGCCATAAAAGCCTTCCGAACCTGGCGGCCCATCTCGGTCCGAATGGGGATGTTCTGCAGGTTGGGGTCGCTGCTGGACATCCGCCCCGTGGCCGAACCGGTCTGGTTGTAGCTGGTGTGTACCCGTCTGGTGTCCGGATTTACCATTTCCGGAAGGGCGTCCACGTAGGTCGACTTCAATTTGGACACCTGCCGATACTCCAAAATCTGGTCCACCACCGGGTGCAGACCTTTCAGCCCCTCAAGGGAATTGGCATCAGTGGAGTAGCCAGTCTTGGTGCGCTTGGTCTTTGGCAGGCCAATCTCGTTGAAAAGTAGGTCGCTCAGCTGTTGGGGCGAATTGATATTCACCGTGTGGCCAATGGACTTGTAGAGTTCTTCCTCTGTCTGGAACATCTGCTCACGCAGGTCTTCAGACATCTCACGCAGCCCAGCTGAGTCCAGCATGATGCCGTGGCGTTGCATTGTCACCAGGACCGGTACAAGCGGCATCTCCATGTCGGTCATTAGGGAGTTCAGGCCTTCCCGCATCACCGGCTCCTCAAAGGCCAAGCGCAGACGGGCGGTCATATCGGCATCGGCGGCGGCGTAAGGGGCGGCCGTTTCTATGTCAACTTGGTCGAAAGTGATCTGTTTTTTGCCAGTACCAATCAGCTTGTTGATGGGCGTCATTTCTTGGCCTAGAACGTCCAACGCAAGATTCTTAAGCCCCAATTGACCGCGACTCAGAAGATGGGCAGCGACCATGGTGTCGAAATCGACGCCCTGACAGTCTATGCCATGGCTGGCCAGTATTGTCATGTCATAATTGGCGTTGTGGGCGCACTTGCTAATATCCGGCGACTCAAACAACGGACGCACCGCTGCCAAGACCTCTTCCATCGGCAGTTGCTCGCCTTCTTGATGCCCCACAGGCACGTACCAGGCCACCGTGGGCGCAGTTGAGAAACTTAGTCCCACCAGGCCCGCTTGCACGGCATCCAGGCCAGTGGTCTCGGTATCAAATGAGAACTGACCGGCTTCATACAGCGTCGCCAGCATCTGTTCCAGTTGCTCTTTGGTCTGCACCACCGTGTAGTCAACGGCTTCAGTTGGAGCAGCCGCCGGAGCATTTTCTGTTGCTGCCGATGTTTCAGAGCCGTCCGGTTCCGGAACTCTGGGAATAATAGTAAAGAACTCAAGCTCGGTCATGAACTGAACCACTGCGTTCCGGTCAAAATTGCCGAACTTGGCATTCTCCAGGTCCAATTCCACCGGACTATCACAGTCGATGGTCATTAACCCGCGGTTGAAGAAAGCGCGGTCCTTGAACTCATCCAAAGACGACTTTACGCTGGGTCGCTTGACCTCTTCGAGGTGCTCATAGATGCCCTCGAGGTTGTGGTATTCATTGAGCAAGGCGATGGCTGTTTTTTCGCCCACCTTGGGCACGCCGGGGATGTTGTCCGAACTGTCACCCAACAGCGCTTTGAAATCGGTCTGCTGCGCTGCTGTGAGGCCGGAGTAGCGCTCCATCAGGGCTTCTTCGTCATACACCTTGCGGTCTTGAATACTGGAGGCCAAGTCGACCCTGACTCTGGGGGATATCAGCTGAAAGGTGTCCCGGTCTCCAGTGAGGATAACCGAGTCCATGCCGATTTTTTCTGCTTGAGCGGCTAGGGTCCCAATGACATCGTCCGCTTCCCAGCCCTCAAGCTCAAACACCGGCACACCAAAGGACTCCATCAACTGTTTAACACGGCCAAATTGGGGACGTAGTTCTTCGGGTGTTGACTCGCGCTGGCCTTTGTACTCAGGGAACTGCTTGTGGCGGAAGGTCGGCGCTGACAAATCAAAGGCGATGGCGCAGTAGGCCGGATTCCATTCGTTTAGCGCTCTAAGGAACACGTTGGCAAAGCCGTAAACCCCGGTCACGTCCTCGCCAGTGGCATTCACCGTGAGGTGTCTTTGGGTGGAAATGGCCCTGAACGACCGGTGAACCATGGCATGGCCGTCCATGATCATCAGCAGCGGTTCGCGTTTTTTAAGAGCAGAGGCAGCCGGAGTTGCCGAAGCGGTCGGAGTAGCGGCTAGTTCAGGCTGGTCATCGCCGAACATGGGAATCGTGTGTGCTTGTTCATCCGCCATGGCGCCACCTCAGCAGGTCCAAATTCATCCCCGGGTGCGGTTGGTCGGCCCATACGGGGTTGCAGTTGTAAGAACCCGCCACCAGTGAAAAAACCGGCAGTGAGGGTGGCGACATTATACATTAGGCATCAAAGGGTGGCGCCCCTGGGGAGCGTCAGTAACCACTTTTCGTTTTCATACCAATCACTCCCGAATGCCTCACCGAAAAGCTCATGTTAAAATATATGCTCAGACTTCATATAATCGTTACTGCTAAATCGATACTGGACAATATAAGTGCCGCTCTACGAATATCGCTGTGGTGATTGCCAAAAAATATCCTCTGTGCTGGTCCGCAGCGTTTCTGAAGACACCAAAGACCTGCAACCAAACTGTGATCATTGCCAAGGCACCGACATGCAGCGGTTGATCTCCAAATTCTCATTCAGGGCGTCTTGGGGTGACAGCCTCAATTGGGTGCCAAGTGGCGAGACCTCTCGCGATGTGAACGAGGATAGCCCAGCCAGCATCGACAGCTACATGGGCCGTATCAAGAAGGAAATGGGCGGCCAAACCAGTCCCGATTTCAACCGCGAGCGTCGCGACCTCAAAAACCCTTAAAGCTGCCAGTCCCCAGCGGGACGACTACTTTAGGTGATCTGCAGGAGACCCCTGTGCCGATATATGAATACCGTTGCCAATCTTGCACCAAGTTGTCGTCATTTTTTGTGAGGTCAATCAGCAGCAAATTGGAGCCGGTCTGCGCTCATTGTCAGAGCAATGAGATGGAAAGACGAATGTCATCATTTGCCACCGGCAAAACCGTTGGCTCGGTCCACGAGAATTTCTCGTCGGGTAGCGAGCATCGGTCACCCGGTTATTACAACGACCCACGTAACATTGGACGCGGCGTTGAAGACGCCTTTACAAAATTCGGAAGGGACATGCCTCAAACCATGAGAGAAAACATCGACGCCGCCCGCTCCGGTGAAACACCCAAGGGGATGGATCTGTGACCAGCGGTAGGGGAATAGATAGCCCCGCACAAAGCCACTATCAAACCATTTTCCACTGCATAGAAGCAGCCTCCAGGTACGTACCATCGGCCCAATCTCCGGCGCCGGCCCTGCAGAGTCTGCGGGAATTGATCCCCTCTCTGCCTGCAGCATCGGCCATGGCTGAGACGGACGACGGCCCGCCCACCAGCGCCCAAGAAACTCTCGGTTTGGCCAGTATGGCAAATAACTTGCTCTCGCTCCTGGACGAGTCATCTTCGGCGAATCCACTGGGTTGGGAAACCTTGGGAGGGATCAAGAGGGTACTTGATGAGCTAACTGATCAGCTTGGCACGACGATTCGCCGAGAGCAAGCTGAGTTGATACGTGGTCTCTACGTGATAATCGACCCTACGATCACTGGTGGTCGCGACCCGTTGGTAATCGCCCAAGCTGCCATCCAAGGTGGGGCCAGGATGTTGCAACTGAGAGATAAGATTCGCGACAAAGGCGACTCCCTACCATTGGCCAGGGAGCTGCAGAAGCTGTGCGCCGAATCGGGAGCTTCCCTCATATTAAATGACCACGCTGATGTTGCCTCAATAGTCGGCTCAGCGGGGTTGCACGTGGGCCAGACCGACCTACCCATTGACCAGGCGAGACAGGTACTCGCGTCTCACCAAGTAATTGGCCGGTCAAACCATGAATTTGATGAACTGGTGGAATCAGAGGAGATGGGCGCTGACCACGTGGCATTCGGCCCTATCTACCACACCGACACCAAGGGCGTGGGTCGCCCGCCGCAGGGCATCGACCGAGTGCGTGAGGCAAGGGCCGTCGCCAAAACACCTCTGGTGGCCATCGGCGGAATCAACGCAGAAAACGCTGCCGCGGTCATTGAAGCCGGGGCCGACGCCATCTGTGTCACTGCTGCCGTTGGCGCAGCACCCGAACCAGAAGCAGCCGCTGCCAGATTGGTGAAGGTCATAGAAGACGCTGGCGGGCGTATCTAATGCCCTCACGCTACCAATCGGTCCTATCAGAAATTGGGACCGCTGTAATCAATGAGCTCACAGAGCGGAACAGTGACAGGGAGCAAGCTTTGTCTGTCTCCAGGGAAGTGATACGGTTCTCCGCAAACGCCATCCGCGCCGTGCACCGTGGGGCGTTTGACGATGCCAAAGAGTTGATTAAAAAGGGCGACGCCAGGCTTAGGGATGCAGACCATATCCGGGGGAGCAGCCCTTCCATATTCAATGCGGGGTTCATGAATGACGCCCGCAAAGAATTCACTGAAGCCAACGTGACTCTTGCAGTAATCTCCGGCGCAGATATACCTTCCATACACGACCTAAAAGTTGACGCCGCAGCCTATATTAACGGGATGGCTGAGGTCATTGGCGAACTGCGCCGATATATCCTGGACGCACTGCGCCGCGATGCGATGGACGGCTGCCAGGAGTTCATGGACATCATGGACGAGATGTACGGTGTTCTGGTGACCATCGACTTCCCTGAGGGAGTCACCAGCGGTCTAAGACGCAACACCGACGCCATGCGCGGCGTGTTGGAAAGAACTCGGGGCGATCTGACCATGGCCCTGCGCCAACACTCACTGGAGGCACGCTTGGCCGAGTGGGAAAATAACCGATCTCAAGCGTGAGGGGCGTCAGTCAAACAAAAATCACATAAAATTTCACCTGTGCGTGATTACCATTCTTCAGACGCCCAAAATATACTTGTTGACGATATTCGGATTTGACCAGTGCGCTGAATATTCGGCCGTCTCGACTCTGATTTCGGTAAATAATAAACGCCCCGGAAGACTGTCCGGGGCGTACATATTTCGAACTCCGTCTGGGTTACGACCCAACCAAGAATCGCCTAGAGGTTCATTGCGTCGAGGCCAACTCGGGAAATGTCTTCGTCGGCCTGACCGCTGGGAAAGCCGCCCACACCAATGCCGCCAAGGATGACGCCATCTTTCATGATTACCAGGCCGCCTTGACCAAAGGTCATCATTGGGTCTCCCAGGTCAGCGATGTTACGCCCACCGCTGTGCAGTCGCTCCGCATGGGCAACTGAATCCATTCCCATCATTGCTGACGTGTAAGCCTTCCTCTGTGCGTGGCGGCGGCTGAACATCCGTAGATTGTCCATCTTGGCATAGGCCTCCAAGTTGCCGGCCGCGTCAACGACGCACATTGCAATCGGCTCGTTGGGTTTTTCCATTGCCTTGTCCATCATAGCTTTCATTGCCGCTTGGACCATCTCCATCGTCAATCCCTGTGCCATTAGAGTTCCTCCTCAATATTCTTACTATTTCTACTCGTGCCGGTGAATGAGTGGATTATACATATCACAAACATCCGCAAATCAAAACTCAGAGATTAACGTCCACAAACACAATCTGAACCCTAGCGTTTCACTAAAAGTTTGTTTGAGCACGTAAACCAAATTTGTGCCGTTGTTTCACCCTTGCCACAGATAATCGGCGGCGTCTATGATAATGGACGTGGAATCAAACAAAGTTAAATACGATCTTGGCGCAGCTGTCAGCATTGAAGCACTAACCTTTGGGGAACCTGGCCTCCGTACATTTCGTGTGGACGCCCACTCAGGCTCCGCTATCTCTTCTGTCTGGATGGAAAAAGAGCAACTTCTGCAACTGGGCGTCTATCTACGGGACATGGTGGGGCGCCTCTCGAAAGAGGACCGTGACAAAGAGAGCGACCTTCGCGAGGATGTATGGTCCGGCGGGGAACTGAATATAGATTTTAAAGCGGGCCAGATGCTCTTAAGCTACGACAAAGATAGCAATGCCTTTTACCTTCAAGCGTACGAACGCGAGAACATCGAGTTGCCAGAAGGTGATTCCCCCCAGGGTTCTGAGGGGAGCGACCCGCAGAGTGATAATGCCAATGAGGATCCCGAGACGGAATCGGTCGGTTATTGGATCACCACCGCTCAGGCAATTGTTCTGGGCGAAGAATCTCTCACGATTTGTGCGGCTGGTCGGCCTACATGCTTCCTTTGCGGGCAACCGATTAACCCAGATGGCCACGCTTGCCCCAGAGCCAACGGGCATACCGTCCTGGAAGCTGGCTAAACGTCAGCCTTATCCTCAGGCTGAATTCCAGCTTGAACTCAAGCTACCCGATCTCCGACTTCAAAAGTAGTACGGCAGGATTGACCTTTTGACGATCGAGTCGAATTCTGATCCGAATATAGTACCTGGTGCAGGACCACAATCCGGTCCGGCTGCCACCGAAATCATTCGCCATGGCGAAATCGTCTCCCACGATTTGACCCTGCAAGGTTCCAATTACACCTTCTTAGTCAAGATTGAACTAGACGGCATCAAAAGCTTGGCCATCTACAAACCTCGCGACGGCGAAGCCCCCCTTTGGGATTTCCCCACCGGAACTCTGTATAAGAGAGAGTATTGTGCTTACCTGCTGAGCGAGATCCTGGGATGGAACATTATCCCCTTCACGATTATCAGAGACGGTCCGTACGGTATCGGCTCCGTACAGCAATTTGTAGAGCATGACCCCAAACAGAACTACTACACCTTAGAACAGGGATGTGCCGACCAACTCAGGGTCATTGCCTGTTTTGACTTGGTCGCCAACAGCACAGACCGAAAGGCGGACCACCTGCTTATGGGTGCAGAAGGCAAGATTTGGAGCATCGATCACGGCTTGACCTTCCATGAAGAGATGAAGGTTCGCACAGTGATTTGGGATTTTTCCAGTGAACCGATTCCGACGCATTTACTGCAATCGCTGACCAATCTGCGAGAGCAGCTGAATTCGGCCGCTGATTCTCAGCCTACCCTGGTCCAAGAACTGGTCAGCGTTTTGTCTCCAGAAGAAGTAAACGGCTTGAAGCGGAGAATGGACTGGATCCTGGAAGAAGGTATCTTTCCAGGATTGCCAGGTCGCAATCGACGCCAACGACATTAATCCTTTTTCTTAGTCTCTTTGGCCAGGTCTCTTTGGCCAGCCTATTTCCTACCAGGTCTTAACGGCGCTTCTAGCAGGAAGGACAGATTGAGCGTTCAGTCCATCAGCGCAGTCACCCTAGACGTAGCCAACATGGCAATTTCTGTGGACTTCTACCGAGAGAAGTTAGGCCTGGAAATGCTCTACGGTGGCACCTCGGCTTCATTCACCAGTTTCAGGGTTGGGGAGGCCTATCTAAACCTCACTTTGAATCCAGAGAGAACCGCAGCTTGGTGGGGCCGGCTGATTTTTCACGTAGACGATGTAGACGCACTCCACGAGCGCTTGGTTCAATCTGGTCTTACCCCATCCACTAAACCAGCCGACGCGCCATGGGGGGAGCGCTACTTCCACATAGAAGATCCAGACGCCCACGAATTGTCCTTCGCAAGACGCATTTAATACACCAAAATCCAGGAGAATGACAAGAAACCCCTACAAGTGTCGTGGTTTCTTGTCATTCTCCCAATTGATCCATCAATATACATATCTTAAATTATCAAGATATGTATATTGACAATGCAAATATGTTACTTTAGATTTATCGTTACAAGCGTTATAAGCGCTACAAATTTACAATTGATAAACGCTTTACTTTTATAAACTAAAATACCTAAATATCAATACGTATCAAGGAGACTCAAGGAAACATGGTTATGCTATTTGAAGGAAAGAATCGGCAAGGAATCCGCAAACACTGGACGAAGGGAATCATTCTTTTGTTTGTGGCCCTAATAATTGCTTGCGGGTCTTCCGCAACCGCTGTTCCAGAACAGAGCAAAACGTCGACAACGACCAAAGCGTCGGCACCGTCGGCGACATCGGCTCCCTCACCCACTTCCGTACCAGCAGCTGCCGTGGTGCCACCACCATCAAGGCCAACGGCATTACCTCAAGCCACGAGAGCCCCCGTAGCGGAAGTAAAGGCGTCTGGTACTCTCAACCACGGCGTAGCGGAAACCGGCATTTTCCAGGGGCATCCAACCGAGGCCTCAAGCCCCCGAGTTCAATACATGAGTAGCTCAATTGGAGAGGGCCTAGTAACTATTGGGCAAGATCTCCAGCCCAATCCCATGATAGCCACATCTTGGGATGTCTCAGAAGATTTCTTGGAATGGACTTGGAAAATCAGGGACGACGTCGAATTCCACAAAGGTTATGGAAAGATGACGACTGAAGACGTCATTTATTCGATGAAAGGCTTCTATGAAGGGGCCAAACTCGCCCGTGCCGGAATAATGGGAGATTATTACGGATTCAATGACACTGGAAACTCGAGCACTAAGATAATCGACGACTACACTTACGTTGTCACAAACAACAAACCATGGGTGCCTGCAACGGTCAACGAGTTCTCTCGGAATGCGGCCGGTGTCAGTGTCTGGGTGGTGAGTAAGAAACAATCCGAAGAGCTTGGAGTGGAAGCCGCAAGCATCGACATAGCCTCCACAGGTCCGTGGGAGGTCGTGAGCCATGAAAGTGGTGTTTCTTGGAACTTCAAAGCCGTAGAAGACCACTGGCGCCAAACGCCCTACTTTGAAGAGCTGATTTATTGGTCCATCCCAGAGGAGTCGGCGCGAGTCGCCGGATTCCAAACCGGCAATCTGGATATCTTTACAATGGCCTTTGACTCCCTACCCACCGTAGAAGCGGTGGAAGGCGCGCACGTCACGGGCTGGGAAAACGGCGGCCAGGCGGGGTTGAACTTCTACGGTCAATACCACGGAAAGATGCACGACGGCAGTGACTACCCGGCATACGATTGTACGCAGCCTTGGGTGTCTTGCTCTGACGACGTAACGTCTGAGGAGTGGGCGAAAGCCGTAACCGTTCGGAAGGCTATGAACACCGCCATCGACCGTCAAACACTAGTCGATGAACTCCTGTCAGGGTTCGGACGTGTCCAATCAGTAAGGGACTGGATGGGCCACGACCACAGACAAAACCCTGATTGGAAATATGACTACGATCCCGTTCTCGCCAAGCAAATGCTGGTCGATGCAGGTTATGGAGACGGTTTCGAAATCACGTTAACACCTGCCATCCGTGGAGCTCCCGCCGAAGTAGAATCATGCCATGCTGTTGCAAACTACTGGGAACAGATTGGTATCTCCGTTAAGATTCAGGCTATACCTTACGCCACATTACGTCCTGAATTGATTACAAGGAAATACAACGGAATCACCTGTCTAACGGTTAGCTCACGCTTGTCTCCCATAATTGGAGCGTCCAACTACACGACAGACTCTACTTACAGTTATGGAACGCACCACCCTGAGTTGACTGAACTTATTTGGCACGCTCAAAAGCAAGTTTCCCAAGCTGAAATCGAGGCCGGAGAACTCGCGGTCTATAACTTCATCTGGGATAACTCTATGGCATCTTCGTTATACATACATGACGGCCTCTGGCCGTCTGGTAAGCGTGTCGACCCCGACTGGCGGCCCACTGACTTTAGCGACATGAAAGCACCAAGTGGCTTTGAATACGTTAAACATCGGTAGAACGTTGGCCTGTTAGCACAAAATCAAAGGTAAACAAAAAGCCCTCGGCAGTAATTGCCGAGGGCTTTTTATATTGGCCTGGGCCAAATGCCTTTTGTTAACCCTGATAAATAACGGTCTTCCATGCGCAATCGCTAACCATTAATGAAACGTATGTTCTCCGCTATGGAGCTAATCCTTCTCGTCGTACGTCGGTTTTTATATCTGGCCATATCAGCATATATGATATTTAATATCACGCCATATCGCTATAACTATATTGACACTTCAATAACTATAACCTATAAATCACCAATATATTCTTTAGATACTATCAATTATTCATTTTAATACTGCTATGTATATCAAATACATGCTTTCAACTCGTAACGCACAAAAGAGAAAGGAGAACCCCCGCTTATGTCAAGATTGAATCCACGGTTAATCAGGCATCTGCCCAAGGCAATAGTTCTGTTATTCGTAGCCTTGTTGTTCGCTTGCGGATCTTCCGCAACGTCGATTCCGGCAGCAAGCAGCGGTTCAACTTCGCCCACGGCGGTGCCTGCGGCGCCTAAGGCAAAGGCAAAGGCACCAGCAAAGGCAGCGGCAACGGCTGTACCGTCAAAGGCCAAAAGCGCCGCTTTACCCACGGCAATGCCTAAAGCAACTCAAGTACCGGCGGCAGGGCGGGCAGCGCCAGCCGGCACTCTCAACTATGGTACGAAGGAGACTGGCATCTTCCAGGGCCATCCGAAACAAGCCTCAAGCCCTAGGATTCAGTTCCTCTCCGCGTCCATAGGCGAAGGCCTAGTACGCGTTGCAGACGACCTCTCGGGTGCCCCCCAGCTGGCCGAAGCTTGGGAGATATCTGACGACTTCTTGACCTGGACTTGGCATATCCAGCCGGGCGTTGAATTCCACAAGGGTTATGGAGCGGTGACCGCAGAGGACGCCGTCTACTCCCTTAAAATGTTCTACGAAGGCGCCCTTCTTGCCCGGGCCGGGTTCATCGGATCGTATATGGGGTTCGACGAGGACCCGGAAATCGGCGCCTCTACGACGATACTCGATGACCTCACTTTTGAGGTCTTTACCGGCGAGCCATGGGTGCCCGCGCGGGTTTACGAGTTCCTACGCACCGGCGGCGGCGTCAGTAACTGGACCGTCAGCAAGAAGCAGTCTGAAGAGCTTGGTATCGAAAAAGCCAGCGTAGACATCGCTTCAACCGGCCCCTGGGAGGTAACTGACCACTCCAGCGGTGAATTCTGGAAGTTCAACGCCGTTCAGGATCACTGGCGCCAGACTCCCTACTTCGATGAGTTGGTATTTTGGACCATCCCAGAGGAATCGGCCCGCGTGGCCGGTTTCCAGACCGGTAACCTGGACACCTTCGCCATGGACTTCGACTCTATTCCTACGGCTGAAAAAGTCGAAGGCGCAGTAATGAAAGGCGTACCTAATGCCGGTCAGGCCGGAATCAACTGGTACGGTCAGACCTATGGCGTGGATAGAGACGGCAATGAGTACGAGCATTACAACTGTGAACAGGCCTGGGTGTCTTGTGATGCAGACATAAATTCCAAGGAATGGGCGGACGCTGTTCTGGTCCGGAAGGCGATGAACATCGCCATCGACCGCCAGACCATCGTCGACACACTTCTATCAGGCTACGGGAAGCCCCAGTCCCTGAGGGACTGGATGGGCCACGAAGCCAGGGCCAACCCGGATTGGAACTACGAGTATGACCCCGTGAAAGCCAAACAGATGTTGGACGAAGCGGGTTATCCAGATGGTTTCAGCATCACGTTGACTCCGGCCATCCGTGGAGCGCCCGCCGAGGTCGAGACCTGCCAATCACTGGCCCAGTACTGGGAAGCTATCGGCATCTCGGTCAATATACAAAACGTTCCTTACGCTACGATTAGGCCAAGTTTGATCACCCGGAAATACCAGGGCATAACCTGCCTCACGGTAGGCGTACGGTTGACCCCTCTCATCGGGGCCTCCAACTACCCGATAACCTCGACCTATAGCTACGGAACGCACCATCCGAAGTTGGATGATATCTTCGGTCGAGCGGCGGTGCAGGTCGACCAGAAGAAGATCGAGGCCGGGGAGCTCGAGTTCTACAACTTCATGTGGGACAACGCTATGGCAGCTTCGATATACGTCCATGAAGGCGTATGGCCAATCGGCCCGCGGCTCGACCCCAATTTCGAGCCAGCCGATTTTGCTGACGTCCGGACGCCCACCAATTTTGAGAGCGTAAGACACCGGTAAGGTCTAAGCACGATCAAAGCAAACCGAAAGTCCCCCGGCAGTAAATGCCGGGGGACTTCGTGTATCTGAGGTTATCGGATGACAGGCATCTGGTTCTAACGCATAGGCGAACCCGCGCCCCTAAATTTGATGCTCTCAAGGAAGGCAATCCCTACGAGCACTTGGATTGCACCAATGCTTGGGTCTCCTGTGGTGAAGACACAAGCTCACAGGAATGGGCCAACGCTGTAATGGTCAAGAAGTCCATGTCCGTCGCCATCGACAGGCAGGCCTTCGTAGACACACTCTTGTCGGGATTCGGAAACGCCATCGCCCCGAGGACTAGATCGGCCATGAAGGTAAAGCCAACTCCTGTTGGGGATAGGATTTCGATCCGGCCGCAGCCAAACAATTGTTCGATATTGATTATCAATATCGAACTATGTATAGTAATAACCCACATACGGTGACTTATACCAATAGTTCGCAAGGGTGTTATCTAAATAATAGTTTGCATATCCTTGGATAATCAAAGGATAATCAGATTTATTTATCCGCGAAACGTAGTCAAGATTAAGAGAGGAAGAAACGTGTCACAGTCAGTTTTCAAGCTTCTGGCGATAAAGAATGTCCCAAAGGTGATTGTATTACTACTCGTAGTTTTACTGGTTGCCTGCGGGTCCTCGGCGACTTCGGTGCCCGCTCCAGCAGCCAAGGCCCCGGCAGCCAAGGCCCCGGCAGCCAAGGCCCCGGCAGCCCAGGCCCCAGCAGCCAAGGCTAAAGAAGAGGCCGGGAAAAAGGATCGGGGAGTCCCCACGGTCACTCCGGTTCCCACAGCTGCGGTTATGGCCACGAAAGCGGCTCCGGCTATGGTAAAGGCGACCGGAACCATCAACTACGGGGTAAAAGAAACCGGGATTTTCGAAGCCCATCCCAGGTTCATCTCCAGCCCTCGTTACCAGTATGTAGCGACCACTTCCGGTGAATCGATGGTCACCATACAGCCAGATTTCTCCCCCGCACCATCTCTGGCTATTGAATGGAGCATCGCCGATGACTTCGTAACCTGGACCTGGAAGATCCGGGACGATGTAGAGTTCCATAAGGGTTATGGAAACTTAACTGTTGATGACATCCTTTATTCCTACAAGGAATATCACGAGGGAGCTCTCAACGCTAGAGCAGGGATTATCGGTGATTACTGGGTTGGGAACGTAGGTGGCAGCCAAACGGTAGTCGATGATTACACAGTCATAGTCGACACCGGTGAACCTTGGGTTCCCGCGCGAGCATTCGAATTCATGCGACACCTCGGAGGTCTCAGTACCTCGATCGTCAGCAAGAAACAGGCTGAGGAAATAGGAGCAGAGGCTGCCAGCAAGGATATCGCCATGACCGGGCCCTGGGAGATCAAGGAACACGCCAGTGGCGAATATTGGAAGTTCGCAGCAGTAGAAGATCACTGGCGCCAAACTCCTCACTTTGCGGAATTGGTGCTATGGACCATCCCGGAAGAATCGGCCCGTGTAGCTGGGTTCCAGACCGGCCAACTAGACACCTTCCAGATGGCTTTCGACACCATCCCGACGGTTAACGACGTAGAAGGCGCTGTAATCGTTGGCTGGCCCAATGCTGGTCAAGCTGGTTTGAACATCTACGGACAAACATACGGGACCGACAAGGAAGGCAATCCATATGACAAACTGGATTGCAACAACGCTTGGGTCTCTTGCGATGACGACCCGGATTCAGCTGAATGGGCCGACGCCGTCAAAGTCAAGAGAGCGATGTCCATCTCGATCAACAGACAAGAAATCGTCGACACGATCCTAAGTGGATACGGAGCCCCCCAGGTCATGCGCGACTGGATGGGCCACGAAGGCCTCGCACTTCCTAGATGGAAGTTCGACTACGATCCTGTCACAGCCAAGGAACTGCTCGCTGAAGCTGGCTATCCAGATGGATTCGAAATAACGCTAACTCCAGCGATACGGGGTGCACCCGGCGAGACCGAAGCCTGTGAAGCGGTTGCTCAGTATTGGGAAGCGGTCGGAATCAGCGTCAAGATCCAAAACGTCCCATACGCTACCATCCGGCCATCCTTGATCACGAGGCAGTACCAGGGAGTCACTTGCCACACCGTTGGTGCAAGGTTGAATCCTATAATCGGTGCTTCCAACTATGTCAAGAAGTCGACCTTCAGTTACGGGACTGAGCACCCGTGGATGGAAGAACACATCTCCGCCGCTCTTCTACAGGTCGATCCGGCAAAACTATCGGCACAGACCGTTGAAATATACGACTGGATGTACGACAACGTGATGGCGTTTGCCCTCTACAACCACGACGGCGTTTGGCCGATCGGGCCTAACTTGGATCCGGATTGGACACCGTTCGGGTTTAGTGAGGTCAGAACTCCAACAGGATTTGAGTACATCAAGCACCGTTAATTAGCATTAACATCTAACCAGGATCACCGGATCCAACAAAGGTCAAAAAAACGCCCTTCCCGATTAATCGGGAAGGGCGTTTTTTTGCGCCGATTATTGCAATTCTATTGTGAATCGATATTTAAGGTAATCAGACCTTGTTTTGCAATATTTACATCAATGATTTACGAAAAGATGGATGTTTAGATAATTACTAATATATTTTATAGATACCGAACCGCAAACTATATATTGATACTGTTGCTTATACATTACGGCGCCTTCAACGGGAGGAGACACCCCGTCCCCAACCACTGAAACTGGAGTAGCTACATAGGTCCCGTCTTCAGGCGGAGCGCCCACCGCGACGCCCAAGCCACCACAGTACCCCCTCAGTTGAGTCGGCTGACACAATCAACATGGGCCAGAAAGATACTGGACTTTTCGAAACTCATCCTTCCATGAGTACCAGTCCCCGCATTCAGTTCACCAGCAGCGCGGTTGATGAAGGCCTGATTACGACCGCTACAAATTTTTCAGCCAGCCCCAACTGGGAATACGCGTACGATCCTGACCTGGCCAAGCAATTGATTGCTGAAGCCGGCTACCGTGACGGGTTCTCAATCACCCTCACACCATCCATTCGTGGTGCGGTTGCCTGGGTTTAAGCCCGTGAGGCAGTTTCTCAGTATTAGGAAGCGGTTGGTCTGGACGTAAAATTCCAGAACATACCTTACGCCACCCTGAGCCCTGAATTGATTTCCAGGAGCTACATGGGTGCGAATTGTCATACAGTTGGAGTTCGACTTTCCCCCATCATCGACGCATACAGCTACCAGACCAAGTCCACCTTCAGCTACGGTACTCACCACCCCTGGTTGGATAAGAACGTAGGTGATGCAGCCACTGAAGTCGATCCTGATGTAGCCTGGGAGAAGAATCTCAAGGTCTAGAACTGGATCTTCGACAACTCAATGACCTCCGCACTCTATACCGTGACGCTATCTGGCCGATTGGCAAACGGTTGTCCATAGATGGATGTCAACCCACAGACTGGAGTGAAGTTCTGATTGCCGTAGCGTTCGAGTACGCCCAACCTCAGTAACCCTGAGACGGCAAATCCGGTAATAGAAGAAAGGCCTTCGCAGCAGCGCGGGGAACTTTCATTTTGCGCTGTAACCAACTGTAACCAATGGCGACGACAGGGTAAACCTTGAACCAATTAATACAATTCTTTGACCAGATAATGAACAATTATCGGCCTGTGGTCCAGGCCTCCATAAGGCTCTTCTTTCACCGTGGTGTAACCGTGCCCTCGGTACATCACCAACGCCGGTTTCAGAATATCAACGGTGGACAGGCAAATGCGACGGTAGCCTTGTTCCCGGCAGAACTCCTCGGTGGTTTCCAGCAAGCGCCGCCCAATTCCCTGTCTCCGCACCGACGAGGAGACGCTCATCCGGCGTAGCTCTGCCTCTTCAACCTCGTCCGTTGGCTGAATTCCAACGATCCCCACTAGTTGATTATCGAATTCCGCCACCCAGAAATTGCTCTTGGAATTAGACAGATAATGGGCGGGAATATCCCCCATGTCGTCTTTCAGGGAGTTGTCAACGTACTTGCGTACCTCGCGTTCAACTTCGCCAGAGAACTCGATGAGTCCGCTGGCGAATAATTCCTGCACCAGATCTAAATCCGCCTGAACATACTGACGAATGTGGAGGGCTGGGTGTTCACTCATGGGGCGCTACAGGCAGATCGCCTAGGTGTTAATCAAGAAGTTGATGACGTCGCCGTCTTTGACCTCGTAGGTCTTTCCCTCGGAACGGAGAACGCCCTCTTTGCGGCCCTGAGCCAGGCTGCCGCAACGAATCAAGTCGTCGTAGGCAATCACTTCAGCCCGGATGAACCCTCGGGTGAAATCGGTGTGGATCGTGCCAGCCGCCATCTGGGCCACGATACCGGCGGGAACTGGCCACGCCCGGCATTCGTCCTCGCCCACCGTCAGGAATGACACTAAGCCCACTGTGCTGTAACAGACCTGCTTGACCCGCTCTACAGCCGGTTCGTCGAGCCCCATGGCTTCTCGGAACTCCTCAGCTTCGTCCGCTTCCATCAGGGACAAATCCTCTTCCAATTTGGCGCAGAGACCAACCTCTCCGAGTCCGACAGCAACCTCGCTGGAGATGCCCAATGACTCCAATGTGGGGGCCTTGTCATCTTCACCGACGTTGAACGCAATCATCACCGGCTTGGCCGTTAGAAGCTGGAAATCAACCAACGCCGCCGTTTCAGAACCGGTCAGCTTCTGAGATTTCATGGGTATGCCTTCTTCCAAAAAGGCCTTGACCTTCTGCACAGTCTCTAGCAGTGGAATCATGGCCGGTCTTTCTGCTGGTTTGGCTTTTTTGAGGCCATCGCTTAGGCGGGCTTCTGCCTTTTCCAAGGCTTCCAGGTCAGCCAGAGACAACTCGTCCAACAGCAACTTAACGTCGCGCGCTGGGTCTACGGTTTCCAGTGGATGCAGCAGAGCAGGGTCTTCAAACGCTCTAATTACCAGTAGTAGCGCATCTGCAGCCTGCAGAATGTTCCGTTGGCGGCCACTGAGCACCTGATTGGCGGAGGCTGCTTCGCGGTCAATGGGCGGCAGGTCCCAGTACTTAATCTCCGGATGTATCACCTTTTTGGGGTGGTACATGCCGTCCAGCACCGCCAGCCGAGGGTCAATCACTTTGACCACGCCTACCTGCAATGGTCCGGCGTCACCGGCTCCCATGGACGATGAATGGCCGCCCGTTAATGCGTTGAAAACAGTTGTCTTGCCGCTCTGGGGCAGCCCAATTACTGCGATATCCATACCTCGGTTCTATTCCTCTTTTCTATTTGACTGGGGGTGTGCTGGGATTATTTTGCCGATTAATAAGACTCAAAGAGTTTGCCCCATTCTGTCTTCAGGGCCTCGTTGATCCTGCGGCGACCCTTGGTCTTTAGCCAGTACCCGTTATGGTACAGATTGGACGCCAAGAAAGCCCAGCCGACGATGGGACTGCGGAGCAACATCTTTTCCAACGGTTTTAGCGGGCCCCAGTAAATCAGCTTCTGGCCACGGCTGGCAAAGGTGTTTTCCACGCCGGTGAACTGCCAGTTGGTCTGACTTATGTCCTCGCCAACAATATTGATCTTGGAGACGTCGCCACAACCCAGACCTCGCTCGTGGGCTAGCCTGATGAACTTGATACTCATAGGATCAAAACCCATCATCTTGGCGGCCACGGCATCAATGGCTACCTGGTCGTTACTGGCTAGAATACGGTCCTTGATGTGCCAGCGCATGGCTCGAGGGCCTGGCCCGTCTCCGGCAAAAGTCCCGTCCATAACCGCAAACAACCCAGGGTGAATCTCTTGCTGGATGGCCAGCAGGTCAGTCAGCGTCTCGTGAATCACCGAGTGTGTCCAGTGGCGCTTCCGGTGCAGTAGGCCACCAAAGGCGTTCTTCATGGCACCGGTCATAGTCGTGAAAACGTGGGTCTTCATTGTCGGCAGGTGAACTATATTGGTGCCGGGGAAACTCTCCGGAATCTGGATTCCCTCCGGGAACATATCATCCAACACCAGCATCTCAGCCTTGGGTTTGTAGTCGATCCAGCCGTTTGGTTCCGAGTCTAGATGGATGTCTGAAAGGCCTACTTTTAGCTGCGCTGCCTTGTGTTTGTTCTTGAGTTCTCCCTCGTAGGAGTTCACCACCACCGTCCCGTTATGGGCGGCCACCAAGTCTTTGTGCCCCAGAGCTTCAAGGGCTTTCGTAACGCCTTCTATCTGCCAAGGGGTGGTTGAGCAGGCGGGATACCAATGTTGCCAGGAGATGTTCACCTTCAAAAAGGTCTTGATCTCAGGAGACAAGAACTGGCTAATTCCAGCCAAGTCCATGGCCCGACCCATGTCCGCCACCGCCGTCTCTGGGGTGGTAGCAACCACTGCCACAGTTGGACTATCAGGGCGAGACTGACCGCCGGGCACAGCACTGGGTGATGGTTGGGTTGTTCCGGGGTCAAAGGACGTCATTTTTGGCTCCTGTTGTTGAGACTCTGGCCTACCGGAATTTCTAATCTACCAGCATTAATAATCTGAGTTTCTATTAGGATGCACCCTCAATTATTCGATAACAAAACCAGAGTAGATACGGCAACCCAACCGATGATGGATAACACCAGGGGTAAGTCGCGAATTATCAACTGCTCTGGGGCTTCTGCCTGCTCGCTGTTATTCAACAAAAATAGGTAGCGGAACAGACCAAAGGTAACAAATGGTAGCGTGAACAACATAGTGTTGTTATCTGGCAGGTTTGTCGCTTCGACGGTATAAAGAGTATAGCTCAGCCACGCCGCAGCGGCAGACAACATCAACAGTTGATTGATGAATGGACCAGAGTAGTCCTTCAAAACACTTCTCTGTTCTTCCGCTGCGTCACCCGCCAACCGGATCTCGGCAAAACGTCGCCCCAGCACGATAAAAAGCGCCCCAGCGCCAGTGGTGGCGTACAACCAGGGCGAGGGTGTCACGTCGATTGCCAATGCCCCAGCGGAGGCGCGGATTATGTAGCCGCTGGTGATAGCAAAGGCGTCCAATAACACAATATTTTTTATCCCCAGGGAATAACCGACGTTTATCAGGGAGTAAATCACGCCAGCCAATCCCAACATAGGCTCCACCACAACCATTATCGCCAGCCCGATGGCGGCCAACACCACCATCAAGGATGCTGCTATCGGCAGGTTAACTTTTCCAGAGGCGATGGGTCTGTTTCGTTTGATGGGGTGCAACCGGTCGCCTTCACGGTCCATCAGGTCGTTGAATAGATAGACGGCGCTGGAGAGGGCGCAAAAGGCCAGGGCAACTAGCAATAGCTTTCCAAGTAACCCGGGAACCGGACCAAGGTCGTCAGTGCTCCAGGCTACATCCACCGCAAATACAAGGGGCAGGAACACCAGTCCGTTCTTAACCCATTGGAGCGGACGCAAAGCCTTGAACAGCGCCACCGGGCTCAATGCCAGCGCACCGTCACTTCCTGAGCCATGGCCCGACCCTTCAATGTCTTCCGTAGCGCCCAAATTCAGTTATCGTCCTTTCCGTTGAATCCCTTCTCGCGCGGCCATTAATCAACAGGTTCGGCTGCTGGGATTCGGCGCAATGCCAGCAGGGCCAGCAGGCCAACCAGCACGGCAAACCACAGCGTTACCAACCTGATCAGCACGGTGCCTGCCGACGCACCGGCCCTGGTTACTCCGCTCTGTTGCAAGAATGCCAGCATGCTGCCTTCGGTGCCGACCAATCCGCCAGGCAGGGCAGTCACCGCTCCCACTAAAGTTGCCGCGGCGTAAATCGGTAGCGCCCGAACCAAGTCGATCTCCGACCCGATGCCACGCAATATCACCCACAGAGCCAAGCCCTCAGCGAACCAGGCCACGGCCCCAATTGCCACCCCGACCACCATAACCCTAGGTGCGGCCAGTTCCTTGAAACCCTCTTGTGAGTCCCTAAGCAGCTCGCTCCATTTGGACAAGATTGGCAATCCAGTCAAACGTAAAGCATGCCTGGATAGCGCAAACATCAGCCCAATAACGGAGACCACCAGGGCCACTGCCAAAACCATTATGACGGGAACTGGCAATAGGACGAACCCGGTTAGCCCCAGTATGATCACAGAAATCACATCGGTGAGCCGTTCCATGACTACCACCGGAGCAGACCGACTCACCGGCACTTGCGTTTTGCTGTTGAGCAAGTAACATTTTACCAACTCGCCGGCCTTGCCCGGAGTTACCGACATTGCGAGGCCGGAGAGAAAAACCAATGCGCTGATATCAACGGGGGCTTCTATCTTCAAAACCTTCAGATAAAAGGCCCAGCGCAGGAACCGAAGTAAATAATTAGACAACGCCAAGCCCAGCCCGGCAAGCAGGTTACTGATGGACATATTTCCGATTTCGTCGATTGTGCCGCCGAAATCTCCGTATCCAACCAGCGCCACAAACACTCCCACTGTCAGCACGGCCAGCAATAACCATTTTTTGTTCATGGTCGGGCGTGATTCCGGCAGAGGACGTTTGCAGGTCTGATCAGAGTTTGGCCTTTAGCTCCGCGAACCAAACGCCTAGTCCTGCCATGCTTCCATAGTAGAAGGGGACGACGATGACCACTCCCCACAAGATGACCCGTAAATCGCCGCTCGGATCGAAAAAGGCGTCGACTATGGCGATAATTATCGCCGCCGCAATTAACGATAGGAGGCTGGTCCACACTCCAAATACCAACGCCTTGTGGCCCGGAGAACCTTGGCTATCAGTTGCTGCCGATATTCCGTAATAGCCGCCAATGAACGGGCCAAAGGGAATCCCCAAAAGATGGACGATTGGCACCAAGGCCAAAATCAACATGATTACGAAACCGACTAAAACCCCTTTGATCATCGTCCGGCTCCGTCGCAAGTCCCTACATGAGACTCCAGTTTGTTTTCAGTGCTACTACCAATCACCAGTACTGCTCCTAGATATTGACATCACGGCTGGGACATCGCGATTTAACCAACGTCCAACTGCGGGAAATACAGTCATACATTATAGACTCGGAGCGAAAATTACGCACAGGCCCGGGCTGAGTCGGTTGATGTCCAAACCCCAGGGTATACTGGGGCGAGTTTACTCTGCAGAAATCGCCGGGTTGACCAGGCAGTAACCAGTAACGAAACCAGGAGCTCAATTGGCCACCGATTTTCCTTCAAGCCAAGATGGATTTGTCCACGAATCCCCCTTCTCTCAATTATTGGATATGAGGGTGACCGACCCGGAAGACGGCACCAGCACAGTGGTGATGCCCATCAACCCCAGCCATTTGCAGCTGGCTGGAAGGGTCCAAGGTGGAATCGTAGTCGCGCTGGCAGACTATGCCATGTTCCGTGCCGTCAGGCCACATTTGAAGTCCGGTGAGGCCACCACCACCATTGAGCTCAAGGTGAATTTCCTTGCCGCAGCCGAAAAGGGCGAGCTAACGGCCACTTGCAAGATCATCAGCGCTGGAAGCAAATTGATGGTGGGCGAGATGGAGGTCAAAGACCAGGACGGCAAAATGATCGCCCAAGGGCTAGGCACCTACATGGTCCTACAACCGCGGGCTTAATCCGGCAACTCAACATACTCTTGAAACCCCGCCAGGCATAATTGTTGACCGGGCTAGTCGACAATATTGGATTTGGGGATGGGCTGGTGTATAATTTGCCTTTAGCGCTCCATGCTGAAGTCCGGATTTTGGGAGGTAGGTTTTAATGAAGATCCCCATGAAAGTTGACTATGGGGTACGGGCGTTGGTTGAGCTGGCGCTTCACCACGGTGAAGGCCACATCCAAACCTCTGTCATTGCCTACAAACAAGGTATCCCAGAAGCCTACTTAGACCAATTGATGACCTCACTCAACAAGTTTGGTTTCGTCGCCAGCCGCAGGGGACCCCAAGGCGGTCACGCTCTGGCTATGGATCCCAAAGACATTGACCTCAACATGGTGATGCAGAGTCTGGATAGCAGTAATTCTCCATTGGACTGCCTCATCAACCCCCATGATTGCGCGCTATCCCACTCCTGTGCTCAGCAAGAAGTGTGGAAAACCGTTGAATCCGCAATCCGAGACGTATTAACCAACATCACGGTTGCCGATTTGGCAGAGCGGCAGTTCAGTTTGGCCGGTCAATCGGCCTAACGATTCAGGCTGAGATAACCGCTGCCACGCAGGCCGCTCCACGCACGTATATGCTTGACAACCACTTTTGCCAGGAATAGACTCGAATCGTTAATGAATACATCTAATTCACAGCATGACGCCTATTTTCAGCCCATAGGCCTCTTTCAACTAACTTGCACTTGTACGTGTCCGCCCACATAGGGGCGGGCAACAACTTCTGCACATCTGAAGCCTTCACCCACCCGTTTGAGTAGCCCGTAAGGGTAAGAGCGGGTTTTTTTATTGCTAGATCACGTCGCTAATCAACAAAAATTCACGAGCCGGGCATCCAAATTCGCCCAGGCATATCTAAGAGAAAGTACACCAGAAGCACCGGAAAATTTAGGAGGGTCCAACCAATGGCCGATCAACCCATAATACTCACACCAGATCAAGTAAAAAGATATAGCCGCCACATCATCATGGGCGACGTTGGCAGCAAAGGTCAGCGCGCCTTGATGGGTGCCAAAGCCCTGATTATCGGCGCCGGCGGATTGGGCTCTCCCTCCGCCATCTACCTGTCTTTGGCCGGTGTTGGCACCGTCGGCATCGTCGACTTCGACGTTGTTGAACTGTCCAACCTGCAACGCCAGGTGCTACACCACACCGCCGACGTAGGCCGTCCCAAGGTTCAGTCTGCCGTCGACAACATCAAGGCTTACAACCCAGACGTAAATGTGGTTGTCCACGAGACTCGCCTGGAAGCCGATAACGCCATGGAAATCATCAGCCAATATGACCTGGTGATTAACGGCGCCGACAACTTTGCCACCCGTTATCTGGTCAACGATGCCTGCTATCTGCTGAACAAGCCTTTAGTAGACGGCAGCATCCTAATATTTGACGGACAGGCCACCGTGTTCCTACCGGGTGAGGGCTGCTACCGCTGCCTGTTCCCGTCGCCCCCGCCTCCTGGCATGGTCCCCAACTGCGCCGAAGCTGGCGTGTTGGGCGCACTGACTGGCTTAGTCGGAAGCATCCAGGCCACCGAAGCGCTAAAATACTTCCTGGGAATTGGGGAATCCCTCAGTTCACGGTTGTTGCTCATCGACGCTCTCAGCATGACCTTCCGTGAAGTGCGACTGAAGAGAAACCCTGACTGCCCGCTGTGCGGCGATAATCCCACAGTGACTGAATTGATCGACTACGAAGTCTTTTGTGGCATTGCAGAGCCCCTAGAGGCCGCACCAGTCGGCGACGACGACTAGGCCAATTACAAAAAACTCAAAAGGGGAATCTCACAAAACAGACGCCCCTTTTGGCACCACGCCCCACCCCTCAAATAGCGCCGGGCAGAATACGATAATTTCCCAAAACACAAACAGAGTTTATGGTTACTAGGCTCACTTACAAAGGCATCATCGACACCATTGGCAACACTCCACTCGTTGAACTACAACGAATGAGTCCAAAACAGGGTGTGCGCATCTTCGCTAAGCTGGAAGCGCAGAACCCCACCGGCAGCGTCAAAGACCGCATCGCACTCAAGATGATTGAACAGGCGGAGCGCGACGGCGAAATCTCTGCCAACCGCACTATCTTGGAGCCCACCAGCGGCAACACCGGCATATCTCTGGCCATGATTGGCCGCCTTAAAGGCTACAAAGTAGCCGTGGTGATGCCGGAAAACGTGAGCATTGAGCGGGTGCAACTGCTGGAGGCCTACGGTGCTGAGATTATCCCCTCGGACGGCTCAAGGGGCACCAATGGCTCCATTGAAGTTGCCCAAGAACTGATGAACAAGAAGGGCAGCGACTATTTCATGCTGTACCAGTACGGTAACAGCGGAAATCCCAACGCCCACTACGACACCACCGGCCCTGAGATCATAGAAGCGCTACCAGACGTCAATATGTTCGTTGCCGGACTGGGCACCGGTGGAACCCTGATGGGCGTGGGCCGTCGCCTGAAAGAGCACAATCCCCAAACCAAGATTGTGGCGGTGGCTCCTGAGCCTGAGGACTTCATCTCGGGCCTTCGTGACCTTGAAGAAGGGTTCATTCCACCGATCTTGGACATCAACCTGCTGGATTCCAGGATGCTTATCAGCAGCTTTGACGCCTTCTCAACCGCCAAGCGTCTCCTGCAAGAAGAGGGTATCTTCGCCGGTGTTTCATCTGGTTCCGTGGTCTACGGGGCCATCCGCCAGGCAGAGCGTATGGATCACGGCGATATCGTCTGTTTACTGGCTGATGGAGGCTGGAAATACCTCAGTACTGCACTCTGGACCAAGGACTACGAACAGTTGGCCAAGGATGCCAAGGGCAAGGTCTGGTGGTAAAAAATCGGGGCATTTTCCGGCGTAATCTTCTCCAGGCAACTGCAACAGGCGGGGAGCAAAGGTCAATTACCCAAGTTAGCACTTGATAAAGCAATTCCGAGTCAATCATTTGGCGGACCATCCAGTGGCCGGTCCAACGGCAGAGTTTGAGACTGGCACGGTGCCGTGGAACTTGAAACATTAGCCGTGGCGATGCTATACTGGCTCTACATATAGACCTTCCTTAGAGAGCGGGGTGTAAACCCGCTTTCTTGCTGATGGAGACAAACGTTTTCCGTCCGGGGATTGGGAGGGAGCGAACAAATGAAAAGTGATTTTCTAATAGCGTTGACCCAGTTGGCGGCCGAACGTCATCTGCCTCGAGAACAAGTACTCGGAGCGATTGAGGTTGCCCTGGCTTCAGCCTTCAAAAAAGACAATCCGGCCTCTGGCCAAAACATATCCGTTACGCTCAATCCCAACACTGGGGAAGTGAGCGTTTTTGCGCTTAAAACAGTGGTGGAAACGGTTGAGGACCCCGATAAAGAGGTCACAGTAGACGACGCTCAGTTCATCAAAAATGGCGCTGAGCTTGGTGATGAAGTCGCGGCCGCAGAACCACTGCCCCACAACGCCAGCCGTATTGCCGCCCAGACCGCCAAACAGGTCGTGTTGCAGCGACTCCGGGAAGCGGAGCGGGACCTCCTCTATCAGGAGTTCCAGCAGCATGAGGGTGACATAGTTTCCGGCGTGATTGAACAAGCCGAACCTGGCCGCACCATCACCCTGGACTTGGGCCGCGCCCAAGCGGTGCTGCCTTTCGAAGAACAGGCACCCAACGAGCGTTACCGCAAGGGACAACGCACCAAGGTGTACTTGATTAGCGTCCGTAGCACACCCAAGGGACCAGAGATTCTAGTCTCCAGAAGCCATCAGAACATGCTCAAACGCTTGTTTGAGATTGAAGTTCCTGAGGTCTACAACGGTGTGGTTGAGATTAAGGCCATTGCCCGAGAGGCTGGATTCCGCAGCAAGGTAGCCGTCAGCGCCACCCAGCCAGGAATCGATCCGGTGGGCTCATGCATCGGTATCCGAGGTAACCGGATCCAAAGCATTGTGAACGAACTTCAGGGCGAGAAGATTGACATCGTGTCCTGGGATGAAGAACCCCGGACCTTTATCACGAACGCCCTCAGCCCGTCAGAACCCGTCCATGTGGAACTGCTCACAGCGGAGCAGACCGCCATTGTGGTCGTACCTGACCGGCAATTGTCTCTGGCCATCGGAAAGGAAGGCCAAAATACCAGGCTGGCTGCCCGGCTAACTGGTTGGAGACTGGACATCAAGGGCATGACCGAGTGGGAAGAGATCAAGGAAGCCACTCAGGCCATCACTGGCTCCGCTGTTGCACCGGAAGTAGCAGTGACCGAGGCTGCTGAAGCAGTTGAAGAAGCGATTGCCATTGTGGAAGAAGCTGGCGCAGTTGCGACCGAACCGGCAGCAGCAGAACCAGCGCCAGCAGAAGCCGTTGCCCCTGAAGCAGCCCCGGCAGTAGAGCAGGACGAAGATGCTATCCTCGCTGCCCTGATTCAGGAAGAAGAAGACCAGGCTCCCACAGACGCTACGACTGAACCTGCTACGGCAGAGAGTCTCAGCGTTGAAGACTTGGGTGCCTTCACTATTGATGACGTTGAGTTGTCGGACGACGACGAGGAAGACGAGGAAGACGAAGGGGAACTGCTGAGCTTCGACGATTTGCCGGTCTTGATACCCGACGCTGGCAAGATTCGCTTCGCTGAAGATATCGTCGAAGAGTTCCGCGGTGGTGGCCGTGGTGGCCGACGCCGTAGGGGCGGCGGTGGTGCTCGTGGCGGCGCTCGTGGTGGTTCCCGCGGTGGCGGAGCTGCGGCAGGCGGTGGCCGCTAAACCCTTCTGCCAGTACAATCCCTGAATTGCATCTAACAGTCTCGTTGAGACGGATTGATAAAAATGCAGTTGGCAGTATTTAGGAGGGCCGGTTTTGCCAAAGAGTCGACATGTCCCGGAACGCAGTTGCGTAGCCTGCGGCAACAAAATGCCGAAGGCGAAGCTAATTCGGGTTGTGCGGGCCTCTGAGGGTTCAATCATCGTCGACACCACCGGCAGAGAGTCAGGAAGAGGGGCGTACCTCTGCCACCTACCTGAATGCTGGGAAAAGGCTCTGACCAAAGGGCCGTTGCAGCGCAGCTTTAAGCAAGACCTCTCTACCAAAGACTTGGAACCAGTACGGACTTATTACGAAGAAAACCTAGCCTCTCAGGCTACTGCGCAATAATCTTAGATTCTTTATGGATGTGTAGATGACTTCTGACGGACAACCAGCAGCAGTGGACGAAGCCGGAACGGCCGAACCCCTCCGCAGGGCTACGACGAAACGGGCCACAACCCGTGCTCTTGTCCTACCAGAGACGATGACGGTTCAGTATTTGGCTGAGGTCTTGGACCAAAACCCCATCGACGTAATCAAGCAATTGATGCGAAATGGGATTATGGCGTCCATGAACCAAGTGGTTGAATATAAAGTGGCCGCCCTAGTAACCACGGCGCTGAGTATCCGTACGAGCATGGCTGAACCTCAGTCAGCAGCAAAGGGCCCCGCCCCGGAAGGCTCCGAGACGGTAGATGAGTCAGAACTCGTGACCCGCCCGCCAGTGGTCACTATTCTTGGCCACGTAGACCACGGCAAAACCTCTCTGTTGGACTCCATCAAAAACTCCAAGGTGGCAGACAAAGAAGTGGGCGGCATCACGCAGCATATCGGTGCCTACCAGGTTGAATCGAACGGCAACCCCATTACGTTCTTGGACACTCCGGGTCACGCAGCGTTCACAGCCATCAGGGCTAGAGGCGCACGAGTGACCGACATTGCAGTGTTGGTGGTCGCCGCCGATGACGGCATCATGCCCCAGACGCTGGAAGCCATTAACCACGCCAAGGCTGCTGAAGTTCCGATAATCGTAGCCATCAACAAGATGGATCTACCGGGCGCAGACCCCGAAAAGGTAAAACGCCAGCTCAGTGAACAAGAACTCTTGGTGGAAGACTGGGGTGGCGATGTCATCTCTGTAGACGTCTCCGCTAAGACCGGTGCCGGCATCGACAATCTGCTGGAGAACCTGCTGCTGGTTGCGGAGATTGGCGAGCTAAGAGCCAATCCCAACAAATCGGCTTACGGCGTTGTGATTGAAGCCAAACTGGATCGAAAACGCGGTCCTAGTACCACTGTATTGATTCAAGACGGCACTCTGAGTGTCGGAGATTTCATCGTTGCCGGCGCGTCCTACGGACGGGTCAAGGCAATGTTCGATGACCTGGGCAAACCACTACAAGCAGTGTTGCCAGGTTGCCCCGCTGAGGTTCTAGGCTTTGGGTCAGTCCCAGAGGCAGGTGACCAACTGGTCGTCACCACCAACGAACGCGAAGGCCGCGCCAAGGCCGAAGAAAGCAGCAAATCGCGTACCCCCCAGTCCGGCCAGAACCGCGCGCTTACCCTGGAAGAAGTGGTCAATCAGACTGACACAGACGAAATTAAAGAACTTAACCTAGTAGTCAAAGCCGATGTTCAGGGCAGCGTTGAAGCCGTACGCGGCGCCCTGGAAAAATTGGTTGATGAAGACGTAAAAGTTCGAATCTTACACACTGGCAGCGGTGCTGTAACCGAATCCGACATCCTGTTGGCCAGCGCGTCAGAGGCCATCGTCATCAGCTTCTCCATTGGGTCTGAGCCCAGCGCCGAACGCTTGGCAGACCGGATGGGCGTTGAGATTCGCCACTACAACATCATTTACCAATTGATTGACGACGTTGAAAAAGCCCTCCACGGCATGCTCGACCCGGTCTACACTGAGGTTATTGTGGGCCGCGCCGAGATTCGTGAGGTCTTTGAAGGCCGCCGCGGGACTCAGATCGCCGGTTGCCGCGTGATCGAAGGTCGCATGATCCGGAGCGGCGACGTGCGAGTCATGCGCGATGGCCAAAATGTGGAAGACGGTGTCGTCAACAGCCTGCGTCACTTCCGTGAAGAGGTTAATGAGATGAACGCCGGCACTGAATGCGGTATCGTCATCCAGGGGTTCAACGACTTCAAGGAAGGCGACATCTTGGAAGTCCATCGCCAAGAGCGGGGACGGCGCTAGTCCTCGCTTTTCTGCCTAAGTCATGGGCCCATTGGACTCTGACCAAGCGAGCATGAGACGCCAAAGGTACACCTGCCATGTCGCGACGCACTGACCGCATAAATGAACAGCTGCGCGAAGAGATTAGCACTGTTCTCGCACGTCAGATAAAAGACCCACGCCTGAACGCTGTAGTCAGCATAACCAGGGTGGAATCAAGTTCTGATTTGCGCAGCGCCAGGGTCTACATCAGCGTTCTGGGCAATGACAAACAACGGAAAGAAGCCCTGGAAGGTCTCCAATCTGCTGCGTCTTTCATGCGCCGTGAGATTCGCAACCGCATCAACATGAAGCACACCCCGTTCATGACCTACCTGCTTGACGACTCCCTCCAGGAAGCCGACCAGCTGCTGCGATTATTAAACGAAGTTAAGCCAGACGAGCCTGCTACTGAAGATTTTCCGGCCCCAAACGTCTCGAGCGACAACTAAGCGTGGGCAACCCCAAATCCGGCGGCAAACCACCCGTGGTCAACGGCTTCGTCAACCTGTTCAAACCTCCCGGTATCACCTCCATGGACGCCCTGCGCCAGATCAAGCGCATCACCGGACAACGCCAAAAAGTCGGCCACTGCGGCACCATGGACCCGCTAGCGCGCGGCGTACTCCCCGTGGCATTTGGCCAGGCCACCCGCCTCATGGAAAACGTTGTTGGCGGCAAGAAGCTTTACCGAGTGGAGATTACCCTAGGCGTCGCTACCACAACCTACGACGCAGAAGGCGAGGTTGTGAAAACCGGAGATGCAGAGGGGATCACCAGAGAGGCAGTCGAAGATAGTCTACGTCCTTGGATCGGAGTGGTTCAGCAGACACCCCCCATGTACAGTGCCATCAAAGTCGATGGCCAACGACTCTACAAACTAGCCCGCGCCGGAATTGAAGTGGAACGAAAATCTCGTCCGGTGGAGATCCACGATATCCGGATCATCGAGTTCGAAACCCCAAAGCTGGTCTTGGACGTGGAATGCGGGCAGGGTACTTACATACGTTCCCTGGCCCACGACGTTGGCGAAGCCCTTGGGTGCGGCGGCCATGTGGCCGACCTGGCCCGTCTTCTCTGTGGCGGGTTTCCGGCCGAAGAAGGCGTCACCCTGGAGCAAATTGAAGAAGCAGCCAACAGCCCAGACGGATGGCAACAGTACCTCTATCCCGTTGACCGGGTGTTGAGAAACCTCAAGAGCATCACGCTAAACCAAAACGCTGAAGAGCACCTGCTCCACGGCCAGTCGATCACGCTGGGTCAGCCAGAACTTGATACTGGATATATGGAAGAATGTCGAGCCTACAACTTGGACGGCGTTTTCTTGGCATTGGTCCGGTTCGACAAGCCAACAAACTCCTGGCATCCCGCAAAGGTCTTTCAAGCTGGCTTTCCTTCCCCCTACGCTCCGACCTCCGTCTAGTCTCTCTCAACCAACTCGGGGTAAATGCTTATTTCCTCTGCCCAGCTGTATGTTGCGGCGATATATGACGATATTGTCAATATATCGTTATCAATTCGCTAACATATAACGCGAATTTCTTGACAATTTAAGCTCAAATTGTATAGTTAATGGCGTTACGTAAACCCAAATACAGATTGGCCTTCGGAATAACGCACTTTGACACAATAATCTGACCTAGACATTGGGGGTAAATAATATGGAAGCCTATTGCTTTAAGTGCCGAAACAAACGGGAGATCTCTGGTCCTCGTCAGGTCACACTAAAGAACGGCCGTCCTGCCACCCAGGGTCTTTGCCCTGAGTGTGGTACCAAGGTGTTCCGGATCGGCAAGTCTTAGGATTCGCCGGGGTTGTTCCCTACAGAATAACCGGGAATCCCAGCTTCGCCAGCAGCTTTTGCGGGTTCGTCTCTAGCAACGCGTGAATTTCATCGTCGTTAAGACCAGCTCCCTTAGCTATTTTGTGTCTAATATCCGGGGTCAGTAGATCATCGGGCTCGTGAGCGTCTGAGTCCAGCACTGTGATTGCCCCAGCCTCGCGAGCTGTCTTCACCACGTGGCCATTGGCCAAGCTGTGCCCTTTGCGGGCTGACACCTCGAGATAGATGCCCTTTTCTGCAGCCCATCGGGCTTCTTCATAGGTAATCAATCCTGGGTGTGCCAGCACGTCCACGTAATCAGAACGCAACGCGGCCTCGTTGGTGCCCGGTTCCACTGGTTCTACAGGAGTCTCACCGTGCACCGCAACCAACTTGGCGCCCATCTCCTTGGCCGTCCGCGCTACCAAATCGATGTCGTCCTTGGGCACGTGGGTGATCTCCACACCAGGCAGAACCAAGATGTCCCAACGCTTGGTCGCCTGGGCACAATCAATAATCAGCGTCTTCAGCACGAACTCCACATTTCCCAGACCCACATGGTCGGTAACTGCCATAGCTCGGTAGCCGCGCACGTAGGCCCGGCGTATCAGTTCAATTGGTGACAATACGCCGTCACTGAGGAAAGTATGGGTGTGGAAATCGTACATCTGTCGGCTCCAAGTCTTAAAAAAGGTCCAGGTGACTACCGGGCGGGTACCACCTAACGGACACCGCCGAGCTTGGCTAAGTATAGATACCGACCGAAGCATTAACAAGAATTTGCAATGCCGGTCACGGTCTTAGATAGCGAAAATCTCGTTGACACGTTTTTCATAGACGCCTACAATTGCGTCATTCAGGCACGGTGTCTGATTATGAGACGGGCCTTTCTAACCTCCGGAGACATACCAATGGCAGATGCGCTGGCTATCAACGCTGGGGGCGCCACCCAACACACCTTTTGCGACCAATGCGGGAGGCCAGCCGGCAAGGGTCGGTCTTACGCCTTTAAGAAACCGGTCCCCGAAGGAGCCACAGACCAAGGTCCAACCGTTAAATGCACTCGGTGTGCCATAAAGCATCGGCCCATGCTGCGAAGGTCGTTTATCATCGCATTAGTAGTCGGGTCCGCCCTAACCCTGCTGAATCAGGGCGATGTACTCTTCTCAGGAAGCTGGAACAGCGCCCTTTATTGGAAAGTCCCTCTCACTTACTGTGTTCCCTTCTGCGTTGCCACCTATGGCGCTCTGAGCAACAGCCGACGCTAAGTAATTGTAATCCTGGTAGCTCTCCGGCCAAACAAAAAGGCCCCGCCAATGGCCGGGCCTTTTAAGTTTTTAAGAGCTAGAGGTTTTTACCCAGTTGGCGGATTACCGAGACGACTTTTCCGCGAACTTCCACGTTGTCGGCAGCGCAATAGATTGGATCCATGGTGCTGTTGGCCGGTTGTAGACGGACCTGGCTGCCCTCAGCGTAAAACTTCTTCAGTGTGGTCTCTTCCTCTTCTTTCAACCACGCAACCACCGTCTCGCCATTATTCACAGTATTGGACGGCTTGATGATGACAACGTCACCGTCGTCAATCAGCGCGTCGATCATTGACGTGCCTTTTACTCTCAAGGCAAATAACGTGCCGTGCTGACGCTGTAGCTCCGGCGCCACTTCAACAGTGTCGAATTCCTGGCTGGACTCGGACGCCTCTGTACTCCAAGCAGGAATCGGTATACCGGCAGCGATGGCTCCGACGATTTGAACCCTGGGGGCGTTGGAAACCGGCTGACCGTCTTGGTCCAATATCTTGATCCCACGGGCAACATCAGGGCGGCGGTTAATGTACCCAGCTTGCTCCAGTTTGTCCAAGTTGTAGTCCACAACGGAAGTTGAGCTGATATCACAGGCTTTCTGGATGTCGCGCACCGTGGGCGGGATGCCGTTCTCCAGGTAAAACTCCTGAAGGAATCCAAGGATTCGTTGTCTGCGGGGCGGCATTTTTTTTCTGCTTACCATATAGTCCTTTTAGATCGAGCCGACTTGGAAACCAGTGCTTGGGTTCTAATCGAGATGCTTTACATAAGAAACAAATGTTCTGAAAACAGGCTAGCAAAGGCTCCGCCACGTGTCAACGATTCCATGTCACGATATACCAGGATTGATTAGGGTCCGAGTGTATACCACAAAAAAATCCTTCCTTGTTAAAACAAGGAAGGATTTAGATTCTCGACTGGGTGTTTGGTCTAAGCGGAGGCGACAGCGGCCTTCATCTTATTAAGATTGGCTGCCATGCGTGACTTGCGTCGGTTCACGTTGTTCTTGTGCAAGATGCCTTTTTGAACAGCTCGGTCCAGCGTAATCAACGCCGTTTTCACGGCAATCTCAGCTTCTGCCACGTCACCAGCTTCCACGGAACGCAAAGCGTTAGCCATTGCTGACCTGGTTTCGGTGCGGTCTCCTCTGGTACGTACGGCTCTCTTTATCTGCTGGCGACCAGCCTTCTTTGCGGGCAACTTGCTCCTCCTGCGATCTCTGCTCCGGCGCGTAATCGGCCGATCGAACGTCTATATTATGTCATGCTTTCCGGGTCCAACCGTAATAATAGGCGCGAACCCGACTTAAAAAGCCGTCGCACCTATTATAAACCAAGTTAGGCCAGTTTCCAAAGGCCGGTGGGTTTATCACTAGCCTTTGGTCTGTATATCTGGATTAAACGTCCAGGTTTTGAACGCTGCGCGCGTGGGCTTGGATGAAGCTTTTGCGGGGCGCAACCGTCTCGCCCATCAACGTGGTGAAGACATCGTCCACCTCAACGGCGTTGTCGATGGTCACCTCCAGCATCTGCCGGGTCTCCGGGTTCATGGTGGTCTCCCACAGTTGGTCAGGGTTCATTTCGCCCAAACCCTTATAACGCTGAATCTGCGGAGTCCTACTACTAGTCAGGTTGGCCAGGTACTCATCTTTCCCTTCTTCAGTGTATGTGTAATCGACCTTTCTGCCGGTCTGTATTCGGTACAGCGGCGGCTGGGCGATATACAAATAACCCTGTTCGATCAGGGGAAGCATCCGGCGATACAGGAAAGTGAGGATCAGCGTCCGAATATGGGAGCCGTCCACATCAGCATCTGTCATGATGATGATCTTGTGGTAGCGAATTTTTGACGCGTCGAATTCTTCCCCTTCACCTGCGCCTAGAGCCGCAACCATCGCCCGGATTTCTTCATGGCCTAGAATCTTGTCCGGTTGCTGGAGAACTCGCTCAACATTCAGAATCTTGCCCTTGAGCGGCAGGATCGCCTGAAAGTGTCGGTCTCGACCCATCTTGGCCGACCCACCGGCAGATTCACCCTCAACAATGTAGAGCTCAGACTTGGCCGGGTCACGCTCCGCGCAGTCGGCCAATTTACCCGGCAAGGACGAACCGTCCAAGGCGTTCTTGCGAATAACGAGGTCTCGGGCGCGCTTGGCGGCTTCCCTGGCCTTCTGAGAAGTCAGGCATTTTTCCACGACACGTTTGCTGTCGGTGGGATTCTCTTCGAGGTACCTTTGCAGGCCCTCACTGACCACCGAGTCCACGGTGCCGCGGACTTCAGCATTTCCCAACTTGGTCTTGGTCTGACCTTCAAACTGGGGATCGGTCAGCTTGACGCTTATCACAGCTGCCAAACCCTCACGGACATCTTCACCCGTCAGGTTGGATTGGTCTTCTTTGATGTACCCCTGTTTACGGGCGAAATCGTTGATCACCCGCGTCAGGGCAGTACGAAACCCGGTCATGTGGGTGCCGCCCTCTTGGGTGTTGATACAGTTGGCGAAGGAATAAACAATCTCTGAGTAAGTGTCGTTATATTGAACGGCTACTTCCACGGAGATATCATCCTGCACCTTTTCGTAATAGAAGGGGCTGGACTGAACGGTCTTCCGGTTTCTGTTGACATTACGTACCAAGTTGGCGATGCCGCCGTCAAAGAAGTAAGTCCGTTGGATATCGCCCTTGCGCTTATCCGAATGCAGATGGCTGGTGAATGCGATTTCCAAACCCTTGTTCAGGTAAGCGATTTCCTTGAAGTGGGAAACCAGCATGTCAAAGTCGTATTCGATTATCGGGAAAATCTGCTGGTCGGGTTTGAACAAGATCGTGGTGCCAGTTTCTGTGGTCTTGTCGCCTTTAATCAGGCCAGTGCTCGGCTTACCACGCTCGTAATCCTGATAGTACATATAACCCTGGCGGCGGACCTCAGCTCGAAGGTCTACTGAAAGGGCATTCACCACGGATCCACCCACACCATGCAGGCCACCGGTCACCTTGTAGGCGCCGCCGCTGAACTTTCCACCGGCGTGCAGGGTGGTCATCACCGTTTCCAGGGCACTCTTCCCAGTCTTAGGGTGTTTGTCGATGGGGATACCGCGGCCGTTGTCGACCACTTTGATCCAACCGTCCTCGGATATGGAAATCTCCACCCGCTCGCAGAATCCGGCCATGGCTTCGTCAACTGCGTTGTCTAGAATTTCGTAGATAAGGTGATGCAGGCCGCGCTGATCGGTACTTCCGATGTACATACCGGGCCGGACTCGCACTGCCTCCAGGCCCTCTAGGACCTGAATATCTTTGGCTGTATAGTCGCTTGTTGGGGTTTGCGTCATGTTGTTATTTCACCCTAGGAATTCGTTGGACAATCAAAGAAACAATTACACGTGAAAAGGGGAGTTAAAAACGGCAGGGTACCGAGCCTTTCCAACTGTATCTATTATACCAGATTTAAGGCTATTTAGCCTCAAAAACAGGCCTAAAAACGGTCTATTTTATGTCATGTGGATACCCAAAGAACCAGTCTCCATAAATACCGTGCCTAAGGGGTTATTTTGCTAGAAAGCGATTACGGCCTCAACCAGTTAAAAATAGCCCGATATGCAATAAATAGTCTTATTTATTAACGATTTCGAGATAATTAATCGCTATCAGTGCATTAAAAAGAGCGTCGACTGACATTCATCAGACAGCGCTCTTCAAACCTGCTCAAAATTGAGTCTAGTTTATGTTTATTTTGGGAATACCCGCTGATAAACCCCAGGTGAACCCTCTTCATGGACCATATGGGGTCTGATTTCGGTATTCCACACGGGAGTGACCATGGGGCTCCAGGCCTTCCATCCCTCTCCGTTGACCACGTCCATGGACTCCATTTCGTGGACCGTGCTGTACTTGGGAGCGCCCATAACGCACTCGAACCGCCGGGCCCGGATGTAGCCAGGAATCTTTAGGGCTTCCGGTAGACGCTCGGTGTTATAGGCCTTGTTAAATTTCTCGTCGATATCTTCCGGAACCGACATCCGCCCCACCAGGACCACCGGCGCCATATCGGCGTTGGCCGTGTCCTCGGACACATTGTCTGGGTAGATGCGAGTGTAGAGGTTTCTGATATATGCCGTCCCAATGGTTCTGGGAGACATTTTCTTGGACCATTCCGTGGGTTCCTTCAGCCATTTTTGCCAAGCATCCGAATGCCAGGTGTCGGCCGACTCCAACTCGTAGGAAGCCAGATACCGGGGGCCGCCCTGCACTGCTTCATACCGTGCCGCGTTCAGCACACCGGGAATGGACAATCGCTCAGGGATGTGCTCCTCGTTGTACCAACGGTTGTACTCTTCTTCATGCTCGGCCGGCACATCGCTGTAGATCATCAGCAGGCCGTTTCCTTTTTTCGCTGCCATATCAAACTCCATGTTCTGCGATTTGTTTATTGATTAACTAATCACCGGGAAAATATTGCTGCCCGGTGCGGTAGCTATCCAGGGCGTAGCGCATGGCGTGGAACAGCGGCTCAGGAAGGTTATTAAAGGGAAACCATCCGCTATCGATAAACGCATCCGGTTCCATGAGCCTTGGTTCCTGATCGCCTATGTCGCCGACAAACTCAATATCCACGTAGTGTTTGTCGTAGGCGATTATGTTGCTAACACAGAGATAACGTAAATCCCCAACCGCCAGCCCCAGCTCTTCCATGGACTCGCGTCGTCCGCATTCTTCCAGGGTCTCGCCGTTCTCCAGATGACCGCCGGCAGAGGCCCAGGTGTCTTCGCCGTGGGCACCGTGTCTTTTGGCCAGAAATACCATGTCATTACGCACGAAAATCACGCCTACGCCAACCTTGGGTCTTGGTGTCTCTGCTGCCATGGCGCCGAGTATAGCACGCGGTAATTGGTGGTAGCGGTTCAAGCTCGCCGCACCCTATAATTGGCCGATAATAAACTAGCCGGGGATTCTGGAGGGACACCATGGCAGATATCGAACGGCCCGTTATCACCAGGGCCCAAGCGCCCAAACGTTGGTGCCTATTCCTTGGGGATGAGCGTAAGACCTGGGAAGTTGGTCTATCTGGCCGACCAGGTGATCGTGGACGCTGATGGAACCTTGGTGGGCAAGAACGATGCCGCAGCCCAGACCCGACAGGCTTTGCAGAACTTGGGTCACGTATTATCCGGAGCCGGTGCAGATTTCAGCAACGTTGTCGAGTTCACCACCTACGTAGTTGGCCGGTTTTCCTGGTTGAGATCAAAGCCGTGGCCGCCCTCCCTTAACCCATAACTCAGATTCAGTCCCAAAAAGACTCGGAGAAATAGTTTGGCAGATGAAGAACGACTGGTAAAAACGTTAATGGAACTAATCAAGATTGACAGTCCCAGCGGTGAAGAAGACGCCATGGACGCTGAGGTCAGTTCTCGGCTGGAATCTCTTGGACTAAAAGTGTCCCACGACGCCTACAAAAATGTGATTGCCAAACTAGACGGAGAGGGCGAACCAATCATGCTCTCGGCCCACTTGGACACTGTCGAGCCGGGCAGGGGCATCAAACCAGTGATTGACGGTGGCGTTTTGCGGTCTGACGGCACCACTATCCTGGGCGGCGACTGCAAAGCCGGAGTTGCCATCGTCCTTGAGGGCCTTGAGTCGGCATTGGCGACCAACCGCGCCAACCGCGCCATCGAGGTAATTTTTACTCGTCACGAAGAGGGTGGCCTGGTTGGGGCCCACAACTTGGACTTCAGTATGGTCGCCGCAAAAAAGGGCATCGTCTTCGACGGCGAAGGCCCGCCGAATCGGATCATTCTCTCAGCCCCATCCCAGAATGTGGTTACCGCCTACATCACCGGTCGCGCCGCACATGCCGGCCTAGAACCAGAGAAAGGAATCTCCGCGCTACTTATTGCATCAGATATCTTGAGTCGTTTGCCTTTGGGCCGCATCGATGAGGAGACCACAGCTAATATTGGGCGCATGGAAGGCGGACTAAAGCGCAACATCATCCCGGAGCAGGCCTTTCTTGACGGGGAGTTCCGTAGTCTAAGCAACGAAAAATTGGCCGACATGGAACGCAAGTTCCAAGGAGTGTTTGACGAGGTTGCTTCCATGTACCCGGAGGCTTCGATTAATCTAGACATCACCAACTCATACCAGGCCTACAACATCGACCCCAAGAGCAGTGCCGTGGCGATTATCGGCAAGGCTTTGGCGGGCATGGGGTTAGAAATGATCTTGGAATCCACCGGCGGTGGTTCCGACGCCAACGTATTCATTGAAAAGGGAATCACAGCCATACCGGTGGGCATCGGTGTGCGGGATTTTCACACCACCTGGGAAACTGCGTTGATCGCTGAAGTGATGCTGGGAGTGCAGATGTGCGAGGGCATCGTACTGGGAAAGTAAAAACGGTAGGATAGTTAATCAGCTAAAATTAGGAAAGTACTTTTTAGATTTCAAACTGTATCGTAAAATGTAGTTCATTGATTAACCAAAAATTGAGGAACGCCACTTAATAAAATTAACGGCGCCATTGCCGGAAGAGATAGTCAAATGGTAAAAAAGCCAAGCGAGAAAGCAACCGAACGAATGCGGGTCTTCGTTGAAAAATACACCGAAAAATCGGGCACCTACGTTTCACCGGTCGAAGGTGTAACTGAGCAAGTCATCCTTGGTCTAGCACAGAATATCGACGACATTGGACGGCCGCTATGTCCGTGTCGTTTCTACCCGGACAAGAATGAAGAAATAAAGCACCGCACTTGGATCTGCGCCTGCGATGACATGCAGATTTACAAATACTGCCATTGAATGCTGTTCGTTAATGAGGAAGGGTTCCCCATAACTGAATATTTACCAGAAGACCACGAAGCCCTTGAATCGTACGGGGTAATCAAAGACCCACACCCAGAAAAAGGAAGGCCTCTCAGGCACAAAGCGGCAGAAAGAGAACAAGAGCGAATCGACCGGCCTTCTTAGCAGAATCTTAGGTAGGCAACCAGGCTCCGTCTTCTTTGGTATTATTAAACACCGGCGATACATAAAATCGCCGGTGTTTAATTTTCGTGATATAACATGCAGGAGAGTCAAATGGCCACGAATTTCAAGAAAAGAAAATTGGGACGCCCGGTCTCGGTAGTAGGCGCAGGCCTATCCCAATTTGGGGCATTCCCCGGCAAGGATAGCCGCGACCTATTTGTTGAGGCCTTCCAGGACATGGTCGAAAGCATTGACCGAGGCTTCGACATCCATGACATTGAGTGCGCCTACGTGGGCAACTACTCCTCCGACCTGTTTGAGCATCAGGGCCACACGGCGCCCATAGTGGCCGACTGGCTGGGCATCACCCCCATACCCATTACTAGGATAGAAAACGCCTGCGCAAGCAGTGGCAGCGCCCTCAGGGAGGGCGTCATGGCCATCGCCAGCGGCATGTACGACGTTGTTTTGGTGGGCGGCATGGAGAAGATGACCAACCTGCCAACTGACGGCGTAACCGACGTTCTGGCCTCAGCAGCGGACGGTCTCTATGAGGTCCCGGCAGGATTAACCTTCCCCGGTATCTTCGGCGCCATCGCCAAAGCCCACATGGATCGCTACGAAACTAATCTTGATCACCTGCTCAAGGTGGCGATTAAGAACCACGCTAACGGAGCCCTAAACCCCAAGGCCCAGTTCCAGCAGACCATGACCACCATGATGGAGCGACGAATCACGCGGGCCCAAGAACGGGGACAGGAAGTTCCCGATTACAAGACAGAGATAGATTTCTTGAACGACGAGCGAGCCAACCCCTGGATCGCCTGGCCTCTGCGTTTGTACGACTGCGCACCGATCACCGATGGCGCATCCTGCGTGCTACTGGTTTCTGATGAGATTGCACACAACTTCACCGACACTCCCATCAGCATTGCCGGAATCGGCCAGGCCACTGGCAAACCGCTCCATGACTCGGAAGAACTCACATCGCTTTCAGCTGCCAAGGCCGCTTCCCAGCAAGCTTACGACATGGCCGGCATCACAATTGCCGATGTTGATTTAGCAGAGGTCCACGACTGCTTCACCATCGCTGAGATCGTAGCCACAGAAGACCTGGGATTCTTCGGACCGGGCGAAGGCCCCCGCGCGGTGGACGAAGGTCGCACGGCACTGGACGGCGACCACCCTATCAACACGTCAGGCGGGCTGAAGGCCAAAGGGCACCCAGTAGGCGCATCTGGCGTTGGTCAGGTCATTGAAATCTACCACCAACTAAGGGGAGAGGCTGGAGAGCGCCAGGTCAAGAAAGATAACCCAACCGTAGGTATCACCCATAACGTGGGCGGCACCGGCGGCACTTGCGTGGTCAACGTACTGCGTCGGGAGTCGTAAGCATGGCCAGCGAATTCACTTCCACCACCTTCTACACCAAGCTTAAAGAAGAGAAGAAACTGATTGGCGTAAAGTGCCAAGACTGTGGGCACCTGTCCCCGGAGCCCCGGCCCATGTGTCCGGAGTGTCACCGGTTCAACATGAAATGGCATCAATTCAGTGGCAAGGCCAAGCTCAGCACCTTCACCTGCATATCCATTGTCCCTGTAGCCATGTCGGCCAAGGGATACGGGCGGAACAAACCCTATTGCACGGGGATAGTCACACTTGAAGAGGGGCCGCGCATCAGCGCCATGATTAACGGCGTTGACGGCACCAACCCCCAGGGTATCGAGACCGGGATGGCCCTGGTCCTTGATTCGGACAATCTAGACGAAGAAGCTCCGTCTCTCGCCTTCAAACCTGCCTAATATCTGGAATATCTAAAAATGAAAAAGCCCGGTTCTTATAAGAACCGGGCTTTTTCATTTTTAGGATTAACCTTGGGTTAATCGAAGCCGCGTGTTCCGACCCAGCCGTGGGCAGAGACGTCAATCATCTCGCCGTTGGGGCCAGTGTACTTAATCTCAACGTTGGCGTTACGGGGTCCGCCCATGCCTACGCCCAAGGCCTTGTTGACCTCGTCCATGGGAGCAGATCCGGCGGCAGCCAACTTGGCTTCCACGTCTTCCAAGTTTTCGACCTCGAATCCGATATGGTGAATACCGCTGTATTCTTTGCCACGGACTCCGGCTACTGCGTCATTTTGAAAGTCCAGAATGGCCATGTTGACGTTGCCGTCACTGAGGAAATAACCATTGGCGTTGGCGCTTTCCAACTGTGCAATCTCGCGCAGTCCAAAAACTTCTTTATAGAAAGTGGCGGTCTTCGCCGCGTCCTGAGTGGCAATGGCGATGTGCTTAATCTTGGGCATCTCGCAATCCCTCCTGTCAGTTTGAATTTGGCAATCCCACAGTGGGGATTTGTGGATGCAAAGATACCACGTTTGCTCTGACTGTGTCACATTGGAGGGCCTGTTATTCATGCTTGCCTGGACACGCCGGTTTACACCTTGGCGTCGTAATCCTACAATATACGCTCTTAAGAGATTTTCTCGAGTATTTATCTACCTCCGTGGCCGTATTGGAATCAGCGGAACCACAGCCCAGAGATGAAAACGGACACTGGCCCAGTATGAAAATCGCAAAGTGCATTATCGGAAGCATGGGTGTGGGTGACTGGGAGGCGGTCAAAGGCATTTACCAGGATGGCATTGCCACCGGAAACGCTACGGTGGATACCCACACCCCTGATTGGGGACGCTGGAATGGCGACCACCGGCCAGACTGCAGACTGGTGGCCAGAGATGGCGATGAAGTGGTCGGCTGGGCCGCTTTGAGCCCCGTTTCCACTCGGTCTGCCTACTCCGGCGTGGCTGAAGTCAGCGTCTACGTCTCCGAACAATCACGGGGTAACGGCGTTGGCAAGCTCCTGCTCAGCGCCTTGGTTACGACCTCGGAATCGGCCGGTATTTGGACCCTGCAAGCCATGATCTTTGTGGAGAATGAGGCCAGTATTGCCATCCACTCGTCCTGCGGGTTCCGCTCCGTTGGCACCCGAGAACGGATTGGCTCGCTCAACGGCCAGTGGCGCGACGCACTACTTATGGAACGCCGCAGCACCGTCGTAGGCTCTTAGTTTTCGATCACAATATTTACCTGCCTGGACCCCGCTGATTACCCGAACTGATACTCACTATCCTCTGGCGCATCAGGCTGCGTGCTAGAATGTCCTCGGTCGTAAGCTTGCCCGATTCAGTCCGCCTGAGAACATCCACGAATGAGTCGCCCTTACCGACCCGCACCGTTCCAAATGCCTAAAAGACATTCTGGAATACCCCCTGAAACACAGCCTGAAAACACAGCCTGAAAACACAGACGGAGGATGTAAGCATGACTCGCCCCAATCGCATGAAATTTGGCGTCTTCATGGCTCCCTTCCACCGAGTGGGGGAAAACCCCACCCTGGCATTGGAAAGGGATCTAGAGCTTCTACAATGGCTGGATGTCCTGGGCTTTGATGAAGCCTATATCGGTGAACACCACAGCGCAGGATGGGAGACCATTGCGTCGCCCGAACTATTCCTGGCCACTGCCGCTGAACGGACCCGCCACATTAGGCTGGGCACCGGCGTAACCAGCCTTCCTTATCATCACCCATTCATGGTGGCCAACCGCATGGTCCAACTGGACCATTTGACCAGAGGCCGCGTGATACTAGGCTGCGGTCCTGGCGCATTGGCGTCAGACGCCATCATGCTGGGTATCAAGCCGGAGCGACAACGAGCAATGATGGAAGAGTCTTTGGACGCCATCATGCGGCTCATGTCCAGTCCGGAGCCCTACACAGTCAAGACCGACTGGTTTGAGATGAACGACGCTGTTCTGCAGCTGCGCCCCTACCAGGACCCAATTGTCCCGGTAGCCGTGGCATCAGTTGAGTCGCCTGCTGGAGTGACCCTGGCCGGTAAACATGGCGCGTCCATACTTTCGTTGAGCGTGCCGAGAGACACCATCCGCAAAACATCCCTCGCTGAGCTCTGGACCATCGCAGAAGAGACCGCCGCCGAGCACGGCAAGACGATGCACAGGGAAGACTGGGGCATCGTAATGGGCATGCACCTGGCCGACAGCAAAGAGCAGGCCTTCAAAGATATTCGTGAAGGAGCAGGCAACATCGTCACGGAATACTTTGGTCAGACGCTAGGGAACCCGGTGCCCGACGTACCCCGTGACCAGATCGTGGACTTTATGGTCGAGAAGAACCAATGGATTGTTGGAACTCCCGACGACTGCATCGCCAGTATCGAACGGCTCCAAGAGATGACCGGTGGCTTCGGCAAGTTCATGATGCGGGTTGAGGACTGGGCGCCCAGGGATAAAATCCACCGCAGCTATGAGCTTTTGGCCCGTTACGTGATGCCCCACTTCCAGGGCAGTGTGGCCGGCATCAAGATATCCAACGACTGGACCGCCGAACGCCGCGAGTCGCTCCAGGCAAACCGCTATGTTGGCATCAAGGCCGCCACAGATCGGTTCGATGCCCAGAGGAATAAATAAAGAACACCTAAAGAATAATCGAAGCTAGCATCAAATGATTAACTAGCAGCCTCCAACATTGGTAGAACGAAAAAGCGTCCCGATTGATCTGGGCGCTTTTTCTATGAATCTCTGATTAACCTAGGTTCGTAGAATAATCACCGGTCTGTTATATTTTGATTAGGCAAATTAGTTAACTTTGTCCAATAGCAGTTTGGGCGTTTTTATTTATCTAGCCCAAACTCCACAACGTGTTTCGAGCCAAATGCTTGAATATCTTCTCAGCTGATTGCAGCGAGGCAGAAACCATGCGTAAAACGAAGATTATAGTCACCATTGGCCCCTCCACCAGAGACCCCGAAATGTTGGATGAACTCATCAAGCGTGGAATTGACTGCGCCCGGCTCAATTTCTCCCACGGAACCTTGGCTGAACACGCAGAAGTCATTTCCAACATCAGGAAGATTTCCAAGAAATACAATCGCCCGGTCGCCATTCTTCAAGACTTAGGCGGTATCAAACTACGACTGGGAACCATCAAAGAGCCTATCTTGGTGAACCCAGGCGACGTAGTTGCGTTGGTCCCAGAAAATACGACGGACGAACCTGGTGTGTTGCCGTTCCCCCAACCTGGCGCTTTTAAAAACATCGCTCCTGGACACAGTATATTTATCGCTGATGGCACCGTCCGGCTACTGGTCACGGAGGCCAGTCCTTCCAGGGTTGTTGCCACCGCCCAGTCTTCCGGGGTTGTCTCTTCGTATAAGGGCGTGAACCTCCCAGGCGTACCCATAGATGAGCCGATTCTCACAGAAGACGACAAAATCGCCCTTAAATTCGGCGTCGAGCACGGAGTTGACTGGGTCGGTCTGTCATTCGTACGCACCGCCCAGGACATTATTGACGCCAGAAAAGAACTGAACGCCGCCGGCAGCAAGGCGCTGGTCATGGCCAAACTGGAGCGGGGAGAAGGCGTCGATAACATCGATAGCATCCTCCCTGAGGTGGACGGAATCATGGTGGCCCGGGGGGACCTGGGCGTTGAGATTCCCATGGAACGGGTTCCGGTGGTCCAGAAGCAGCTGGTGGCCAAGTCCAATGAGGCCGGAAAGGTTTCTGTAATCGCCACGCAGATGCTTTGGTCAATGGTCGTTGCCCCGGCGCCGACTAGAGCAGAGGTGTCCGACGTTACCAACGCTGTGCTTGACCGCTGCGATGCGGTGATGCTTTCAGATGAGACGGCCATGGGCCAGCACCCGCTGGAAGCCCTGAAGATTTTTGACGCCACCATTGTTGAGACTGAAAAGATCTATTCATATTTCAGCGATTTGGATTCCAACGACCGGACCCAAGCAATCACATCCGCGGCCGCAAGACTGGTCCAGACTCTGGATTCCAAGCCGGTTGTGGTCACCAGCACCGGACGGGCAGCGCTGGAACTGTCCCGGTTCCGGCCCAGCGCTGACATACTGGCATTTTCCCATGACCCGGCCATTCTTCAGAAGCTCGCCATGGGTTGGGGTATTCGCCCCGGAGGTGTGATCCCACCGCAACAAGACGTTGCCGGTCTTGTAGCATCGGTCATTAAATCAGGTCTGGAAGGAAAGACCATCTCAGAGGATGATGTGGTCACGATTGTCCATGGTTTCCTGCCTGGAGTGTCTGGCACTACCAATGCGGTGCAGGTGTTGGACATGAAAGAGTACTTGTCCCACGTTAATCTAAAGCAGGCTGTGACCACTCAGAGTTAGATTTTTTCATATACGACCATCATGCATTACATAAACCGACACGCCATCAAGGCCGTAATCATGACCGTTATGGTGGTCGGTCTCTTGGCCGCCTGTACCACCGAGACCACATCACCAGCCACTAGCGCTGCTGTTGGTCCGATCGTGGTCCCCACAGAAACTCCAATACCCTATCAAGACTTCGCCAATGCTGAAATCCCAGCACCGGACCCTGAACGCTTGGCGCAACTAAGCAGCCTACTGTCCCTGCTACCGGATAATTTCGGTTCTGCAGTCTATTTGGATGTGGAATTTGTGCGGGAAAACGATAATTTGGCGAACCTTGCCTCACTCGAGGTGCTGGGCATTGAAGTGGCTCTACCGTCCATTGCCACCGGACTGGTAAACACCATCGCAGTCTCCGCAGATTTTGAAACCGAAACCCTGCTGACTCCGTTCCAAAGCACGTTTCCGATTGGGGACATGCTCAAAGTGGCCGGCGGCTTTGGCTTCGATTTGGGCGGCGATGGCCCAACGACCTATGAAGGTCACAACGTATGGGGCATCGACATCCTTGGGACGGTTGTGGCGATGGCCACAGCAGACAAGGGCGTTGGAGTAGCGGCCTCAGGTCGAGGCCTGACCGTAGAGGACGCTAAGGCGCTGGCAGAAACCTCTCTCGACGCATTTGACGGCCGTGCTGACTCCTTGGTCAACTCGCCCGGTCTTACCGAGTTATTAAACACGGTGCCTTCAGGTTTCGCCGCTGGGGTTATTACCAAATGCGCGTCGTTCCCTCTGTTCGCAGAGCTTCAGGCGGATCTCGGTTGCAGCAATGTCGTGGTGAGCGCAGGCATTTTGCCAGGAGATTTGGCGGTTTTCCATGCGGTGATTAAATTCCCAGCTCCAGCGATTGCCACAGCAGCATTGCAGTTAACATCTGATCTCTTGGAGAGGGCAAGGCAGACCCACGAGTTTGAAGACCTGGGTGTGCGTCAAGAGGGGGAACTTCTGAGGGTTCGGGTGATAGTAAACGTCGGAAAGTTCAGCGACGTATTCCCGCTATTCGCCTCAAGTAACTAATTATTCCCCGTTAAGCTCTCAACCCATGGGCGAGACATAGGGAAGAATTGGCCTAGCCGTTTTCCGGTAGTGAATGGGGGAGAGTAGTCTCGCCCATGAGGAACAAGTCAATCGACCGAGCAGTTTCTCGACCTTCAGCAATGGCCCAGACCACCAACGACTGCCCTCTAGCAGCATCGCCGGCAGCAAAGACGCCCGATACACTACTCATACGGTTGGCGTCAATTGCAATGTTCCCGCGGCCATCAAGGTCCACACCGAGCTGAGACAACATGCCGTCACCCTCTGGATGCAAGAATCCCATGGCCAGCAGAGTCAGTTCAGTTTCCATCTCAAACTCGCTGCCGGAGATCTCAACCATGGATGGTCGGCCACCATTTTCTCCTGCCTGCCATTCCACCTTCACACCGTGCAGTTTCTCAAGCTTTCCGTTGCTTCCGGAGAAGGACTTGGTCAGGATAGAGTATTCACGTATGCCGCCCTCTTCGTGGGCGGGGGATGACCGGAGCACCAGGGGCCACTGGGGCCAAGGGTTGTTGCCGGGCCTCTCTTCCGGGGGTTCAGCCAGTAGTTCCAGTTGATGCACAACTTCGGCACCCTGACGCAGAGCAGTACCCAGGCAGTCGGCCCCGGTATCGCCACCGCCAAGAATCACCACTCGCTTGCCTTCGGCCTCGATGCGTTCATTATCGCCAACCGTTTCGCCGGACAGTACACGGTTTTGCTGGGTCAGGTATTCCATAGCTAGATGGACGCCTTCCAGATCCCGACCGGGAACATCCAGTTCTCTCGCTTCAGTTGAGCCACAGGCTAGACAGACGGCGTCAAATTCGCCGAGCAATTTTTCAACAGGGAAATCAACGCCAACGTTGGTGTTGGTCAGGAAAACGATGCCTTCAGCAGCCATCAGGTCAACGCGGCGTTGCACGACATTCTTTTCCAGTTTGAATTCTGGTATGCCTAGGGTCAGCAGACCGCCGATGTACCCGGCGCGCTCAATGACCGTCACCAGGTGTCCGGCGCGGTTCAGTTGCTGGGCTGCGGCCAAACCGGAGGGGCCAGACCCAACTACGGCAACCTTTTTACCGGTGCGCTTGGCGGGCGGCTCAGGCTTGATCCAGCCGTTTTCATACCCGTGTTCAACAATCTCTTTTTCGATGTATTCAATGGTGACCGGATCAGCGTTAATACTCAGAACGCAACTGGCCTCGCAGGGCGCAGGACATACTCGCCCGGTGAACTCGGGGAAATTATTGGTAGATAGCAGGGTACCCAGAGCGCCTTTCCAATCGCCCAAGTAGACCTGGTGATTGAACTCAGGGATGACGTTGCCCAACGGGCAACCCATGTGACAGAAGGGAACAGAACAGTCCATACACCGGGAGCCTTGTTCCTTTGCCTGATCTTCACCCCAGAGTTCGTAGAACTCTCGGTAGTCGCCTTTTCTTTCTGCTGCCGGTCTTCGCTCTGGGTTAATCCGGCCTGATTCCGTAAATCCAGTGGGTTTACCCATTACCGACTGCTTCCAACTCCCGCTCTGTACCCTGCCCGTTCCTGCGTCGTTCTTCCAAAACACGCCGGTAGTCTCGCGGCATGATCTTTTTAAACCGTTTCAGTGCGGCGTCCCAGTCGGCCAGTATTTCGGCGGCGGGAGTGCTGCCGGTGTACTTCTTATGGTCTTCTATCAGCCCTTTCAGGGTTGCGATATCTTCTGGGTCCGTCACCGACTCCAAGTCGGCCATTTCGTCGTTGAAGGAGATGTTGAAATCATCATCCTTATCGTAAACAAATGCTATTCCGCCGCTCATGCCAGCGGCAAAGTTTCGGCCGGTAGCGCCAAGTATCACGGCGACACCGCCGGTCATATACTCGCAGCCGTGGTCTCCCACAGCTTCTACCACGGTCTTTACTCCGCTATTTCGGACGCAGAACCGTTCGCCAGCAATGCCGTTAATGAACACCTCGCCACCGGTTGCTCCGTACATTGCAACGTTGCCGAGAATGATGTTTTCCTCAGGCACAAATGTGGCTTCAGGATCCGGGCAAACAACGACACGACCGCCGGACATACCCTTGCCCATGTAATCATTGGAGTCACCCAGCAACGTGATGCTGGTACCCCGAGTCAAGAATGCGCCAAAGCTCTGCCCCGCCGACCCAGTAAATTTAATATTTATAGTGTTGTCGGGGAGCCCGTCTTCGCCGTAGAGCTTGGCAACCTTGCCGCTGAGCATCGCACCTACGGTTCGGTTGGAGTTGTAAATCGGCAGTTCAATCTCCACAGGTTTTCTGTCGTTAATGGCCCCCTGAGCTTGGGCGATTAGTTGATGGTCCAGGGCCTTATCCAGCCCGTGGTCCTGTTCCCGATCACAGTAAACCGGCTCGTTGGGGTCGTTAGACTCCTGACGGTGTAGCAAGCGGGCAAAGTCCAAACCTTCTGCTTTCCAGTGGCCTTCTGCTTCTTTGTAATCGAGAACGTCAGTGCGGCCAATCATCTCGGCCACGGTGCGAAAGCCCAATTCAGCCATGATCTCCCGCATCTCTTCAGCGATGAAGGTGAAGTAGGCGACTAGGTGTTCGGGCTTGCCGTTAAACTTTTTACGTAGTTCAGGGTCTTGGGTGGCGATGCCCACGGAGCAGGTGTTCAGGTGGCAATTCCGCAACATGATGCAGCCGCTAACAACCAATGCTGAGGTGGCAAAGCCAAATTCCTCGGCTCCGAGCAGCGTCGCAATAGCGGCGTCGCGTCCGGTCTTCAACTGGCCGTCGGTTTGGAGCACAATGCGGCTTCTGAGGCCATTGGCCACCAAAACTTGTTGGGTCTCGGCAACGCCAAGTTCCCAAGGCAGTCCAGCGTGTTTGATCGACGACTCCGGCGATGCGCCAGTGCCGCCGTCATGTCCGCTGATAAGCACAACGTCAGCGTGGCCCTTGGTCACGCCAGCGGCGATGGTGCCAACACCAACTTCCGCAACCAGTTTCACGTGGATGCGAGCGTCGGGGTTGACGTTTTTCAGGTCATGTATCAGTTGTGCCAGGTCTTCAATGGAATAAATATCATGGTGGGGCGGCGGCGAGATCAATTCAACTCCAGGTGTGGTCTTACGCACCCATCCAATATATTCATCAATCTTATGGCCGGGCAATTGTCCGCCCTCACCGGGCTTGGCACCCTGGGCCATCTTAATCTGGAGGTCGGTAGCATTGATCAGATAGTTGGCGGTTACACCGAACCGACCGGATGCGACCTGTTTGACGGCGCTGCTGCGAGAATCGCCGTTCCCGTCCAGCCAGTAACGCCGGTGGTCTTCTCCGCCCTCACCGGTGTTGCTGCGCGCAGACATTCGGTTCATGGCGATGGCCATCATTTCGTGGGCTTCTCGGCTGATTGAGCCGAGTGATGCTGCTCCGGTGGCAAACCGCTTCACAATCTCTGCAGCAGATTCCACTTCTTCGATGGGAATCGGTGTCAGACCGTCTTTGAACTGGAGCAGGCCGCGCAGGTTGGCCAGTTTGCGTGTCTCATCGTCAGAGATTTTGCTGAATTCTTTATAGGCGTCCCAGTCGTTATTACGCGCTGCATATTGCAGTTTTGAGATAGACACGGGGTTCCATTGGTGGTGTTCTTCGCCCCTGCGCCACTGGTAAGCGCCGCCCTGTTTCAGGCTTTGATTCGCTGCAATCTCAGGTGTTCCAAAGGCCAGGTCGTGGCGCTCTGAAGACTCGCGTTGAATGCCGTCTAGACCGATTCCACCAACCCTAGAAGGGGTGCCGGTGAAATATTCGTCAATTAGCTCTTGGTTCAGGCCGACAGCCTCAAAAATCTGGGCGCCGCGGTAGCTTTGTACTGTAGAGATGCCCATCTTGGACATGACTTTCAGCACACCTTTTTGATTGGCTTTGATCAGGTTCTCCCGAGCATACTCCGGCTTGGTTCCGTTGATTTGGCCTCTTTCGGCCAGGTCGTGGACGGTGGCCAAAGCCAAATAGGGGTTCACCGCACCGGCACCGTAACCGATTAACAACGCAAAGTGGTGGACTTCTCTGGGCTCGCCGGTCTCCAGGATTAGACCCGCTTTGGTGCGAGTACCTTCTCGAATCATGTGATGGTGGACCGCAGAGACGGCCAGCAGGCTGGGTATGGGAGCCCAGCGGCTGTCTGCGCCGCGGTCTGAAAGTACGATGACTGAGGAACCAGACGCTATGGCCTGAGATGTTTGTTCGCGTAGGCCATCCAAGGCGAGCTTGAGCCCGACGTCACCCAGCTCTCGGTCATAGAGCGCTGAGATAGTTGAGGAACGTAGACCGTCTTGGTCAAGCGCCTTGATCTGGGCCATTTCTGAGTCGGAAAGCACTGGCGAATCCAACCGTAGCTGGTGACAATGCTCTGGAGTTTCATCAAACAGGTTTTGTTCGCTCCCGACAAACGTGCTCAAAGACGTGACCAACTCCTCGCGGATGGCATCCAGAGGCGGATTGGTCACCTGGGCGAACAATTGCTTGAAGTAATGGAAGAGCATCTGGTTCTGGTCTGAGAGCACGGCCAATGGGGCGTCGTTGCCCATAGAGCCAATGGCCTCAGTACCCATCTCAGCCATGACCGAGGTGAGAATACGAATTTCTTCTATGGTGTAGCCAAACGTCTGCTGCAACCGTATTAGCTCAGCCGGATCCATGGCTACGGCGTATGACGCTTTCGGCAGGTCGTTTAGGGTTAGTTTGTTATCTTTTAGCCATTGGCCATAGGGGTTCTTCGTCGCCAATTTGAGCTTCAGTTCTTCGTCGCCGATGATCCGGCCCTCTTCGAAACTGACAAGGAACATTCGTCCAGGTTGCAACCGGCCTTTGTATTTGACGTCAGCTGGAGGCACATCCAAGACACCAGTCTCGGATGCCATCACGAGTTTGTCATCGTTGGTTACCAGGTACCGGAAAGGCCGTAGGCCGTTGCGATCCAAGAGGGCGCAGATGTTGCTGCCATCAGAGGACACAATCATTGCCGGACCGTCCCATGGTTCCATAAGAGAAGAATGGTACTCGTAAAAGTCTTTCTTCTCTTGGGACATGGTCTCGTGCTGATTCCAGGCCTCTGGTATGAGCATCAGCAGGGCGTGGTCCAAGTCACGTCCAGTCATTTGGAGCAGTTCTAGGGCGTTGTCCAGGCTGGCCGTGTCGCTATCGCCGGGGTTAGTCACCGGGGCAATCTTGGCCATGTCATCGCCAAATAAAACCGATGCAAACTGTGATTCTCGGGCGCGCATCCAGTTGATGTTGCCGCGCAGGGTGTTAATCTCGCCGTTGTGCGCCAGGTACCGGTAGGGGTGGGCTAGCCGCCAACTACCCAGGGTGTTGGTGCTGAACCGAGAGTGAACCAGCGAGAATGCGCTGACCAGGTCTTGGTCTTGCAGATCTAGGTAGAACTCTGCAATCTGATGGGCCATGAGCAGGCCCTTATAGACGATAGTGTTACAGGACATGCTGCAGATGTAAAAATTATCTGCCTGTTCGTCGGTCAGTCCGGACTCACCTGTGGAGTGTTCCAGAACCTTCCGGGCAATGAATAATTTGCGCTCTAGGTGGGCGGCATCCTTGATGTCTGGCCCCATGCCAATAAAGACCTGAGCAATGATGGGACACACTTCCTGGGCGTCAACGCCAATCTTGGTTTTGTCGACAGGCACATCACGCCAGCCCAAAATCTTCAGGCCTTCTGCTTCAATAATCTTGTTAATCATGCCGCGACATTCGGCTTGGACCTCTGGCGGCAAGAAAACCATGCCAACGCCATATTCCCCGCTTGCAGGCAAGTCAAATTTCAGGGCCGCAGCCTCGCGTTCAAACAGCTTGGTGGGCATTTGAATCAACATGCCCGCCCCGTCGCCAGTCTCCGGATCACGCCCGGCGGCGCCGCGATGGCCAAGGTTAATCAGGACCTGCACACCTTCATCAATAATCTGGTGTGTCTTTTGGCCCTTTATATTGGCAACAACTCCCACGCCGCAAGCATCATGCTCTTGCTCCGGGGAGTAGAGTCCTTTCTTAGCTAATTCTTTTAATGGGTCCATGAGAGGAAACCTATCTACTAATTAAACCGGGGTTGTTTTGGGAAACACGAAACCGCCGCTAGGCGCGGTGTAAGCACAATTATCTCTGAAAAACAGGGCCGCGAAATTATTTTGTTAAATATATCACAATATCAGAATGGCACAAGTCCCAGCCTCAAAATACGGGTAGTTTAGAAGCGTGGTTGCAGGGCACGTCAGAGAAAACACAGCAGTCTTGTATCAGTTATGGATGAGATTGTTATAAACGACTAATTCAGCCTTGGAAATATGCCAATCAGTAGATAATATAACGATAACATCCGTTAATGTCCCTTAACTGCATATATTCGTAATATATTTTACGCTATTAGCAAATTATTGGTGAAAAGGTCTGCGACAATGACTGGGAAAACAAAACTGGACACCCCGACGAATCGAGGTGTCCAGCGCATTATCGTCTTAACCTTTGCTTGTTTTCAGGTTAGCAGGCAACTCGCTCCGGACCTAAATTCCCGGCAAACGCGTCGAAGAACAGGCTGATCTCCCCGGGCGATACACCTTCCATGATGTGTAGCTCCCCCCAGGCGGAGAGGGCAACCTTGCCATCTGCAATATCGTCATACTGTCGTGCGACGCCCCAGCTGCCAAACTGGGATTCGTCTTCCAGCGCCTCTCGGAGTTCTGTCACCTGGGCGGGGTTAGCAAAGTTATAGCTGACCACGATGTTGCCGTGCTCCAGGTTGTGGACAATCCGCTCATCGGGCAGGCTCTCCGAGTAGAACCCACAGTCGGCCCAGCGCGGCCAATGCTCTCCGGATGTGGGCGGCGTGCTGTTATATTCCACTCGCACGCCTTCGTCGACATGGTCGGATCCTTGGATAGGAACCTCAACACCAACAGCAATTGGAAGGAGTCTGATCTCTGGCGTGCCCGGAGGGCGGATGCTGAAGCCATCGGTCGATGATTCTGAGCCGGTTATAGAGGTCAAATCACCGAATAGGCCCGGGATATCCGTGACTGGGATTGCAATCTTCATAATTAACCGGGTTCCGTCCCGGTCGATTTCCAAATCAGCAAATAGACCGGCGGTATCCGAGTCCGCCAGGAACCCGGAGGCCAATGAAACTATTCCGCCGATGAACCCTTCCAGAGACTCAGCGGCTTTTTCATCAGTAAAGTCCATTGTCACTGCCACGTCCAGAGAGGGACCGTTTATATCGCCGCTCAACCCAATGATGTCCAATGAAGAGATGAAATCAAGGGATAGGGGCAGGTCTCCTAGTCCCGGAATCGCTTCCAAACCTGCGCCGTCACCAAAATTCTGCGGCACCTTGAGGGCGAGACCAAAGAGACCGTTGGGAAGCTCTTTGAATGTATCAATCAGGGGGCCCGAAGCTGCATCTACGTCACCGCCTTTGATATCAATGATGTCATTGATGGCTCCACCGGTCCCCACGGCGAACGTAGAATCGTCCAAAATGCTCAGGCCGTATTCATCCGCGTGATCAATTGGATAGTAGATGTTGGTGCCTTTATAGGCCCTTTTAACCAACTTGCTGCCGGAGACGGCCTCCAGTTTTGCGATCAGTTTGGATTCGTCGAAGCTACCGTGGAGCAAGGCTCCGAAATATTCCAGGTCATCACCATCGGTGATCTCGCCAAAGATGTCAGCGCGACTGACATCACCGAATATTCCCCCGTCCCGAAGTTGGTCGATGCTGAAGAATTGGTCGAAACCTTCGTTTTCTCCGGGTAAGCCAGAAGAAACCATCTCAAAGAGTTGTTCCATGTCAATCGCATCCAGTTTTTGGCCAGTGTCAACCGTGCCAACTACACTCGCCCGCTGGGGGATCAGCTTGCTGCCGCTGTTACCGCTGCCAGCGTCGCCGTCACTGCTACTGGCGCACGCAACGGCCAGGCCCAGCAACAAAATGCCTGCGATCAAAATCACATTTTTAAACAACCGTGGAAAAACCCTAGAGATGCCCATCTATTCCTCTCAAATAATCCCCGTTAGAAAAATTCCACTTCTGCAATTATACGTATACGACCATCTCTTCAGGCTGGATTGTCGTCGTCTTTGGTCGTCGCGTAATTCCAGGCTAACGACCCGTAGTGGTTAAAACAATCCCGGCACGAAACCAGATCTTGCATCAGCAAGAGAAAAATCAAGACTGTTGGGCTCTTTGGTCACCGTGAAATGCAGGTCGTCGTGCCAGGGTTATATTGACCACATTCCACGCCTGTTTTATACTTAACCCAGCTATTTAACACCTTGAAACGCGTCCAAAGTGAGCAAATGACAAGCCTCGAAGCCAAAAAACTAGAACCTTCCGAAGTAGCCCGACTGATTGTCGAGGTGGCCTCAGAGAACCTGGCCACCGACATTGTGATGTTGGACCTGCGGGGTTTGGCTTCGTTCACCGATTATTTCGTGGTGATGTCGGCAGACTCTAATCGGCTGATTCAAGCCCTGGAAGATGATATTGCCACTACGATGAAGCAGTCTAAACTGAACATCCACCGGCGCGAAGGTTCAGCGGCCACGGGCTGGGTGCTCATGGACTGCAGTGACGTGATCGTACACATTTTCGCACCTGAAGAACGCGAGTTCTTCGGCCTGGAAAGGCTCTGGGCCCGCGCGCCTCAGGTAGTCCGAATTCTCTAGGATTCGTAAATTCGTGAAATAAAAAAGGGGCACGACTGAGTCGTGCCCCTTTTTTATTTGTTGGCATTGAGGTTTTATCTGCCCAGGTCAAATTCTATAGCCGTGTAGGCGCGGGTTTAAAACCCGCCCTGCTGATCTTAATCCGATTACATTTTGGAAGCCGGCTTCAAATGAGACCACCAGCTCCCAAAATTATTCTTTAATCCAGGAATCGTTGGCTCGGGTGTAATCCAGCAACTCACCGGCTTTGAAAAACAGTCCCAGTTCCCGCACTGCTGACTCTGGGCTGTCTGACCCGTGTACTAGGTTCCGGCCGATATCCAGACCCAAGTCGCCACGGATGGTGCCCGCAGGTGAGGTGGTGGGGTTGGTCTGCCCTATGGTGTTTCTGACCGCCTCCGCTGCATTGTCCGCCTCCCAAGCCATAGCCACCACGGGACTGGACGTGATGAAATCCACCAGTCCACCAAAGAATGGTCGGTCCACATGCTCTCCGTAGTGCTGGCGGGCCAGGGCGTCATCCACCTGCATTAATTTCATTCCAACCAGTTTGAGGCCGCGCCGTTCCAGACGACTGATGACCTCTCCAATCAAACCGCGCTGTACCCCATCGGGCTTAACCAGAACTAGACTGCGTTCCATTTAGTTCCTCCAAAGTCCATAAACTTATTGATGTCTTAATTAATCAGATTATCGCCGATGGATCATCTTAGGGCCGAATGTTTCAGGTGCGAGTGCTGCCCGAGTCTTCCAGCTTAAAGTGTACGCCGCGAGACTCCATGTCCCACATGAACGGGGCCGGATCCATGGCCTCGGGCGGAAATACTCCAGTGCCAGGCAACTCCCTGGTGACCAACAATCCAGCCCCAACCACCAGTGACGACGCAGTTGCCAAAGCAATGTCACCCGGCGGAAAAGAATAGGTAGCTATCAATTCTACCCGACGACCCTCTCGGATTCCCTTGACCACCACCTGACGCGGCAATCTTTCTGACTCCGAGCCCGGGTCCGTTTTTCTTTTTCCTAAGTCATCCCCCGGATTACCCGCAGCCAGAACAGCTGCTGTCATAGCTGCGGGCGTCATTGAAACGCCGTCGATCTGTAGCGGGGTTTCTGAAGCAAAGCCCGTATCAACCAGGCATTTGAGCATGTGAGTTGTGGCCGGGTCCGAGAACCCTCGCCACAGTGAGGCGTGGCGCAGACCAGGCATGGACTGGGGGATGGTCACAGTTTCCAATCCCACGGCGTAACAACGAATGTTACCCCACGGCGCGGGGAATGCAACGTCTTGGTACTCGGACATAGCCGGATACTGAGTCCATTTGCCTTCGTCATAGAGCAGAGCCGGTTCGCCGAACAGCGACAGCCGGTGCCGCCAAACGCCCTCACTCCGGTATGTGGCGTCGTTGACCATATAAAAACGTACTTCGTCGACCGACTCCATCCGCCCCGCCAAATGACGGGCCATCACATTGGTAGAACCAGGACTTGAGCCCAGACCCGGCAGCACGCCTACGCCCCGGTGCTTGGCCAACGAGTCCAGGAATTCGGATTCGAAGACGCTCTGCAATGTCTCAACGTCGTCATTGACATCTGCGTACGGGATTCCAGCCTCAATGACAGTTCGCATCAGAGACAGGGTATCGCGGCTGAAGTGGCCCGTCGTATTCAGCACCACTGAGATTCCACTCAGGGCACGGGCAACCTGTTCACCTTCCAGGGAATCGAGTTGCAGCGCTGACACCGAGCCGGACAATTGCTCCGCCAGGAGTTCGGCCCGATTGAGATCACGGTCAGCCACGACTAGATGCTGGAACTTGGCATCTGCCAGCACCAGACGCGCCGTGGCAGTACCAATGGTCCCGCAGCCGATGATCAAGACGGTAACTTCTGACATTACTATAGAGCGCTACCGGGCAGGCTTTGGGATTGGTCGTCTGGCCGCCCTGCCGCCTTGGGGAACGCGGTCTCGTTGCTTTGGCGCTCCGATGCTGGGCATCCGCAGATATTCCGGCTGCATGGTCGTTAAATCGCCCACTTCACCGGCAACAATTTTCTGTCGTCCGATTACGGCCAACGCCCAGACTCTATTAGACGAAACAGGCTGAACAATCAGCGCCTTACTGCCTAGTTCAGCCGTAATCTGAGATTGCCAATACGTTACGCCTTCGCCGCAAAAAATCGTCGGTTCTGTAATCTTTGTCAATAATTCTGCAATTCCGCAGACCGAATCTTCCCTGACTCTGTTTCCGTCCGGCCCAAAGAGGGCGGTGGCGCATTCTTCTCGCCCGGCCTCGATCAAAGCGCAGACTTGGCTGCCGGATTCAAGATAGGGGAATGCCTCTAAGTCCAGGGAACTCACGCCCACAATTGGGCTTTTACCTACCAGGGCCAGGCCCTTGGCGGCGCTAATTCCAACTCGTAGCGCGCTGAACCCGCCGGGGCCCAAGGCTACGGCAATACCGTCCAAGTCGGCTGCGTTTAGACTGGCGTGACCCAGAATCTGTGCCACGGCGGGCATCAGCTCGGCCGTGTGGTTATAAGTGGAATGCCAGGAATGCGAGGCCACCACGCGGTCTTCGTTGGCAATCGCCACGCCGGCGTATCGGGTTGATGTGTCCAGGGCCAAAAGCATCGGTTATCTGTCCAAGCGATCTCTGGTTATACACGCAAAGTCGCGGTTTTTATTGCTGGAGGGTAAATCCCCTCACATGAAGCGCTCTAACTTATGGTGGCCGATTTTTCAGCCAGCAGAGTCAGCAGCGGTTGGAACCGAGACTCTTCTATTGGAACACCGGTCTCAAGAATAATCTCACGCCCGTCGGAATCCTGCCCGTATTCCAGGTCGATCCACAGACAATCTTCGGGAAAAATCTCCGAGGCCCTATCTGCCCACTCGATGACGCAGATACCCTCACCAAAAAGTTGTTCGTCCAAACCCAGGTCCCAGGCTTCAGCCGCGCTGGCCATGCGGTAGAGATCCACGTGATGGAGGGTCAAGCGACCGTGGTGGCGGGTCATCAGAACGAAAGTAGGACTGCGCACGTAGCCCTCAACACCCAGACCAAGGGCAATGCCTTGCGTGAGGCAAGTCTTGCCTGCCCCAAGCTCGCCCGTCAGCAAAACAACGTCTCCATCCGACGCCTGCTCCCCAATAATTCGGCCGAGGTTTTGGGTGAACTCCGAGCTGTTTGAAACTATCTGTAGTGAGTTAGTCGATAAAGAAGTCATGGGCTAATCCTTGGCTGGTCTAAAATGATCCCAGCCCCGACTGCCCGCCGGGGTCTCTGCGCCCTCGGCATCAACCAATGTTATCTTGCCTGGCTCACCGACTAGAATCTCGCCCACCACAGCAGCTCCGCCTGGCAGGCCGGATATCACATGATTAACCTTGGCTGGTTGACCGGTGAACAACAAAACGTAGTCTTCACCTCCACCCAGCGCCAAGTCCACGCAATCATCTGGGAAGCGACTCCTCAAAAATGGATGCATCGGCAGACGGTCGGCGAATATGTTTGCCGACACTCCGCTGGCGCGGCACAACTTGGAAAGGTCATCACCCAGACCGTCACTAACGTCCATTGCAGTGGTGATCCCGGCTTCGACTAGCGTTTGACCCACGGCCACCTCAGGTCGGGGACTACGGTGACTGTCTCTGAGGAAATCGGCTTCATCGCTCTGGCTCGAATCTCCTTCGAGCATCAACTTCAGGCCGCCGCCTGAGCTCCCCAGATGCCCAGTAACCGCGATCAAATCACCAGGCCGGGCGCCGGTCCGCACCATGGGCCGACCCTGCATCACCCCGGTTAAAGCTACCGTAATAAAAACGACCGGAGAGCGCACCATGTCACCGCCAACAATGGCCAGGCCGTACTCATTGCTAATTTCCATCATGCCCGTATAAAGGCTTTCCAGGTGTG